>ENA-OQAY01000538-OQAY01000538.1-human-gut-metagenome-genome-assembly--contig:-NODE-538-length-10645-cov-1.007606_pt1 | contig 10645 bp, 13 predicted proteins | sample MGYA00242740_ERZ504537 | MGnify/ENA primary metagenome ERZ504537 (study PRJEB26092, sample SAMD00036272) | human gut metagenome | host: Homo sapiens | study: EMG produced TPA metagenomics assembly of... | reverse complement strand
AAGCTTTCGCGCGGGGCCCGTTGGTACAGAGATGTACCGTATCTGCGGCCGTAGCTCATCTGGTAGAGCGCCACCTTGCCAAGGTGGAGGTAGCGAGTTCGAGCCTCGTCGGCCGCTCCAACATGAAGCCATCGTTTGTGCAGAAATGCACGACGATGGCTTTTTTCAACATAAACTGCATCAAATGTTGACAACTCGATGCTCCGGGCCGTATACTGAGACTATCGTGCAGCAAACAGAGGCGGGCTGACCGCCTGCGGGAGTTCGGCCCGCGGGCGTTGGCTCGCCTCTGTGCTATAGGAAAAGGAGGGAAAACCAGTGATATTCGGCAAGTACATCAACCGCTATTACCTGCGCCACGCGCCCGCGCTGCTGCTGGGTATCCTTGCGCTGCTGATGGTGGACTATATCCAGCTGCTTGTGCCGCAGCTCTATCGTCTGGTCATCAACGGCGTCAACCTTGGACAGGTGGTGGTGAGGGGCGAGACGATGCCTTTCACGAAAGAGGTGCTGTTCCAGCACATCTGCCTGCCCATGATATGGATCGTGCTGTTCATGGTGGTGGGGCGCTTTTTGTGGCGCATCTGCTTCTTCGGCACCAGCATCCGGGTGCAGGCGGATCTGAGGGAGAAGATGTTCGACCACAGCCGCCGTCTGTCCCAGCAGTACTATCAGGTGAACAAGGTCGGCAACCTCATGAGCCTCTACACCAACGACCTCGACACCATCCAGGAGTGCTTCGGCGACGGCATCCTGATGTTCTTTGACGCATTGGTGCTGGGTCTGCTGGCCCTCTACCGGATGTGGTGCATGGACAGACGCATGACCATGCTGGCCCTCATCCCGGCAGCGTTCATGTTTGCCATCGGCACCGTGATGGGCAAGACCATGACCAAAACGTGGGAGAAGCGCCAGCAGGCGTTCTCGGACCTGTCCGATTTTGCGCAGGAGAACTTCTCCGGCATCGCGGTCATCAAGGCGTTTGTCAAGGAGCTCAAAGAGCTCATCGCTTTCCGCAAACTCAACAAAGACAACGAAGAGGTCAACGTGGAGTATACCCGCATCTCGGTATTGCTCGAAGTAATGGTGACGTTCTTCGTGGAGTCGGTCATCTGCGTCATCCTCGGCTACGGCGGCTATCTTGTCTACAAGGGAGATTTCAATGCGGGCCAGCTGGTGGAGTACATCGGCTATTTCGAGGCGATCGTCTGGCCCATCATGGCGATCTCAATGCTCATCGAAAAGACCTCCCGCGGCAAAGCCTCCCTCAACCGCATCACCGAGCTGCTGGACGCACCCATTGATGTGGCCGACCGCGCCGGTGTGCCGGACCTCGAAAACCCCAAGGGCGGCATTGAGTTCCGCGATTTGACCTTCCGCTACCCGGACGGCGAGTTCGATGTGCTGAAAAACATCTCCTTCACGATCCAGCCCGGCGAGAGCGTGGGGATCGTGGGCAAGACCGGCGCAGGCAAGACGGCGCTGGTCGATTTGCTCCTGCGCACTTATAACGTCCCCGACGGCACCCTTTTCGTGGACGGGAAGGACGTCAACGGCGTCTCCATCCACTCGGTGCGGCAGGCGTGTGCCTATGTCCCGCAGGAGAACTTCCTCTTCTCGGATACCATCGCCCACAACATCGCCTTTGGCGTGGACGACGCTACCCCCGAGGACATTGAACGGGCAGCCAGCCTTGCTGACGTCCGGGACAACATTGTGGACTTCAAGGATGGCTACGAGACTGTTCTGGGCGAGCGCGGCGTCACCGTCTCGGGCGGTCAGAAGCAGCGCATCTCCATCGCCCGCGCCCTGCTGAAAGATGCGCCCATCCTGATCCTCGACGACTCGGTTTCGGCGGTGGATACCAGGACGGAAAAAATCATCCTCGACAACCTGAAAAAGAGCCGTGCAGGCAAGACCACTCTGCTCATCGCGCACCGCATCTCGACGGTGGAGGGACTGGATAAGATCATCTTCCTCGAGGACGGCAGAGTGGAGGCCGTCGGCCCCCACGACCGGCTCTATGCATCCTGCCCGGAGTACCGCAAGATGGTCGATCTGCAGAAGCTTGAAGACGAAGTGGGAGGTGGCAACGCATGATGAGTCTGAATCCGCTTCTTCTCGTGGGCGGCGTCATCGGCACCGTGTCGGTGCTGCTGCTCATCGCCTACGCCTGCGTCAAAGACAAGAAAACGGCTATGGGCTTCGAGCGCAGCATGGCCGACGGTGAGATCCTGCGCCGCCTCTTCGGCTACGCCAAGCCCTACCTCAGGCTGTTCATCGTTGTGGGCTTTCTCGTCCTCTTCTCCATCTCCTACGACATCGCGTCGCCCCTCATCGTGGGCTACATCGAAGAGCTTGTGGTGGGCGATTTCGAACTGAAAAGCCTCTATGTCAGTGTGGCCGTGTACGCGGGTGTGCTGGTCTTCTCGATGGCCAGCACCTATTTGCAGGCCGTCATTCTGCAGCGTGTGGGCCAGCGCATCATCTCCGATTTGCGTGAAGACCTTTTCACCCACATTGAAAGCCTCTCCCACGGCCAGCTGAACGACATCCCGGTGGGCAAGCTCGTCACCCGCGTGACCAACGACACCAACGCCATCTCGATGATGTTCACGAACCTCTTCGTCAACCTCACCAAGAACGCCTCGTCATTCTGGGCATTCTGGTGGCGATGCTCTTCCTGAACTACGAGCTGACCCTGATGGTGCTCTGCTTCGTACCCTTCATCCTCCTGTTCACGGTCATCTTCCGCAAGTTCTCCCGCCGCGCTTACCGCAAGGTCAAGGACGCGACCACCGACATCAACACCTACCTCTCCGAGAACCTCTCCGGCATCAAGGTCACCCAGATCTTTGGCCGCGAGGACGAGAAGATGGAGGAGTTCCGCCAGAAGAGCCAGACCCTCGCCAAGGCCACACAGGAGCAGATCTTCGTCTTCGGTGTCTTCCGTCCGCTGGTGTATATGCTGTATATCAGCTCGATCCTCTGCCTGTTCTATCTTGGCGGCATGGGCCATCTGAACCATGTCACCTTCCTCGGGCAGACCATTTCCAGCGGCACCATCGTCACCTTTTATATGTATATCTCCAAGTTCTTCACCCCCATCCAGAACCTCGCCGAGCAGTTCAACTGGCTACAGTCGGCGCTGGCGTCGTCGGAGAAGGTCTTCTCCATCATGGACATCCAGCCCCAGATGGTGGACGCCCCCGACGCCGTCGAGCTGGACGAAGTGAAGGGCGACATCGAGTTCCGGGACGTCTGGTTCAGCTACATCCCCGGCGAGTGGGTGCTGCAGGGCGTTTCCTTCCATGTGGAGCCCCGCCAGACCGTGGCCTTCGTCGGCTCCACCGGCTCGGGCAAGAGCACCATCCTCTCCCTCATCTGCCGCAACTACGAGTTCCAGAAGGGCGAGATCTTGATCGACGGCATCGACATCCGCAAAATCAAGATCTCCTCCCTCCGCCGTCACTTCGGCCAGATGCTGCAGGACGTCTTCCTCTTCTCGGGTACTATCCGCAGCAACATCGTCCTCCGGGAGGGGAACATTCCGGACGAAGAGATCATGAAGGTCTGCCGGTATGTCAATGCCGACCACTTCATCAACAAACTCGAGCACGGCCTCGACGAAGAAGTCCGGGAGCGCGGCAATAACTTCTCAGCGGGTCAGCGCCAGCTGCTCAGCTTTGCCCGCACCATCCTGCATAAGCCCAGCGTCATGATCCTGGACGAGGCCACCGCCAACATCGACACTGAGACGGAGCTTCTGATCCAGGATTCGCTGGAAAAGATGCGTAGCGTCGGCACTATGCTCATCGTGGCACACCGCCTCTCCACCATCCAGCACGCAGATAACATCATCGTGCTGTCGCGCGGCAGGATCTTGGAGCAGGGGACTCACCAGCAGCTTCTCGCCGCACATGGCCGATATTATCAGCTGTACACGCTGCAATACCACAAAGAGCAGATGGATAAACAGTAAAGCAAAAGCAGGTGCATCCAGCGGATGCGCCTGCTTTTTTGAATAGGCTCAATATTGATACGGCACGATGTCCGGCTGGTCGGGGCGGTGCTCGCCGATGATTTTTTCCATCCAGATCATGTCGTACCAGCGCCCGAACTTATAGCCGCAGTTGTGGAAGGTACCGGCCAGCGTGAAGCCCAGATGTTCGTGGAACTGGGCGCTGTTTTTGGTGAGGTATTCGTCCTCCACCTGCGGGTAGCCGATGCAGGCGTAGAGGTTGAGGACACCCATGGCCTTGAGCCGGTCGGCCAGCGCCTCATAGAGGGCGCGGCCCAGTCCGCCGGCGCCTGGCGTCGTGGTCGAGATAGATGGTCAGCTCTGCGGCCCAGTCGTAGGCGGCACGTCCCACAAAGGCGTGGGCATAGGCGTAGCCCTCGATGCGGCCATCCCGCTCGATGACAAGGTAGGGGTACTTCTGCATGATGGCCCGCATCCGGTCCTCGAACTCGGCAAGCGACGGCACATCGTACTCGAAAGTGATGACCGTGTGCTCGACGTAGTAGGCGTAGATCTCCAGAATGCGGGGTGTGTCGGCCAATGTGGCGTTGCGGATGGTAATATCGGACATGGTTTTTACTCCTCAGAACATCGTAATGATGAGCGCACACAGCGGCAGGAACAGGATGCTGAGCAGGGTGGTCAGCACGACGCTGCCGGCGGCAAACTGCTCATCGTGGTGGAACTGGACGGCGAACACCGAGGTGATGGACGCGGCGGGGCAGCATTCCAGCAGCAGGATGACCTGCGTGACCATGCCGTAGCGGAAGAGCCCCAGCGCGGCGAAAGCTGCAATGGTCAGCACCGGAAGAAGCATCCGGACTACGGTGAGCTTCCAGATATGCTTGTCGGTGAGGGTGCGGTGCAGGTCGCCCGAGGCGATGAGCATACCGGTGATGAGCATGGAGAGGGGAGTGTTCATGTCGCCCAGAAGCTCCATGGGCTGGACGATGAGGTCGGGCAGCGGGATCTGGAGCAGGTAGAGGACGAGACCCACGACGATGGCGTAGATGGCCGGGCAGTGCAGCAGGCTCTGGGCGACCTTTTTGGGGTCGGAGCTGCCGCTGACCATGCTGTAGCCCACCGTCCAGAGCAGGAGATTGAACATGGTAAAGAAGGCGCTGGCATAAAGCAGGCCCTCGGAGCCGAAGAGCGCCGAAATGAGGGGCAGGCCCATATAGCCCGCATTGGAGAAAACACAGGCGAACCGGAAGATGGGCGTCCGGCTGTCCCTGCTGCGGGCCGTGAACAGCAGGGTGATGATGAGTCCCAGCAGGATGGACAGGGTGCTCAGGGCGAACGCGGCCATGAGGTTGTGCAGAATTTCTGCGCTGAACTCCATGCGGTAGGAGTTGATGATCATGGCCGGGACGACGAGGTTGACCAGCAGGTTCGAGAGAGTCTGCTTGCTCTCGGGGCGGAGCAGGCCGGTCTTGGCACCAAGAGCACCCAGCCCGATGAGGATGAACAGTTCCGCCACCTGCTGGGCGGTGATGACAGCAAGGTCCATAATAAGCTCCCCTCCTTACAGGATGACGTTTTTGATGAGCAGCGAAACACTGCCGTCCTCGGCGTGGAGAAATTCCACCGCAGAATCCTCAGAGAGGATCTCGGTAGGAATCTTTACCTCGATGCCGCTGGCGGTGTGGATGCTGCGGCTCTCCATCCGGCGGATGCGGGCGGGGGAGACCGTGACGGGCTGCTGGGCCTGCGTCGGCTCGAGGACGTCGCTTTTCTCCACATAGTCGTCGAAGGGGACAGCCGCCAGCGGGTATTCCTCAGCAAGCTGCCGGCGCACCTGCTCGACCGTCACCCTGTTGTCGTTGTCAGCGGCCTGATTGGCAATGAGCATGGCCACCTGCGCCTCCACATGGGGCTCGTCCTGATAGTTCTCCTGCACGGCCTGGACGGCAGCGTCCTGAATGGCCTGCAGCTTTTTCTTTTCCGGCTCGGCGGTGGTGTACTGGAAAACGACGGTGGAAAGATAAAACTCCTTGTGGCCGTCGATGTCGAACTTTTTCTCCAGCAGCTTCATGGAGTAGTCGGTCAGGTCCACCAGTGCGCCTTCCTCCACCTTGCCGCTCTGGGTGGGCAGGCAGGCCCGCTGCTGGATGATGGAGTTGAACGGCGCACCGTCTACGCTCTCGGTGTAGTGGGTGTAGCCGTTTTTATAGTTGAGCTTGAGGATGCCCAGCCACGGCTGGCCGTCCCGGGTGAAATCCACCACGGCGAGGTCGGCCCCCGGAATGGTGGTATGAGCATGCATATAGTCGAACAGGACGCCCGCAATGCGGCAGGACAGGTCGATAAAGTCCTTGTTCTGTTCCAGCTCGTACCGGAATGCCGAGTCCGGCAGGGGGCGGCACTGGCGGATGTCGTCGCTGGCAAGCAGCTTTTCGATGTGGTATTGCAGATAGGCCGTCTTTTCGGCTGTCATCTCCATGCAGCTGCCGCTGAGCACGGGGGCGTCCAGCGTGGTATCCAGAACGTGGAGAATGGCCTGATGTACGATGATCTCCATAGGTGAACCTCTTTTTTGTATACAAGAAATCTCAAATCACCTGTCAGTATAACACAACCCGGCCCAAAAGGCGAGAATGACTTGAAGCTCTGTGGCAGAAATGTTATACTTGGCCCAGAAACACCTATTATATAGGGCAAAAGAAGGGAGACTCCGGTATGGAATTTCGGGAAAAGCCGATGCAGAACCTCATCCGCATCAAGGAGAAGGAGATCTGCAAGAATGTGCAGGCGCTTTTGCTGGACGGCGAAAGTATCGTGGGCGCATACAAGACGGTGCGCGATCAGGCCGTTTTTACGAGCCACCGCATTTTCATGGTGGATATGCAGGGCGTTACCGGCACCCGGCAGGAGATCTTCGTCCTGCCCTACCGGAAGATCGTCCACTTCGGCATCCAGACGGCAGGCTTCGGCGACCCATTGCAGACTTCGGAACTGACGGTCTGCTACGCCGACGAGCACGAGATGAAGTTCGGCTTCATCGGGCAGGAAGAGCTGCTGGCTGTGGCGCAGGCCATCAGCCGGTGCATCCTGTAAAATAAAAATGCAACAAAACGGGACAGCCCCGCTCTGAGATGTGCCAGAGCGGGGCTGTCCTGTTTTGCTGTGATGATGAATAATGAAGAATGGATGATGGCGTTTTCAGCAGGCGCGGCCAGCCTCGAGCATAATGAGCGCAGGAAGCCGGTGACATCAGCGGGGTCGCTCACGCTGATGCTGAAGCCCTTCTTGGGGGCGTCCAGGGTCTGGAAGATGGCGGAAGCCTCGTTGTCCTTCTTAAGGTCGCAGGTGGAGCCATTGTCCAGGTGCAGGATGACGCTGCCGCGGCTTGCGGCGACCTGTTTCATGAAGCGGTTTTTATCAAAATATTCGATGCGAAGCATAATAAATACCTCCGTGTTCGGTAAAGTGTGTAAGACTTCTGCAAAAGCCTTGTGGGTCGGGGTGCGGGCGGCATCGCGGCCTTGGAGCTGTGGGACAGTGCGCAAGACCCTTGGAAGCAAAGCTTCGTTGTGGGTTGTATCTGCCCCGTTTCAGTGCTATACTGAGCTTATCAGCTCCGATGAAATAATACCACGAAACCGGCACAAATGATAGAACAAAAACACATACTTTGTACAACAAAATCGGCTTTGAGAAAAAATCTTCAATGTATTGGGGAAAGGAATTGGCGAATATGGCACTAAATATCAGCTCCAACATCGTCGCCAGCGAAAAGGGCAGGGAACTTGTGCAGCACGGCAGTGCGCTGTTTCCCATCGCCTGCTATGCCGAGGATCTGTCCAGCTATTCGGTGGCGTGGCACTGGCACGAAGAGTTTGAATATGTGCTCTGCACGAAGGGACCGCTCCATGTGGACGTCAACAAGACCCGCCTCACCTTGCAGACCGGGCAGGGAGTGTTCATCAACTCGGGCGTCCTCCACGCGGTGGAGCAGGCACCGGAAGGCACGGCCCTGCTCCACTCGGGCGTGTTCCATCCGCGGCTCGTGGGCGGTATGGACACCATCTTCTGGCAGAAGCTCATCCGCCCCATGACCCAGCCCGACGCCCCGCCATTTTTCCTTCTGGATGGGTTGGTGCCGTGGCAGAAACAGGTGCTGGACTGTCTGCACGAGAGCTGGAAGGCCGTGTCGGACGAACCCTTCGACTACGAGAACCGGGTGCGCTACCACCTCTCTCTGGCCCTGCGGCTGCTGAGCACCCAGTGCGTGGGCGGGCGGACGAAAGTCTCCCAGCAGGAGCAGATCGCCTCCGAGCGGATGAAGCAGATGCTCCGCTTCGTGGAGGAACACTACGCGGAAGAGCTGACAGTCCAGCTCATCGCGGGCAGCGTGGCCCTCAGCGAGAGCGCCTGTCTGCGCAGTTTCAGGCAGATGCTGGGCATCACGCCCATCCAGTACGTCAAGCAGTACCGGGTGGAAAAGGCCGCTGAGCTGCTCCGTTCCACCCGGCTCAAGACCGGCGAGATCGGCGCGGAGTGCGGCTTCACCGATGGCAGCTACTTTATCAAGATCTTCCGGGAGATAAAACACTGCACTCCCAAAGAATACCGTATGAAATTTTGTTGAGGTGTGAAAAAAGGAGAAATCTACCCCGTGCAGCGTACATTGACATCCGGCCCCATCACCGGCAGCATCCTGCTGGGCCTCTGCATCCTGATGGTGCAGGGCCTCGTGAACAGCTTCGGCATTGGTTACTATCTGGTGAAACATAGAAAGGAGACACTATGAAGATCGAGCACATCGCCCTGTACGTCAACGACCTCGAGGCTGCAAAGGACTTCTTTGTGCGCTATTTTGACGCCGTGCCGAATGCGGGCTACCACAACCCGAGGACGGACTTCCGCTCCTACTTTCTCACTTTCGCGGACGGCGCACGCCTGGAGCTGATGAACAAACCCGGGATGTCCGACGAGCCCGAAGCCTGCCGCCCGCACCGGATACGCGCACATCGCGTTCAGCGTCGGCAGTCGGGAGAAGGTGGATGCGCTGACGGCCCGCCTCAAGGCCGACGGCCTCGAAGTCCTCAGCGGCCCCCGCACCACCGGAGACGGCTATTACGAAAGCTGTGTCCTTGCGGTGGAAGGAAATCAGGTTGAAATAACAGTATGAAAGAACAAGATAGAGCGCGCCTCATGGAGGAACTGGAAGCTGGAAAAATTTCCGGTGTTCCCGTGGACGAGGCAGAAGTATATAAAAGACTTGGCGTAAATGAAGAATAAATAACACAAAAGAGCAGAGCCTGCGGTGCGAAACCGCAAGTCTCTGCTCTTTTTGTTCTGTATCTATCAGCGTTTCTGTGCCGAATATCGCACAGGGGCCGGGAAAAACTACAAAAAACCCGAAATACACGACGAAAATATTGTATTGGTTGCGCAACGACCTGTGAAAGAAATGAGAAAACTAAAACTTTTTAGATAAAACTATTGACAATGGTGGCCTCGCGAGTATAATTGCCTTATCAAATCGTTCAAAACATTTAACTAAATGACGTGAACTGATTTGCCCGAACAAGATACGATAGTACAACACACATACACAAGATAAAAGGAGAAAATCACCATGACTTTTGAGGATATGAAGAAGATCGTCGTTGACACCCTGAACTGCGAGGAGGAGAAGGTCACGATGGAGGCCAGCCTGACCGAGGACCTCGAGGCCGACAGCCTGGACGCTGTGGAGCTGAACATGGCTCTGGAGGATGCTTTCGGCGTCTCCATCCCCGACGAGGAGCTGGCCAACATGAAGACCGTCGGCGACATCTTCAACTACCTGACTGCACACGCTGAGGCATAACGATGAACGACATCAGAGACCTGCTCCCGGGCCGGATGCGGGAGCGTACCTTCCAGCTCAAAGCCCGGAGGGACACCGGTGTGGCGTGGCATGAGCCGCAGTTTGTGGAATGCAAGCAGTGCGGCCGCCGTGCCACCCGCCAGATCTGGGCCAAGAGCCTCTTCGTCTGCCCCAACTGCGGCAATCACCAGCCCATCGGTGCGTACTACCGCCTGAGCCTTGTGCTGGACAGCGGCAGTTTCCGGGAGCTGGACGCAGAGCTGGCCCCGCAGGACGTGCTGGGATTTCCCGGCTACACCGACAAGCTCAGCGCCCAGACCCAGAAGACGGGCCTCAGCGAGGCCGCTGTCGCGGCAGTGGGCCGCATCGGCGGCGTGTCGGTGGTGGCCGCTGTGCTGGACAGCCGCTTCTTTATGGGCAGCATGAGCACGGGCCGTGGGCGAGAAGATCACCCGCGCCATCGAGTACGCGGCGGCGAAAAAACTGCCGCTGGTCATCTTTTCGGCCAGCGGCGGCGCCCGGATGCAGGAGGGCATTTTCAGCCTGATGCAGATGGCCAAGACCAGCGCCGCCATCGAGCGCTTTTCGGCCAAGGGCGGGCTGTACATCAGTGTGTTGACCCACCCCACTACCGGCGGCGTTACCGCCAGCTTTGCCAGCCTTGGCGACATCATGCTGGCTGAGCCGGGCGCACTCATCGGTTTTGCAGGCCCCCGCGTCATCGAGCAGACCATCGGCGAGCGCCTGCCCGAGGGCTTCCAGCGCAGCGAGTTCCAGCTGGAACACGGCTTTGTAGACAAGGTCGT
>ENA-OQAY01000537-OQAY01000537.1-human-gut-metagenome-genome-assembly--contig:-NODE-537-length-10659-cov-0.834789_pt1 | contig 10659 bp, 10 predicted proteins | sample MGYA00242740_ERZ504537 | MGnify/ENA primary metagenome ERZ504537 (study PRJEB26092, sample SAMD00036272) | human gut metagenome | host: Homo sapiens | study: EMG produced TPA metagenomics assembly of... | reverse complement strand
TACAGGGATTCGAACCCTGTATCCACCCTGTTGCGGTAGCAACTATCATTGTTGGGCTATCGCCAAGCGGTAAGGCACAGGATTTTGATTCCTGCATTCGTTGGTTCGAATCCAACTAGCCCAGCTTGCTTAAAAATTAAATTATGGGATACTAGCTCAGTTGGTAGAGCACTTGACTTTTAATCAAGTTGTCGGGGGTTCGAATCCCCCGTGTCTCACTGAAAGATCTATAGTGGTTTGCTATAGGTCTTTTTTTGTGCTGGAAACCGTGTAGTGATGTACTGCAGCGAAATGGACTCCGCAGATAACGGTTATTGTGGATAAATCAGATGATAAAAGAATCCAAAAGGTATCATCAATCATACCTTTTGACCGGAACAACTTATGAGATAAAATAAAAAGGGAGCGGTGACGCTCCCTTTTTCCGACATGGAAGAATAGTTATTTGATGCAGTTCATGGTGGCATTTTCTGCGTTTAGCTGTTTTTTGACACGATGTTTCCAAATCATATAAGTAACAATCAGTAAAATACCGGTGGTCAGCCAGGCAGCAGCATCGGCACTGCATACACCCACGTATCCAAAAGGCTTTGTGGCGATCAGGATAACCGCATAACGGCTGAACAGTTCAAGTACACCGCTGAGCATGGGAACCAGACCACGGTCTAAGCCCTGCAGACCATTACGGTATACAAAGATCCATGCCAGAGGCAGCATAAAAATACTTGCAATGTGCAGATACTGCATTGCTGCGTGCAGTGTCTGTTCAGATGGGTTGTGGATGAACCATCCGACCATCGTAGGTCCGGCAAGGCAGCAGAGCAGTGCGGCGGCTCCGGCTGCAAAGAAACATAAATAAAATGCATCTTTCATACCGCGGAAAATGCGGTCATGTTTTCCAGCACCGAGATTCTGTCCGCAGTAGGTGGCCATGGCTGTACCGAGTGTCGGCATGGTCTGGGTGGCGATGTTGCTGACTTTGGAAGCAGCAGTAAAAGCAGCTACCACGCTGGAACCAAACACGTTGACGGCACTTTGCAGGATCATGGTTCCGATTGCTGTGATGGAATAGTTTAAAGCCATCGGAATTCCCACAGACAGCATCCGGCGGATCTCATGAAAATCACAGTAATAATCTTCGCGTGTGGTCCGCAGGATGTCATGTTTGCGGAACATGACGATGAAACATAAAACTGCGGAAACCGCCTGCGAGATAACGGTGGCATAAGCGGCACCGGCAGTGCCGAGTTTTACCACAACAATAAGGAAGATGTCCAGAAAAATATTGAGACCGCTGGACAGGATCAAAAAAATAAAGTGGTGTCCGGCTGTCACCGATCCCGCGTAAAATACCGGATGCTACGTTATATGCCATGGTAGCAAAGATACCGGCAAAGATGACCCGGATGTACCGGTTTGCCAGTGTGATGATATTTTCCGGAGTATTCAGCCACAGAAGCAGCTGGCGGGAAAACGCAACCGTAGGAACGGTCAGAATCATGGAAATTACAACCGTTAAAAGCAGTGAAAGTGCTACGTAATGACGGAGAAGCTTCATGTCTTTGGCACCGAATGCATGGGATACCATGACACCGAATCCCTGGGCAATTCCGTTGGCGAAACCGAGAACCAGAAACATCAGGCAGCCCGTAGAACCGACGGCGGCCCAGTGCATCCTCCCCAAGATACTGGCCTACGATCACGGTGTCTACCATGTTGTAGAACTGCTGGAACAGATTTCCAAGCAGAACCGGAAGGGAAAAAAGAAGAATGATCTTCATTGGATTTCCGATCGTCATGTCTTTTCTCATAGTAAAATCTCCTTTACCTCTTATTCATTTGTAATTGTAGTCAAAGAAAGAGACTAACAGTAAGGATAGTCTCTTTTCGTGCGGGCAACAGGACTTGAACCTGCACGGTCTCCCACTAGAACCTAAATCTAGCGCGTCTGCCAATTCCGCCATGCCCGCAAGTTTATGTAGTTTTTGTATCTTTTATTATAGAAGATACTTTACTAACTATAACGACATTGTGTGCAGATGTCAATTACTTTTTGCTTAAAAAAATGACAAAATTATGGGAAAACTACTTGACGAATAGAAAAAAAATATTGTATTGTATATTACGTGTTTTGCACAAGGGCTTATAGCTCAGCCGGTTAGAGCGCACGCCTGATAAGCGTGAGGTCGGTGGTTCGAGTCCACTTAAGCCCATATCCTACAGGATGTCTGGGATGACCGGACATCTTTTTTGCTTTATTGACAAGAAGAAAATATTATAAATAGGGGTTACAGTTCACAGATTACCCTGCAAACCGTAACAAATAAGGTACAAAGCATACAATACCCATTTTTTGTATATTGACAAAATATTTTATGAAGGTATAATACAAATTATCATTTGTATGATCCATTGAGGTAAATTGGTACGCAAATAATGTCAAAGGGGGCATGTTTACGTGCTTTTTTTTTGGAAACACTTTAACGTGCTACAGAGCTAATGAAGCAATGAGATAATACGATGAAATTACTAAATACTCAATAAGAGGTAGGAGAGAAGAACATGAGTAAATATCTAGTAAAACGTGTATTGTTAGCGATATTATCAATACTCATTGTAAGTGCCATTACGTTTTTCGTAATGAACCTGATTCCTGGTGGACCGTTTAATAAGGAGAAAGCGACCAGCAAGGAAGCACAGCAGGTATTGGAGGAAAGGTACAATCTGGACAAGCCGGTTCCGGAACAGTATGTATTGTATATGAACAATCTGCTGCATGGCGACTGGGGAGTTTCACTTCACAGTGGAAGAAATATCGGAACAGAGATTTCCAGAAAGTTTGCAGTATCTGCAAAATTAGGTGGAATTGCGGCAATTGTTGCCATTATCATCGGTGTGATACTGGGCAGCATCGCAGCACTTACAAGAAATAAACTGCCGGATCGTCTGATCGTATTTTTCACGACACTGGGTACGGCAATGCCGTCTTTTGTACTGGCAACGCTGCTTTTACTTGTATTTTGTTTAAAACTCGGATGGATTCCGGTATGGTCTTCGAGCAATCCGAATTATTTGCTCCCGATCATTGCACTGGCGGCATATCCGATGGCATATATTACGCGTCTGACAAAGACAAGTATGCTGGATGCGCTAAATCAGGATTATATCCGTACTGCAAGGGCAAAGGGCGTGCACCGGCTCAAAGTTATTTTTAAGCATGCGCTGAAAAATGCCCTGATTCCGGTTGTAACATATGTTGGTCCTATGGTTGCCTATATTCTGACAGGTTCCATGGTTGTGGAGAACATATTTACCATTGGTGGTCTTGGAACCGAATTCGTAACAAGCATTGTCAACCGTGATTACACGATGATTATGGCAATCACGATTTTCCTTGCGGTTCTGATGGTAGTTGCAAATCTTCTTACAGATATTGCATATAAACTGATTGATCCAAGAATCACATTTGAATAATGATGGAGGAAGGAACTTAGAATAATGCAGGGAAATGAAGAATTAAAAAAGCGGCAGATGCTGTCCGCACAGATTGATTTAAGTAAATTTAATAAGGGCGATTTTATAAAGGCAACGGAAGAAGAGAAGAAGCAGCAGGATGTCATGGGCGAGTCAACGACATTTTTTAAAGATGGCATGAAACGTCTGAAAAAGAATCCGCTGGCAATGGGAAGTATTGTGATTCTGGTTCTGATTCTGGCACTGATCATTATTGCACCGTTTTTTGTACCATACAGCTATTCGGATATCATTACAGTGGACGGCAAGCGTGACAAGACCGCAGCCAATATGGCACCGTTTGAGTACTCGAAATTAGAGCAGCAGTACATGGATCGTACCGGCGAGAAACTGTTTCCGCATATTTTCGGAACCGATAACTTAAGCCGTGATTACTTTATCCGTGTGATTTACGGTACGAGAGTCAGCCTTTCGGTTGGTGTGATCGCTGCAATCATGGTACTTATCATTGGACTGGTTTATGGTTCGGTTGCGGGATATTTTGGTGGAAAAGTGGATCTGATCATGATGCGTATCGTGGATATTGTGTATTCCTTGCCGGATATGCTCATTATCATTCTGCTTTCGGTTGTGTTTCAGGAACGGTTAAAGCCATTGATTGAGGGAACCATGTTTGAAAAACTCGGAACCAATATGATCTCCATGTTTATTGTGTTTGGATTGCTTTACTGGGTAAGTATGGCGCGTCTGATCCGTGGACAGATTCTTACAATTAAAAACAACGAATATGTACTGGCAGCTCGCTGTATTGGTACCAAGAACAGTCGTATCCTGACACGTCATATTCTGCCAAACTGTTTATCTGTTATCATCATTACGACCGCGCTGCAGGTGCCAAGTGCTATCTTTACTGAGAGTTACTTAAGTTTCCTCGGTCTGGGAGTCAGTGCACCGCTGACTTCTCTGGGAAGTCTGGCAAACGATGCGCGTTCGGCTATGCAGTCGTATCCTTATCGTCTGGTTATTCCGGCAGTGCTGATCTGTCTGATCGTGCTGGCATTGAACCTTCTGGGCGATGGATTAAGAGATGCATTTGATTCAAAACTGAATTAAGGAGATAAGCAAATGAGCGAAGAAAATAAATATATATTACAAGTAAAAGATCTTCATACCAGCTTTGCAACCGATGCTGGAGAAGTCCGTGCCGTAAATGGTGTCTCCTTTAATTTGGAACCAGGTAAGACACTGGGAATCGTAGGAGAGTCCGGTTCCGGTAAATCCGTTACTTCTTATTCGATCATGCAGATTCTTGCGGAAACCGGAAAAATTACCGGAGGAGAGGTACTTTATCGCGGCGAGGATATTTCCAAGTGGAACGAAAAGCAGATGCAGAAGTTCCGAGGGGAAAAGTGCTCGATCATTTTCCAGGATCCGATGACAAGCCTGAATCCGGTATTTACGATTGGAAATCAGTTGATGGAGGCAATTCTGCTCCACACAGACAAGGATAAAAAAACAGGCGCGTGAGCGCGCCATTGAAATGTTAACACTGGTTGGTGTCAATGAGCCGGAAAGCCGTCTGAAACAGTATCCGCATGAGTTATCCGGTGGTATGCGCCAGCGTGTGATGATTGCCATGGCACTGGTCTGTGAACCGGATATTCTGATCGCAGATGAGCCGACTACGGCACTTGATGTGACCATTCAGGCGCAGATCCTTGAACTGATGCAGGATCTGCAGAAGAAGCTCGGTATGGCGATCATCATGGTAACCCATGATCTGGGTGTTATTGCAAGTATGTGTGATGAGATTATTGTCATGTACGGTGGCCGTGTCTGTGAGCGGGGCACAGCGGATGCCATTTTCTATCATCCGGCGCATGAGTACACCAAAGGACTGCTCCGCTCTATCCCAAAGGCGGACAATATGAACGAAAAACTCATCCCAATCGGCGGAACCCCGATCAACCTGCTCCAGATGCCGGAGGGCTGTGCGTTTTGTCCACGTTGTGAGTCGGCAATGAAGATCTGCTTAAAACAGCAGCCGGCGGAGTTTCGTGTGGGCGAAGACCATCTGGCGAGCTGCTGGATGAATGTAAAAGAAATTTATGAAGCACAGGAGGGCGGCAGCAATGAGCAGTGAAAAGAAAAACAATGATTATCTGCTGGAAGTAGAACATTTGAAGCAGTATTTTCCGGTGCATCAGGGTTTTAGCACCATTCCGCTGAAAGCGGTGGACGATATTTCCTTTGCCATCCGCCCGGGAGAAACACTTGGTCTGGTTGGTGAGTCCGGCTGTGGAAAGACAACAGTAGGCCGTACACTGCTTCGCCTGTATCAGCCGACGGCAGGTAAGATTACGTTTGACGGAAAAGTTCTCTTTGACAGTGGAGAACAGTATGATGAAAACGGAAAAATGATCGTTGATGCAAACGGAAAGCCGGTTATGGGCAAAAAAGTAGATGTCAATATGATGCCGTACCGCAAGGAAATGCAGATGGTATTCCAAGACCCGTATTCATCATTAAATCCACGTATGACGGTGGAAGATATTATCGGGGAACCTTTGGATGTGCATAAACTCTACAGAAATAGAAAAGAGCGTCGTGAAAAGATTCTCGATCTGATGGAGCTGGTCGGTCTGAATGCAGAGCATGCCATGCGTTATGCGCATGAGTTTTCCGGTGGACAGCGCCAGCGTATCGGAATTGCCCGTGCACTTGCGGTAAATCCGAAATTTATTGTCTGTGATGAGGCGGTATCTGCACTGGATGTTTCCATTCAGGCGCAGGTTGTCAATATGTTTGAGGAATTACAGGAAAAACTTGGAGTTGCCTATCTGTTTATCGCACATGATCTGCTGGTTGTACATCATATTTCCGACCGGATTGCAGTTATGTATCTGGGAAAGATGATGGAAATTGCGGATGCAGATGAGTTAAATGCAAATCCGATACATCCATATACACTGAGTCTGCTGTCCGCAGTTCCGATTCCGGATCCGGAGACAGCAAGAAAAAGTCATAGAATCGTGCTGGAGGGGGATGTTCCGAGTCCACTGAAAATGCCAACCGGATGTCCATTCCGTACAAGATGTAAGTATGCAACGGAAAAATGCGGTCAGGAGATGCCGCAGCTGACCGACAGGGGGAATGGTCATATGGTTGCATGCTGGAATAAATAAGGTTTTTTCCCGCAAGGGTGAAACATATAAATAATTTTCAGGAGGAACAATTATGAAGAAGAAACTTGTATCAATCATGCTGGTTGCTGCAATGGCTCTTAGCGTAGTTGCATGTGGTTCATCAAAAGGAAACTCTGCAAAGACGGACGGAACCGAAGCAATGGCTTCCAGTGTAAGTAAAACACCGGACAACCAGATAAGCATTAACCTTGCTTCCGAGCCACAATCCATCGATCCGGCACTGAACTCTGCCGTAGATGGTGGATGTATGATCGTGAATTCTTTCGCGGGTCTTTATACCTACGACAAGGACGGCAAGCTGATTCCGCAGCTGGCATCTGATATGCCGGAAGTATCCGATGATGAAACTGTTTATACGGTAAAGATGATAAAATCCCAGTGGAGCAACGGGGAAGAGGTAACAGCAAACGACTTCGTATACAGCTGGAACCGTGCTGCGGATGAAAAAACAGCAGCTGATTATGCGTATCTGTTTGATATTATTGCAAGAAATGATGACGGCTCACTTGCTGTAGAGGCAACTGATGATTATACGTTAAAAATTACACTGACCAATCCATGCCCGTATTTCAATGACCTGATGGCATTTCCTACTTATTTCCCGGTATACCAGAAGGATGTGGAAAAAGCGGATCCTGATGGAAAGAATCCGGGTAAGTGGTGTCAGGAGGCTGGCTTTGTATCAAACGGTGCTTATACATTAAAATCATGGAAGCACAACGAGAGCATGGTTTATGTAAAGAACCCGAAGTATTACGATGCAGACAATGTAACTATGGATGAGATCCACATCATGCTGAGTGCAGATGATACTGCAACCTATGCAGCATACAATAGTGGAGACCTTGACTTTGTAGATACCGTTCCAAACGATGAGATTTCAACATTAAATGGAAAGAACTCTGATTTCCATATCATTCCAAACCTTGGAACTTATTATGTTGGTTTTAACGTAAACGACCCGATTTTTGACGGAAAGACCGTAGAGCAGGCAGCATCTATGCGTAAAGCAATGAACCTGCTGATTGATCGTGAGTTTATCGTGGAGAATGTAGGACAGACCGGACAGATTGCCGCAGATTCTTTCGTACCGGCAGGTATGTCAGACGGTAACGGCGGAGTATTCAAGACCGATGATACAAGCTACTATGATGCAGACAAGACAGGTGCAGACCAGGTAGAGGAAGCAAAGAAGCTGCTGGAAAGTGCCGGTTATACATTTACGGATAACGGAGATGGTTCATACAAGTGTGATCCGGCAATTTCCATGACGTTCCTGACCAACGATGACAGTACGCATATTGCAGTTGGGGAGTCCCTGCAGCAGGATTTCGCACTGCTGGGGATCAATATGGAGATTAAGTCGGAAGACTGGAATGTATTTATTGAAGATCGTAAGTCCGGCAACTTTACCATCGCCCGCGAGGGATGGCTGGCAGATTACAACGACCCGATCAATATGTTAGAACTCTTTACAACGGATTCCGGTAACAACGATATGCAGCTTGGAAAGGGAGACAAGCCTTCCGATTCTGCACCGGACTGGACAGATTATAATAAGCTGATCAAAGAGATCCGTACAACTGCTGATTTCTCCAAACGTGTGGATCTGATGCATCAGGCAGAGGATATGCTGATGGATACCGGTGCAGTAATGCCGATTTACTACTACAATGATATTTATATGTTAAAGTCAAATATCAAGGGCATTTACTCTACCATCTATGGTATGAAGTACTTTATGTATGCAACAAAAGACAAATAAAATCATCCGGATACAACCGCGATGAGAAACATGAAAACTCCGGGAAAGGCTCCCGGAGTTTTTGTGTTTTGTTAATACAGATTTTTTTTCTCATGTGACCATTTTTCCGGATGATCCTCATACTGTGCGTTAATCCAGTCAACGACCTGCTGCTTGCCTTCGTTTGTAAAGGGGGCGGTAAAATCCGTTTTGAGGGAATCATCCGTCAGGGAAAAGATAAGAGGACCGGGCCAGACCCATGCATGAAAAAAGGCGTCCCCTTCCTCGGGGGCTTCCCGTCTGATCAGAAAGCGCATGCCGTTGATCCAGCCGGTATAGCTCGTTTTTTTGTAATAATTTAAGTTTAATACTTCGTCAGAGGTTAACATAGTATCTCCCGGTTTCATTATTTTGTAATAATTGTAACACATTTCCATTAATTTTGGTATAATGTCTGTTAGAGTGTTTGAACGAAGGTGAAAAAATATGTTTGGGAGAAATGATTTTGTTGAAAATGTAAAATCTGCACTGGCAGCAGTGGATTGTGATATGGGGGGCATTTCGCAGCTGGCAGAAAATGTATGACAAGCTGAAAAAGAAAAAAAGTGAGCAGGAGGATCGCTACCGGCGATGCAGAGAGCAGACAAAGCGTGTGCAGGAAGATGCACAGCTGATGGAACATATGCTTACCACTGCGCAATCGGTAGACGGAAAGGAATTCGGCAGACTTTTAAAAGATCTTCGTCAGATGCAGAACAGTTTTGATCATGAATTTCTGGTCAGCAAAGAAGATCAGGAGTTTCATTCCACGTACGATACGATTCTGCGGCTGGGAACGAAAGCGTTGAATGCCCCGGATCAGAAACTTCTGCTGCAGAGTGAAATTGAAAATCTGCTCGCACTTCTTAAGGAAAATCTGGAAAAAGAGGAACCGGAGATTGCGGCACTTACATTTTATTATCAGTTTGGATCGGATCAGGAACTCGCGCAGCTGCCGCCGGCAGAGAAGCTGTCGAAAATTACATATTTATATGAATGTGAGTTCCGGCAGCCTATCTTGCGGCTTTTGGAATCTGGTATTTCCAGTGCCAGGCAGCAGAAACGTACATATGAAACTGCAACAGACCGTGGCAGCAGGAAAAAATATGAAACGCTGCAGGTCTTTTTGGACGGGCAGCCCGAACATATTTTAGAACAAATGATGGAAGAATAAGAAGACAGGAGGATTCCTATGGAACGCAGACCATTGCCGGGAGAAAAATACCGGCACTTTAAAAATAAACTATATCAGGTGATTACCATTGCAAAACATTCCGAAACGGGAGAGGAACTGGTGATTTATCAGGCGTTATATGGAAGTTTTGGCGTGTATGCAAGACCGCTTTCCATGTTTGTGAGTGAAGTGGATCATGTCAGGTATCCGGATGTACATCAGAAATACCGGTTTGAGCGTGTGGATGAGTCGATGGAAGAAACCGGGAAAAACGCAGAACCAAAGGCAGAGACGGCGCAGCCTGTTATGCAGAAAGCAACAGCGGAAAATGCCGTGACGCCGGACCAGACACAACCGGAGGTGGAACCGAAACTCATGGAGTTTCTGGAGTCAGACAGTTTTGATGAAAAATATAATATTCTGACGTCCATGAGGGATGTTATTACAGACAGTATGATCGATACGATGGCGGTTGTGATGGATACGGTGATTCCGGAGGGAGATCTGGATAAGAGATATGATGATTTAAGGTATGTGATCCGGACCAGACAACAGTATGAATTTGCCAACCGGCTGCGTTGATTAACGCAGTCCGTGTCGGCTTAAATAGCTGTTGTGATATTTTCCAGAATTTGTCACGTCTTCTCCAAACCAGTCCGGGGCGGTGAACTTATCAGCTTCTTCGACCGAATCAAATTCCACTTCCACCAGAGTCAGCGGAGCGAGGTCTTTTTCAAAGATATCGAGTTCTGCGGTCAGATGTTCGTTTAAAGGAATCAGATAGCGGGTTTTGGCAATTAAAAGCCCGTCAATTTTCGGAAGCAGATGCCCGTAGGACTCTTTGGTGAGAGGAAGATTGTATTCTTCCCGCACCATAAGCCCATCGCCCTTGTAGGTGAGATAATAATCGTCGTTGGAGCGGCGGATGCGTACGACCGGTTCAGTGCACAGGTAACCCTGTGCTATTTTTTACTTTCATACTGATCCAGATAATCCGGTAATGTTTTTACAAGATATTTTCG
>ENA-OQAY01000533-OQAY01000533.1-human-gut-metagenome-genome-assembly--contig:-NODE-533-length-10721-cov-0.858505_pt1 | contig 10721 bp, 8 predicted proteins | sample MGYA00242740_ERZ504537 | MGnify/ENA primary metagenome ERZ504537 (study PRJEB26092, sample SAMD00036272) | human gut metagenome | host: Homo sapiens | study: EMG produced TPA metagenomics assembly of... | reverse complement strand
GGAAAAAAATCTAAAACACATCGTTTTTGTACCTCCCTGTTCATATTTGTATTAGCTAAGTACAAAAGCATTGTAACAAGTGTGTAATATTTCTGCAATAGGAGATCATTTCCAATTAAGAAGAAACAGCCAGTTAAGAAAGCTCCAGCTTTCCAGTATACAACTGATAATAAGTTCCCTTTTGCTTAATCAGATCCGCATGATCCCCGCGTTCAATGATCTGTCCATGATCAAGCACAATAATTGCATCACTGTTTCGGATCGTAGACAGACGATGGGCGATAACAAAAACCGTGCGCCCTTTCATCAGGTTATCCATACCTTTTTGCACAATGCTCTCGGTACGGGTATCGATGCTGGAAGTTGCCTCATCGAGGATGAGAACCGGTGGATCAGCCACGGCAGCTCTTGCAATGGAAAGCAGCTGGCGCTGTCCCTGGGACAATTCTTCACCATCGCCGCTGAGCATGGTATCATAGCCATTTGGAAGCATCTGGATAAACTGGTCAGCATGCGCCAGTTTTGCCGCTTGGTGAATCTGTTCATCTGTCGCGTCAAGATTTCCGTAACGGATGTTGTCACGGATTGTTCCGGTAAACAGGTGGGTATCCTGCAATACAATACCGAGGGAACGACGCAGATCGTCTTTTTTAATCTTTGTAATATTGATGCCGTCGTAGCGGATCTTTCCTTCCTGAATATCATAAAAACGGTTAATCAGGTTGGTGATTGTTGTCTTACCGGCACCGGTGGAACCTACAAATGCCAGTTTCTGTCCCGGTTTGGCGAACAGACTGATATCCTTTAAGATGACCTTATTCGGATTGTAGCCGAATGTAACATCCTCAAAACGGACATCGCCGGTCAGAGGGGTGTAAGATACACTTCCATCTGCGGAATGTGGATGTTTCCATGCCCACATGCCGGTACGTTCTTTACATTCGATGATGTTGCCATCGGCATCTCTTTTTGCATTGACAAGTGTTACATAGCCTTCGTCTGTCTCCGGTTTTTCGTCGATCAGGGCAAAGATTCTATCAGCTCCTGCCAGAGCCATAACGATGGAGTTGAACTGCTGTGCCACCTGCATAAACGGCTGGGTAAAACTCTTGGTAAACTGCAGGTAGGAAGCCATGACGCCGAGCGTAATGCCGCCCACACCGGCAACCGAGAGAACACCACCGAGAACAGCAGTCAGCACGAATTGTAAATTTCCGATATTTCCGATAACCGGTCCCATCATGTTTGCGTATTTGTTTGCCTGTGAGGCACTGTCAAACAGTGCTTCGTTGAGCTGGTCGAATTCCTCTTTGGATTTCTGCTCATGGTTGAACACTTTTACCACACGCTGGCCATTCATATGTTCTTCCACAAATCCGGTCACGTCGGCAAGGGAAACCTGCTGGCGCACAAAGTATTTTCCACTGTTTCCACCGATTTTTTTTGTGACAAATACCAGAATCCCGATGACAACAATGGCAAGCAGTGTCAGCAGGGGACTTAAGACCAGCATGGAAATAAATGTAACAATGATGGTGAAAAACGACATCAGTGCCTGTGGGATTGCCTGACTGATCATCTGGCGCAGGGTATCGGTATCATTTGTGTAAAGACTCATGATAGAGCCATTCGTATTCTGATCGAAATAGCGGATCGGAAGGGTCTGCATATGCTCAAACATATCATCACGCACACGCTTTAACACACCCTGGCCGATATATACCATCATACGGGTATAGATAAATGTTGCAATAACACCGACAATGAAAATACAGCCAAGTACAGCAAGTGCACGGTAAAATTCGGTATAGTCCGGACTTTTTTGTCCAATCAGGGGAAGGATGAAATCATCAAGCATGTATTTTAAGGACAGAGATACCGAAATGGATGCGACTGCACTTAAGAAGATACATACAAATACAAGAATAAAGCGGGCTTTATAGGTTTCTGTTACATATTTCAACAGACGTTTTGCGGTAGCAATATTGTATTTGGAAAGCTTTGGCTTTTTGTTATTCATGATCTTCACCTCCTTTGACCTGTGATACATATACTTCACGGTAAATTGCATTGGTTTTTAACAGTTCTTCGGATGTACCGATGCCGGAAATAGCACCGTTTTCCAGAACAATGATCTGGTCGGCATCTTCAATAGAAGAAACACGCTGTGCAATGATGATCTTTGTGGTATTCGGGATTTCCTCACGGAAAGCCTTACGGATCAGAGCATCGGTTTTGGTATCTACAGCACTTGTGGAATCATCCAGAATCAGAATCTTTGGTTTTTTTCAAAAGTGCACGGGCAATACAAAGACGCTGTTTCTGTCCACCGGAAACATTGTTTCCACCCTGGACAATCTGTGTGTTGTAGCCATCCGGAAATTCCCGGACAAAACCATCGGCCTGTGCCAGTTTACATACATTTTGCACTTCTTCGTCAGAGGCGTTTTCGTTGCCCCAGCGGATATTGTCGTAAATTGTTCCGGAGAACAGGACGTTTTTCTGCAACACCATGGAAACCTGATCACGCAGAGCTTCCAGATTGTATTTGCGTACATCGACACCGCTGACCATTACACTTCCCTTCGTGACATCATACAGACGTGGAATCAGCTGTACGAGAGTGGATTTGGCACTTCCGGTTCCACCGATGATACCCACCGTCTGACCGGATTTGATATGCAAATTTACATCTTTTAAGGAAAGATTTCCTCCCTCACCGGCATAACTGAAGCTGACATGGTCAAAGACAATATCACCATCGGCAACGGAAGTTACTGCGTCTGCGGGATCAATCATTTCCGGAATTTCATCGAGTACCTCGGTGATACGGTCTGTTGATGCGCCAGCATCATAATCATGACGAAAACGAAAGTTACCATCATCAGGGAGCCGATGATCTGTAAAGCATATACAATAATGGAGGTTAAGGCACCGGTTTCCATCGTTTTGGTTACAATGCCTTTTCCACCAATGTAGACAAGGATCATGATAACGGCATACATTACAAACTGCATAACCGGAGAGTTCCAGGCAACAATTTTTTCTGCTGTTGTGAATAACTGGTAAACATATTTGGAAACACCGTGGAATTTGTCAATTTCGTAATCCTCACGGACGAATGCTTTTACCACGCGGGCTGCATTTACATTTTCCTGTACAGAGTTGTTCAAATCATCGTATTCGTCAAACACCTTGATGAAATGTGGATGGGCTTTCTTTGCAATAAATAACAGCGTTCCACCGAGCACCGGGATGACGATTAAGAATAAGAGTGCGGCTTTTTTGCTGAGCGTCAGCGTCATGATCCAGGATAAAACGATCATAATCGGAGCTCTTGCAAGCAGACGGATACTCATCATATAAGCCATCTGGATATTTGTAATATCGGTGGTCATACGGGTAACGAGTCCGGACGTGGAAAAATGGTCAATATTTTTAAAGGAAAAATCCTGTACTTTATAATAAATATCGTGCCGCAGATTTTTGGCATATCCGGCTCCGGCAATTGCTGCAAAGTTTCCGGCCTGTACACCGAAAAACAGGGACATCATTGCCATAATTACAAGGATAAGTCCTCTTTGGATAATATATCCGAGATTTCCTTCTGCAATGCCAATATCAATAATTTTTGCCATTTCCAGAGGAATCAATACTTCCATCAGTACCTCTAATGTAACCAGAAGAGGGGCAATGATGGATTGCTTTTTGTATTCCCGGACGGATTGTAAAAGTTTCTTATTCATTTTTTTACATACCTCCTTATGTTCTGATACGTTATAGAGCATCTGGCAGAGCACTTTTTTACAGATCAGGACATCAGCTTCGGAAATATCCGCCGTAAGCTGTGCTTCCGACTGCCTTATGTGTGCAAGAATGCTCGGACGGAGTGCTTCCGCTTTTCTGGTAGGAATAATGCGTTTCAGGCGGGCATCTTTTTTTTCACTTTCCCGCACAATAAAACCATTTTTTTCGAGAAGCTGCAGCATTCCGGTCGCCGTGGATTTGCGGATCTGAAATTCTTCTTCGATGTCTTTCTGGTAGACAACCTTGTGAAGGGATTCCAGAAGAAGAAATTTCAACACATGTTTCTGCATGGTTGTCAGACCATCATCGTTGATCATGGAAATCACACAGTTTTTCCGCTTCATCTGATGGGACAGTACCTGGATCAGGCGGCCCATATGAATTTCTTTGAGTTGTTCTTCATCGAAATCCTGCAAGAAATCACTCCTTTCTCAGTAATATGATAAAATAGTTAGCAACCGAACTTTTACTATTATAGGGACGTGAATTTAAAATGTCAATGACTTTTTTGGAGGATTTTGCAAGTTCACAGAAAAACACAAACACAAAATGCCTGACAACTTGTGTTAAAATGAGTAAATTTATTATATTCACAGAAAAAACACAAAATAATTAACAGACAGGGTTGACATTGCCAGAATACAGTGCTATAACGTAGGCATAACAAAGGAAACAAATTTGACATATGAATATGAGGAAAAGAGGCGATTACTATGTCAGATAAGAATCCAAAACACCCGTTAAAGAAAAAACAGGCGAAAGCAAAAGATAAAAAGAAACACATTTACGAATAAATCGTAAAGTGGAGTCGAGCGAGAGCATCTGCTGATGTCCTCGCTTTTTCTTTTCCAGGAGCATGTTGAGAAGAAAAAACGGAGATGTTATACTAAAAACAGTATGAAATGAAGAAATGAGGAAATCGGTCATGATAAAAACAACGGGAAATATAGCGGCATCCGCCAATATCGTAAAGGAATCGGTAGTGATGGGGGATGTATCCATCGGTGCGGACAGTACCATTCTTTTTTATGCAGTGCTGCGTGGGGATGACAATAAAATTGTCATCGGAAAAGGAACAAACATTCAGGATAACTGTACGGTCCACACTTCTAAAGTGGATCCAACCATCGTAGGTGATTATGTGACGGTAGGACACAATGCGGTAATTCATGGCTGCACGATCGGGGACAACACATTAATCGGCATGGGCGCAACGGTGATGAACGGCAGTGTGATCGGAAAAAACTGTCTCATCGCAGCAGGAAGCCTTGTGCTCGAACATCAGAATATCCCGGATGGAAGCATGGTTATGGGCAGACCGGCGAAGGTCACGCGGGCATTGACGGAAGAAGAAATTGCAGGGTTAAAAGAGAGTGCACTTTCTTATATCGAAGAGGGAAAGAAACTCAGGGAAGAAGGATATTGCCTGTAAAAAAGAGGTACACAAGTGGATAAAATATTAATAATTGAAGATGATGTGGAAATCAATACGTTGTTAACAGATTTCCTGAAAGAAAACGGATATGTTGTGTACAGTCAATATGATGGACTCCATGTTCTGGATTTCTTACACAAAGAAAAAATTGATCTGATCATACTTGATATTATGCTACCCTATCGAAGCGGCGATATTATTCTGGCAGATATACGCAGACAATTTACGATACCGGTTCTTATTATTTCAGCGAAAGAAACGACACAGAATAAAATTGATCTGCTTCGTCTTGGGGCAGATGATTACATTACAAAACCTTTTGATATGGAAGAAGTGCTTGCCAGAATCGAAAGCAATCTGCGCAGAGTACAGTTTGAAAATCGTTCGGCTGCCTGTTTACAATACGGGGATTTATGTCTGGATCTGGAAAAGAATACGGCATTTTTGAAGGAAGCGGAATTGGCTTTAACCGCAAAAGAATTTGCCATTCTGGAATTGCTGATGAAATATCCGGACAAAGTATTCTCAAAGTCAAATCTTTTTCAGAGTGTGTGGAATACAGAATATTTTGTGGAAGACAATACGCTTAATGTTCATATCAGTAATCTGCGTAACAAATTAAAAGCGGTTTGTCCGGATAAAGAATTTATAGATACGGTCTGGGGCATTGGTTATCGTCTGCATAAGGCTAAGGAATAAAAGTTCCCTGGCTTTATGCTTTTTTAAGGTCTTCTTATCTCAGCTTAAGGAATTCTTTAAGAATGTTCGTTATACTGTTTTTTGTAAAGGAGGTTCGGAAGATGAATTCAGTTATTTTAGAAGCCCGGTCTTTAACGAAAGAGTATAAGCAGACACTGGCATTGGACCACATAAATTTGCAGATAAAAAAGGGTAAAATTTATGGTTTTATCGGTCAGAATGGGGCTGGCAAGACTACTTTTTTAAGACTGGTCACGGGACTTGCATTTCCGACAAGCGGCACGCTTTCCTTATGGGGAAAATCAGAAACTGTGGAATTACAGAAACAGCGTAAACGGATTGGAAGTATGATCGAAACACCGGCATTATTTCCTGCAATGACCGCATATCAGAATATGGAAATACAGCGTATTCAGCGTGGCATACCGGATAAAACCGTGATAAAAAGAACATTGGATATGGTTGGGTTAAACGATACGGGAAAAAAGAGGGTTCGAAATTTTTCCTTAGGGATGCGGCAGCGCCTTGGAATTGCAATGGCTCTTTTGAATACCCCGGAATTTTTAATTTTAGATGAACCTGTTAACGGACTGGACCCTGCCGGAATTGTGGAAATCAGGAATTTATTAAAAACGTTAAACAGGGAATACGGAATGACAATTCTGGTCTCCAGTCATATTTTGGAAGAATTGTATCAAACGGCAACAGAGTTTATTCTGCTTGATCATGGAAATATTATAGAAGAAATTTCTGATCATGAATTAAATGAACGGTGCAAACGTCATATTGCGATTCAGACAACCAATGTACAGAAAGCAGTGATGGTTCTGGAAGAAAATCTTCATACAGATCATTTTAAGCTGATGCCCGATGGTACGATTCGTTTGTACGATCATCTGGATGATCTGGAAATGGTTGCATCTGTTTTATCAGAAGCGCATGTGCTGGTTACCGGGCTTTTTGTATCGGGTGATACATTGGAAGATTATTTCCTGAGTAAAATAGGAGGGGCAAAAGATGGCAAATCTCCTGAGAACGGAATGGTATAAATTATGGCATAGCTGGTACTTTTGGGGAATCGGGATCTTTACGTTTCTTTTAAGCAGTATATTGTTGCTGGACAGCAAAGGAAAAACTTCAAATCTGGTTATGGCATCTTTATATAATACGCCACTTCTTTATTTCCTGATTATTGTTTTTATAGCATTGTTTATTGGAAATGATTTGGGAGGAAGAACCTTAAATGCATATCTGACTGCAGGACATAAGAGAGGTTATGTATTCTGGGCAAAAGTCATGGTATCCCAGATTGGCTGCATCCTCATTCTGACAGTTCCGTTACTGACACATGAAATCATTGGCCGGTTTGGTATGAAAGAAAGATTTCCGGAAATTTCAGGTACTTTTACTGTGGCTTTTCAAATACTGTTTGTCGTAATCACCATGTGTGCATTACCGGTTGTTCTTGCTTTTGTTTTCCGCGATATGGGAAAAACACTGGCAGTTTCCATGGTTCTGTTTTTTCTTATGATTTTTTTGATGAATGGGCAACATGCAGAAAGTCTGATAAGAATATTGCCCATGGGACAGCTTCGATTAATTGCATTACAAAAGTTTGACAGGACAACGGTTCCGTTAAGCCTGGATTTTCTGTGGATGTTTATTTTGTATTACAGTGCCGGTCGCATTTTTTTACATGCAGATTTGAAATAGTGGGAGGTGTTTAGGATGGAAAAATTATTAAAGATGGAGAAATACCAGTTTTTGCATAATTTCGTTTACTGGTGTGGGATGATCGGAATATTTGTTCTGGGCTTTTTTACCGCCGATACCTATGTGCCGGAAGTTATGGGACCGGCAGGAGGAAAGGCATCTTCCCTTGCAGATATTTTTAACGGAATGGTGTATGATTCTACGTTTCTCCTTATCATTATTTCGGGGCTTCTTGCTTTGAGTTTCGGACAGGAATTTTCCGGGAGAACCATAACGCTCGAAGTCAGTGCCGGACATTCCAGAAGCAAAATTTTTACGGGTAAAATCATATCCTATCTGATCGCTTTTCATATCATGGCGCTTGTGTATCCGGTTGCAGGATGTATCAGAACATTTGGAAAGTTTGGTATGGAAGATGGTGGGGTATTTTTTTATAATGTAACAAAAGCAATCGTTTATTCGCTTCTGTTAAATAGCGGGATCTTTCTGATTGCAATCTTAATTTGCTGTTATTTGCAAGATGTTGTGAGAGCAGCTTCTGTTACGGCAATTATTATTTTTGCACTTAGTCTTTATCTCGGATATGGAATGATGCTGCAATTGCCGGTAGCGTTTTTACCGGTTTATCAGATCCGGGTCGTTGTCAGCAGGAACACATTTTTTCAGCCGGCTGCTATTCTGGGCAGGGGTGATATGGTCGGGCATACTGATATTGCTTTCGTGGATAAAATTTCGTAAATGTGACTTGAAATAGATGGAGGAAAGATGTCTGAAATAAAATGGTTTTTATTGCTTCTGGCAGTGGGATTCCTGATATTATTATTCCGACATATACAGCTGAAAAAACAAATTCGTAATCTTTCCGGTCAGGTGAAGGAATGGAATCGTGGAAATTCCGGACAGATGATAGACATTTCCCTGATGGATAAAGATTTAGAACACCTGGCAGCTATACTGAATCTTTATAATATCGGGCAGAGACAGGCCGTAGCGAAAACCTTACGTCATGAAGAACATTTAAAAGAATCTGTTGCAAATATATCACATGATCTGCGTACGCCGCTAACGGTTATTCTTGGTCATTTACAATTGTTACAAAAAGAAGATTTAGAGCCGGCGCAGGCCAAACGCATCGCAGTTGTCCTGCATAAAGCAGAAAAAATGAAGGAACTGGTGGAAGCATTTTATGACCTTTCTGTTTTAGAGGAACAGCAGACCGTTCCCAGTAAAGAAACGTTTAATTTTTCCAACATGCTCATAGATCTGATAACGGAACATGCACCGGCATTAGAAAAAAAGAATATTATACCGGAAATAAAACTGCCAGATTATTCCATCTACATATATTCAGACCGGAATATGGTAGAGCGGATTTTGCAAAACCTGCTGACAAATGCAATGAAGTATTCGGCAGGGAACATAAAAATAACACTTATGCAGAAATCGGATGGCGGTATCCGGTTTATGATGGAAAATCCAGTGAGTGACAGCTTGCAAATTGATGGTAACCGGCTGTTTGACCGCTTTTATACAGGGATACCTCACGACACGATGGAAGTACGGGGGTAGGGCTTGCGGTAGTTAAGGCTCTCGTTCTGGCTCTTGATGGTAATGTAGGAGCAAGCGTACAGGACAATAACCTCAAGATTATTCTTGAATTATAAAGTATTGAATTAAAAATAATAAGAGTTTATTTTGCGGAATTCTTTAAAGCCTGAATTTGTTCCACGGAAAGTCCGGTAATTTCAGAAATTTCAGAATCCGAATATTTACCGGAGGAAAGCATACGACGGGCAGATGTTGTAATGCCTTGTTCAATGCCTTGTTCAATGCCTCGTTCAATGCCTCGTTCAATGCCCTGCTGAGTGCCAGTTTCCAGCCCCTCGCGGTATTTCTCGTCATAAGCCATTTGCAGCGTCATGTAGTCATGCCTCCATTTCTCATTGCGCTTGGCAGATTCCACAGCCTTGGAGAGATCTTGTGTAAAAGAATCTTTCGGCTGTCTGCCATCAATAAAGTTAAGCAGCCGTTTCAGTTCCGGCCGAACATCATCAAAAATTCCTTTCGTATTTAAAATGATTTTCTGTGTGCCATCGTTAAGAGGCAGATTCGGATCTTCCACGCAGCGGTTTTCAAAAGTATACACATGCCTGCCGATATGGAACGGATCAAAGGTGCAGACAAAGATCACGAAACTTTGTTTCAACTGCGTGTAATCCATGCCCTTGTCGAGCAGGTTTAAATCAATCATCCCCTGATAATAGCGGGTGCGCTTCGGAAGATTTTTATGGTGTCCGTTCTGCATTTCAATGTTGTAAACCGTATCAAAATCGTCCTCAACATACACATCCAGCCGGATGCTCTTCGCATCCAGAGACAGATTAATCGTTTTCTGATCCTCGGGATACTCAATGCGTGAAATCTTAATATTCAGTATAGTTTCCAGAAAAGGTTTACAATATTTGGGATCGCGCATAACAATCCCAAACATAAAATCATCACTAATGGTAAGGTCTTCGAACTTTTTGCTCTTGTACATTTTCTTCTCCTTTGTAGTGGCGGAGAGGAAAACGTGTGATATAGCGGCTGTTCTTCTATCAAGATTGTAACATGGAAGCCCCCCAGCTTTCAATATCTGAAAATAAAAACAATAATAAAATAATAACTGAATTTTTGCTCTGCACGAAATTCCTCTCCAATATTTAATTGTTTCGTACACATGGAAAAAAAACGGATGAAATATCCGGTGAAATGCAGCGGTATATAAATTTAGCTGCAAATTCGAAATGTGTAAAGAAAATATAGCATGGAAGAAACATATGCGCAATAGGAAAACAGGACTAAAATTAAGACGTCACAAAATCTTCACAAAAGAATTAACACTCAATACTTGATAATGGAAGTCGATTTTTGCCCTGCCTTGTGTATCCCGGAAGTGCCTGTTTTACAGGATTTCCGGGGCATCAGCCATTTTGTCTGGTATTGTAAAGCAGTGTCAGATTTGTCGTAAATGTCGTAAATTTGTGGTCAAAAAATGATGAGAAATGGAGAGTGCTAATAAAATGAA
>ENA-OQAY01000528-OQAY01000528.1-human-gut-metagenome-genome-assembly--contig:-NODE-528-length-10777-cov-0.975587_pt1 | contig 10777 bp, 9 predicted proteins | sample MGYA00242740_ERZ504537 | MGnify/ENA primary metagenome ERZ504537 (study PRJEB26092, sample SAMD00036272) | human gut metagenome | host: Homo sapiens | study: EMG produced TPA metagenomics assembly of... | reverse complement strand
CGTCAATATGACTGTCCGGTCTTGCAAAATAGATGTACTCAAAAATACAGCGTGCTTCCTTTTCTTTCGGAAGTGCCATGGTCATATCGGACTCAATACCTTTTTCCGGAGAAATGGTCACAACTTCTCCCGGCAGCACATCACGCACAAATGTTGCACCAATGGTGTCAAGTGCACAGGTTTCCGATGTGATAATATAAGAATTGTCACGCTTTCCGATACAAAGCGGCTTAAAGCCGTATGGGTCACGCGCCCCGATCAATTTACGTGGACTTGCCACAACCAGTGCGTAGCTCCCTTAAGACGCTGGCACGCACGGCGCACAGCTTCTTCTGCTGACTGGGAATTCAACCGCTCCCTTGCGATATAGTAGGCAATCACCTCAGAATCAATGGTGGTCTGGAAAATTGCTCCCGTATATTCCAGCTCCTTGCGAGCTGTGGTGCATTGATCAGATTGCCGTTGTGGGCAAGTGCCAATGTACCTTTGACATAATTTAACACGAGTGGCTGGGCATTTTCGCGGGTAGAAGAACCGGCCGTTGAGTAACGTACATGTCCGACTCCGATGTCCCCCTTCATCTGCTCAAGATTTTCCGGTGCGAACACTTCATTTACAAGTCCCATTCCCTTGTAGGAAAGAACCTTGCCCTTAGGACCGCTGGTATCGCTGACTGCAATACCGCAGCTCTCCTGGCCACGGTGCTGCAGGGCAAACAGTCCATAATATATTGTCGATGCTACATCTGCACCGTCAAAATCATACATTCCGAAGACGCCACACTCCTCATGAAGTGTATCCGCATCATAACTGTTATTCTGAATCATTGTGATCTCCTATATCTATCTTGTAAAAGGCTTACCTGTCAGAAGCTCATATGCTTCTTTGTACTTATCAACGGTCTTTGTAACAACTTCTTCCGGAAGAAGGAAATCATTGTCCGGATTTGCCTTGAGCCAGTCTCTGACATACTGCTTGTCGAAAGAAGGCTGTCCCTGTCCCGGCTTGTACCCTTCCAGTGGCCAGAATCTGGAGCTGTCCGGTGTAAGCATCTCATCACCGAGAACGACTTTACCTTTCTCGTCCAGACCGAACTCAAATTTGGTATCTGCAATGATAATTCCTTTGGAAAGTGCATACTCTGCACATTTCTTGTAGAGAGCGATGGTGCAATCCTTGATCTGTGTTGCGTAATCAAGTCCTTTTCCAGGATAAATTTTCTCCAACACATCTACCGACTGCTCGAAGGAAATATTCTCATCATGATCGCCCAGATCTGCCTTGGTACTCGGTGTATAAATCGGCTCCGGAAGCTTATCAGACTCTACCAGTCCTTCTGGAAGCTTAATGCCGCACACCGTGCCGTTTTCTTTGTAGCTTGCCCAGCCGCTTCCTGTGATATAGCCACGAACGATACACTCGATTGGGAGCATCTCAAGCTTCTTGCACATCATGCTGTTTCCGTCAAAACGCTCCTGTTGGAAAAATTCCGGCATATCCCTGACATCTACAGAAATCATATGATTCGGAACAACATCCTTTGTAAAATCAAACCAGAACTTTGACATCTGGGTCAGAATTGCGCCCTTGTCCGTAATCCTGTTCTTTAAAATGTTGTCAAATGCGGAAATACGGTCAGTAGCTACAATGATCAGGCTGTCTCCGTTATCATAGACTTCTCTTACTTTTCCTTCTTTGAATGGTTTAAATTCCTTCATTTTCGCTCTCCTTATTCTTTTATTTTTCGATTAACAAACTCTTTCCGGTCATCTCTTTCGGCTGCTCTAATCCCATAATCTGAAGCAGGGTCGGGGCAATATCTGCCAGGCATCCGCCCTCACGCAGTGTATACTTCGGATCCGCATTTACGAGAATAAACGGTACCGGATTGGTTGTATGGGCAGTATGTGGCTCACCTGTTTCGTAGTCAATCATTTTCTCTGCATTTCCATGATCTGCACAGATAAACAGAACACCATCCATATCCTTCACCGCCTGGACTGCATCTCCTACCAGTCCGTCCACACGCTCGACTGCCTTGATGGCTGCCGGAATCACACCTGTATGTCCGACCATATCCGGGTTTGCAAAGTTGATAACGATCACATCATACTTGTCTGACTTAATAGCCTCAACAAGATCCATACCAACCTCCGGAGCACTCATTTCCGGCTTCAGATCATATGTTGCAACATCCTTCGGGGAATTTACCAGCAGACGTGCCTCATCAACGTTTGGCTCTTCCACTCCGCCATTAAAGAAGAATGTAACATGTGCATACTTCTCTGTCTCGGCCAGACGAAGCTGTGTCTTTCCGCACTTTGCCAGGTACTCACCGAATGTATTTACAATATGCTCTTTTTCAAATGCGATCAGCTTGTTCGGGATCGTCTCATCATAGTCCTTAAAGCAGACAAATGTTGTCTTAATGAACGGACGGTCAAATCCGGTAAACTTGTCATCACAGAATGCACGTGTCATTTCACGGGCACGGTCCGGACGGAAGTTAAAGAAGATCACGGAATCATTCTCTTTTACAACAGAGACCGGTTTTCCATTCTCTGTAATTACGGTAGGAAGTACGAACTCGTCTGTTACATCCTTTGCATAAGAATCTTCCATTGCCTTTACGGCATCTTCTGCCTGAATGCCCTCCCCCTTTGTCAGGGAATCATAGGCTTTCTGTACACGATCCCAGTTATTATCACGATCCATTGCATAGTAACGTCCGGATAAAGAAGCAATCTTTCCAACACCGATCTCTTTCATCTTCTTTTCCAGTTCTTCGATAAATTCTTTTCCGGATGCAGGAGGTGTATCACGTCCGTCTAAGAATGCATGAACATATACCTTGCTCAGTCCCTGCTTCTTTGCCATCTCAAGCAGTCCGTAAAGATGTGTAATATGACTGTGCACACCACCATCGGAAAGAAGTCCCCACAGATGCAGGTCCGAATCATTTTTCTTACAATTATCCATGGCTGCAAGCAGTGCCTTATTCTCGAAAAAGTCACCGTCTTCGATTGCCTTAGTAATTCTGGTCAGATCCTGGTAAATAATGCGACCGGCACCGATATTCATATGTCCAACCTCAGAGTTACCCATCTGTCCGTCCGGAAGTCCTACTGCCAGACCGGAAGCCTGTCCTTTTACAAAAGGACATTCCTTCATTAATTTATCCATCACCGGGGTATTTGCCAGCGCAATGGCATTTCCCTCTGTACGGTCATTCAGACCATAACCGTCAAGAACCATTAAAACAACAGGTTTTTTGCTCATAATTCATCCTCTCTTTCCATTGTAACAATCCTATACTATGGTACTTCATTATTGTTACACAAACACTTATTATATTACATAATTTGAACGGGATTGCAAGTGTTCACTGCAAATTTCCCACGATATCTATCGATTTTAAATCCAGATCCACATCATCAAAATACTGTCCATAACGCCTTCCGGACGTATAGGCATAAGGAGAAACTCCCGGTTTTTCGACATTTTTATACGGATAAAAGAATCCGTCCTCATCAATTCCCACATGATTGGAGATGTCTGCCAGATAATGATAAAATGCTTTGATCTGTTTTTTTTCTGTCAGAATCGAAGGCGTAAGCGAATCCTGTATGCACGGAATCATCCGCAATTTCAGACTGCCGGAATCATCAATCTGAATCTGTGCAATCGTTGTGTAAAGTTTTCCGGTAGAAAACCAGAAATTTCCCACGCTGTATGCCACCGGCACATTTTTTATAAACTCAACGCCCTGCAGACGGTGCGGATGTCCACCAATCACGGCGTCTGCACCAGCTTTTACACAAAGGTCTGCAATCTCTGTCTGATCCTGCCCATAATGGATCTTTCCTTCTGTTCCCCAGTGAACATACGCGATCACATAATCACTGTTCTTCTTCGCACGCTTCAGTTCTTTCTTCCATACCTCTTCCTGCTGGGTCTTTAATACTCCCGGTTTCTCCTTCTGGGCTTTCTGTGTAAAATGATAAAACCTTTCGATTTCCGTTGCAGATACAATCGCAATCTTTCGTCCACCTGTGACCACATAACGCACAGCGCTTGCCTCTGTCAGATTTCTGCCACCACCACTGTACGGAATTCCCGCTGCATGCAATGCATCCAGCGTATCTAAAAATCCCTGCTCACCATAATCAAACACATGATTATTTGCCACAGAGACCATATCTATTCCCAGTGTGCGCAGGAATCCGGCATCTTTGGGATCTGCCCGAAAACAGTATGCTTTGCCAACCTGCCGCTGTCCCCGTGTTGTATAAGCAAACTCATTGTTTGCCATCGTAAAATCTGCCGAAATCAGTTCCTTTTTTACTTCATCGGAAAAATAATCCGCCATGTGATTCTTTGCCGTCTTCCCCGTACACCAATTCTCATCCAGACAGATATCCCCGACAAAATCCAGACGGATGCATGCCGGATCGGATGCTTCTTTCCAGATCACATCCTCATACGAATACGACATATACTGTTGCTGCCTGCAATACATAAGCCACAGAACATGCATACTGTTTCCGGTAAACCGATACCACAGATCCGGGTCCTGATTTCCGTTTTCCAGCTGTGTATACAGACTCTGCAGCACACCGCTCCCATACTTCGTTTCAATCCATCCCATAAAGGCTTCATCCACCGGATATTTCTGAAAAAACTTTCCGGAGGCAGTCCTTAAAATCTGGTTTTCCAGATCCTGTACTTCCGGCTCGGTTTCCTGTGATTTCTCCGTGACCTGGGAGGTTTTTTCCTCATATTCAGTTTGTACTTCCTTAGTCTCTTTCAGCGGCTGTGTATTTTGGATGATGCCATGTGTCAAAGCAAAAATAAACAACAAGAGAACGACACATTCCAGACATTTTTTCTTCATGTGTAAAATTTCAAAGGCTATTCACCTGAAATTCAGATGAATAGCCCTATAACCATACAATATCAGATTCTAGTAGTTTACAATCTTACCGAAATCAGCTTTCAGGGATGCTCCGCCAACCAGACCACCATCGATGTCCGGCTTTGCGAACAGCTCTGCTGCATTTCCTGCATTTACAGATCCGCCGTACTGGATACGAACAGAATCAGCAGTAGCCTGATCATAGATTTCAGCTACACATGCACGGATTGCGCCACAGACTTCCTGTGCCTGATCGGATGTAGCAGTCTTGCCTGTTCCGATTGCCCAGATTGGCTCATAAGCGATTACCATGTTTGCAACGTCTGCTGCTGCAACGCCTGCAAGATCAGATTTGATCTGAAGTCTGATCCAGTCAAGTGTTACACCCATCTCTCTCTGCTCTAAAGTCTCTCCACAGCAAAGGATTGGAGTAAGTCCTGCCTCGATTGCCTTCTTAACCTTCTTATTTAAGAGAACATCATCCTCTTTGAAGTAGTCACGTCTCTCGGAATGTCCGATTACAACGTACTTAACACCAGCGTCTACCAGCATCTCTGCGGAGATCTCACCTGTGTATGCACCCTTCTCTTCGAAGTACATGTTCTCGGCACCAACCTGTACGTTGGTTCCTTTCACAGCCTCTACAACCGGTACGATATCGATTGCAGGTACACAGTAAACAACATCTACGCTATCAGATACTACTAATGGCTTTAACTCTTCTACTAACTTTACAGCCTGGCTTGGAGTCATGTTCATTTTCCAGTTGCCGGCTACGATTTTCTTTCTTGCCATGATTTTTATTTCTCCTAATCTGTAAATAATTTAACTGTCTTTTATTTATCGTCTGCTGCTACTACGCCTGGCAGTTCCTTACCCTCTAAGAATTCAAGGGAAGCTCCACCACCGGTAGAAATATGGCTCATCTTATCAGCATAACCCATCTGGTTTACAGCAGCAGCGGAATCTCCACCACCGATGATTGTTGTTGCATCGGTCTCTGCAAGAGCCTTAGCTACTGCAAGAGTACCAGCTGCAAGTGTCGGGTTCTCGAATACACCCATCGGTCCGTTCCATACAACAGTCTTAGCTGTCTTAACAGCATCTGCAAACATCTCTGCGGACTTAGGTCCGATATCGCATCCCTCACGGTCTGCCGGCATAGCTGTGATATCACATACTTCTGTCTCTACAGGTCCGTCGATTGGATCCGGGAAATCCTTGATGGTAACAGCATCTACAGGAAGAAGGATCTTCTTGCCCATCTTCTCAGCCTTAGCCATCATTTCCTTACAGTAATCAAGCTTCTCATCATCGCAGAGAGAAAGTCCGATCTCATATCCCTGAGCCTTGATGAATGTGTAAGCCATACCACCACCGATGATAAGGGTATCACACTTCTCAAGCAGGTTGTTGATAACGTTGAGTTTGTCTGCTACCTTAGCACCACCGAGGATTGCTACGAATGGACGTACCGGATTCTCAACAGCATTTCCTAAGAAGGCGATCTCCTTCTCCATCAGGTAACCAACAACATTCTGTCCACCCTTTGCAGTGATGAACTTTGTAACACCTGCAACAGATGCATGTGCTCTATGAGAAGATCCGAAAGCATCACATACATAGATGTCTGCAAGATCAGCAAGTTCCTTAGAGAACTCTTCGCCATTCTTTGTCTCTTCTGCTCCACGGAAACGTGTATTCTGAAGTAATACAACTTCTCCCTCTTTCATTTCCTCAACAGCCTTTGTAGCTGCCTCGCCTGTTACGTTGTAATCAGATACGAAGTTTACTTTCTGTCCGAGAAGCTCCTCAAGTCTCTTGGCAACCGGTGCAAGGGACTCTCCTTCGTTTGGTCCGTTCTTTACTTTTCCAAGATGGGAGCAAAGGATTACCTTTCCACCATCGTTTAATAACTTCTTAATTGTAGGAAGAGCAGCTTTGATACGGGTATCATCTGTGATTTCGCCAGCTTTCAGTGGTACATTGAAGTCACATCTTACAAGGACTCTCTTGCCCTTTGCGTTGATATCATCAACTGTTTTCTTATTTAATGCCATGTTTTTATTCTCCGTTCTGCCTTTTTGGCAATTTTAAACCCGAAGAAAAGGAAATGACTTTCCAGCCGGTTGTTTCATACTCCGCAGCTGCATAAAACAGCGGAACCCTTTCCTTTTCTTCTTATTTGTCATAATGAAAAAAGGTCCGGCCCTACAGGCCGGACCCTTTCACATAAACTAAGATAGATTATGCTAACTCAGAGAAGTACTTGATTGTACGAACCATCTGAGATGTGTAGCTGTTCTCGTTATCATACCAAGAAACAACCTGAACCTCATACAGATCATCACCGATTGGGTTAACCATTGTCTGAGTAGCATCGAATAAAGAACCGAATCTCATACCAACGATATCAGAAGATACGATCTCGTCCTCATTGTATCCGAAGGACTCATTAGCTGCTGCCTTCATAGCTGCGTTGATGTCTTCCTTAGTAACGCCAGCCTTCTTAACAACTGCTGTAAGAATTGTAGTAGATCCTGTAGGGGTTGGTACACGCTGTGCAGATCCGATTAACTTTCCGTTCAGCTCTGGGATTACAAGACCGATAGCCTTTGCAGCACCTGTGCTGTTTGGAACGATATTAACTGCAGCTGCACGGGATCTTCTTAAATCACCCTTACGCTGTGGTCCATCAAGAGTCATCTGATCACCAGTGTAAGCATGGATTGTTACCATGATACCAGACTGGATTGGAGCAAACTTGTTAAGAGCATCTGCCATTGGAGCTAAGCAGTTTGTTGTACAAGAAGCTGCAGAAATGATTGTGTCAGTTGCCTTTAATGTCTCGTGGTTTGTATTGTAAACGATTGTAGGAAGGTCGTTTCCTGCTGGTGCAGAGATAACTACCTTACGAGCTCCGGCATTGATATGAGCCTGAGCCTTCTCCTTGCTTGTATAGAATCCAGAGCACTCTAATACAACGTCAACCTTTAACTCACCCCATGGGCAATTGTTTGCATCTGGGAAAGCGTAGATCTTGATTTCCTTACCACATACTGTGATAGAATCATCGCTTGCAGAAACTTCATCTGCATGCTCGTACTTACCCTGTGAGCTATCATACTTTAATAAGTGTGCTAACATCTTTGGGCTTGTTAAGTCGTTGATTGCTACTACTTCGTATCCTTCTGCTCCGAACATCTGTCTGAAAGCAAGACGACCGATACGGCCGAATCCGTTGATTGCTACTCTTACTGCCATTCTTAATTCCTCCTAGAATTGTAAATAAATAGTCTCATGGGACTTGCGTCCCAAGCTTCCTTTATTTTACCCAATTATTTCCGAAAGTTCAAGTCTTTTCTCCGTCTTTGTTAATTTTTTCACTAAAGGTATCTATTTCCCCTGAAATATAGTATAATCTTACGAAAAGACTTTTTCCAAAATCAACCACACAGAAAAAAGGAGGCTCTTATGCTCTGGGATACACATATGCACACGCATCACAGCGGAGACAGTGACGCATTGATGCCTGACATGATCCAGGCCGCTGTACGGCAGAACCTGGATGGCATCTGTTTTACCGATCATTTTGATTATGATTACCCGGATGATCCCAATCTGTTTCTTCTGGATTTTGATTCCTATATAAAAGAAGTCCACAGTTTTCAGGACACCTGCCGTGACCGTCTTTCCATTCGTCTCGGAATCGAAGTCGGTCTGCAGCCCCACATCACGGAAATCAACCGCAAAGCGGTGACCGGACATCCGTTTGATTTTGTCATCGGTTCCTCCCACGTTGTTCACGGAATCGATCCCTATTACCCGAAATACTATGAAGGACGCTCCGAAAAAACTGCTTACCGCGAGTACTTCGAATCCATTCTGGAAAACCTGAACACCTATTCCGACTTCGATGTATACGGTCATCTCGATTATGTTGTCCGCTACGGTCCGAACCACAACCGTTTCTATACATATGAGGCCTATGCCGATATCATTGATGAGATTCTGCGTAAACTCATTTCCATGGGAAAAGGGATCGAAGTCAACACGGCAGGATTCAAATACGGGCTGGGACATCCAAACCCGACCGAAGCTGTTCTTTTACGCTATCACGAACTCGGGGGAGAGATTCTGACACTCGGAGCCGATGCCCATGCGCCGGAGCACGTTGCATATGCGTTTGACCGTCTTCCTCAGATTCTGCGGCATGCAGGCTTCCGATACTTTACGGTCTTTACCGGCAGAAAGCCGGACTTCCTTCCGCTTCCGGAATAGCGAAAATAAAGGATTAATTCCAAAAATTTCAAAATAGGTATTGCAAAATCCGAATAACACGGTATAATGTAAGTATTGAATGGTGTTATTTAAATATAGCATGCACGTACGCAAATGAGTATGTAGTTCAATTTTATTAAACAATTATCTAATTAACTACTCAGTTACTCAATTTCCTTTAAGTAACTAAGAAGGAGCAGGTTTCCTCGCCTGCTCCTTTCTTTGTTTTTGGGCTTCTGTCCTGATTCTTATATACCTGCTGTCTTTTCGCGGTTGCTCTCCGACCTCTTTTTTATAAAGGTAAGAACAGCAAGCAGGAGCATGAGGCTGATGCCAAGTGCTACCCACCAGATCTGTACCAGTCCTGCAATGATATAGCCAATGATACATACCACAGCAACAACCGCTGCATACTGCATCTGCGTTGTCACATGGTTGATATGGTTACTCTGCGCGCCGGCCGAAGACATAACCGTTGTATCCGAAATCGGTGAAATATGATCCCCGCAGACGGCACCTGCCAGCACTGCGGAAACCGCAATGATCATCATTTCCAGATGATCTGCCCCCGGAAACATGGCGATTGCAATCGGAACAAGAATCGCAAATGTTCCCCAGCTTGTTCCGGTAGAAAACGCAAGGAACACTGCAACAACAAACAAAACAGCCGGAAGGAACAGGCTTGCAGAAGCACTCGTTCCAACGATGGATTCCACAAATGTACCAACTGCAGAGCATCTCCCATTCCCTTTAAGGTCCAGGCAAATATCAGTATTCCGATCGCCGGGATCATCAGCTTAAAGCCTTCCACAAAACTCTCCATGAATCCTTAAACGTAACCACCTTTCGCGGAAGATACAAAAACAGCATGACAAAGACCGTGACCATGGTTGCAAAAATCAGGCTGGTCTCCGCATCACATCCTGCAAATGCACTGACCACATCGGTCGCACCGCCCAGAAATCCGGTATAGATCATGGCACCAATTGCAGAACCGATCAGAACAATCACCGGAAGAAGCAGATCAATCACTTTTCCGTTGGAAGAAATATCTTCTTCCTTAACCTTTTCAAACTCTTCCCCGCCGCTGGTAAACAGATCTCCTTTTGCAGCATTCTCCTCATGTTTTTTCATGAGTCCGAAATCAAAACCTGCAATAATCACAAAAAATACCATGACAATCGTCAGAATCGCATAGAGATTGTACGGAATTGTTCGCAGAAACAGCTGAAATCCCGTAATCCCGGCATCTTTCGGAACATACGAATTGACGGCTGCCGCCCAGCTGGAAATCGGCGCAATGATGCAGACCGGCGCAGCGGTCGCATCAATGATATATGCCAGTTTTGCGCGGGATACTTTGTAGCGGTCAGTTACCGGACGCATCACAGATCCGACGGTCAGACAATTGAAATAATCATCCACAAAAATCAGCATTCCAAGTCCTGTGGTTGCCAGCATTGCGCTCTTTTTTGACCTGATCTTGCTGCCGGCCCATCTTCCATAAGCAGCTGAGCCTCCTGATTTTGACATCAATACAATAATCATTCCAAGCAGCACATCAAAATCAGAATATTCAGA
>ENA-OQAY01000525-OQAY01000525.1-human-gut-metagenome-genome-assembly--contig:-NODE-525-length-10811-cov-1.005709_pt1 | contig 10811 bp, 10 predicted proteins | sample MGYA00242740_ERZ504537 | MGnify/ENA primary metagenome ERZ504537 (study PRJEB26092, sample SAMD00036272) | human gut metagenome | host: Homo sapiens | study: EMG produced TPA metagenomics assembly of... | reverse complement strand
CTTGGAAATCGTGGCGAACGGATGTTCCGCGTCGCCACACGCAGCATCGCTGCCGGTTGGTTTGACATGGTATTCAAACTTCATTGCTGAATCTCCTTATTCACACATGTTCCTAAACCGTGACAGTAACGCTCCGCCATGGTTCGCACCAACCCCATACCGGTACGTACTGCCCGGATTGCAGCACACATCCGTCATCGAAAATCTTCGGCATCGCAAGCATCGTTGCTCTTCCTTCTTCCATCTTTGACAAGTCCACATAAAGTCTCCATATACGATTCATGACGGCTTGCATACGTCAGTGGCGACGAAAACACAGCTCCCGTCGCCACCAAAACACCTACTCGTTATCGGGCAATTCCCGATAATCGAATTCGCTGAATTTCGCAACCCTGTCGTATCCAGAAAGATCGATTGCAGCCAAACCGACGAATGCTCCGGTGAAGAATCCGCCGTATCGACGCAGGATATAGTCGTCCGACAGGATCTTCGCGTCCAGTTTCACGCCCAGATCGACCCATGAAGTTCCATCAAACGAATATTCATACGAATACCACTGCTTGCGCACCTTCGTGCGCAGCCACACGGACTTCACGTCATCCGGCACTGCTGGAGCGGTATCCCGCAGGAACGACGTGTAGTTGTTGAAATCGTTCTGAGCGACCTCAATCACGCGGCATTGCCGCCGCTCGTCCCAAGTCACGAACACCCACGACCAGCATAAATCATCGTAGTAGTTCGTCAGGCCGGCCATCTGGCGGTAGTTCTTCGGATCGAACTCAACCTTTACGGTCGCATCGAAGTTGAACGCCTGCCAACGACGTGCCACCAACGACAGATCGAAAAGGTTGCACAGCGAGCCCTGGCCACGCAGTTCCAACACGCCGCCACCGACCTTGCCCATCTCGCCATCGAACGGCACACGCAGCGTATTCCAATTCAAATCCAACGTATCGGACATGAAATCGTCATGCTGGCTGTGATCCGCAGGTGCCTCGGTCTCGATGGCATCCTTCGGAGCATCCACATAACGCTGTCCGCCATGGCCTCCGACAATATACGGCCAGCCATCCTCGGTCCATTCGACCTTCTGGATGGAGGTTTCACGCCCCAGCGTGCACCAGCCGCGCGGATCAGTGAAGGATTCATTGTCGTGATGCCACGGACGACCGCACAGCGAGGCGTAATACCATTCGCCGGACGGGGTATCGACCAGCGCGCCATGCCCCTGCTTTTGCAGATAGGAACGCGGCGTGTCGAAATTCGTGATGAACGGATTCGACGGCATGCCTTCGAAGGACAACGCGTCCAAAGACTTGGATCGGGCCACGACTTCCTGATGCGTATACACGGTACCGCCTTCAGCGGCGAACAGGTAGTAATAGCCATTGATCTTGTACAGATGTGGTCCCTCGGTGAGTTTGACGTCCGTACCGCGCCAAATCGTACGTTCAGTTTCCGGCTTGAGCTTCATCGTCTTCACATCGAATTCGGTCAGTGTGATGCCGTCGAAGCCATGATGGTACTCACGAAAATCCCAAGTCTGCTGCACCAGATACTTGCGGCCATCGTCGTCATGGAACAGGCTTGCGTCGAAGCCGACACCGTTCACGCGAATCGGCTCGCTCCACGGACCATGGATACTTTCGGCAGTGACCAAATAGTTCGTGCAATCCTTGAACGCACCGTTCACGACCTTCACGTCCGTGTAGATCAGCCAGAATTTGCCGTCCGCATAGGAAAGATCCGGAGCCCAGATGCCACCGGATGACGGATTGCCGCGCATGTCAAGCTGGCTCGTGCGGCTCAGTGGACTCGGCAACAGGTTCCAATGGACCATGTCCTTAGACTCGTGCAGACGGACACCTGGGAACCATTCGAACGTGGAATTGGCGATGTAGTAGGTATCCCCGACCCGAATCATCGAGGGATCGGCATTGAATCCCGGGAGAACGGGGTTTGCGATTTGCATAAAGTGCTCCTTTATATGGAACCCTCGGCCATAGGCCGAGGGAGTTGCAAGCAATCAGATGATGATCAGACGTATTCCATGCGGCATTACTGACGGCTACGCCCGTCACGAATCTTCGCGAAATGCTTCTCCGGATCAGGCGCGGCATTAAGCAACACTTTCGTGTAGTCTTGCTGCGGATTCAAAATCACATCATCAGAAGGACCATGTTCAATAATGTCTCCATGACACATCACCATAATCTCATCCGAAAAATGGCGAGCAGTCGCCAGATCATGGGTAATGTACAGCATGCCGATGTGTTCTTCCTGCTGAATTCTAGACAGCAGGTTAAGCACGCCTAACCGCAAAGAAACATCCAACATCGAAACAGGCTCATCCGCAATTAGAACCTTTGGCTTAGGAGCCAATGCACGTGCAATTGCGACGCGCTGACGCTGTCCACCAGACAGCTCATGAGGGCGTCGATACATGAAATTGACGGCAGGCGTTAATTCAACACGTTCCAGCAGTTCGATGACCTTCTGCTCATATTCCTCTTGGCTATTTGCCATGTGATTAATCATAAGAGGACGAAGAATATGGTGGAAAATCGTATGATATGGATTCAAGGAAGCGAACGGATCCTGAAATACCATTTGCACATTATGACGGTATTCGTACAAATCCTTACCATGCGTAGGGACAGGCTTGCCGTCCAACGTGATGCTTCCAGAAGTCGGCGTCTCCAAACATGTAATCATTCGGGCGATTGTCGATTTCCCGGAACCAGACTCACCAACAAGAGCAATGGTCTTATCCGAAGCTAACTCGAATGATGCATCCTTCACCGCATGAATCGTCGTGGTTTTCAAACCATTACGCAGGGTAAAATCTTTTTTCACATGCTCAAGCTTCAATACTGACATGATTATTCCTTTCACGCATGGCGTGGAACACGAACGAATGAGCCACGATCTCCTGTCAAAGATGGGAACGAGCTCAGCAACCGTTGTGTATACGGATGCTTCGGATTGAAATACACGTCTTCAGAAACGCCTTGTTCTACGATGACACCATTTTTCATCACAGCAATTTTGTCCGTGATCTCCAAGAGCATCGGCAAATCATGCGTGATAAAAATAACAGAGAAGCCCTTGTCACGGCGCAATTCCGAAATTTCCTCGATGATTTCACGCTGTACAACAACGTCCAACGCTGTGGTCGGTTCATCCATAATAATCAGCTGCGGCTCAAGAGCCAAAGCCATGGCAATCATCACACGCTGACGCATGCCGCCGGAAAGTTCAAACGGGTAAGCAGCTAGACGATTTGGATCAACATGCACCATCTCAAGCAAATGTGCGCAACGGTCTTGTCGTTCGCTCTTCGCCATATGAGGACGATGAGTTTTATAAATATCGGCAAGTTGCTTACCAATCTTAGTTACAGGACTTAATGAATTCATGGCGCCCTGAAACACCATGGAGGTTTTCTCCCAACGGTATTCACGCAATGAACGCCCCGACAAAGCACGGATATCGATATCTTTCCCTGACTTATCATGGAAAATCACAGAGCCAGAGTTAATCTTACCCGGAGCTTTCAGCATTTGATTGATGCTATACGCCAATGTACTCTTGCCGCAACCGGATTCACCAGCCAAACCAAGCATCTCACCGCGACGCAATTCGAATGTAGCGTTCTGAACGGCGTGCACCGGATTATCTGTATCGTAGATAACGTCGAGGTTATCGACCGAAAGCAGGATATCAGAATTCTGAGTCGCCATCGTGTTCACCCTTTCTTTCCCTTGCTTTTCTTGGTAGGCTTACGCAGTCGCGGATTGATGACTTCATCGATGGAGAAATTAATGAAGGACAATCCGGCGCCGATGGTAGCGATCATCAGTCCCGGCGGCAGGAACCACCACCATGCGCCCGTGTTCAGAGCAGAACCGTTCTGCGCGTAATACAGCATGGTTCCCAGCGAGAAGGATTGGGTCGATCCCAGGCCAATGAAGGACAACGAAGACTCACTCAGAATTGCCATAATAACGGAGAACACAAACTGCGATCCCATCACAGGCAACAGATTAGGCAGAATTTCAACGGTAATCACGCGCCACGGACGTTCACCTGCAATTTTTGCGGCAAGAACATAATCACGCCCACGCATCGACAATGTTTGCGCCCGCAATACACGGGCACCGCCAGCCCATGCGGTGATTGAAATAACAATGACCAACATCATCGTGCCCTTGGAAGGCATCAACGCAGAAATCACGATGGTCAGAGGCAACCCCGGAATCACCAGCATGATATTGGTAATCAGAGAGAACAAATCATCCCAAATTCCGCCAATATATGTGCCCAAAACACCGAAAATGAACGACATCGCAGTTGCGATCAAGCCAACAGCAAAGCCAATAATCAGAGAGCCACGGACAGAATAGCCAAGCTGAGTGAAAACATCCTGGCCAGACTGCGTAGTGCCCAACCAATGCTGGGCAGATGGCGCAGACAAGCCAATGTCATTAATCTTATTAGGATCCTTCGTGAAGATAGGAACAATAATGGCGAACAAAACCATTGCGATCACAATGGTTAATCCAGCCGTCAATTTTGCAGAACGCTCAGGAAGAACTCGCTTGAGAGAATCCAAAGCGGAGCGACGATGTTTAGCTTGGCTACGAGCCACAGCAGCAGAAGAATTTGTTGCAGACATATTTAACCTCAATCCTGTTGCCGCGTACGTGGATCGATAATGCCGTAAAGCAAATCAATGATAAAGTTCACGACTAGAACAGTAACGGTAATAATCAGGAAGATACCTTGCATCAGCGCGTAATCGTTACTGGTCACCGCTTGCAAAAGCATCTGACCAACACCTGGATAGGAGAACACCTGTTCAGTAAGCAGCGATCCGCCCACCACTGCACCGATAGACGTGCCAAAGCCAGAAATGGATGGCAACACTGCATTACGAGCTGCGTAGCACATCATAATGCGTTTAGGACTTAAGCCCTTGGCCTCAGCAGTAACAATGTAGTCCTCAGACAACGTGGAGACCATCATATTACGCATACCGACAACCCCCATGCCCAGAGAGCTGACAAGAATCGTCAAGGCCGGCAAGATTGCATACTTCACTGCGCTCGAGAAGAATTCCCAAGTGAAGCCGGGCACAACCTCACGATAATTGTATCCGCCTGACTGAGGGAACCAATGCAGCGTACGGGCAAACACCCAAATGAAGATGAGTGCAAGCCAGAAGTAAGGAACAGCTTGGAAAATGGTGGACACAGGGGAAATGATGTTATCAAAAGTGCCACCACGACGCCAACCAGCCCAGATACCAAGAGCCTGTTGAACAAAGAACGATATAATCGTGGTTGTGCCGACAAGACAAATGGTCCAAGGCAGTGCAGAAGCAATGGACGTTGTAACTTGGTTGGGGGAAATACGTTACAGATACGCCCCAGTTGCCGGTGAAGATATTCTTCAGATAACCAATATACTGCTGGAAGATGTTGCCTCCATCTTGTCCCAGCATTGCAGTAATCGCTTCCCTTGTTTCGGGTGCAACAGTACCACCTCGCGATGCAAGCCTGGTAAGAACAGCTGAAACCGGATCACCTGGCATCAGTCGCGGGATGGCAAAGTTCAATGTCAAAGCCGCAAACAATGCAACAAGGTAAAATCCTATCTTTTTCAGGTAGAACCTCATCGTTACCTCATTTCTACACGGAAAAATGGTGCACAAAGCGCACAGCTAAAACGCCTTGTGCACCGTTTGATTCATAAAATCCGTCAGGTTACTTCTTAACCTTCAGGTTCTTCAGAACAATGCCCAAATCAGGATTTGCCCAAGTCTGCGGATTAGCATAGACGTTATCGTCTGTCGGCCAACCGGTAACCTTATCGCTCCACATTTCGCTCAGACCGGATTGACGCAGAATCGGGATATACGGCATGTCCTCAAACACCTGAGCCTGAATCTTCTCATATTCAGACTTCTTGGTCGCCACATCAGTGGTGGTATTGATGACATTAAGAGCATCATCCACGGTCTTATTGCTGTAGCGAGCGTAATTAGGCCAAGCGCTTTTACCCACTTCAGCCGTATTGGCAGTGGCATAGAACTGGTTGTAGAACATCCATGGTTCGGCACCTGCGACCCACAGACCATAAATGGACATTTCAAACTGGCCCTGCTGCATCGCCTGAGTCCATTCATTAGAAGACATTTGGTCCGCATGCAGTTCAATACCGATTTTCTTCAGCTGCTGCGAGGCGACGTTAATCGCGTTGATCCAGTCAGAGACATCACTCATAACAGCGACTTTGATGCTCAGCTTAACTCCGTCCTTCTGATAGATGCCGTCATCACCCTTCGTATAGCCGGCGTCCTCCAGTATCTTGACGGCTTCATCCGTACGTCCTTTACCCGGAATAGGTGAATCCGGGACGTCATCCGAAGCGTACTTGGTGAACTGTCCATACGGATACAGAGAACCAGCCAGCTCACTGTACTGGCCATTCAGAGCGAGTTTATTAATCTGATTACGATCAAGAGCGTAATAGATAGCCTTGCGCACTGCCGGATCAGTGATAGGACCACTGCAGCCGAGTTCTTTGTTCGAACAGGTCATGAATGCCATCTGACTAGAAGGAACGTTAACCGTCTTAATATCAGGATATTCCGACAGCACATCATCCATATTCGGGAAGATCGCAGACATCCAGTCCACATCGCCAGCGGTCAAGGCATTTTGAGAAGCTTGGGTGCCACCGGTGATCAGAACATAACGGACGCCATCAATTTCAGGCTTACCTTCATCCCAGTAGTACGGATTCTTCTTAAACGTGTAAGCGGTTGGGGAAAAGTTCCCGCCCTTAACTGTGAAAGGCCCAGAGCCAACAGCGTCTTTATTGGTATAGGTCACCGGATCATCGATCTTTTCCCACACATGCTTCGGGACAATCATCGTGCCGGACAGATACGACAGAGCATTCACCGATTCAGGCTTGTCCAAAGTGATACGAACTTCCGTATCGCTAAGGGCCTTGACAGAGCCAGCAAAGCCACTGGTATTCAAAGCCTTGTTGGAATTAAGGAGGTTGAATGTGTATTCAACGTCTTCGGCAGTGTAAGGTTTGCCATCAGACCACTTTTCACCGTCGCGAATCGTTACATCAATAGTTTTCGCATCGTCACTGATAGTGTAGGATTTACCCATTAGCGGTTCCAGCTTAGTAGGGTCGTCCTTAAGGTTGTTCATATAGAACAATGGCTCGTACAGAGCACCGACCACACCGGTCAAAGCTGTAGAAGAGAACGGATTATAATTCAACGACGCCTGCGAAGTTGAATTCATAACACTGTTGATAATGACTCCGTCCTTCGCGGTGCTATTAGTACCTCCGCCGCAAGCAGCCATTGAAACGGCCGCTACACCAGCGCAAACAGCAGCAAGCACTCGTTTCCAAGTTCTTGACCTCATCATGTCTTTCTCCTTTGGTGACATGCATGAACACACATCGTTATGTTTCATAGATGCTTTAGCATTTCAGTTAAAGCACTGCTTGATTATATAACTTGATTTTCAAGAAAGTCAAGTCACTTAACTAAATACTTAAAATTTTTTGTTACGAAAGTTCTATATGCAAATATTTACGATATTTTCGAATAGATTTAAGTATTTCAAAAGCAGGAAATTACAGACTTCCGCCCAAACACGATTAACTGTGAAAACTATTTACGCTGTCCCCGCCAACCGAACACGCCGAACAACAGCGCAAACATATCTTCAAAAACAAGACCTCAAACTACTGTGACAAGTGTCAGCAAAACATCATAGATGGCAAGAAGCTCGATATCATAATTCAGAAGCGACGCATCGTTGCGCCCATTCCGAATCACATAAGCCATGTGTCCTAGGATCAACGACACAGCTTTCAACCCCACTGAGAGGATTCCGTTATGGAACATATTCTCAACAGACGAACCGCCACCATCCTCACCTGTACACGTACCCATATAAACCAGGGACGACGCCCTGCGGCCTAGCCTACGCCGTTCACTTTGCCATCAGCGACATCAACAGCTGCGCATAACCATAAGACGCATGGGCGTTGGACTCCCTCTGACTCCGCCGATAAAGGGCTTCCAGCGATTGCCGGAAGCCCTTTATCGGCTTAGCGCGCCAAGCGCTCAGCTGCGGAAGCGATCGCCTCGTCGCTGGCGGTGGCGGAGAAACGCAGACATTCCGGCGCACCATAGAACTCGCCGGGGCTGGCGATGATGCCAATCTTGGCAAGCTGCTCCATATCGGTCCAACAATCGCCCGACTTGGCTCTCACCCATACATACAATGCACCATCCGGCATGTCGGTGCAGTATCCGTAAGCACGCAACGCGCTCACCAACACGCCGAGACGTTCCCGATAGCGCGCATGCTGAACCTTGACGGATTCCAGATCACGCAGTCCGGCAGCCATCGCAGCCTGCACCGGACCGGGAATAATCTGACCAATCTGCTTGCGATATGCACTCATCGATGCAATCAAAGACTCATCTCCGGCAATGAACGCGGTACGATACCCAGCCATATTGCTCTGCTTGCTCAACGAATACAGCACCAGCACGCCCTCGGCGGAGCCCAAACACACATCGTCACAAAGCGCGCACGGCGTCGACGCAAGTGAATCAGCTTCACCTTCAGTGCCATTCGTAGCACCCCTCCACTGCATCAGCGCATAGCATTCGTCGGAAAGCACCACCGCGCCGATCTCACGCGCAGCTGCGACAATGCCAGCCATCCGCTCGGCCGAATACACCTCGCCCGTCGGATTGCAAGGGGAATTCACCCACACCGCTTTGATGCCAGGCACATTGCGCCACGACGCAACATCAGCCACATCGTCGACCTTAAGCACCTGCGCTCCAGCCAACTGCGTGCCGATCTCATACGTCGGGTACGAAACCTTCGGCTGCACCACAACATCATCCTCACCGAAATGCAGTAGCGACGCCATCAACGCAACACCCTCTTTGGAGCCGACTGTAGGCACCACATCAGCATGGATCGCCTGCAAATCAACATTGCGAGTCGCCGAAAACCATTCAGCAATCGCAGCACGTAAATCGGCAGTACCTGCAGTAGCCGGATATCCATACGCATTCGGATCATTCGCCGCCACTGCGAGCGCCTTGCGCACCGAGTCGGGCACGGGATCGACGGGAGATCCCACGGACAGGTCGATCATGCCTCCGAACGCGGCTTTTGCCGTGCGCTTGTATGCTGCGATACGCGACCAATCGTATGGCGAAGAAAACTCATGAAAGCCCATCGTGAAAACCCCTTAATAATCCTCTATAAAACAAAATATGCGGCCTCTTCCAACGGGAAAAGGCCGCTTTCAAATGCCAATCACTGATTTTGCGGCGGCAGAGCAGCTACCTGCTCCGGATCCTTGCCGATCGGGCCGGCTGCGGAAGCGCCGCCCATATCGCCGACTTCAGCGAAGAAGCTGACTGCGGCATCCTTGTACCAAGCCCACTCGTCTGGCAGATCGTCTTCATAGAAGATGGCTTCGGTCGGGCACACCGGTTCGCATGCGCCGCAATCCACGCATTCGTTCGGATTGATGTACAGGGAACGGGAGCCTTCGTAGATGCAATCGACCGGGCATTCGTCCACGCAGGCCTTGTCTTTGACATCGACGCACGGCTGAGCGACAACGTATGGCATGGTTACCTCCTTAACACTTACCGTTCAAGACTACTCTTGATTGCCAACTTCCAGCTCTCCCGTGCCGAGTCGGGCGTGGCGGTAGCCGTAGCCGAAGTAGATGCAGAAGCCGACCGCAAGCCAGACCACGAATCGAATCCAGGTGAGCACGCTCAGGTTGAGCATGAGCCAGATGTTGGCGAGCGCGATGAGGATAGGCACCCATGGATTGCCGGGGATTTTGAAGACTCGCTTCAGGTCGGGGCGCTTCTTGCGCATGATCGGAATAGAGATTGAAACAAGGGTGAATGCCGACAGCGTGCCGATGTTCACCATGTCGGCAAGGATACTGACGTTGCAGCTGGCTGCGATGAGTGCCATGACCACGCCGACGGCAATCTGCAGACGTACTGGAGTGCCGTGCTTGCCCGTGTGACTGAGCGAGCGCGGCAGCAGGCCATCTCGGCTCATGGCGAACACCACGCGGGTCAGGCCGAGCAGCAGCACCATGACCACGGTTGCCAGGCCGATCACAATGCCGAAACTGATGATTTTGGCGGCCCAGTCAGCGCCGACCATTTCGAATGCCGTGGCGAGCGACGGGTCTTTCTGCTTGGCGAGGTCTTTGTAGGAGACCATGCCGGTGGTGACGATGGCGACGAGGGTGTAAAGCACGATGATCAGTCCCATGCCCACGCCTATACCCAGCGGAACGTTCTTCTTCGGATTGACGGTTTCTTCGGAAGTGGTGGCGACCACATCGAAGCCGAGGAACGCGAACAGGCGCCGTGCGTAGGTGTCGGCCACGAACGTGCGGCGGGAGAACACGTAGAGCATCATATCGTCGGCCGTTTCGCCGCCGATGCCGAACAATCCGAGCAGTTCGGCGCGCAGCTCGGGCGTCGGTGATGCCGTCGGCTCCTTCGGGAGAGGCGTCGCAACGCTCCACATACCAACGGCTCAACGAGCGCAGGGTCTTGGATTTGTTGACGTAGAAGCCCGACGGCCGAATCAGCTCCTGCAAACGCTCCGACTCCACGACCGTCAACGCATGGGGGTCGAGCATGCTCTCCGCCTTCAACGCCGCGAGCGAACGATCCACATTGCCCACGCGGTGTCTGCGTG
>ENA-OQAY01000524-OQAY01000524.1-human-gut-metagenome-genome-assembly--contig:-NODE-524-length-10811-cov-1.339667_pt1 | contig 10811 bp, 9 predicted proteins | sample MGYA00242740_ERZ504537 | MGnify/ENA primary metagenome ERZ504537 (study PRJEB26092, sample SAMD00036272) | human gut metagenome | host: Homo sapiens | study: EMG produced TPA metagenomics assembly of... | reverse complement strand
TTACAGAACTTATCGCTAGTGTACATGATAATCCAATTTTAGGTTTATTGTTAGGTACAGTTATGACAGTAATTGTACAGAGTTCTAGTGCTACAATTGCAGTATTACAGAACTTTGCAGCTCAAGCTGGTGTAGATGGTAACAGTATCATCGGTCTTCAAGGTGCATTACCTATTTTATTAGGTGATAATATCGGTACAACAATTACTGCTTTATTAGCTTCTATTGGTCAATCTAAAAATGCAAAACGTACAGCTGTAGCTCATAGTGTATTCAATATCACAGGTAGTATCGTGTTCTTATGTGTATTACCATTATTTGCTCAGTTTGTAATGTATATTTCTCCTGTTGGACCAGAAACAGCAGTTATTTCTCGTCAAATTGCAAATGCACATACTTCATTTAATTTAATAAATACTTTATTATGGTTACCACTTATTCCAATAATGGTAAAAATAGTTTGTTTTATTGTTCCAGATAGAAAACCAGACTTATCTACAGAACAAGTTAAATCAGAAGCTGTTTAATATAATAAATAATATAAAAAGCGAAGAATTTTTTCTTCGCTTTTTTCTTTGGAATTTTAGTTTATGATATTTTTAACTTTTTGATGGTAAAAGAAAAATCCTATTATAGCTAGTGGTATAGTAAAGAAAAATAGTGGATAGAATAAATATAACGAGAAATGTTCATAAAAGATACCAGCTATGATTGGCCCAAGTGCCATACCTAAGTCTATACCAATATAAAATGTACTATTAGCTAGACCGCGTTTATTTTTAGGTGCTAATAATAAAGCTGTAGATTGACAAACGGAATTGATAATACCTGTTCCACCTGCCATGAATATAGCAGCGATAAGCATATCAAAATTATTTTGCATTGTATGAAGAAAATAGATAGATAGTGAAGCACAAATTATACTAGAGGTAAAAAATATACCGAAAGGAAGTTTGTCAAAGAGACTTTTTAGACTTAGACGGAGTATAAGTAGAGCAATAGCATATGCTGGAAAAAATAAACTTATATGGATATTAAGTTGTTTAGCTTCGACATAAGTTACAAGAAAAGATTGAGTAGCACAATAAGGAATAGCAAACATCATCATGATGAAAGCAATGGGAACTACATTTTTATCAATAATTTCCAATTTAAAATTAGTGTTAGTAGTGATGATGGGTTCATCCTTATCTTTTACAAATTGAATAATTATGATAGAAATTATGGCTGTAAATAGAGCAAGTGAAAATGCTATTGTATAGTTAAAGTTTTGATAGATATATACACCAATAGCTGGAGCAATTGCCATACTTAAAGCGTTCATAGTGCCGTATATACCCATGCCTGAGCCGATTTTTTCTTGGGGCAATAAATCTGACATCCAGGTGGACATACAAGTAGAACATAAGGCAAAGCCAAGACCATTAATAATGCGGGCAATGGCAATGATAAATGAATTAGTAGCCAGTATATAACCTAGACATGAAATTATGATAAAAATTATGCCCCAAAAAGATAATTTATACTTACTAATTTTATCAGCATATATGCCGATGATAGGTCGACTGACTAAAGAACAAATATTCATAATGCCACCAATCAGCCCCATAGTAGTACCATTGGCACCAAGTGTTTCTGAAAACCCAGCAATAATTGGAGTTATGAGCATAGGACTAGTCATATAAAAAAGCTAGCAATTAAAATTAAGATAATATCTCTATGTCTTGAATGGGAATTTATCATATAAATATCACCTCTATATTTATTTATAATATTAATTATATCATTATCAATATGTATTGTTTATAGTATTAAAATTTTTAGTAATAAAGAAAAAACCTCTAATAGATATTGACCTATTAGAGGTTTTTCTTTTAGAGTTTTTCAATAATGCTAGTATAAATATTATCTAATTCTTCTTGTGTTGGTTGATTAGCAATACGAATCATATCATGGAAGATATTGAGTCCTGCTTCTTCAAGTTCTTTTTGTACAAGAGCAATGCTTTGTCCACCCCAGCCATAAGAACCAAAAGCTAAAGCTTGACGGTCGTTTTTCTTAGGTACTAGACCTTTGAGATAACATAAGAAGGCAGCTACATTTTGCATCATACCATTATTTAAAGTAGGAGAGCCAACAGCGATATATTTACTATCAAGAACTTCAGTCATAATATCAGAATAATGATTAGTTTTTAAATCGAAGAATTTTGCACAAATTCCTTTTGCTTGGAATGCTTCTGTGATTGTTTTAGCCATAATTTCTGTAGAATTCCACATGCTGTCAAATACTACAACAGCTTTATGTTCATCAGCTTCAAAATTGCTCCATTTTGCGTATAAATCTAAAATATCTTTAATATGTTTACGCCAGCTTATGCCATGACCTGTTAAAATCATGTCAATATCAAGTGTGGAAACTGTTTTAAGAGCAGTTTGAGCTTGACGACCATAGAGCATTAAAATATTAGCATAGTATTTTTTCGCTTCATGCATTAAAACAGCATAATCAACTTCATCATCAAAACGTTCATTAGTAGCGAGATGTTGACCAAAACCATCATTAGAGAAAAGGATTTTTTCTTCTGGGCAATAAGTAACCATGCTATCTGGCCAATGAAGCATAGGTACAGGAACGAATTTTAAAGTGCGTTTACCAATATTTATGCTGTCACCAGCTTTTACGCCTTGGTAAGTATGTTCACCGCAGAATTTAGCAATATTTTTTAAACCATTTGGTTGGCTGACAAAAATAGTAGCATTAGGGCATTTTTGAGCGATTGCATCTAAAGAACCAGAATGGTCAGCTTCTAAATGATTGCAAACAATATAATCAATTTTTGCTGGGTCAATGATAGAAGAAATACGACTTAAGATTTCATCACTAAAAGTTTTTTTAGTAGCGTCAATTAAAGTGATTTTTTCATCAAGTATTAAATAGGCATTATAAGTGCTACCGCGTCCAGTTTCATAACCATGAAAATTGCGAAACGGACCAATCAATGGCACCTACCCAATAAATATCATCACGTATTTTAGTAGCTTTCAAGATATCTTCCTCCTGTAAAAATAGTTTTATAGAAATTAAAAATTAGCTGTTTTATTTACAGTAATTATTATACAATTTCAAAACTATAATTACAACATATAGGTAGGGTTATTTAGCAATAAATTGAGAAATGTTATCATTGATTTCTTGAGCATAGATTTTTTTAGCGATAACATCACCATGTAATCCGTCCATAGCATATTCTGTCGGCAATATTGGTGGACTATTTAAAGCTTTTGCTGTATCAATATGTGGCTGTGTGCGAATGAAATCGTTAACTAAATTTAAATTATATTGCCATACTTCAGAGGTTTCTTCATTGAATACCTTTTTTATATTATAAGGATTTATAGGTGCTAAAGTGAGCAGTATAGGTGTGATATTATTTTCATAACATTTTTCTTGGATTGTTTTTAAATCATTGATTACATTTTCGGCAGGCATACCAGCACGAAGACTGTTAGTTCCTCCCATGATTAATAAATATTGTGGGTGGAAAGGCAGTACATCATCATCAAAACGCTGTACCATAGTTTCGCTTGTATCTCCGCTACAAGATAAATTAATAGTAGGGAAATCTAAATAATAAGCATAACTATATGCCCAATCTGCTGGGCCAAAAGATAAATGCCCACCTCCATGACTGATACTATCGCCAAAAATTGCGATTTTCCAATTGTCTTGAGGTTCATTTTTGAAAATTTGAGCATCAGAATATACGCCAACAGGATTTCCTTCATCATCTAAACCGCGTACACGCCAATAAAAAGTGCCAATACGAGGTTTTTCATCATAAAGCTCACCACCTGTGATTATTTTGGCATAAATACGATATTTAGAAGGTGTTGTGCCATTAGGATTTTCTGGAATATTATCTGTAACTTCTATTTCAAATTGAGTGGCATTTGCATTAGGAATAAACGAATAAACAGGATAGAGAAGTGTAGTACCGTTTTTTTCATTATAAATAACATGTGGTATAGGTGCGTTCATTTGAGGTGCTTGATTAGTGGCATATAGTTCCTCTAGAGCTGAAAATTTAGTGATAGGATTGTGGTCTATATCCATAGAACGAATACGCCAATAAAGAGGAGTCTTTCCGTTCAGTGCATTTGGGGCAATTTGAGTTAAATCAAGTTGTTTAGCGTTTGTGTAAACAGAGGCTGTATAATATAAATGTTCAGAAGATAATTCTTCATCACTTAAATCATCAGGAATGGTATCAAATAATTCTAATTCATAATAAACAGCATTTAAATCTTCTCTCCATTCTAAAAGAGGTATATTATTGCTAGGGTCTTGTAGAGGAAAGTGAGATAAAGCTACTAAGGCTGGTGCTAATGGAGTTTTTTCTGAAGTTGATATTGGGGCTGTGTTTTTTGTTTCTGCATCAATAGTATCATTATTTTGTAGGGATAAATGCCAACTTAAAGTTATTAAAATTAAAATGATAAATAAAAATTTTTTGTTCATAAATAAAAATCCTTCATATATAAATAATAAATAGTTAAAAAGATTATATACTTAGGATTTGACTCTAAGTCAAGAAAAAAATAAAATTTTAAATGTTTTTGAAGAAAGACTAGATTTTTTAGAGCTTTATGTGGTACAATATATATCGCGTTTAGCTATTGAATACATAGTATTTAATCTAGCCATCTTGCAAATTGTTTTATAACATGATAAACTATTTTGGTACAATTATAATGATGAAAGGGTGAATTTCTTGCCAAACATTAAATCTTCTATTCTCAGCGTAAAAACAGATGCTATGCGTCGTGCAAAAAATGTTTCTGCTAAATCTGCTATAAAAACTGCTTCTCGTAAAGTTCTTGATGCTGTTGCTGCTGGCAATGCTGAAGAAGCAAAAGCATTACTTGTAATCGCATGCAAAAAAATAGACCAGGGTGCTGCTAACAGATTATTCCATAAAAATTGCGCAGCTCGCCGTAAATCTCGTTTAGCTCGCCGAGTAAACAGCTTAAGCAAATAATTGCTAATCAAAGTAAGGACTGATTTCCAAAAGAAAGCAGTCCTTTTTCGTTTTTATAGATAAATTAATTTATTTTGAGGAGAAAGTTTTATTAAAGATGAATATAGAATATTTTTTAATAAAAAAAATGCCATTAAAATAATGGCATAATCTTGTATATTAAGAGTAAGATAAATTATTTTTATTAGATTTTAAAGACAAAATTTTATAAGAAGATTTTCGATTAAAGCAGGCTCATTAGAGCCTGTTTTTAATTTATAATCAGCATCAGCTATATCTATGATCATTTGTTGAATTTTATCTAAACTGAAATTTTGAGCTTGTTTGATGATTTTTTCAGTGATAAATGGATGTAATTTTAAAATAGAAGCTATTTGTTTTGTAGATTGACCTTCACTGAGATAAATTTTTACATGCCAAAGCTGGTCTATTTGACGAGCTAAAAATTTTAATAAACGCAGTGGATGTATACCTGCTTGTTGTTGAATGGTAAATAATTCTAAGGCAGTAGCAATATCTTTATTGCCTAAAGCTTCCCAAAGGCGAAATGTGGAAATCTCAGGGATACTAGAAAAATTATCCTCAAGAAATTGGCGATTGATAAGTGTTTTTTGTGGATAGAGTGTGAGTTTTTGTAATTCTTGGTCTAAAAAGCCAAGGGAGATTTTTTCCATGGATTTTATAGCTTCTAAAAAATAAGCATAAGCTTCTCGATCAAAGCGGAGATTTAACTCACGAAGGTGAGAATTGAGCCAGTCATTGATATTCCAATAAGCTATAGCTTCACATTCTACTATAGTGCCAAATTTTTCAATAGTTTTAATGAGTTTTCTGCGCTTATCAATTTTGCCTAAGTTATATTGTAAAATCAATATACTATAATCGGGCATATTGGCGATATAATCTAAAAATAATTGTTCATCTTCTTTATCTTTAGCGGATAACTTGTCTTGAAATATCTTCAAATCTTTGGCGATGATGATATTATGTTCACTGAAAAAAGGAGAACTATCTAATGCTTGTAAAATAGCTTTTGTATCAGCTGTACTATCAAAATATTGAACAGCTTCTTCGTCGTTTTGTGGATTTAATAAAGTTAGTAATTTTTTGAGATAATTTTCAGCTAAATATAATTCTTCACCAGTGATTAAATAGACTGATTTTAATTGTTTAGCTTGTAATTGTTTTATTGCATCATTATATTTCATGGGAAATCCTTTGCTTAAAATATATTAATTTAAAAATGTTTTGAGGGAATAATTATAGCCATCAGTATAAATTACTATAGCTCCTTTTTCATCTGTGCGGAGAATTTTTGTAGGCAGGTTATTTAACCTATCGAGAACTTCTTTGCTAGGGTGACCAAAGCTATTATATTTGCCCACAGAGATGATAGCTAATTGAGGTCGTACATGTTCTAAAAATTCTTGTGAAGAAGATGTTTTAGAGCCATGATGAGCAACTTTTAAAATTGTAGAGGCTATATTTTTATTTAATAAATATTTTTCCTGTGTTTGCGGTAAATCACCTGTGAACAACACAGAAAAATTATGATATGTTAATTTTAGTACATTTGAACTATCATTGCTAGATTTTAAATTTTCTTTTTCATCATTTTGAAGAAATTGGAAATGAATATCTTCTAAATTAAAAGCAGTGTTTTCCTTGGCTACAATAGCTTTGGTTAATAGGGGATTATTCAGTGGTAATTTTAAAATTTTGGCATATAAATCTTTATCTTCATCAGCGATAATTAAATGATTTACAGGTATTTTTTGTAAAATGGAACTAGCTCCACCACTATGGTCAGCGTCAGCGTGGCTCAAAATCAGATAATCTAATTTATTGATACCATAATGGCGTAAATAGGGTAAATCTACATAAGAGCCAATATCAAAATCAGAATTAATAGAGCCACCTGTATCAATTAGTATACTATGTTGATGAGGCGTGATGATAAGGCAAGCATCACCTTGACCTACATCAATAAAATGTATTTGTAGAGGAGAAGGCTTTATCATTAAATAACAAGAACAAATAATCAGGCTAATACTACAGATATAAGTGATAAATTTGTATTTTTGTAAAAGTGAATATAAGTATCGGCGAATTTTGATGTTTAAAATTATAAAAATAAGGGAATAATAAATTAAAATAGCTGGAAAATTTAATGGCGGTACATAAATACTAGCAAAGGGAATTTTGGTGAGTAAAAAAGTTGCTTCATTACTTATGCTTAAAATTAAGCTGGCAAAAATAAATAAAATTTTAGTGATAAAAGGAAAGATAAATCCTAAGATGAAAGCTATTAAACCCAATATGATGAGAATTTCCAATAGGGGAATAATGATTAAATTGGCTAATAGAGAACTAAGAGATAAACTGGTGAAATACCAAATAATAATAGGAAAAGCAAAGATTTGAGCACTCATGGTTAAAGCTAGATTATCTGTTAATAGTGGAGGCAATTTTAATTTATTTAAATTAGAGCGTAATATGGGCATTAAATAGACAAGACCAGCTGTAGAGGCAAATGAAAGCTGAAAACTTATATTGAATAATAATAGAGGATCAAAGAGCAATAAAATCAAAGCAATGATACTTAATAAATGTTGAGCTGTAGATTTTTCTTCAAGATATAGAGCGATAATGCTAAGTAGCCCCATTATGCTAGCACGTATGACAGGTATACTAGCACCACATAGAATAGTATAAAAAATAATGAGGATTAATAATAAGATTAAATTAAAGAAGCGAGGCAGATGTAAAAACTTGCCTAAAGATAATAAAAATAGGGAAATCAAGCTGATATGAGAACCTGATACAGAAAGAATATGAATAATTCCAGTGATGGAATAAGCTTCTAAGATATCTTTTTCGATATTATTATAGCCACCAAATAACATAGCAAAAATCATATTAGCATCATTTTCAGGCATTACTTGATACATAGATTGTAAAAAAGATTGCTCGATTTGATAGCAAAATTCTTGAAGCGAGAATTTATCAGATGTATTTAATATTTTTAAATTTTGTTTACCAATGGAAAAAGTAGCATAGATACCTTCTTCTTGGGCAGAAAGCTCACGATCGACTAAATTGGGATTGTGATAATTTTGGATTAAGCGGATAGTACCTGTGGCAGAAATCGTATCATTGATTTTAGCAAGATTATCTAAATTTTTTTTGTTTTTGATAAAGATAAACTTTTCCTGTTGTAGTTTTTTCTTCCTTTTGCTTGATGGATTTAGTATCAATAACATATGTTAAATGATATATACCAGCACTGTCTTGGCGGATTTTAGGCATTTGACAGATAATACCAGTTAAAGTGATTTCTTGATTGTCATAGTTTTTTATATTGTCATCGGCAATGAAGGTAAAAGAGAGATAACGCATCACACCTAAAAAGAAAAATAAAATAAGATATAATAAAAATGTAAGTTTATGTTTACGTAAAGTAAAAAAGAAGGCTAATATTAGATTTACTATAATTAAATAAAAAAGGTGTGTATATGACTTAGAAATTTCAGGAGTTTTCATCGTCATATACACACCTAAGCTGTAGAAAAGAATTATAAAATTAATGAAAAGTAAGGGCGATTGCCCATAATGTATCTTAATCATAATATGCCTTCTTAAATAATAAAATAAATCATTTGTTAGATTTAAAAGATTTTAAGTACAAATTTTATCTTGCATTTTGCTAAATTTAGCTTCACCAATACCTTTGACATTTTTGATATCTTCGATAGAAGAAAAATTACCATGTTCTTGGCGATAATCAATGATTTTTTGAGCAGTTGCAGGGCCAATTCCAGGTAAAGTATCTAAATCTTCTTTTGTTGCAGTATTTATATTGATTAAATTAGAAGATGAATTATTATTAGGAATGTTGGAATTAGTATCATTTACCTGTTCATTAGAATTGTTGACAGGTGTTTTACTGCTCACTTGAATTTGCATACCATCAGTTAATTTTTGAGCTAAATTGATTTTGGTTTTATCTGCAAGTGGTGTAAAATCGCCACAGGCTTTAATTGCATCAGCAATGCGACTATCACTAGGTAATTCAACTAAACCAGAAGAATTGACTTCACCGGAGACATAAACAGTGATTGTAGTATCTTCTTGTTTATCTTGAGTCTGTGTTTGCATATTATCGGTGATAATAGGAGTAGTATCTTCTTGAGTGTAAAGATAATAAAAAGTTGAAACACTAGCAAATAGAGCTATACAAAATAAAACAAGTAGCGATTTTTTATACATAGGCATATAAATCATTCTTTCTAATTATAAAAACAAAAAGGAAATATTAATTTTTTAAATCTTGGCATTTAGCGATTAAATCAAGTACAGCGAAATCTTTATGTTTAATATCTTTTAATACTACTAAGGCATTTGGATATTCGCCATTTTGACAGAGTAGATAGCCAAGATTTTTTAAGATGAAGTCATTTTCATCATCTAAAAGTAGAGCTTGGCGCAATAAAAAAATAGCTGATTGAAGATTATTATGTGTGCGGAAAATATCAGCTAGATAATTAAATAGCCAAAGTTTTTTCTTATAAGATAAAACTTGAGACATGATACATTGGCTAACTTGCTCGCAAGGTGTGGCTAAAATAGTAGAAATATTTTCCTTATTGGCTATTTGCATATCCCAAATTTGATTGATTGTATTTTGTAGAGCTGGATTTATATTGGTATTAGTATCAGGCATGATGACTCCTTTTGCACTATTGATAACAGTGGATTGATGAACAGTTAAATCATGGGTAACAGGATTTTTTTGCTTTTGTGTTTTTAAAGACTGTCTACGCTGTTTTTGATAAGTATTTAGATTAGGACAACGGCGCATTAATTTATCAGCTTTAAATATTTTTTGAGTTTTTCAATAATCATATCTAACAGTTGATAATCTTTTTCATCTTTTAAAGTGATTTTATTGGATAATAGATGATTTAATGTAGTTAAAGCTTCTTCTTTTTTTCCATGAACTAATAAAAGTTGGATTTCTAAAAGTAGACTACGGCAATCTTGTGGAGATTGAGCTTTTAACTTTTGTGTCCAATTGAAAGCGCGTTCATAATCATGTAAACATAAATAGGTATCAGCTAATTCGTAGATGATATCACTATCTACGATATTTTTTTCAAATAATAATTGAATGCAAGATAAAGCTTCTTCATAGAGTTTTTGTTGTTTGAATTGATGGATTTCCAAAAGAAAATCATTTTTAGTCATTTCATTTGAAGATGGCTTATTATCGGTAGTGATATTTTGAGCTGATATTTCTTCTGTAGTTGTATCTTCTAAGGAAGATGGATAGAGATTTTTAAATACGCAGTAAGAAGTATCAGAAGTGTTTGGTTGATTAAAAGAGGTTTGTTGAAACCATTTTGGACGTTTTTTCAAAAAAATACCTCCTTTGAAGGCTTTGTAGGTAAATTGATATTGGCTTGACTAGCTAATACTAGACCGCTTACAGTTTTAGCGCCATGATTTTTTAAAACCATAGCACAATTTTTTAGTGTACTGCCTGTGGTGAATATATCATCAATCAATAAACATTTGCGATTTTTTACATCAACATAATCTTTTAAGGTAAAAGCATTGGCTAAATTTTCTTGACGTTCATGGCGTAGTAATTGATATTGTGATTTAGTTTGTTTTGTACGCTCAAGAATATCGCAATAATTAAAATGATGTTTATCAATCCATGGTTTAAAAATTTTTTCAACTTGATTAAAACCACGTTTTTTTAATA
>ENA-OQAY01000522-OQAY01000522.1-human-gut-metagenome-genome-assembly--contig:-NODE-522-length-10830-cov-0.725404_pt1 | contig 10830 bp, 6 predicted proteins | sample MGYA00242740_ERZ504537 | MGnify/ENA primary metagenome ERZ504537 (study PRJEB26092, sample SAMD00036272) | human gut metagenome | host: Homo sapiens | study: EMG produced TPA metagenomics assembly of... | reverse complement strand
GGAAAAAGTAGAATTATTAGAAATAATAATTCGTGCCTTACCTTCTTTTCCCTTCTTTGTAGTAATAACAATAGCACCATCCCTTGCACGCGCTCCATACAATGCAGTTGCAGCTGCTCCTTTCAATACATTGATAGATTCAATATCGTCTGAATTGATATCCCCTGCACGGTTACCAACATCGACTATACCATTAGTTCTGTCAGGATTATAAGAACCATTGTCAATTGGAAGCCCGTCAATAATAAATAAAGGAGAAGAAACAGAACCAATAGAAGAGGCACCACGAATCTGTATACTTGAACTACCACCTACCGTACCAGATGATTGGGCTATTTGCAGTCCCGCAATCTTACCAGACAAAGAGTTAAGTACATTACTTTCACGTGCTTTAGTTATTTCATCTCCCTTCACACTAGATACGGCATAACCTAGGGATTTTTCCGATCGCTTAATCCCCATAGCTGTCACTACAACCTCATCTAGATTTTGGGAATCAGACTTTAGCACAACTTTTAAAGTTGGTTTGATCACCACTTCTTGTGTCTGCATACCAATATACGAAAATCTGCAAAGTTCTTTGCAGAACTTGGTACATTCGACAAATTAAAATTACCATCTACATCTGTGATTGTACCTTGAGTGGTACCTTTTACCAACACAGAAGCGCCAACAACTGGCTGCCCGTCTTCTTCAGAAATTACAACACCTGTAACCTTCTGGGTTTGGGCAGTTACTAGGCCTATTCCGACAAAAAGACAGGCCAATAACAGCATTAATTTTCTTTTCATAAATTCTCTCTTAAAGTTTAACTTTACATTAATATAAATTCATTCACTCTAACAAATTGCAAAGGTATGAATAAAATTGTAATCTCAAACAAATTATTGTAAAAATCATACTAAACTGCTATATTTTTATGCTTTTGGGCATTTAAAACTCACAAAAAACGAAAATAAACCTCATATTTATTCTTTTTTTAAAGTCGTAAGAAAAAGAGAGTTTCAAATTATAACTGACCATATAAACATACATTAACCTATAAACGTTAACAAATCGCCTAATAAATATAAAGATGAGAACAAAATAGCAGAATAATGCTTTTCTACTTTTCTTTATTGCGTCTTATTATAGAATTTCAATTTAAAGAATTAAATTATGAGGAAAATCAGTTATCGTTTCGTTTACAATCGAAAAAAAAGTTTAAATGACAGAGGGACCGCTTTGGTCCAAGTTGAAGCCTACTTGAATAAAAAGAAAGTGTATTTTTCCACACATGTTTATTTACGGCCAGAACAATGGGATGTAAAAAGAAAGATTATTAAAGAGCATCCTAATCAAGATGCACTGAATGGCATGCTTAATGAATTTATTATAGAATTAGAAAAGAAAGAATTAAGTTTGTGGAGGCAAGGAAAGACAATAACCTTAAGCCTCATAAAAGAAGAGTTCAAATCGAACACAGATGCTTCATTTTTAGGGTTTGCACGTAAAGAAATAATGTCTTCTCAGCTAAAAGACAGCACAAAGCGTAACCATTTAACGACAATATCCCTTTTACAATCGTTCAAACCGACAATTGAGTTTGAAGACTTAACCTATAATTTCGTTACAGATTTTGAAAAATTTCTTTATGATTCCGACTATCAAACAAATACAGTAGCTAAACACATGAAGCATTTGAAATCTTTTGTTAATGCTGCAATTAATAAAGGATACATCGATCCTAATAACTATGCTTTCAGAAGATATAAAATTAAAATGAAAGAAGGAAAGCATGTTTTTTTATTACCGGAAGAAATGAAAAAATTAGAAGAAGTGTCTTTGATAGGAAGAAATAGTTGTTTGGAACATACTCTTGATGCATTTTTATTTTGCTGCTATACGGGATTGCGTTATTCTGATTTTGTAAGCTTAAATGAGAAAAATATCGTAAAAATGGATGGAAAATTATGGCTAATCTTTGACTCTGTCAAAACTGGTGCAGAAGTGAAATTGCCTTTAAGTTTATTGTTTGAAGGTAAAGCTTTAACTTTGTTACAAAAATACCAAGGAAAATGGAGTTCTTTTTTTTCAAATAAAAAAATAATTCAAGCGTAAATAAAGAATTGATACGAATTGGTAAATTGGCTAGAATAAACAAACACTTTTCATTCCACTCTGCAAGGCATACCAATGCTACTTTATTGATATATAAAGGTGCTAATATAACAACCGTGCAAAAATTATTAGGGCATAAAAACCTTGCTACAACACAAATTTATGGAGAAGTAATGGGAAGTACAATCGTACGAGATCTAAAAAAATGTCAAAAAAGGTAGTAAACTCTATTGTCTATACAATATTTCTTATAAAGACGAGGAAGGGTCATTTTCATAAGTGAATGTAGTCTTATCTTCTTAATAAAGTTTATCGTTTTGTGAACATGATAAATTTTTGTTATGGTTGCAATACGATAAACTAAAAGAAATAAAATGTGACAATATTCATATCTTGGCATAACTGGGTAGAAAATAGGTACCAAAGTTCTTGAATTTCTGCAAGAATCATATATGTATACCATATAATATTCATATATAAAATTTTGCATCGGAAAATGATGATAATAGTTTGCCACTTTACTTTATGCCCCCTGTTTTCTTCTGTAATTCGAAGAGCAAACAATCTTTTGGAAGCCTTAAAATATAAAAAGACCAAGAAAATATCAACTTTGGCAATACCATTCAATACATAAATGAAAGATATAGGCTATCCATCCAAAAACTTTACTTAAAGCTCAATGCTTAGAAATTGTAGGACATTCTTAAGATCTATATAATATATATACGAATTACAGAATTAATAATTTTGTAATAATTATAGAATCAAATTGTAACTTAAGTAATATACAAGTATAGCTTAAAACAAATAGACCTAAAATGGATAAATTAGAATTCAAGAATAAAACTAATCAAAGCCATTTTGACTAATAATATTTGTCTTCATTTGATTTAATATAAAGTTATGTGGATTATGCTCTCGTTTACCTCACTTTTTGTAGAGAAACGGGAAAAGAGAAGGATACTAAAACAGATATTTATACACCTGTATACATATTGTTCTGTAAAACAAAGATTTAGAATATTATGTAAAAAACAAAAAGTGAGAACATGGATATAATGATACAACTTAATATTAATTGTTATTCATAGATTAGTATTGTATAAACTCATATATTAGAAAAACATGTAACCTTATAATATCATTTTGTATATTTAGGAATGTGTAACTCTGTACGATATAAAATCTTCCTATTAGCTTGAAAAGAATATTTCTATTAATAGTGAAAATTTTCGTAGCACTCTTTTTGCACATATTTTCTATTTATACAGGATGAACCTTATTAAAAAGCCAAGATTGTTTTAAAGCAAAGATAAGGGGCTCTTTTAAGAACAAATTTATGTTATTTAGGGGCTATCGATATCTTTTCAGTGAAGATAATAAATTTAGTTTCATTTTATGAACAGGGCAGCGGTGAGTGTTACAAAATGTTATACGTCTATTATTTCTTTCAGTAGAAGAAAGGTAGAAAACAATTATTTTCATACTCTTAGAATGGCTTAAATAAAGAAAAACAGATAAGACTTTAGTGTATTAAATACTGATTATCAATAAATTAAATAACTGATTAGTTCTGCAAAGACTTTGGTGGTTTCCTTTATCGGGATGGCTAGTCAAGAGGTTTCTATCAAACAGAATGTTAGCATCATTTTAAAATCTGATACTAAAGTGCTTGGAGAAGTGATGGTTGTTGCATATGGTACTGCAAAAAAGGAATCTTTTACAGGATCAGCATCCGTTATTAATAATAAGAAACTGGAATTACGTCCTATAAGTAATGTTACTAAAGGATTGGAAGGACAGACTACAGGTCTGTTAACAACTTCAGGCTCAGGTCAACCTGGCGAAGCTGCCAAGATCGTGATTCGCGGTTACGGTTCCATCAATGCCTCACAAGATCCTTTGTATGTAGTTGATGGAATACCTTTTAGTGGAGATATGAGTTCTATCAATCCTGCCGATATTGAAAGCATGACAGTTTTAAAAGATGCTTCAGCCGGAGCCCTTTATGGAGCCCGTGGTGCAAATGGTGTAATTATGATTACTACCAAACAAGGAAAAGAAGGCAAGACTAAGGTATCTTGGCGTTCTACGGCAGGTTGGTCTTCACGTTCCTTGAAAGCCTATGACATGGTTGACCAAAAAGAATTTGTACAGTTAACGTATGAAGGTTTACGCAACGGATATATCTTTGACAATGGATATAACTGGGAAGCTGCCGGTAGACAAGCATCAGCAGATTTAGGTGGCGTTTTAGGTGGAGAACAATATAATCCATTTAAAAATTACACATGGGGAACAATTATAGATCCTGCAACAGGTAGAGTGCAGGGTGATGCTACATCCGCATGGAATGAATCTTGGATGGATGCAATACAAAGAGACAATGCATTTCGTCATGAACACCAGTTGTCTGTTAATGGAGGTACAGAAAAGACCAAATATATGTTCTCTTTGGGATATTTAAATGAAGATGGCATCTTGATTAATACCGGTTTCCAACGTTATAATGCCCGTGCAAACATAAACACAGAAGTGAATAAATGGATGAAGACTGGATTGAATGTGTCACTTTCCAATTCCACACAAAATTTCAGTGATTACGAAGGTTCATCTAATTCAAATGTGTGGTACTCTGCACAATTTATGGCTCCGATTTACCCGGTGTATATAAAGGGAGAAGATGGTAAAGATGTATTAGATGCCGATGGAAATCGCCAACTGGACTACGGTGACGGTAGTGTACAACGCCCACAGTATAGTGATTTCAATCCCGTAGGCGGTTTGGTAGATGACAAGGCTGATATAAAAACAGATGTAGCCGGTTTGCGCACATTTTTGGCATTCGGCTCAGATTCGGAAGATGCCGGATGGGCTAAAGGTATTAAGCTGACTTTAAACTTTGGTCTGGACTACCGGAACAAATCTCAAAAATCATATATGAATATGCACCATGGTAATCAGGCAGCTGCCGGCGGTTTGTTGATGAAATATAACAGAAGAACCCAATCTTATACTTTTAACCAGTTACTGACATGGGGGCGTTCTTTTAACTTTCATAACATCGATCTTTTGGTTGGTCATGAATTTTATGCATACAAATATGAATTTCTGTCTGCCGGAAAAACCAATTTAGTAGATGGTATTCTTGAATTGCGTCCGGGTACAAATCTATACAATGCAGACTCGTATTCGGAAGATTATCGTGTGGAATCCTTCTTTGGGAGATTCAATTATAACTTTAATGAAAAATATTATTTTTCAGCCTCTATCCGTACGGACGGTTCTTCACGCTTCCAAAAAGATAACCGTTGGGGTACTTTCTGGTCTGTCGGTGCCAACTGGAGAATTTCACAAGAAAAGTTTATGCAGAATTTGACTTGGATTTCTAATTTATCAGCTAAAATCAGTTATGGTGAACAAGGTAATGATAATCTGTTAAGATATGATAGTCTTGAAGGAGGATATGTACCGGATTATTATCCTTGGCAAGGACTCTATCCATTGGAATATCCGAATGCCAATCAAGTAGGAGGTCTGATCGGTGCTTTGGAAAACAAAAAACTTTCATGGGAAAAAAGCGGTAATTTAAATGTCGGTATTGAGGCAAGTATGTTTGACGGACGCTTGAATGTTAGTGCTGAATATTATAACCGCAAAACAACGGATATGTTGCTGGGATACCCTAAGGCTACTTCTAGTGGATTCTCTGAATACAATGCGAATATCGGTTCTATGCGTAATACCGGGTTTGAATTTAGTTTAGGTGGTTCCCTTATCAAAACCACTGATTTTATATGGAACTTAACTTGGATGGGCTCTACTGTAACCAATAAAGTGCTGAAACTAACTGGGGAATCTCCTGAAATTATCAAGGGAGTTTTCAGTATTAAAGAGGGAATGCCTATTAATACATATTATATGGCTAAATCTGCCGGTGTGGATCCTGCAACAGGAGCGCAGCTCTATTGGGTATATGATAAGGATGATAATGGCAACATCACTAACGAATATATCAGCAGTGACTATCAAAAAGCTGCGAACAGCAAATATTATTCCGGCAGCCGTATACCTGATTTATATGGTAGTATCAATACCGATTTCTCTTACAAGAATTTCGATTTGTCAATATTGGGTACATATTCTATAGGAGGTAAAGTTTATGATTCATTATACGCTGGTTCTATGGAAGTTATGTATGCAGGCAATACATGGAACAAACATGCTTTGAGACGTTGGCAACAACCTGGTGACATCACAGATGTACCTCGTATTCAAATTGGAGGTTCCTACACAGCTTCAGACCGTTTTTTAGTTGATGCTTCATACTTTGCTATCAAAAATATCACTTTGGGCTACACTATTCCCCAACAATGGCTAAAGAAGGCCGGGCTAGAGTCTGTCCGCATATTCGGATCGGTAGATAATCTCGCTTTATTTTCTCATTTGGACGGTATGGACCCACAGTATAACTTCAAGGGCGAAACAGACTATTCTTATGCTCCCAACAAGACTTATTCAGTAGGTTTTGAAATTAATTTCTAACAATTTAAAAGAATACAGGAAAGTATGAAAAAAATATTTAAATACATATTTGCCGGGATGGCTGCAATGTCTGTGGTAGCTTGCAGTGAGGATGCTTTGGAAACCAGTCCTTCATCTTCTGTTTCTGGCAACGAATTATTAGGAACAGCAACTAATGCATTAGTATCATTGAATGGTGTATATCGAGCAATGTATACAGCAGGGGTTTCAAACAGCTCTAACACTCATCAATGTTTCGGTATCACAGCTTATAATCTGGTGGCAGATGTTATGGGTGAAGATTGCATTATGAACGGACAAGGTAGCGGCTGGTTTTGGTATGATTGCGTTTACAATGTAAAATCAAGATATACCTCTACCGGATGGCGTTCTTATGATATGTGGAATGGCTATTACACTTGGATTTCTAATGTCAATTACATTTTGGCAGAAGAGGAAACCATGTCTGGAAGTGAAACCGAAAAGAATTATGTGCTTGGACAAGCCTACGCTGTACGTGCTTACAGTTATTTTATGCTGGCACAAATGTTTTCTCGCACTTATAAAGGACATGAAAGCGAACCTTGTGTACCACTCTATACAGAACCGACTGATATTGCAACAGAAGGTAAAGGGCGCGCAACGGTTGAAGAAGTATATCAACAAATCACTTCGGATCTTGACAAAGCAATTACCATGCTGGGCAACTCAGGTAAAAGAAAACATATCAGCCATATCAATGAGGCTGTTGCCTCAGGTATAAAGGCTCGTGTCGCTTTAGTGATGGAAGACTGGCAGACCGCTTTGGATGCCGCGAATGCCGCAATAAGCAAAAGTGGGTGTAGTATCGGCACTGGAACTGCGGTAACCGGTGGAATGAATGATGCTACTGCCAATAATGTGATGTGGGCGGCCGAAATCATAGCCGACCAGTCCGGAATGTATGCAGGTTTCTTTACACACATGGATGCGGATCAAGGGAAATATGGAGCTAGTGCTCGAAAACAGATAAACAAACTGCTTTATGCAAAGCTAGGCACAAATGATGTCCGCAAAAAATGGTGGAATCCACAAGACGAGAATAATGAAAAGAATGGTTACCAACAAGAAAAATTCAAGTTTAAAGATTATGCGAAATGGACGGGTGACTATATTTTTATGCGTATTGAGGAAATGTTCTTAACCGCAGCAGAAGCATCTTGTCGTTTAAATGATGACAAAGGCGCACAACTGATGTTGAACAGTTTAATGCAAAACGTGATGAGGATTACACTTGCAAAAAAACAGGAACGGCATTAGGTAAGCTCACCTCAGATGAAACTGGTTCTTTACTTGAAGAAATTATAATTCAACGCCGTATTGAACTTTGGGGAGAATTTGGACGTATCTATGATATACGTCGTCTGAAACAAGGGTTCAGACGTACTGCAGACATGGGCTGGCCATCCAGTGCTTTAATTGCTGGTACAGATACGGAAGATCCTGAGTCGTATGCATGGGTATTAACTATTCCTCAAACGGAATTTGATGGTAATCCGAACATGGATCCTAGCAAAGATCAGAATCCGATAGGTGATCATAAATAGTATTAATCTGTAAGCAAGTAAATTATGAAAGTAAATAAATATATAATCGGCATGTTTGTTGCCACTGCAACTTTTTTTGTATCGTGCAACACCGACAATGAAGGAGATATATACAATAGCACAACAATGGGGGTGACATTCGCCACAGGCACACAATCGGTTTCCTTTCCTTCCACAGGATATGAGGGTTTTGATGTAGAAGTCTTACGCGCGAAATCTTCGGAAGCTACTACAATTAATTTATCAGCAACATTAGTTGTCGGTGATAAAGAGCAGGAACTCCCTGCCTCCATTACCGTACCTTCCTCGGTTTCATTCGCAGCAGGGGAATTTAAGACCAATATTCATGTTACAGTTGGAGATATAACTCCTGGACAGAATTATAAAGTCAAGATATCTTTGCCGGAGGAAATGGTTACGATAGACCAGACTTCGGATAAAGTCATAACTGTTTATAGGGATTATACTTTTTCTTCATTAGGAACTGGAACATTTAAATCTGCGGCTATGGCAGAGGAAGGAGAAGATTTTGCAACTTGGGAAGTGGAAGTTCAAAAAGCAGACCAGATATCATGGTATAAAGCTATGAACTTATATGAAAAAGGATATAACATTGTCTTCAAAGTTAATGAAGCCAATGAGGTCACTGTAGAATCTCAGCCGGCATGGAAGCACGCATCCTATGGAGAAGTTTTTGTTTCAGGCAAAGGTGCTTTGGAAGACGGGGTTATTACTGTGAAGCTGTCGCATGATGTACCCAATGTTGGTGGTTTTGGTGAATTTAAAGAAATACTTTACCTACCTGCTAAATAATTTAGATTTAAGATATGAGGAAAAGATGAAACTTTCTCCTTAATTATCCAATAAATTATTACCCAAGTATACAAAATTAATGTATACTTGGGTAAATCTATATAGTAAATCGGTCTTTGGAAATTATCGATAAACATCTGTTAACTCAAATTCGATTACTATATAAATGTGCCTGTAAAGACATATATGTTAAATATTTAGTTACATATTTGGAAGGAACACAACAAACCACCATCAATCCTTATGAACTGATTGTAATTCCTGACGGGAAGTCAAATTCTGATTACACACGGAATCTTCCATCAGTTTTTTTAATGTTCTTCTCAGCCAAAACTCAAAAAAACGATCATAGACCGGATGTAGCATATTATGCCGTCAAACAGTTGATATATTTCAGATATAACATTTTTATTAATGTACTTCCCGTTTTTCTGGAAATGGTGTGTAACAAATTTTGTATATTCTTTCAGTCTGATAGATTGTAAATCCAAAATCATAGTACTTTGATAAAAAAGCCGGAAGACTTATAAAAATTTCTCCCGTCATATGACATTGTGAACATAAATATATAAATGGACATTGTACAATGTTATATATAGATGCTCAAAATGGCTTTAACGTTCTTTCCCGGATATTGAGCGATAACTTGAAATTAGTCAATCGCTACTAGGCAGATTTTGTCTGCTTTTCCTAGATAGCTAAGTATTTCGTCCAAAGTAACAGACGTTTTTTGCTCTCTCCCATTTCTAAATTCCAATTTGGATCTCCTCTTTCATTATTTCATGCATTTTTTTTCAAAAGAATTATAATCTTATTACAATACAATTATCATAATGAGATTTATCGCAATTAGACTTTTTTATCGTATAAAGTAATTCTGAGGTAGAACAAAAGTAGAAAAAAGGTTATCATAACTTTGTTTAAAGTAATTCCCGCAGAGTAAATAAATAGAATCGACAAATTTTAATCTTTTGATTATAAGCACTTTCTGTATCTTGTTAGTTCTGCAAAGACTTTGGTGGTTTCCTTTATCGGAATGGCTACACAAGAAGTGGCTATAAGACAGACTGTTAATATCACTTTGAAATCTGATACAGAGATGCTTGACGATGTGGTAGTTGTAGCTTATGGTACTGCGAAAAAGTCGTCTTTTACAGGTTCTGCGACTGCTGTTAGTGGAGAAAAAATAGCAAAAATGCAGGTTTCTTCAGTTTCTAAAGCCTTGGAAGGTGCAGCAGCAGGTGTACAAGTAATCAACACCAGTGGGCAGCCTGGAGAAAATGCTAAAATAAGAATCCGTGGTATTGGCTCTTTTAGCGCATCATCGGCTCCTTTATACGTAGTTGATGGTATGCCTTATGACGAAGAGTCGGTTAATGCATTAAATCCTGCCGATATTGAAAGTATGTCTATATTAAAAGATGCTGCATCTGCAGCCCTTTATGGCTCACGTGCAGCAAATGGTGTTGTGATGATTACTACTAAAAAAGGTATGGTAGATAAATCCAAAGTAACTCTTGATGCACGCTGGGGAGTAAATACTCGTGGTGTTCCAGAATATGATATCATGAAAGATCAAAGAGAATACGTACTAACAGCTTGGAATACTTTGAAAAATCAATCTACAGGTGCAGAAGCTTCCGAAGGATTAATAGGTAGCATTGGGTACAATCCATTCATCGGTGTAGCTAATAATGCCATGGTTTCAGCAGATGGTGTAGTTAGTTTCTGCGGCTCTCCCGCCATAATGACGATTGGGGCTGATGCCGCATTCATAATGGTATGCGTCAGGGAATATAATTTTGAG
>ENA-OQAY01000521-OQAY01000521.1-human-gut-metagenome-genome-assembly--contig:-NODE-521-length-10836-cov-0.856289_pt1 | contig 10836 bp, 10 predicted proteins | sample MGYA00242740_ERZ504537 | MGnify/ENA primary metagenome ERZ504537 (study PRJEB26092, sample SAMD00036272) | human gut metagenome | host: Homo sapiens | study: EMG produced TPA metagenomics assembly of... | reverse complement strand
TCCAGTTAAGTCCTTTTACTTCGGAATGAAATTTTCTCTTTTTAATTCGTTTTGTTTTCTGGTCCAGTCACGCTTGATCGTGAGCTGTTCTGCGGAGAGAGCCTTGTTTATTTCACGTCGGGCGCTGGCAGTTTCCGCTTTGATCTGTGTCTGGGCGTTTTCTTCACTGAGAGTTTTGTGTTCTTCTGCCATTTTCTCCAGAGCCGCTTTATGCTCATCGAGAATGGCGGCAGCTTTTTCGTGGGCTTCCTCCACAGTGATATCATAAAAATGGCTGAGTTTTTCATCAATTGTCATGTTAACACCTGCCTGTAATATTTAGATTGTAACTGTCACTCCGTTCACAGTAACATTAGATTTACTATTGGTAACTGTTTTACAGTTTTAAACCAATAGCTTCATTCACATATGAAGTGATAAAATCCGGTTTGCGGCCAGTACCGTGCCTGTCGGGAATTTCGATAATCAGAGGGGTCTTGTGATGAAGCTTTACATCATCTATAATTTCGGGAAACTCCCGGCCGAATTTCTCGGTCAGGAGTATGATTCCGATTTCTTTATTGGAGATAGCTTTCTGCAAAGCATCTTTTAATTCATCATGTGTGTGTACGACCACGCCCTCCACACCTGCCAGTCTCATCCCTGTGTAGGTATCGATATTGTCGCTGATCAAAAACATCTGCATCTTATAACTGTCCCAGGATCATGAAGGAGATGATCAGTCCATAAAGGGCAACACCTTCTGCAAGACCTACGAAAATAAGGGATTTACCAAGGATACTCTGATCCTCGCTGATAGCACCTAAGGCTGCGCTTGCCGCACTGGCAACGGCAATACCACCACCGATACAGGAAAGTCCGGTTACAAGAGCTGCTGCGATATAACCCATACCTGTTGCAAGTGTGCCTTCAGAGCCTGCAGCTGCCTGTACGGAAGAAGCACCTGTGAACATAACTGCAATGGCGATAAGCATAGTTCCAAAGAAGAAGAAGGCGTTTACACCGAGAGCTGTTTTGTAACGTCCGCGGTTTTTTTCACCGATGAGATAGTAGCCAAATGGAAGAATGATGCTGAGTACCAGTGCGATTGCTAAAATGATCTGTGCGATTGTTGTCATAATTAAATCTCCTCTTAGTTCTTGATTTTGCTGTTCATATATATCATATTTATTCGGCTTTGAATATCTGGCTGACCGACAGATATGGGTTTCCCGAGGATGATATATAAATGAAAATAGTATAATTTCTGATGATCTTTCTGTCTATTTTACAGAGCGGAACGGCTCAAATTTACGTCCTGTACCTTTGTAGAAGCGGCTGAACATTTCATAATATTCCAGACGAAGCACCTGGATACCGACGATCAGGCCTTCCATACCACATACAAAAAGGTTTCCCAGAATTACTACTATCCAGTTCAGGTTTCCGCTTTCTGCGCCTGCAAGCATGAGAACGACTTCCATCATCGCTGCATGGCTGACTGCGAAAGCTCCGATACGGACAAAGGAAAGGGTATTGGAGAAGTAGCTTAACAGGACTTCAAACATTTCAAAAAGTCCCTGTACAACGAACATTCCCTTCTCTTTTGGCATAACTTCTGATTTCTTCTCAATGAGGGCTGTAAGTGGCTCTTTCAGGAAGATTAGGATCAATGGTACGCCGAACATGATAAACAGTACGATTCCGCCGGGAAGTGTTTTGCCATTCAGTATCAGTGCAATGGAGACAACTGCAGAGCCGTAGAATACCAGACCAGCCACTGAGTTTGTATCAAACCAGATGTGTTCTACATCTCCGGCTTTCCAGGCATTCAGGATGTTAAATACCATACATAAAAGGATCAGGCACATACCAAAACCAATGGCAACAATAAATACTGTATTCAGCTTTCCGATAAACGGAACTGACATCATATTGTTCATCGGGCGAAGCCACAGGGCAGGTATCACATCTTCGAATCCGAAGATACTTCCGAACATAAATCCGAAGATTGTGGAGAACACACCTGCACAACTGATAATGCCTGCCAGTGTGATATGTTTGAATTTATAAAGCAGGAAACCTCCGATAAAGAGCAGCAATCCCTGTCCCACATCACCGAACATTGCACCGAAAATAAAGGAATAAGTCAGTGCTACAAACCATGTGGGATCCATCTCGTTATAGGCCGGAAGACCATACATCTTAATGTACATTTCAAATGGTTTAAACAGTTTCGGGTTCTTCAGTTTCGTTGGCGGCTGCTGGTGTATACCTGGCTTCAGATGTTCGTCCTCTTCACCGTCAATAATACAGAAAATGCGGCTGTCGTCTTTGATATCATTCTGGAAAGAATGGGCATCTTTCTCTGTCATCCATCCACATAAGATATAGAAAACGTCTTTATCCCCATGTGTACATGCCGCAAGTCTGCGCACATCAAAGTTACCGGAAAGCTGTGCGATAGCATTGCGTGATGCAACGATATCTTTCTGATTTCTAAGAAGAAAATCTGCTTTTTTCTGATCGGCAGATGCCAGATCAGCAGCAGCTCTGTTGCGTGTTTCAGTCAGTTGTTCGAAAGCTTCTTTTGCTGTTCCCTCATAAGTATCCGGCATATAAATACGCTCGAAGTGCATGGAAGAATAGACGGCTTTTACTTTCTGGGCTTCGTGCTCCGGGACAAAATACAGACCCCAGACATACTGGTCATCTTCATCACATTTAATGAAAATTGTGTCCAGATTTTCGTAAATATACTTTTCAAATTTCTGGTAATATTCCTTCTCAATCCTTCCGAAACGGAAGTGGATGAACTGGAATTTCAGGATTGAGGAAATATTGTAATTAATATTTCTGAACGGGCGGATCACTCGCAGAGATTCATCCAGAGCTGCAAGCTGACTCTCCAGATCAGCACGTTTATTGCTTAGTTCCTGATAATCAGACTGAATCCGGCGGATTGTATTTAAAGCCTGTTCAGTATCCATGGGTTTGGCAGAAATCTTCTCCGGATCTGCCAGTTCATCATAGAAACTGTTGGCAGTAGAGAGTGCTTCCTTATATGGATTGATTTCCATAAACGGAGAAAGACTCTCTACTGCGGTCAGCTCGGAAAGGGCATTTTCCAGATGAATTTCGTACTTGGAAAGATAGGTGTTTACCACTCTGTCAATATCGGCCTTAGGACCGGTAATGCTCAGGAACTTCATTTTCTCAATCATAAATTCACCTCCTGGTTAATGTTCTTTAAACTGCGAAGCAGTTATTCAGTTATGCGCCATATAGAAATCAACTGTTGCAAATATAACGCATGGCTTCATCATGTTGCACACCGTAACGTACGCATTCAATGGCGATAGTCAGGCGGTTTACTTCGTGTTCCTTGTTATACAGATAAGATAGATTACTGCTACAGAATATGGATTTCTGTGGGATTCTTTCTCAAGGATCGAGCGGTGGATGTGGTTGTAGAATTCTTCCAGATTGGCTACGGTAAGCTGTTCATATTTGTTGCCGTACCATGTTTTCTGGAAAATTCTTCGACCTTCTTCGTATGAAGGTGCTTCCACCAAAGCTGTGATCTCTTCTTTCTTTAACTTATAATTTACAGGGATCAGCAGGGCATAAATACTTGCCGGATCCATGTTGTAATACCTTTTGGAACGCTGGATAAACTGCAGGTTCAGCATATCAAATTTCTCGCCGTAAGTGCAGGTAATCTCTTCCAGATCTTTACCTTTAAACAGCTTCTTACGGATGTTCCAGATCTGGGTAAAATAGTACAGATCCAGTGCCATACCATAGTCGAAGAGAAGTGCTGTTTCATGCTCCTGGATCTTCGAAAGCGGGATATAAAATTCGTTTCCTTTAAGGCAGGAGATCAGTTCCTCCATGGTGGAACAGGTAGTGATCCGGTCTACATCAATATTGGAATGCAGACGGAAAAATTCACGGTACGGAGAAACATCTACAGGATCCGTGTCGCGGTGATCGAAGATATTTGTCATGACTTCCTTCAGTACACGGATTTCATATCGCTTGGAATACAGATCCAGAAATTTACGCTGCTCCGGGTTGGCAAAGTGATAAATTCTGGAGAAATTCTGGAATATGGATTTCTTCAGAAGCTTCTCAATCTGGCCACGGTGCAGGGTATTTTCATCCAGTGCATCCCACCTGGAAGAGTATTCCGGCATTCGCTTCAGATAGGCGGCTACCTGCGTGACATCGGAGAGTTGGAGGATTTCCTCGAACTGATCCATGGTAGTAAGCCTGCTTTGCATTGCGCGGATTTTCGTGGAAAGTCCGCTGTAGGAGAGTACGCCTCCCATTGTTTTTCACTTCCTTTCCTGATGTCATCTAGAGTGTGTCTGAGACAGATCTTTACATAGTTAGTATTTTCTCAAACAATTCTCTTGAAAGTTGTGAGTGCTGCTGTTCGTAATGAGCATCCAGTGAAGAAAAGGTAGCGTCTGTGTCTGCACGTAACTGTGCCAGGCGGGAGTCTTTTTCTTCTTCCAGTTGCTGACGGATCCGTCGAATCTGCTCTGCTGTCCGGGTCTCCAGCTGCTCGTCATAATTTTTACATTTCTGTTCTGCCTCTTCAGAAAGCTGTTGCTTTTGCCGGTCGCAGTCTTCCATGATGCGTTGGGCTGTAAGCTCGATTTCAGATAATTTGTTAAGTATCTGCTCCATCTTCAACCTCCTTGGTTGTCAAAATTTTACAAAAAAACCAGATTTACTATGTGAAAAATAGTAATATCTGTTAGATATCATACACCCTTTTGTTAAAAAAAAACCATCTAAATTTTTTCCAGAAAGAAAAAAATTGTTATTTTTTAGACAAGTTAAAGAAATCTCCTGCGAATATCTGTCCGGGATGTAATTGACGTTAGGAGTATGGTATGGTAGTTTATTGGTGGCAGGAAATTGCACGCACATCTTGCGTAAAGCATTTTTCAAACACGCTCTGGAGATATAAGAAAAGGAACAGGAGATTTTTATGAGATTAAGAAATATTCCGGGAGCTCAGGATGCAATTCTGGAGAGCCCTTATGTGGTACAGGAACCACAGACAAAGAGAGGACACTGGGGGGGAGGTTTTTTGTGAAAAAGCAGCCTCTTCATATTGAAGTAGGGATGGGAAAAGGAAGATTTCTTATGGATCTGGCCCGGTTGCATCCGGATATCAATTATATAGGAATCGAGATGTATGACAGCGTTCTTCTTCGCGCATTGCAGAAGAGAGAAGAACTGGAGGAGAATGGAGAGGTTTATTCTAATTTATTTTTTATGAGAGTGGATGCCAGACTTCTGCCGGAAATCTTTGAGAAAGGTGAAGTGGATAAGATTTATCTGAACTTCTCTGACCCCTGGCCCAAAGCCCGCCATGCAAAACGTCGCCTGACATCCAGAGAATTCCTGGCACGTTATGACCAGATTCTGGTTCAGGATGGAAAAGTGGAATTTAAGACAGATAATAAGGAATTGTTTGAATTTTCCCTGGAAGAAGTGGAGGAAGCCGGATGGAATCTGGAAGCTTCTACCTTTGATCTGCATCATAATGAAGAGATGGTACAGGGAAATGTTATGACAGAATATGAAGAGAAATTTTCTTCTATGGGAAATCCAATCTGTAAGATGGTGATTTCCAGAGAGTATCACAGATAAAACAGCAGAGCAATTATCTGGTTTATAGCGATTCCATAGTGAAGTGGATTGCGATTATCCATTTGACTATCTGTTGTGGCTGGCAGTGCATATTATAGTATAAGAAAATTTCGGGGCGCTTCGCGCCCCGAAGGAGTCAGCCAGTGAAACGAAAAAGTTCTTTCCATAATAAGATGCTACAATTCCGTTATGAACACAAAAACTTTGATAATACCTTCAGCCGCCTGCGGAAATCCGCAGAAGAGGTCAATAAAACACTTAACAAAATGTCCCAAAACGACGAAAAAAAGGAAAAATAAATGAAATAGAAAAAAAATCTGATTTTTTTGAAAAAACCTATTGACATTTAAACGACTATTATATATAATATCACTTGCGTTGAGGGTGATGCAAAACTTCAACACAAAGAAAAACAAAAGAATATGCGCTTTTAGCTCAGTTGGTAGAGCACCTGACTCTTAATCAGGGTGTCCAGGGTTCGAACCCCTGAAGGCGCACTAAGAACACTGTTTTTGCGGACAAAGCGATTGCCGCGGGGACGGTGTTTTTTATGTTTTACGGGAAAGTGAAAAATAAAGGTGTCTGGGAAATAGAAAGAAATGAAGTATTTACGCCCCTGCGGAGAAAGTTCCACAAGGGCGTAAAAGTATTTTATGCTGCTGATAGCGCTTGAAGAACACAGGGTCAAGCTGGTAAATATCTTCATGCAGGAGAGAAGACTGCTGTGCAAGATGCAGATAAACTCTCTTTATAACCAGTCATCACACTTTATACAAACCATCCTGATAACATTGAAATCCCTCCCTGTTGGAAAGAGTTGATGACATTGAATTTTTATAAGTCGGAAACATATAAGACATTGCAAGAAAAAGAAAAGGGTTTGTGAAAAGATTTTAACGCTTTTCGTATCAAAAGATGCACTACGGCTTCTGATTATGTTATACTCTATACTCAGTGTATTGTCGAAAGAAGAGGAATAAGTCAAATATCTGGGTTCCAGTCTGGTCAAAGGAGGTTACGGTATCGAATGAAAAAAATACTAAAAAGAACAGGAAAAATATTTTGCCTTTTCCTGCTGATCGTGGTGCTGGTAAATGTACTTTCACCTCTTTTTTGCAGGAAACCGGACGAAAAATATGTGGAAAGTCTGAGAAAGACAGAATTTACATCAGAGACAGCAGGCGTAGAAAGGATTTGCTGCATTGACGATAATGAAGAGGCACTTTTGTGGAGGCTTCGTATGATTGGCACTGCGAAGGAGAGCATTGTACTGTCTACCTTTGACTTACGCGCGGATGATAATGGCACTAAAATTCTTGCCGCATTGAATTGCGCTGCGGCAAGAGGTGTGAAGATTCAGTTATTGATCGATGGAATTTATCAGCAACTGTTTCTGGCTGGAAGCAACGATTTCCAGGCTCTGGCATCATATGAGAATGTGGAAGTGGGAGTTTACAATCCGGTGACACCGGTCAATCTGTTTAAGGTGAATTATCGCATGCATGATAAATATCTGATCGTGGATGAGAAAATGTATCTGCTGGGCGGACGCAACAGCAATGATATCTTTCTGGGGAATCAGACAAAAGGCATTAATGAAGACAGAGATATCCTGGTGTATGATACATCAGAAGGACAGGGAGAGTCTCTGAACCAGCTTGAGGATTATTTCCATAAAATATGGAAGGAAAGCTGTGTGAGCATTAAAAAAGGCAAACAATCTTCCAGATATACGGATGCATACCGGCACATGGAAGAAATTTACATATCTCTGCTGAAAAGGTACAATGATATAGAAACCTACAGTGCATGGGAAAAGGATACGATAGAAGCAAACAAGATCACTCTGATCAATAATGGAATTGAGGCGGGGCGAAAAACACCGCAGGTTCTCCAGACAATTCAGTATCTTACTGAAAATGCAGATCATGTAATAATACAGACTCCTTATGTGATCTGTAATGGTTACATGTATGATGTATTGCATGGGATTTCAGATCATGCAAAGCTTCAGATCGTGCTGAATGCAGTGGAAAAAGGCTCTAATCCATGGGGCTGTACAGATTATCTTAATCAGAAAAAGAAAATTCTGGAAACAGGGGCAGATGTGTATGAACTGATGAATGATTATCCGGTTCATACAAAAGCTGTGCTGATAAATGACCGTCTGTCAGTAGTAGGTTCCTATAATCTGGATATGCGAAGTACTTATCTGGATACGGAACTGATGCTGGTAATTGACAGCGAAAAACTGAGTCAGCAGATTCACGAAACAGAATCAGATTATATGGAAAAAAGCAAAGAGGTACTTGCAAACGGTCAGGAAACCGAAGGCGCAAAGTACCAGGGGAAAGTGTTGAATCGGAAAAAGAAGTTATACTACGGTGTGCTCAGGATTATCATTCGTCCTCTTCGGCAGCTGCTTTAGAGTGTGTTTGGAAAATCATTCCCAAAATCTCCTACAAATTGTGACGCACATCTTGCGTAAAGCATTTTTCAGACACGTTCTAGAAAATAATATCACAAGTATATGTCATATAAATGTTCAGTAGCTGAAAAAAAGCGTTGTCAATCAGACTACAGAAGATTAAAATAGACATAAAAGCAGCTGTTACAACTGTTGTTGATGTAAAGGAGGAAAAGCTTTTATGGACTTAAAGAAATTTATGCTGGAAGGTAATCCTGTATGCAGAAAGGAAGCTGTGATCGTGGGCGATCATTTCAGGATTACAATGCTGACAACTGCCCTGATCCGTTTTGAGTACAGCGAAGACGGAGGATTTGAGGACAGAGCAACACAGATGGTATGCAATCGTGATTTCCCGGTGCCGGAATTCAGGGTGAGTGACAGCGGTGAGGAATTACATATTTACACCAAAGACCTGGAAATCCACTATGACAGGCAGAAATTTTCTCCAAGCGGTCTGATGATACGTGTAGCGGGTGGAAAAGCCAGCGAGCGCGTGTGGCATTATGGTGATGAACCAAAAGATCTGCTGGGAACAGCCAGAACCCTGGATGAAGCAGACGGTGAGATTCCGCTGAGTCATGGAATTATGTCCAGAAACGGTTTTTCAGTGCTGGATGATTCCCACACAATGGCTATGGGCGAAGATGGAATGGTAGAGCCACGTCAGGGAAACAGAGCAGACTTTTATTTCTTTGGATATGGTCACAGATATGTGGAATGTCTGCAGGATTTTTACAGATTATGTGGAAAAACACCTCTGCTTCCAAGATACACCTTCGGAAACTGGTGGAGCAGATATCACAAATATACAGAGACAGAATACAAAGAACTGGTAGAGCGTTTTGAGAAAGAAGAAGTGCCATTTTCTGTTGCAGTTGTAGATATGGACTGGCATCTGGTAGAGGATGTACCTCCTGTATATGGAAGCGGATGGACAGGATATACCTGGAATAAGAAGTTTTTCCCCAATCCGCCTGAATTTATGGACTGGCTGCACAAACATGGATATAAGATCACACTGAACGTACATCCGGCAGATGGAGTGCGTGCTTATGAAGAAGCCTATCCGAGAGTTGCAGAGAAGATGGGAATTGATCCTGCAAGTAAGGAACCGGTACTTTTTGATATGACAGATCCGAAATTCATTGAGACATATTTTGAGGAACTGCATCATCCGATGGAAGAAGAGGGAGTAGACTTCTGGTGGCTTGACTGGCAGCAGGGAACTGTAACCAAGGTTCCGGGACTGGATCCGCTCTGGATGCTGAACCACTATCACTATCTGGACAGCAAGTGGAAAGGAAAACGTGCGCTGACTTTCTCAAGATATGCAGGTCCAGGAAGCCACAGATACCCGGTTGGTTTTTCCGGTGATACGTTCATTACCTGGGAGAGTCTGAAATTCCAGCCATATTTCACAGCAAATGCCAGCAACATCGGTTTTGGATGGTGGAGTCATGATATCGGTGGACATATGTTTGGATACAGAGACGACGAGCTCACTGCAAGGTGGGTACAGCTTGGAGTCTTTTCACCAATGAATCGTCTGCACAGCACAGATAACCCGTTTAATGGAAAAGAACCGTGGAAATACAACCAGATTGTAGAAACAGTAATGAAGAATTTCCTGAAACTGCGTCATAAGCTAGTTCCGTATCTTTACACCATGAACCGTCGTGCAAGCAGAGCGGGACTGCCGCTGGTACAGCCGATGTATTATCTGGAGCCGGAGCGTGAGGAAACCTATGAAGTACCGAACAACTATTATTTCGGCACAGAGATGATGGTATCTCCAATCACAGATAAGCTGGATCCGGTAACAGGACTTGCAGGCGCAAAGACATGGATTCCGCAGGGAATCTGGTATGATTTCTTTAACGGAAGAGCATATAAGGGCGGCAGAAAAGTGGATCTCTGGAGAGATATTTATGAGATGCCGGTACTTGTGCGTGAAGGCAGCATCATTCCATTGAAGGACATGGAAGGATATGATAATTCCATTGAGAATCCTGAGAAACTGGAAGTACTTGTATATCCTGGAGAATCAGGAGAATTTGTACTCTGGGAAGACGGTGGGGACACACCGGAAGACCTGGATGAGAATTGGGTATCCACCAGAATGACGAAGACTGCAGATGAGAATGGAACAGTATTTATTGTAGAAGTTGCACAGGGAAATACAGCAGTGATCCCGCAGAAACGTTCCTGGAAGATCCGCTTCTGCAACATTCAGGACAAACCGCAGGAGGTTACTGTAAACGGGCAGGTATATAAGGATGCAGAGTTCGCAGAGGATAAGAAGCTTCATGGAACAATAGTGATCCTCAAGGATGTGCCGGCAGATGCACAGGTGAAGGTTACTTTTGCGGCAGATGCAGCTGTTTATCAGAGAGACTATGCAGAAGAGGTCTATGAGATTCTGGAAAAAGCACAGATTACCTATGCACAGAAGACAGACGTTTATAAAGTAGTGAAAGAGCTGGGTACAGAGGCAGTGCCAGTTCTGGTATCCATGAATTTGAATCCGTCATTGCTTGGGGTACTGATGGAGATTCTTACAATGGGAATTTAACCGAATCAAGCTAGTGTGCCAACAAGTTGATTTCTCGAACAATCTTGCGTCTAAATTTCTTATTTCCGCGTTGTCGTCGGTCGCCGTAGCCACCGCTACGCCTCCTTCCTCCGCCTTGAAATAAGAAAATTTATCCTGCAAG
>ENA-OQAY01000520-OQAY01000520.1-human-gut-metagenome-genome-assembly--contig:-NODE-520-length-10872-cov-0.517357_pt1 | contig 10872 bp, 13 predicted proteins | sample MGYA00242740_ERZ504537 | MGnify/ENA primary metagenome ERZ504537 (study PRJEB26092, sample SAMD00036272) | human gut metagenome | host: Homo sapiens | study: EMG produced TPA metagenomics assembly of... | reverse complement strand
ATAAAAGGCCCGTTTAGAAGATTCGTACTTTACGACGGCGCTTTCCTGCGTTTCGCTTTGCGTCACTGTGCCCGCTATCATCCCCCAGGTTGATGCCGACCGACAGTTGCCTGCTCAGTGCAAAGGCATTGGTGACGTAGCACCGGTATAGTCCACCCGTACCCTCAAAGAGCGAGTAGGTGTAGTTGCCGGGCATTCCCTCTATCTCTTCTTCGGTCTGGATGACGTAGCCCACACTGCTGTATGGCGCTGCACCTACAAGGGCATACCAGCGCGGCAGGATGCGGAAGCCCATGCTGATGCGGTTGGGATTGCCGGTGAAGTTGGAACTGTGTTCGCTTAGGAAGGAATAACGGGCATACGAGGCCGACGCACCCACATCGAACGTGAAGCAGGCGGTGTCCATGCGGGTGATGGCTGCGGGGTTCAGCGTGTTCAGAAATCCGGTACGGTTCAGGGCGATGCCCGTGTTGCCCATGCCGGCATAACGTCCGCCGTCACCGGCACTCAGTTCGCCCACTCCGTACATGGAGGTGGGCAGGTTGGTGGTGTTTTGTGCCACGGCGGTGAGGCTTGCCGTACACAGACTGCACAGCAGAAGGGGAATCCGGTAATGGCGTTTCATTGCTCGTTGTATATTTTGAATCTTACGTCTAATCTGCATTGGTTTTCTTGTTCGGGGTCGTTGGTGAAGATGACCTGGTTGAAGGTGGTGGTGCTTTCTTCGTCTGTCAGACTCATCAGCAGTTTCTGCCGCTTGATGCCCGAAGTGCCGTAGTTGTTGCGGATGAATTCGGTGAGGTCGAAGGAGTAGTAGGTCTCTTTCCCGTACATCTCGTCGATGGTTAGGTTGCCGGTCTGTACGGTTACGCCGTCGCTGCCGTATACATAGTCCTCCAGCACATTGTTCTCGTCCGTGATATAAAGGCGGATGTCATTGGGAAGCTGGCTTACTTCGTTGTAGCTCCGGGCCAGAGGATAGAGGTAGAGTGTGGCGCTCTCTATGGAGACTATCTGTCCGGCACTTCCGAGGCTGTTGAGGTAGGGGAATTCCAGTTGGTTGTAGTAACCCGTCAATCCCTGCATATAGGCCAGGCAACCCATGTCGCTGGAGTGGACGAGGTTCTCTATTCCGCTTTTCAGGGAGGCAAGGTGGGTGCCGGTGGGGTCGTGCCGGATACCGGTATAGGCATAGTCGGTGTTTACGCTGAAAGTCAGCACTTGTCCGGTACGTTGGTTGGAGACTTCCTGGTAGTGGAGGTTGATGCTCATGGCAGAGTCGTTCACCATGAATCCGGTGATACACTGCCCGTCGTTTTCGGGCACAAAGACCAGTCCGGGGAATTTTTTTCTTGAACTTGTCTTGGGTATCGAAGTAGTCGTCTTGGGCCACGAGGTCATTCAGCAGTTGTTGGCCCCATGAGTCGGGCAGGCGGACGCTTACTTCCTTCTTCCGCCCCGGGCGGGGGGTGAAGGCAAAGCTGAAGAGTGGGGCATCTTCCGTCGGGAGTACGGTGCTGTTGTAAAGGTCCTCGTCGTTGTCCAGCACGATGGGGTTTTTCAGCCGGTAGATGGAGATGCGCTGTTGCGTCAAGGTATCTCCCCAGAAATGGCCCGAAGGTATCATCTGCAGTACGAGGGAGTCGAGGGTATAGGTGTGGTCTGTGTTGGGGGTGAAGTGGGACGTGGAGTATTCGGCATAGTAGGTGGCGGATACTTCTCCCCAAGAGCTGCTCCGGTAATGTCCCAGCTGGCAGATGCTGTCGCCCCGGGTCTCTATGGAGTCCAGCAGTATGGTGCTGATGTCTACCGAGCAGGTGTCTGCGTATACATTATAGAAGGAGCTTTCCACGAGGCTCTTTCCAAGCTGCGAGTTCTCGTCCTGGCAGGCGCAGAGGATAGCGAGGACTGCGAATAAGCTGTACAATGATTTCTTCATTTCTGTTCTTTTAGTTGGCGGCAAAGGAAAGGCAAAACTTTTATATCTTTCTACAAAAATCGGCGTTCGGACGGTTTTTATCGGTAAAGGCGTTTAACGGGAATTTCGGACTGTTCGTCGGTTATTTTTGCCGGTGTGGTTGCGGCGGTTTACTTTTGCGGGCAGAACTTCCGCCCTTCTGAAAGAGGAGGGGAATAGTTTCGGCATCCCGATACTAAAACTATTCTCCTTCCTCTTCAGGGGAACGAGGGGTATGAAAAATTAATCTTTAAAACAATAAACAATGAACAGACTATTGGTAGGAATAATGTTGCTGGCCATCGTGTGCATTGCCGGCAGTTGTACGGACGAGGATGAATACACTCAGGGGCAGTGGATGAAGAAAGCCAGCTATAACGGTGTGTACCGCGCTTATGCCTCCGGCTTCACCATCGGCAATTATGGGTATTTGTGTGGTGGCTTCTACGGAGCGAACAAGGATTACCTGAACGACCTTTGGGAGTATGACATGAGCCGGAACAGCTGGACGCAGTGTGCCGACATGCCCGTTGCCGGGGCGCAAGGCTGCCGTGGGCTTTGCCGTGAATGGCAAGGGATACATTACGACCGGTTCCGTGAAGGACGGCTCCTCGTCCTACTGTGTGGCAGATACCTGGGAGTATGACCCTGCCACGGATGCCTGGACACGGAAAGACGACTTCAAAGGCGGGGTGCGCGACGGTGCCCTGGCTTTCAGTATAGGCGGATATGGCTATGTCGGTACGGGCTGCAACAGCGACGCTACCGGCAGCGAGAGTGCCTACAAGATGGACTTTTACCGTTTCAATCCCAATGGAGCCGAAGGTTCGCAATGGGAAGCGGTGAGCGGGTATGGAGGCGAGAAGCGCTACTTCGGTACGGCATTCGTCATCGACGAGGTGGCCTACATCTGTTGCGGGCGAAACAACAGTACCGACCTGGTGGATTTCTGGAAGTTCGACGGAAGCAACTGGACCCAGTTGCGTGACATTGCCGATACGGACTCCGACAACGACTATGACGATGACTACGCCATCACACGGTCCGAAGCCGTATCTTTCGTCATTGGGGGCAGAGGGTTTGTGGCTACGGGAATACGTAACAGCACTTCCCTGAGCAGCGACTACTGGCTGTACGACCCTGACAAGGACTTATGGTACGGCGATTCCGATGACGACTTTACCCCCATTACAGATGTACATAATTATCCTTCCGGCGCTTCTTCGCGCAGGGCTGCCGTTGGTTTCTCTACCGGCGAACGTGGTTTTGTGCTGACGGGAACAAGCGGTACCAGCTACTTTGATGATGTGTACGAACTTCTGCCCGATGAGGAAGAGGAAGTCTGATTCGCCCCATAACTGAACGGAACTTATGAAGCTGATGTTTATTATGATAAAGATAGGTGTACCGGCTGTGATGGCGGTATGCCTTTCTTGCTGTTCGGGTCATACTGCCGGCGGTGGCAATGAGTTGAAATGCCGGGTGATGGAGGTGGAAGGCGGTTACGGCTACGTGGTGCTGCATGGAGCCGATACCCTGATATATCAACCTTTTATACCTGCTTTGAGCGGTCGCCTGCCGTTTGCCACAAAGGCGGAAGCGCTGGCGCCGGCCGTTGGTATGCCGTAAGCTTGCCGATGGGCGAGCTCCGGCATTGAGCAGGGAGGAGGTGGAGTCTTGTCTGACAGACACCGGACTCTAATCTTCTAAAGAATCCTTTACTTCGTGATGTATTTCCGAGCAGTCATAAGGGTATCTCTGCATGAATTTACCCTTGAGTACCTTCTTTGTATCGCTACCGGGACGTGAAAGAGTGGCGGTGAATGTCACTTGAAGCCGTTTGTAATAGATGGTTGAAGTGTATATGTTCCATTTCATGCCCACTATATCCATTTCAAAATGTTTATATCTCAATTCGTCTTCTTTGTAGTACTTGCCTTGGGCGAGGAAGAATAGCTGTTGTTGCCCCATCACCACCTTTCCGTCTTCTATACGGTCGGGCAGGCAGATGCTGCGTTTCTTCGGGTCTATCCAGTTGAAGACATCGTTGGAGTGGTCGTTGAGCAAGAATGCGTATTCTGTCCATTTGTTGATGAACGGATAATGGTCATGCTTTCCGGTTGTGTTGCCCATAGTTTCATCTTTATAGGTACTCTTGTCGGGTTCCGTCCCGGCTTCTTCCACCCCGTCATTATTTCCCACGCTGTATTCAATGGATTCTATCTGATAGAATTCTCGCATGGCGCTTGCCGTATGGTGATTTGTTCTTTGTAGAAGCCCGTCTTCATCTCCAGGTTGAGGATAAGCCCGCGTTCTTCTCCGTCGAAATTGTCTTCAGTCTTTAGTGTGAGCCGGGTTTCGTTCTCGCGGGTGAGGTCGAACCATCGGAAGTGGAGGCTTCCCAAACCTTCCAACTGTAAGGGGCGGTTGTTGTTATCTACCATCGTGATTCCGTCGAGGGTGGTGATGGAGGCAATGCGCCAGTTACTGCGTGTCAGGTCTATCTGCAGGGTGGAGGCATCGCCGTCCATGGTAGTTTCCTGCATGGGCGAGAGGCGAAGGTCATCATCGTTGTTGCAAGCAGCCAGGCCGCAAAGAAAAAGAGCGAACAGAAGGATGGGTTGGAATAAGTCAGTCGTTTTCATGTTGGTTATTATTTGATTTATGTCCATTGGACGTGGCATTCTTTGTAAATGCTGCCCGACAAAGATAATTATTTTCTCTTTACGCTGTATTCTCCGAAAGAAAGAAGTACTCTTTTTTGCCGGATAATACGGGTTTTATTAACTTGCGCACAAATTAACCACTAATCACTAACCATTAATCATTGATTCCATGAAATACCAAGTTGCCATTATCGGTGGAGGTCCTGCGGGATATACTGCTGCCGAAGCTGCCGGAAAAGCAGGATTGAGTGTCGTACTATTTGAGAAGCAGAGTCTCGGTGGAGTGTGCCTGAATGAAGGGTGTATCCCTACCAAGACCTTGTTGTATTCGGCCAAGACCTATGACGGAGCCCGCCATGCTTCGAAGTATGCGGTCAGTGTGCCCGAAGTATCGCTTGATTTGCCCAAGATTATTGCCCGCAAGCAGAAGGTAGTACGCAAGCTGGTATTGGGAATCAAAGGAAAGCTGACTGCCCATGGTGTGACGATTGTCAGCGGAGAGGCCACAGTGACGGACAAGAATCATGTGGAGTGCGGCGGAGAAACCTACGAATGCGAGAACCTGCTGCTCTGCACCGGTTCCGAAACCTTTGTCCCTGCCATTCCCGGCATAGACAAGGTGCCTTACTGGACCCATCGTGACGCGCTGGACAACAAGGAACTGCCCGCTTCGCTTGCCATCATCGGCGGCGGTGTCATCGGTATGGAGTTCGCTTCTTTCTTCAACAGCCTGGGAGTGCAAGTAACCGTCGTCGAGATGCTGGACGAGATACTGGGAGGCGGTATGGACCGAGAGCTGGCGGGTATGCTCCGTGCAGAGTACGCCAAGCGGGGAATCAAGTTCATGCTGAGTGCAAAAGTAGTGTCTGTCATGCCGGATACTGCCGAAGCTTCTTCCCTTATCCAGGTGAATTATGAAACAGCCGACGGTCCCGGTTCCGTCGTTGCCGAACGGCTTCTGATGAGTGTCGGGCGCCGTCCGGTAATGAAAGGCTTCGGATTGGAGAATCTGGGCTTGGAAAGAACGGAGCGCGGAAATGTCTTTGTCAACGGACAGATGCAGACTTCAGTTCCCGGAGTATATGCTTGCGGCGACTTGACGGGATATTCCTTGCTGGCGCATACAGCCGTCCGCGAGGCAGAAGTAGCCATACATTCCATCATTGGCAAGAAGGATGCCATGAGCTACCGTGCCATCCCCGGCGTGGTATATACCAATCCCGAAATAGCCGGTGTGGGCGAGACAGAAGAATCCCTGCAGAAGAGAGGCGTTGCCTATCGTGCCGTAAAGCTGCCGATGGCCTATAGTGGCCGTTTCGTCGCCGAGAACGAAGGTGTGAACGGTGTCTGCAAGTTACTGTTGGGCAGTGACGATACCGTATTGGGAGCACATGTCTTGGGCAATCCCGCTTCGGAAATCATAACGTTGGCAGGCATGGCCATCGAGCTGAAACTTACTGCCGATGAATGGAAGAAGATTGTCTTTCCGCACCCCACGGTGGGAGAGATATTCAAGGAGGCATTGTAGAACCCATGACTATTGTTTCATATAAACATAAAAGATGAAAACCGTAAAGCTAATCACCTGTGACGATGCCTTCCAGGCACACGTCATTCAGGGTGCCTTGGAGAATGAGGGCATTGCGTCTGTTTTGCATAATGAAAACATGTCTTCCGTGATGCGCGGATATGTCCGTGATGTCACGGGAGTGGATATATTTGTCTATGAGGACGAATATGACAATGCCCTCCGTCTGCTTGAACGGAACCAGATGATTCCGGAACAGTTGAGGTACTGCCCCCATTGCGGTTCGGATGAGATTAAGTTTGTGCTGAAGAAGAGCCATCGGGTGCGTGCTGTGGTGGCTGCTGTTATTGCGGCATTGTCGGCCGCACCTCCGGGCACTGAGCATTGGGAGTATGTATGCAGGAAGTGCGGCACTCATTTTGAGAAGCCGGTGGCGAAAGGAACAGTTGAAGAATAATCAGGTGTTTATTCTTTTAACCGCTTTTCAATCCAGTCCCGGTTTTTACGTCCCAATCGGGTCTTTCCAGCAAAATCCAGGAAAGCCGATGTGTCTGTTATATGGGCTTGGATGACACCTGCCAGAAAGTTGAAGAAAGGTTCTTCACCCACTCGGACAAGCAGGTCGGCGAGTAGTACTGACCCTTTCCTATAGAGGGCAAGATGCGCTTCGCGGTCGTTGCGGTCAATACCCCAGATAGGACGGATATGGCGTGTTTCCTTACGGTAGGCGTCGATGTAAGCGGCATAGGCTTTTTCGCCGCGGGCGTGGCGTATGTATTGCAAAGCACTGAATTCGGCAAAAGATTCGTTCAGCCAGTCGTGCCAAGATTCCACTGGAGCCTTGTTCCACCAGAAGTGGCCGATTTCGTGGGCGGTGTTCTTGAGTACATATTCATTGAATGTTCGGGAACTGAGCATAATGAAATTTTTACGGCTGTACCCTCCTGAGGTGCCGGAAGCTGAAAGCAGGAATTTCATGTAAATATCCTCATCTCCCGCAATTTTATAAAGGCGTCGGAAGAATTTCAAGGCATTGTGGCAACATTGAAGTGCCGAGTCTGCACCGGCATCCGGGAAGTCTGTATAGATAAGTTCAATGGTAGTTCCGTTATCATTGATGCGGCGGCTTTTCAGCATGGGTGAAGCCAGGATAACATTGTCGAAATTCTCCCAAGGTTGCTTCATTTCCCACATCCCTTCTTCTGTATGGGAAATAATACCTGAGCCGCTCACCGTATAACCGTCAGTGATGCCGATTCGTAAGTGCGAATAATCTGCCCGGTTACCGTTGCAGACAGGATACCATCCCGTATAGTAACCAAGTTCAATCCAATGGTCATTGAATGATTTTGCAGGGCCCTGCACTTCCTGCATGTAGAGTGTGTAACGGGTATTTATGCGGCAGCGGTCATCGGCTCCTGCCGGCCGGTAGAGGGTCAAGGTCCGTCCGTCGGGAATGAATTGGGCAGGTGCCGGGGCAAGCGTATCGAAACGGTAGGTTATCTCCCGGCTGCTGTGGCGTAGTGTGTCGATACGGGCATGGCGCCATAGTACCAACGAGATTGAGTCACTGTCCTGGAAATCAACTTCAAACGAACCGCCTACTTCGACCTGTCGGTTCGGTACATCAATCTGTACGGTTAAGTCATAACTGACAATGCGCGGAGATTCTTGTGCCCGAAGCATGGGGAAGAAAAGGAGGCATATTGTAAAGCTGGCAATTGTAAGTTGTAGTTTCATGATATATCAATTTTAGAGTGATAGTAACTGGGAGATTTTGCCTATGTAAAAGTAGTATTTTTAAAGGAATATAAGATGGATGGCTGGATATAATTTATGAAAAGACTACCTGGTTGTTGTTCATTTGTAAGATTGTCGTACTTTTGCCTTTAAAGATAAATATATTTATGAAAAGGATATTGTTGCTGTTAATTTATCCGTCTGCCTGCTCCCATTGTGGTCCCAAGAGACGGTAACTCCGGTGAAGCCGCTCTCTGCGCGGATTGATGCGTTGATAGAACACAAACTTCCCGCAGGCTCTAATGTGGCCATTTCGGTCTATGACCTGACTGTCGGCAAACCCTTGTACGGCTATCAGGCGGACAAGCTTTCCCGTCCCGCTTCCACCATGAAGCTGCTGACTACCATTACCGCCCTTTCCCGTCCCGAAGCCGACGAGCCGTTCCGTACGGAAGTGTGGTATCAGGGAACCATTGAGCGCGATACCTTGCAGGGAGATATGTACGTGATAGGCGGTTACGACCCGGAGTTTGATGAAGAGGCGTTGGATTCCCTGGTGGCTGCCGTGGCCCGTTTCCCCTTCTCCGTCATCAAAGGCAAGGTGTATGGAGATGTCTCCATGAAAGACTCCTTGTACTGGGGCAGCGGTTGGTTGTGGGATGACACCCCTTATTCTTTCCAGCCCTACCTCTCACCGCTGATGCTGAATAAAGGAGTGGTAAAGGTTACCGCTACACCCGGCGAACGGGGCGACAGCGCACGCCTTGAATGCACTCCCGCCTCTTCCTATTATACACTGACGAACAAGACCCGAAGCCGTACCCCTTCTGCCGGACGTTTCCGTGTGTCGCGCGACTGGCTGGTGAACGGGAACAACATCACCGTGACGGGCAACGTCGATGCCCGCCGTGCAGGTACGGTCAATATCTTTTCTTCGCAGGCTTCTTCATGCATACCTTTATGGAACGGTTGCAGGCACGAGGCATCCGGTGCATTCCGGCGGCAGAAGCGGAAGTCTCTTACCTCTTCGGCGAGTTCCGGCAAGACAGTCTTTCCGTGCGGATGGCTTCCTATGAAACTTCCGTGCAGGATGTGGTGAAACAGATAATGAAGGAGAGCGATAATCTCAATGCCGAAGCCATGCTCTGCCGGTTGGGTGTGCAGAGCAGCGGAAAGAAGCGTGTCTCTGCCGAGGACGGGCTTTCCGCTATCCGCATGCTGATAAAAGAGATGGGATATAACCCCGATAGGTATAATCTGGCAGATGGTTGCGGCCTTTCCAATTACAACTACATTTCACCGGAACTCTTGGTTTCTTTCCTGCGATATGCCTACTCGCGTACGGATGTTTTCCAGAAACTTTATAAGGCTTTGCCCATTGGCGGCGTGGACGGTACACTGGAGTTCCGCATGAAGAAAGGCACCCTTTCCCACAGAAATGTACATGCCAAGACGGGTTCCTTTACCGCCATCAACTGCCTGGCCGGCTACCTTAAAGCCCGCAACGGACACGAGATAGCCTTTGCCATCATGAACCAGAATGCACTGTCGGGCAGAGAAGCACGCGCTTTCCAGGATGCAGTGTGTGATGAAGTGATACGTTGAGGTTTAGCCATCGTAAAGTTGACCTTTAGCGTCGTAAAGTTAAGGTTTAGCTTCCTAATGCAGACCTTTACGGAGTGAGCCCCAAGAGTAGGGGAAATCATTCCTCTTTCGTATTGCGGTAGCGTGCCGGAGACATACCCAGATAAGACTTCACATACTTCCCGAAGAAAGACTGGTTGGGGAAATCGAACTCCTCTGCAATCTCTTTGATGGACTTGTCCGAGTGCTTCAGCCGGTACTTGATGTGTTCAATGGCATTCTCGTTTATCAAGTCCAGCGGTGTACGTCCGCACGCCTGCTTGATAACCTTCGAAAAGTGTTTGGGGCTGTAGCAGAGTGCATCGGCGTAATATCCTACAGAACGGTGTATGCCGTTGTCTTTGGACAACATCTCTATAAATTTACACAGGATATAGTCGGACTGTTTGATGCTTTCTTTTGTATCGGCTGTCATTGCTGAAGGGTTCACTTCTTTGTTGAGGTGTCCCAACATTTCACAGAAAATGGCAGAAAACAAGTGTTGCATCACTTCCCTATGATAGGGATGAGGCTCGTCGTTTATCTTTGCCATAAGCAGTTCCCGGTAGAATTTGAAGATTTCCTTGTCTCCTTCCTCCCCGACAGATTTTATGGGATTGTTGTGGATATGCATAACGGTATTCCATGTATCCTTCTCCATCTTGACCACGCGTTGTAGGAACTGTGTGGAGAATGCGGCAAGCCTTATCTTGTGCTTTGGGCTTACCATCGCGTGGCTGATAATGGTATTGGGAAGGCCGAGCAGTAAGTCGCCTGCTTCCAGTTGGTAGGTTTTGTAGTTGACGTCCAACTGGATACAGCCTTCTAGACAGATAGCGATAAGGAAGCATCCTAATCTTATTGTATCTTCATTGTAGGGGCTTCCCTCCAGACTGTTGATTATGACAAAGTCATTGTCTACATAGTCAAGGACATGTTCGCTGTTCTTAAAGTCCGCGATTTCTACGATTTTTTATGTTCCCTTTCTCCATATTCTTCCTTTTTCGTTTTGCAAAGTTGGTGAATAATGGGAAATATGGGGATGTTCCATTATGCGGCTTTCTTGTTCTATATATCATTTATAGACAATTCATTAGCCTTAAAAAAGATGAATGTCGAAAAAGGGACATCCTTGGAGTGTAATTGGTCATTATGGCGTTGTTCCTTTCTCCTACTTTTGCCACCAGTTTTAACAAAAATACAATGAGAAAGAGTATGATTACATTAAACAGGAAATGGATACGCTGATAGGGATTGTCGGTTGTACAATGTGTTTGGCATCTTGCAAGCAGGCATCGGATGCTTCCGGAATGAAACCTTCTTATGCTACCATGAAAGTGGAGGCGACGGACAAAGAG
>ENA-OQAY01000515-OQAY01000515.1-human-gut-metagenome-genome-assembly--contig:-NODE-515-length-10915-cov-0.850019_pt1 | contig 10915 bp, 10 predicted proteins | sample MGYA00242740_ERZ504537 | MGnify/ENA primary metagenome ERZ504537 (study PRJEB26092, sample SAMD00036272) | human gut metagenome | host: Homo sapiens | study: EMG produced TPA metagenomics assembly of... | reverse complement strand
CCCCATTGTCCAATGGACAATGGGGCGAATTATGAAAAAATAACAAGTTAGTAACTTTGCTTTCTTTTATGTTCTTATAATAGCATCTGATTGTGAATAAAATATGAACAAAACGAAAAGAAATTGTTATCTTTTCGTAATTATAACCAAAATACGGAAAAATACCACAAAAGTATTGTAAAAACAGTGAAAAAGCGATAGGATAAAAGAAAGAATTGTGTGAAAGAGGTGATACTATGAGAGGAATTTCGATGTATGATTCATCGTCAGTAAGTACTTTATTTTCCAGTCTGGGTTCTTCGAAAAGCACAGGAAGTGGCCTGTTTGGAATCAATTTAAGTGAGTATGCAAGTATTCGCAGTGGTTCTTATGGCAAATTAATGCGCTCTTATTTTTCAATGGATTCCACGAAGGGCACCTCGAAGTCGGATGACAGCACCAAAAATACGATCGAGGATCTGGCCACGACCACATCAACGTCAAAAGACAGTACCAAGACGCTGGCTGCGATTGAGTCCGATGCCAAGGAACTGACAGACTCTGCCAAGGCATTGTATACCCGCAGTAACAACAAGGTGTTTACAAAGGATTCCGGGGGCAGCTACGATACGGACAAGATCTACAAAGCAGTAAAGCGTTTTGCGGATGATTACAACTCCATGCTGGATACAGCCGGCAAGTCATCGACGAACCGCATTTCCCGGTCGGTAAGTTCTATGAAAAATGAGACTTCTTACAATGAGAAACCCTTAAAGGAAATAGGAATTACGGTCGATGAAAAGACCGGCAGGCTGTCGGTGGATGAGACAACGTTTAAGAGTGCGGACACAGAGAAAATAAAGAACCTGTTCAATGGAACCGGTTCCTACGCATACAGTGTGGCAACAAAGGCAGCATGACAGAGTCCTATGCAAAGTCAGAAGCCGCAAAATCCAATACATATACGAAGAATGGCACGTATAATTACAATTATAACAGCGGAAATATTTTTACAGATATGTTTTAAATAGTTGAAAATGAGTTTTCGAAATGCAGGAAACCCTCTTTGCTGGACAGACCAGCAGAGAGGGTTTCCTGTTTTTACCAAACAGACAGAGGGTAACAGATTAATCATCTGCCTCCTCATCTGCAGTTGTATTGTATACCTGACGTTTTCTTGCCATAACATCACTTTCGAGATATTCGTCATAAGTAGAAACCTTGTCTACCATGCTTCCATCCGGAAGAAACTCGATGATGCGGTTCGCAGTTGTCTGTACGACCTGATGGTCACGGCAGGCAAACAGGATGACACCAGGGAATTTGATCATACCATTATTCAATGCGGTGATGGATTCCATATCCAGGTGGTCTGTCGGCTCATCAAAGATCAAAACGTTGCTTCCCATGATCATCATGCGGGAGAGAAGGACACGGACTTTTTCTCCACCGGAGAGGACACGCATCTTTTTTACACCATCTTCACCGGCAAAAAGCATACGGCCGAGGAAACCGCGGACATAAGTTGCGTCTTTGATCTCGGAGTATTGGGTCAGCCAGTCAACGATCAGCTCATCGGAATCAAAGATGGCGGTATTATCCTTCGGGAAATAAGACTGGCTTGTTGTAACTCCCCATTTGTAAGATCCTTCATCCGGTTCCATTTCCCCGGCGAGAATTTTAAAACCAATGTTGTCTTTGCAAGCTCATTTCACGACAAGGCGATTTTGTCATCGTGTCCGACAATAAAGGAAATGTTGTCAAGAACTTTTACACCGTCAATGGTTTTACTGATTCCGTCTACGGTCAGAACTTCATTTCCGATTTCACGGTTTGGACGGAAATCAATGTACGGATATTTACGGCTGGAAGGACGGATGTCATCTAGCTGGATTTTTTCCAGGGCACGCTTACGGGAAGTTGCCTGCTTGGATTTGGAAGCATTTGCAGAGAAACGGGAGATAAACTCCTGCAGCTCTTTGATTTTTTCTTCCTTTTTCTTGTTGGCTTCTTTCATCTGACGGACAAGAAGCTGGCTGGATTCATACCAGAAATCGTAGTTTCCGGCATACAGCTGGATTTTGCCGTAATCCATGTCTGCAATGTTGGTGCAGACTTTGTTTAAGAAATAACGGTCATGGGAAACCACGATAACCGTGTTTTCAAAGTTGATCAGAAATTCTTCTAACCATGCGATGGCATCAAGATCCAGGTGGTTGGTCGGCTCATCGAGAAGAAGAATGTCCGGGTTGCCAAACAGTGCCTGCGCAAGAAGTACTTTGACTTTTGCGGCACCCGGCAGGTCTGCCATCTGTGTGTAGTGATCCTCGGTCGGAATTCCAAGACCGTTTAACAGGGTGGCAGCATCGGATTCGGCATTCCAGCCGTCCATGTCTGCAAATTCTGCTTCAAGTTCACTGGCGCGGATACCATCCTCATCGGAAAAATCTTCTTTCATGTAGATGGCATCTTTTTCTTTCATGATGTCATACAGACGTTTATTTCCCATGATAACCGTGTCGAGTACGGTATACTCATCATACTTGAAGTGGTCCTGCTGCAGGAAAGACAGACGCTGTCCCGGTGTGATGACAATGTCACCGCTGGTTGGCTCTAACTGCCCGGATAAAATTTTTAAAAAGGTAGATTTGCCGGCACCGTTTGCACCGATCAAACCGTAACAGTTCCCCTCGGTAAACTTTACGTTTACATCTTCGAAAAGGGCTTTTTTGCCTAATCTTAAAGTAATGTTATTTGCACTAATCATACGAAAACCTCATTGCTTTACTTAATATGTCTATGATAAAATCACAAATTCTATTATAAACATGACATGGGATATATTTCAAGAAGAAAAACGCTTTCTTGTTGGAAATGTATAGAAATAATGATATAATGGAGAAAGAATTGAACGAAATTGGGGCAAAGCTATGGATTATAGGGAATTTATACAGTTGGATCTGCCTGTCGCAGTTGCAATTGTCAGTTGTGGGGCAGACTGGAGAGTGGAAGAGGCAAACGCAGAGTTTACGGATGTACTTGGATACACGGAAAAGGAACTGCGGGAAACCAGACCACAAAAAATGGTATATGACGAAGATTATGCAAATCTGGTCAGTGTATTGGAAAATGTTGTCCGGACACATGACAACGGAAAAATGCAGCTTCGTATCGTACGCCCCGATGGGAAAACCCGGTGGGTGGAGATGCGGTGCAGTGTTCTGGCACATTACGATGTAAAACCATATGTGGTTTTATTTTTATGGGATATTGATGAGGAAAAAAGACGGGAAGAACATCAGAAACTGTTGAACCAGAAATATGAGCTGATGGAACAGCTGTCTTTGGAATATCCGTTTGATCTGGATGTGGAAAACTGGACGATGCTGCGCTCGTACCGGCTGATGGAACTGAGGGGACAATACGATTATTCCGAACAATATTTTCCGGTGGATGAAGAAGTTCTGACACTCTGTCCACCGGATCAGGAGCTTTTTCTGAAGGCTATGAAAGAAGCTGCCACAGAGGAAAAAACCGGAAGTATGGATACAAGGTTTAATATCCATACGGAAAATGAGACACCGAAATATCTCTGGTTTAGAACTTATTACAAGAGCATTGCAGACCATAATGGACGGATCACCCGGATTATCGGAAGAAGTTTTAATATTGATGAAGATAAGAATCTTCAGGAAGAAGTGCGGAGAGATCCGCTGACAAAACTGCTCAACAAGCTGGAAATCCAAAGGGAGACCGATGCATTTCTGGAAGGAACAGAAGACGGAACCCATGTATTGTTTCTGATTGATATTGATAATTTTAAAGGTGTCAATGATAATTTCGGGCATACATTCGGTGATACTGTAATCGTAGATGTTGCAAATATCATCAAATCTTTTTTCCGCAACAATGATCTGACCGGAAGGGTCGGTGGGGATGAATTCCTTGTGCTGATGAAGAACACAACACTCGAGAAGGCAAAGGAACGTGCCGGAAATCTTGGAGAAGCACTCTGCAAAGTTTATACGGGGGGCTCCATTCACTACAGGATCTCGGCAAGTATTGGTCTGGCCGCCTGTAACGGTGGGGATGGAAATACATACAGTTCCCTGTTTGAAAAAGCGGATCATGCCATGTATCGTACCAAGCAGGGGGGCAAAAATGGATATGAGATTGCCGGTGCAAAAGATGTGGGAATGATCAGAAACGGAATCAAAAACATTGAGCGGCGGGAAAACATGGGCGCAGAAGACCGTGAATTCCTTGCATTTTCCATCAGTCTTATGGCGCACGCCAAAAATATAGATGGGTCGCTGAATATGCTTTTAAACAGGATTACGGAAAGATACCAGCTGGATCTTGTTATGGTATTTGAGGATAACACCGAAAATGACGGAATGGTCATGACCAATTATTTTGGAAATAATTTCTCTTTTTATGGGAAAAGTGCGTTTCCAAAGAAAAGTCCTTCACTAAAGGAACTACAGCCAGGGGAGTATATGATAGTTAAAAATTCGCGGAGCAATTTTGCAACGGGGATGGGAAATTATCTTAAGTCAACGGATACATACAACGAAAAAGCTCCGTTTTCTGCTGTGGTTGGAAAATTTGAATATGTTGGGGGCTGTACAGGGGAAGTAATTTATGTGTCACTGGACGAAGAACGGCAGTGGCAGCCGGGAGAGTTGGAAATTTTTCAGGAACTGACCCGTATGATGGCTATTTTTGTGTCCCTGCGCTATCGGGTCGAGGAAAGCCGGGAACAGATCAGTTCCATCCAGAAAAAAGATCCGCTGACAGGGCTGTACAATCAGGAGGCATTCCGTGAAGCGGTGGTTGAAATTCTGGCACATTCCAAGCCGGATGAAGTATATGCCATTGAGTATATGGATATCAATAATTTTGGATATATCAATGAAAATTATGGCTATAAAGTAGGGGACAGTGTCCTTAAAATGTTTGCACAGGATATCTTTATGCAGGAGTATTTCCGTGCAGGCTGCCGTTTGTATTCGGATTTTTTTCTGCTTCTGATTGCAGATGAAAGTCAGGAAAAAATGATCGATCGTCTGCACAACAGAAATAAAAGATTTTCCAATATGCAGAATCACAGGTATCCAAACAGTGGAATGGGGATATCGGCAGGGGTATATATTCTGGAAGACAATAAAATGGACATCGAGTTTGCGATCGAAAATGCCAATCTTGCATGGAAAAATGCAAAAAAATACCGGGAAGAGGGATATTACCCTGTATAATCCTTCCCTGCGTATCCAGCGTACCGAGGAGCAAAAAATAGTCGGGGAATTTTATGAGGCATTATACCGGGATGATTTCCAGATGTATCTGCAGCCAAAGTTTATTTTACGTGACCGGAGTGTTTATGGGGCAGAAGCACTGGCACGATGGAAACGTCCGGATGGAAAGATTCTTCCGCCGGGAATGTTTATTGATTCTCTCGAAAAAATAGGATATATCACAGAGCTTGATTTTTATATTTATGAGGAAGTGTTAAAAACTCTCGAAAAATGGGACAAGCAGCACCGGAGAAAAATTGTGATTTCAACCAATTTTTCCGGGCGTCATTTTGAGTCGGACGGAGAGGAATTTTTAAACCGTATCCAGCATGTGCTTTCCAAATACAGTGCCGTCCGGAGTATATAGAAATTGAGGTGACAGAGGGCGTACTTGTAAAAAATGTAGCAGTCCTTGAAAAGTGTATGAACCGGCTGCACGAGATTGGATTCCGTGTGGCAATTGATGATTTCGGAACAGGATATTCTTCACTTTCCGTACTTGCAGATATGCCTGCAGACGTCATAAAAATTGACAAAAGTTTTATTAATAAAGGCATGACGGAACAAAAGAAAAATCTTCTTTACGAAATCGGCCGTATGGTAAAGATTTTACATAAAGATATTATTATAGAGGGGGTGGAAACGGAGGAACAGGAGCAGTTCCTCAAAGAAGGTGGATTCACCTGCGGACAGGGATATTTATGCAATTGTCCGGTTCCGATTGGCGACTTTGAAAAGATGTATTTGTAAAAAAACAAGAAATGCTGTCGCTATCGCTTGATTTTTGGGTGCATTCATCCTATATTATTTAGTTAGAAGACATTCTGATTCAATGTTTTTTATGTTTGAACTTTAATTAAAAATAGGAGGACTAATTCATGAAACGTTCAATGAAAACCATGGATGGAAACCATGCAGCAGCACACGCTTCTTATGCGTTTACTGATGTTGCAGCAATCTATCCTATTACTCCTTCATCTGTTATGGCTGAGGCTACAGATGAGTGGGCAACCGCTGGTCGTAAGAACATTTTCGGACAGACCGTTCAGGTACAGAAATGCAGTCTGAGGCTGGTGCAGCCGGTACTGTACACGGATCTCTTGCAGCTGGTGCATTAACAACTACTTACACAGCATCCCAGGGTCTGTTACTTATGATCCCGAACCTGTACAAAGTAGCTGGTGAGAGACTTCCGGGCGTATTCAACGTATCCGCTCGTTGTGTTGCTACACATGCACTGAACATCTTCGGTGATCACTCTGATGTATATGCTTGCCGTCAGACAGGTGTTGCAATGCTTTGTGAGTCATCCGTACAGGAAGTTATGGACTTAACTCCGGTTGCTCATTGCGCAGCATCAAGGGAAGAATTCCATTCATCAACTTCTTCGATGGATTCCGTACATCTCACGAAATTCAGAAGATCGAGACATGGGATTATGAAGATCTGAAAGATATGGTAGATATGGATGCAGTTGATGCTTTCCGTAAGAATGCATTAAATCCAAATCATCCGGTAGAAATGGGATCTGCACAGAACCCTGACATCTTCTTCCAGTCAAGAGAAGCTTGCAACTCTACATACGACGAGCTGCCTGCAATCGTACAGGAATATATGGACAAGGTAAATGCCAAGATCGGCACAGACTACAAGCTGTTCAACTACTACGGAGCTGCTGATGCTGACCGTGTCATCATTGCTATGGGTTCTGTATGTGAGACCATCGATGAGACCATCGATTACTTAATGGCAAAGGGCGAGAAGGTCGGTGTTGTTAAGGTTCGTCTTTACAGACCATTCGTAAAGGAAGCTTTAATCGAGGCTATTCCGGATACTGTTAAGAGAATTGCAGTATTAGACAGAACAAAAGAGCCAGGTTCTCTTGGTGAGCCATTATACTTAGATGTGGTTGCTGCATTAAAGGGATCTAAGTTCGATCAGGTTACAATTACAAGCGGACGTTACGGATTAGGATCTAAGGATACTACTCCTGGACAGATCATCGCTGTATACAACAACACAGAGAAAGAGAGATTTACCATCGGTATCATCGATGATGTTACAAATCTTTCCCTGGATGTTAAGGAAAATCCTGTTACTACACCAGAAGGAACAACAAACTGTAAGTTCTGGGGTCTTGGTGCAGATGGTACAGTAGGTGCCAACAAGAACTCCATCAAGATCATTGGTGACAACACAGATATGTACGCTCAGGCATACTTTGATTATGACTCCAAGAAGTCCGGTGGTGTTACAATTTCCCACTTACGTTTTGGACATTCTCCAATCCGTTCCACATACCTGATCTCTCAGGCAAACTTCGTAGCATGTCACTGTACAGCATACATCTACAAGTACAACATGGTTCAGGATCTGGTACCGGGCGGTACATTCCTGTTCAATACACAGTGGACAGTTGATGAACTGGATGAGAAGTTACCGGGTCAGGTAAAGAGATACATCGCAGAGAACAACATCAACTTCTACATCATCGACGGTGTAAAGATCGGTAAAGAGATCGGTCTTGGAAACCGTATCAACACTGTACTTCAGTCAGCATTCTTCTCTCTGACAAAGCTGATTCCGGAAGAGGAAGTTATCAAGCTTATGAAGGACGCAGCTACAAGATCTTATGCTAAGAAGGGTGACGATGTCGTTAAGATGAACCACGACGCAATCGATGCCGGTGCTACAGCATACGTTAAGGTAGATGTTCCAGAGAGCTGGAAGAACTGCACAGATGATGATTACTCTGTAGAAGTTAAGGGAGACAACAAGGAAGTTGTTGACTTCGTTAAGGATATTCAGCAGAAAGTCAACGGACAGCAGGGTAACACAATTCCTGTATCTGTTGTTAAGAAATACGAGACAGGCTGGACTCCATCCGGTACAGCAGCATACGAGAAGCGTGGTGTTGCAACAGACGTTCCTGTATGGGATGCTACCAAGTGTATCGAGTGTAACCAGTGTTCTTATGTATGTCCTCATGCAGCAATCCGTCCAGTCGCTATGACAGAGGCTGAGGCAGCTAAGGCTCCGGAAGGAATGCAGATGAAGGATCTCAACCAGATGCCAGGTTACAAGTTCGCAATCGTTGTTTCCGCATTCGACTGTACAGGATGTGGTTCTTGTGTAAACGTATGTCCTGATAAGGTACAGGCTATCACAATGACCGGATTCGAGGCACATGAGGATGAGCAGAAGTACTTCGATTACGCAGTATCTCTTGAGGATAAGGAAGATGTTATCGAGAAATTCAAACTTAACTCTGTTAAGGGATCTCAGTTCCGTCAGCCATTACTTGAGTTCTCCGGAGCTTGTGGTGGATGTGGTGAGACACCTTACGCTAAGTTAATTACCCAGTTATTCGGTGACAGAATGTACATTGCAAATGCAACTGGATGTTCTTCTATCTGGGCAAACTCTTCACCTTCTACACCTTATACAACAAACAAGAAGGGTCATGGTCCTGCATGGTCTAACTCACTGTTCGAAGATGCAGCAGAGTTTGGTTATGGTATGTTACTTGCTCAGAGAGCAATCCGTGACAGATTAAAGAACGAGCTGGATGAGATCGCAGCTAACACAGATAAGGCTGATGTTAAGGATGCCATCAAGGAGTGGAATGATACATTTGCTTCCGGTATCGAGAACGGACCAGCTACAGAGAAGTTAGTAGCAGCATTAGAGGCTTGCGGATGCGATGCTTCCAAGAATGTATTAAAAGAGAAAGATTTCCTCGCTAAGAAGTCTCAGTGGATCTTCGGTGGTGATGGATGGGCATACGACATCGGATTCGGTGGTGTAGACCATGTATTAGCATCCGGTAAGGATATCAACGTAATGGTATTCGATACTGAGGTTTACTCAAATACAGGTGGACAGTCTTCTAAGTCTACTCCTACAGGTGCGATCGCACAGTTCGCTGCCGGTGGTAAAGAGACAAAGAAGAAGGATCTTGCCGGTATCGCAATGAGCTATGGTTATGTATATGTAGCACACATCTCTATGGGTGCTGATATGAATCAGTGTGTTAAGGCTCTTGCAGAGGCAGAGGCTTATCCGGGACCATCACTGATCATTGCTTACGCTCCATGTATCAACCATGGTATCAAGAAGGGTATGAGCAAGGCTCAGACCGAGGAGAAGTTAGCTGTTGAGTCCGGATACTGGTTCAACTTCCGTTACAACCCAACACTTGCTGCAGAAGGCAAAGATGCATTCTCATTAGACAGCAAGGAGCCTACAGGCGATTATCAGGCATTCTTAAAGGGTGAGAACCGTTATGCATCTCTTGCGAAGTTCAACCCGGAGAGAGCTGCTGAGTTATTTGCAAAGGCTGAGAAGAACTCTAAGGATGAGTATGACCACTTAAAGAAGTTAGTAACTCTTTACGCTGGTAAATAATTGATCCGGAAACAGAGGAATACAGATAAACCGCAGGGACGAATGTCCCTGCGGTTTTTAATTTCAGGCATAAAAAAATCTATGCCGTACATACTATCTCCAGAAACCATTTCTGCAAAAATGCATATGGTAAAAAGGGGAGGAAGAGGCATGTTGGAAAATAGTTATCCGATCCGCACGGATCTGGCACTCGAATCACAGGAGCGGCTGCAGGAAGACCAGGCAGATATGCGCGGCATCCGTGTTCTGGAAGAACGGCGGGAAAATGGAGTGATTGTCAGTACCGTGATGATCGAGACCGAGAATGCATCCGTTGCGATGGGAAGGCCAAAGGGGACGTACATTACGATCGAGCGCCGGAGATGATCGAGGAAGATGCCGGATACCACAGGGATATTTCTTTGGAGCTGGCAAAGATCATGCGGAATCTTCTGCCGGGAAAAGAGATTGAAAAAATTTAAAAAAGGGGCTGGAAGTCGCGGCACTGGTTGTCGGACTGGGCAACCGGGAAGTGACGCCCGATGCGCTGGGACCGAGAGTGGTGGATAATTTATTTATCACCCGCCATATCCTGAATGAATTCGGAAAGTACGCATTCCAGAGAGAAGATGTGGGAAAAGTCAGCGGAATCGTGCCGGGGGTTATGGCGCAGACCGGTATGGAATGTGTGGAGATCTTAAAGGGTGTGGTAAAAGAGACGAAACCGGATTTTCTGATCACGGTCGATGCGTTGGCGGCAAGAAGCATCCGGCGGCTGGGACGGACGATCCAGCTGACGGATACGGGAATCACGCCGGGAAGCGGAATCGGCAATCACCGCAATGCCATCAACCGCAAAAGTGTGGGCGTTCCCGTGATTTCTCTCGGTGTGCCGACGGTCGTGGATGCGGCAACGATTGTCTCGGATGCCATGACGGAATTTATTTCCGCATTATCGCTTTCGGATCTGCAGAAGCTGGATGAGAGGGAGCAGCAGGAACTGGCAAGGGAACTGCTCTCGCCACAGCTGAATGGTCTTTTTGTCACACCGAAAAACATTGATGACTCGATCAAAAATTTAAGTTTTCTGATTTCTGAGGGACTCAATATTGCGCTTCTGGGAGATAAAGAGGAATAGGGACAAAAGAAAAGGCATATAATTCTCTCAAGGTGGTGATAGGGTGAGGAGACGATTGCTTCTTTTTCTGGTGACGATAGATTTTGTGCTGGTCTGTGCTTTTGCGTATTGCTGG
>ENA-OQAY01000512-OQAY01000512.1-human-gut-metagenome-genome-assembly--contig:-NODE-512-length-10975-cov-0.867072_pt1 | contig 10975 bp, 12 predicted proteins | sample MGYA00242740_ERZ504537 | MGnify/ENA primary metagenome ERZ504537 (study PRJEB26092, sample SAMD00036272) | human gut metagenome | host: Homo sapiens | study: EMG produced TPA metagenomics assembly of... | reverse complement strand
TCCAATCGCCACGATTAGCACAAAATTCATTTGCTTCATCATAATTAATTCCAGTTCTAGGTCTACCTTGTAATTTAGTAGCAACAACAGAAGAACTTTTATCTCCTCCTAAATATCTAGTATCATCATGTTTAATACAAGCACTAAATACTTCTTCTTTACCATCTTCTCTAGTTCTAGTCATAGTTTTGGTATGACTTATAATAAAAGGATGAACTCTAGTAAATGTTCCATCAATATTAAAATCACTTATCCAAAGTTGATATTTAGTACCAGTATCTTTAACACATATATAAAATTCTGGAACTCTTACCCCAACATCGCCATCACTTCCATCAAGAGGAGGAATAAGACCATTTTCAAGAGGTTTAGCCCAACCCGTAGGATTAAGGAAATAACTGATTTTCTTTTCATTATAGACACAACCTTTAAGTCTATTTTGAATAGGAAGTTCTCTATGAAATTTAGCATTACCAATTCTGATTATATCATTGTCATCTTTAGTCCATTCAATACCATACGCAGCATTTTCAAAAGTAGGAATAAATGCAGCAGAACCCCCAAGCTGGATTACCTTGTTCATTAATAATTAAACTATCTCCTTTAGATACTCCATCTAAATTAGGTAAATGTTTAAGTCCTTCTGCAAGTTCATTTAGTATATGCTTATTAAATCTTAATAAGCCATTATACATTTCTACTAAATTAAAATTCATATTAAGCTTGTTCTAGAGCATCAACTCGACCATCAAGAGAATTAATATTATTAGTATTTTGATTAACTTTAGTTACAAGTCCTTGAAGAGCAGCAATTATAGCATCGTTCTTACTATCATTACTAGTTTTCATATTATTAACGGCAGCAATTAAAACATTAAACTTACTTTGTAATGCACTACTCATATTCTTTATATTTGTATCAATAGTAGTAAGTTTATCACTAATAGTAGCTAAATCAGAATGAACTAAATCAAATTTTTCAGTAAGAAGAGTTTGAGTTTCATCTGATTCACTTTTATGTTGATTTTCAAATTCATCAAATTCAGCTTTAACCATTTGATGTAATTCAGTAATCTTTTGACTAATCTCATCAAGATTAACTATAACATTATTTTCTCCAAGCTCATCATGTTCTTTATTACCAGAAATACTAAGTTTAAGATTATTAATAAGTTTATTAATAGCATCTAACTTATAATTAACTCTTTTATTATCTTCCATATCTTTAGAATTTAGTTTGTTACAAATATAAATTATATTATTAATAACAAGTAGTTTAACAATATTATTAACATTTTTTTAATTAAGCAGTTTTAGAACTATTAATACCTAGATATTTAGTCCAAGTATAATGTTTACGTTCACTAATATAATTAAGATTATCATCATTAATATAAGCTTCTTCTTCAAAACTTATATCTTTATAAGCATCATGTTGTTTAATATGAAATAATCTTATAATAAGATATTCAACACCATACCATATATAGAAAAAGATATATAACATCTCTTTCATTTGTTCTGTATGAATAGCCTCATGATTAAGTTCTTTATTACTTAATTCTCCTTTAGTAAATATAACACCAAAAAGATTAATAGCTTTATAACCATTAAAAGGAAAATGTTTAGTCTTAATAACTCTCATAACTTTACTATTTTAAAATTTAATATTGTAAATATTTATGTACGTTCATAGAGCCACTTTTTAGGCTTATAGTAAGACTTTCATTAAATCATGTACAGTTAATCAGCTAGGTTTAAAACTAGCCAAATTCGGCAAGCTATACTCCCCGTAGAGGATGGAGCAGGCTTGAATCAGTCAATCAAGTCTAACTAATCAATCTTATATAATCTTAACCAATAGTATTATCAATATCTTTATAGCCAACTCCAAACTTCTTTAGAATAGGACTAACAACCCAACTCCAAAACACAGGAGCAAGTATAGCACTATTAACAAGCATAATAGTATTATCATATCCAGATGCAATATAAATTATAGCCATAGTAAAAATACTTATAATTAATATACATCTTTTCTGCCAAGTAGGAACTTTATTATCGCCGTTAAAGTAATCAATAACTTTAATAATAATATAAGTTAGAACATTAACAATAAACATAAATCCAAAATCAAAATTACTAAGGATTCCATCTACAATTACATCAATAAATTTGTCCATACTAAAATTTAGATAAATAAAAAAAGGGAACTATCCGAAGATAATTCCCTTTTACAGTTTTACAATAATGATTAGTTATTCATGTGGAAATATTCCCATACTTTATCACCATCAAAATCTACATCTTTAAACCAAAATGTAATAGCACTTTCAAACACTTTATTATCTATATTACCACCAAACCATTCTTCAAAAGGTATATCAAAATTAAAATTATCAATATTATTAATAACTTCCATTTTTTCATCAAATATACCTTCAATATCAATCATACCATCTTTATCTGCAATAGGTCTTAAAAACTTATCAAAACTATTAATATTATTAGTAATCGCTCTTTTAGCTAAAGGAATTAAAAGTCTTATAGCTGGAGAACTTTCACCCATAGATACTAATTGTTTAATAATATAATCTTTTAAATAACCTCTTTTAACATTACCAATTTCAACCATAAATATTACTTCTTTAAAAATTCTTCATAAGTTAAATTAGGATTAGTTTTACTAGCTTCTTTAAAAGCTTTAAACAATTCCATTTCTTTGTTAGTAACTTCAACAATTTTACTTTTAAGCAACTTAACAAGTTTAAGTTGTTCTTCAAGTAAATGTTACCATCTTCACTAGCTTCGATTTTTCCTCTAACTAAATTAAGAACTTCTGCTTGAACCATACTTTGTAAAGCATTATAGTTATTTACATAGTCTTGGTTATTAAGAAGCATATTTTGTTGTTCTTGTGTAAGTGGTGCAATTTCAGCATCAATAGCATCCTAAATTCCTTGAGTTGGAACTTGCTGATTTTGAGTTGTACCATTATTTGCATTAGGAATAGCATTACGACGATAAGCTTCATTAATTGCTTGTTTTTGACTTTGAAGAAAAGCAATTTGTTCATCAATGCTATTAGTCATTTTTTCACTAGGGTATAGTAAAGGGTCACTATTACCTAGTATGAATTGAGTAACAGGTATCATATCTCTTTCAATTTTATGTTCTTAATCAAACTTAGTAATATTACTGAGCAGGAGTTCCGCTAGCAGGTTGAGTAAAACCACATGGTAAACATCCACAAGCATTACGTCCAACTAGACCAGTAACAGTAGGTTCATTTGGAAGAGTAACTACACCATAGATAACATTACAAGTCTTTCTATCAGTATAGTTGATACCAGCCGTAAACATCTTTTCCATTTCGCATTGGATAAGTTTATCTTGATAAGGACGAATAGCTTTAGTAACAGCCAATTCAGCTTTCAAATCAGATAACTCTTTACGGATATCATCATCAGCATCACGAGTATATTTGTAAAGATTAAAATGGTCAGTGTTATTTTTCTCAATAAGAGCATCAGTACGATTGCGTCCATCAATATAAACACCAAACAATTCACTATATAGATTAATACTTGTAGTTTGAACTACATAATCTATAACGCTTAAACCGTTATCTTTATTTGGTAATTAACATTATTTTAACTTTCAATAGGACTATATATTGTCAACTCGCCAATTTTATTAAGTTTAGTATATTTTATTTCACCTATTGAAGTCTTACCATCATCAGCTTTACCACCTTGTGTACCAACATAACATTGAATAGTTTGTTGTCCTCTAAATTCAGAATTACCTGCAATAAAACCAAATCCAAACATATAGTTATCAGTATAATTATCATCATAAACAGTGTTATCTTCATTTAGCAAAACTGTATGATATTCATAACTATAATTATCATCACTAGTTATATTAAGAGTTGGCTTATCAAGGGCTAAAGGAGTACCAGTTATATTAACTTGATTATTCCAAACTTTATATTTATCATTAGGTTTATTTTCATACCAACAATAACCATCATTATGAATATAACCACCACCATGACGAATTATTTTAATATTATCTAAACCAATAATTTTATCATTAACAGGATTAATTCTAAAATATTTTACTTCATTATTAGATTTAGCAACTCTTTTAATAACTTCACCATACCAACATTCTTTATAGCCACCATGTCCATCAGGCATATTAATAGTTCCATCAGCTAAAGGAAAAATAAATATTCCTCTATTATTAGTATCAATTTCATTATTTCTTAATTGCCAAGCATGAACAATAACTCCACCTTTATAAGCAGTACATTCAACAGTAACATGACCTCTACTCAAACTTCCAAACCAATTAGCACAAAGATTCATTTTCATTATATCAGGCATTTTATCTTCAAGGTCAATCATAGATTCAATATTGAACATAACACATTCAGCACCTGAAGCAGTATTATCACCACCCCAATATAGATAAGGAATTTGATTTAAATTCCAAGACCAACCAACAGCTATATAATTTAAACTATTAATAGGAGAATTAACATAATATGATTTAGTGTCCAAATCTCGACCATCATTAATACCCCAAATATATCTAAGTTGGACACTAGTAAAATCACTAAAATGAATAACAGAAGTAGGCCAAATATGATTAGCACCATCATAAACATGAGCAATATTAGTTTGACCTACTGTACGCTTCTTAAGAGGTTGAGCAATTCCTCCTTGACGTCCAAGAGTTAAACTCATTATTCATCAACAATATTATAAGTCATTCCAGCAACTGGGGTAATAGTCGCATATTGGGTAGCAGTACCTGTCCAAATTGGAAGACTAAGTTTATTACTATTTGCACTAGGCATAGTCATATTAACTCCACAACCATCATTAATAGCTTTTTGAATCTTATCAAGATTAACACTATTAGTAATAGTTTGATTTATTTCTTTTTTAAAGTTATTAAATGTATCATTAGTAACATATCTATTAAGTAAATTATTAACTTCTTCTTTATTATAAGTTTCAGACTTAGTACAATAATTTTTAAGCAAGTTATTAATTTCTTGTTTAGTATAACTATCAAATGAAGAAGTATCTCCCATTACTCTCCATTCAGTACCATTCCAATAACAAATCTTTCCATTACGATATTCAATTTGTCCTTTAGCCCAATTACTACAAGTTATATTAGGAAGATATTCAGATTCTTCGCCAACCATACCTGTAAGTTTACATTTATTTAAATTAATAGTACCATTTTCAATAATACCACCTTCAAATACAAGTTCACAACCAACAGGCATTGTAATAGCTTTACCACTTAAATCAAAAGCATAACGAATAATATAACGAGTATTTTCTTCGTTAAGCATATCTTGAGTAAGAACAGCTTTATAATTAAGATAAATATTATTCTTAACTTGAACTAGATTTTCTTCATTAAAATAATATTTAATATTATCTACTGAATTAACATATATAATACCAAGTCTTGGACGTTCATCAGAAAGACAAGTATTATAAATATTATAATCTTCACTATTTCCATAGACAGCAGTGTTGACCCCCCGTAGAGGATGAACCCTATCAGTAGGTTCTACAATAGTCCATCTAGTATAATAATTATAAAACCCAACTCCATCATGAATAGTCTTAACTCTAAGAACAAATAATTTATGATAAGTATCATAATAAATACCAGCAGTATTACCTAAATCTGTTCTAATAACTTCATATTTATCAGTATTAAGAATTATTTGACCATATTGTTCACAATAAGTATCATCAAGAAAAACCATCAAATAAAAGCTGTTCTGCATTACTAGCATCATCCTCCACGGGGAGTAAGACCTTGCGAATTATTTTATATCCTTTACCACTTTTATATTCAGGCTCATAAGGTCTATCTTTAAGACTAAGACGATTAACATTACAACAACCCGGACTTAATCTTATAGTAATATCTTCTTCATCGGGATAATTAATAATATTAACTTTACCATCTCCAGCAATCATTTGTTTAAGAGCTTCATTAAGCATATCCCAATCAATAGTACCATCAGCAATAGGAATTTTAGCTCCACTTTCTTCAAGATACTTCTCACTAAGAATTTTTGTCCAATTATCATCAGAAACCCAACTAGTTTCAACACCAGCTTGAAGATTACTACCTATATAACTTTCAGTTACAGATAGATTATGTTCAGCATCATAATAACTAATAGTAAGACTATTACGTCTAAAAATAGCAGGAACAGCTTTACGAGTATTAACTCTAGTTCCTTGATATGGAATCCATAAATGATTAAACCTAGAAAGAACAACAGTTAAATCATTGTTTGTATCTTTGTCAAGAATATTTTGAAGATAAGTAATAGGAAATACTTTATCATAACTATTCTGACCTAGTTTTTCATATAGTTGTTTATTGTTCATAATTATGTGATTAATTTAAATAACTTTAATAAGTAAATAAACAATATAGGCATTAGTAATATTGTTATATTAAATAGTATTCTTATCATGGTTCAATTAAAACTCTTACATTAAATATTGTATTATTAGAAATCATAGTAAATTGACATAATATAGTAAATGAAAAAGTAGTTGTGTTAGCAGTAACAGTAATAATATTATTATTATTAGATACAGAAACATTATTTGAAGGTATATTAACATTCTTTAAAGTACAAGTATATTTACTGCCACCATCATCTTTATTTTCAAACCAAAATTGTCAATTTACCAGCGTTCATTATAGAAATATTAGTAGGAATATATACATAAACACTAATAGGAGTTTTCTTAATATCATTATAACTTACTTCTCCTTTATATATTGAATCTACATTTTCACTATCTAAATAAATAGGTAATGCAATATTTTGACTAGTAAAATAATCATTTTTAATAGCAAGTCTACCACGCATGGGATTTGCTCTTTGTGTTCCTTTTGTAATAACATTATGATTTAACCAATTCCATTCAATTTTATATTCTCTTGCTGTATTAGAATTATTTGCAGAAAGTTTAAATGTTATTATAATCATGCTATCATAATTAAGGGCATTTGCAACAGATACATCACAATTAACTTTATTTGTTACATTTACATAATCCGGATTATAATATACAGTTTTAGTTCCGCCTGAACCAGCAACATCATTCCAAGTCCAAAGTTGAGTTGTATATAACCTATAATAAACACTTATAGATATAGTATTAGCATCAGCAACTGTATCAATTTCATTAGTATAAGGATAACCTGTAAAATCTAATCCACTTCCATCAGGATTAGTACCATAATATTTAGTATGATATACTTTAGCGCCATAAGATTTAGAACCAGCAGATTGTGTAACATTAATTGATTTACTAACTCCACTATAAGTAGCAGTAACAGTTGTACTTCTACTTGTTGTAGCAGTTCTATTACCGTAAGTAAGTTTACTTCCACTAGTAGTTCCACTTAATGTACCATCTCCAGATTTACTTAATGTAGGACTACCATTTTCAGTTTCGGTATAAGTAGTACCCACTCCGTTCCAAGTATAATTTCTAGTACGAACAGCACTACAAGTAATAGTAGAACTACCTCCAGCAGCAGCAATATTAGTAGGACTAGCAGATATACTTACTGACCATCCAGACCAATTACCATAAACTTTGCTACCTGCTCTTTGTTCAATATCACAAAAATCAATAGCACCATTATAATTTGCAATAACTCTAGTTCTTCTAACATTTGTGCTAGTATTATTACTATAACTTAAAGTATTACCACTTAAAGTTCCGCCACCACTTCCTACACTAAGACTTGGAGTAGCAGTTTCAGTTTCAGTTCCGCCTGAGCCTGCAACGCCATTCCAATTCCAATTTCTAGAACGAGAAGCACCATAATTAATAGTAACAGAACCGCCTGATGCTGCAACAGTATAACTACTAGCATTACAATATACAGACCAACTAGACCAACTTCCATACGATTTACTACCAGCAGATTGACTAATAGTTATATCTTTGGTTGTACTATCTATTGTTGCTCTAAATACAGAACTACGAGAACTAGTAGAAGTATTATTACCATAACTAACAGTAGAACCACTTAAAGAAGCTGCACCACTAACTTTACTTAATGTAGGAGCGCCACTAGCATTTTCAGTATAAGTTGTTCCTGTACCATTCCATTGCCAAGTACGACTTCTAGTAGCTGAAGTAGATAATGTAGCATTTCCACCAGCAGCAGCAATAGTTGTTACATTAGCACTTAAACTAATAGACCATGCTCCCCAACTACTATAAGTTTTAGCACCAGCATTTTGAGTTACAGTAGTATCTTTAGTTACAGAATCCATTGTAGCTCTAATAACTGTACTTCTAGCACTTGTAGAAGTATTATTATCATAAGTTACTTTATTACTAGCAAAAGAACCAGCACCACTAATTTTACTAAGAGTAGGAGTTCCAGTTCCTGTTTCAGTTCCACCACTTCCATTAACTCCGTTCCATGTCCAAGTTCTTGTTCTACTTGCAGAAGTAGTTATATTTGAACTACCTCCACTAGCAGCAACATTTCCACTATTAGAAATATTAACTGTCCATGCAGACCAAGCACTATATTGTTTAGCTCCAGCAGATTGACTAATAGTTATATCTTTAGTAGTTGAATCAATAGTAGCACGAATAACAGTTGATTTACCACTTGTACTAGTATTATTTCCATAAGTAACTTTAGGACTAGTCCAATTACCTGTACCACTAACTTTACTTAATGTAGGACTTCCATTTCCAGTTTCTGTACCACCAGAACCGGCAACACCATTCCATGTATAACTTCTAGTTCTACTAGCACTAGTTGATATAGTAGCTGTTCCACCTGTTGCTCCAATACTAGTTTTATCAGCACTAATATTAACAGTCCAACTAGACCAATTACCGTAAACTTTAGCACCAGCAGATTGTGTTATAGTAATAGATTTAGAAACACTATTGCTAGTAGCAGTAATAGTTATACTACGACTATTTGTTGTAGTATTGTTACTAGCAGTAACAGTTTTACCACTTAAAGTAAATCCGCCAGCACTACCACTAAGTGTAGGTGTAGCAGTTTCTGTATCAGTATGTGTAGTACCAACTCCATTCCAAGTCCAAGTACGAGAACGACTAGCATTAGTAGTTATCGTAGATGAACCACCACTTGCACCTATCGTTTGCGTGCTTGCCGAAATAGAAACAGCCCAAGCAGACCACGCTGAATACACTTTTGCGCCTGCCTGCTGCGTTATCGTAACCGTTTTGGACAATCCTACATAACTAGCTGTAAGTGTCGCTGAACGGGCTGAAACGCTTTCGTTTGATGTAAATTTTATTTGATTTCCACTAAGACTAGCACTACCACTAATACTAAGAGTAGGAGTAGCAGTTTCACTATAAACAGTACCAGTGTTATTCCATTTATAAGTTCTACGGGCAACATTAGCAGTAATAGTTCTAGTACCGCCTTTAGCTTCAACACTAGTTCCATCAGTTTGTAAATCTAATACCCAATCAGTATAAACTTTAGCACCAGCAGCTTGATTTAAAGCAGCACTAACTTCTTTAGTTTGTTTATTTTCTAAAGTAAATACAACACTTAAAGTTCCACTTTTAGCATTAGTAGATTCATTATTAGGTATAGTTAGTACATTATTACTTATACTACCTAAAGTAGTAGAACTAGTAAAGCTAGCAGTAAGATTAACAACAGTTTCAATCCAAGTTCCAGCATAAGTAGAACCCTTGGTTATACTCCCCGTGGAGGATGCATAGTCAATTCTCTTATATCCACTTTTAACAGAACTAGTCGGAAGTTTTAAATCATAACTTCCACCAGTATTTGCAATAGCACTATCAACTACTGTTAATGTACTAGTATCATATATACTAGTTTTACTACCTTTAAATGTAACAGTATAACTATCTTTAGCTTCTGTATCATCAATTAATACAACTAACTTACCATTAGTTATAACTCCTTTTTCTATTCCATCAAATAAAACTTTAACTCCATCAGTAGGAAAAGTAACAGTATAAGAAATAAATCTTTGTTCCCATTCTAATTCTACATTATGAGTTATAGGTAAATAACCACTGTTACCACTAATAGTTTGAGATTTATAATGTTCAGCAGTAATATTAGCAGTATAATCAGTCTTAACAGGAATAGTAAATACAAATTTAGTATTATTTTCACTTATAACAGGAGTATAACCATTAATAGTAACAGTTCCGGAAACATTCAATTTAAACGTAATAGTAACATCAGTATTTTCTGGATAAACAAGTTTAGAACCTTGATATATTTCAAATACATCTATACTACCAAGTTTAATATCATGTATTCCAATATCTCCTTGATATATAGCCATAACTTAAGCGTCTGATTTAACTATATAAGTAGTATTGTTATCTTTTTGTGCAATAGCTGCATATTGAGTAGCAGTACCAATCCATATTTTAGGATTAACTATTGGCTCAATAGTAAGATTAGATAATCTATAAAGAGTTTGGTCAACTATTTGAATAGTATTATAAGTATAATTACCATCATTACGTAAAGCTATATGATTTATTGTATTACTATTACTCCATTGTATAGTTATAACATCACCAGTATATCTAATATAAAATTTACCATAGGTATTATTATAAAATACAGAATTAGATTTACCAATAGCAGTAATAAATCCATCAAAATTAGTAAATATAGTATTTATAGCATTTAATACTTTAGTAGGAGTACCATCATTAGTTAATAACATAATAATAGTATTAATATCATAAGATTTAATAATTGAATTACTATTTATAGCTACAAAAGTATTAATACTTTTTGTTTCTTCACCATCAACTCTAGCTATACCTTTATCCCAACTTAAATCAATTTTATTAATTCCACCATTAGAAAAATAAGTAATTGTAGCACTAAT
>ENA-OQAY01000509-OQAY01000509.1-human-gut-metagenome-genome-assembly--contig:-NODE-509-length-11001-cov-0.796487_pt1 | contig 11001 bp, 13 predicted proteins | sample MGYA00242740_ERZ504537 | MGnify/ENA primary metagenome ERZ504537 (study PRJEB26092, sample SAMD00036272) | human gut metagenome | host: Homo sapiens | study: EMG produced TPA metagenomics assembly of... | reverse complement strand
CCATGGTTGTTCCCTTGTCTTCATTCCGTTCTCCTTTTCCTACCAGTCCAAAGACATGGTAGATGCTTTCTTCTTTCCGAAATTACTCCGCTGATATTCCATCAGTATTGCTGCAATCTGGCTCATCTTTTCCTCCGATGCCAGCGGAAGGGCATCGGCAAGTGCCGCTTCCGGAATCAGGCAGGAGGCACAAAGATAAGAAATCTCTTCCACCTTATTCTCCGGAATCAGCACCTTAAGGATCACCTCTGCATTCTGCTCCAGATACTGTTCGTATTGTTCCCGCAGATGGTTCTCCAGCTCAACCGGATACATCAGCCGATCACAGGCGATCTCAATTGCCGTGCGATAATCATCATTTACCACCTGCGAAAACAGACGGTCATACGCCAGCAAATCCACGCCTTTTCTTGTGACACATTCCCGGTACGGATACCCGCTTCCCTCAATCTTGTGATGCAGAACCCGAGCCTCCACATCTTCCACAAAATTGTATACATATGCCGGAAACGTCAGCTGCAGCCCACATGGCTCTATGCGAAAATGCAGCCTGCGGTCGGTATCTGCCAGAAGTTCTTTCATTACCGAATAGTCTCCCCTAAGCTGCGTCAGCTTCACTTCTTCCAGACAGTGGCACTGCTTGATCACGCCGTCATAATAGTCTTCCACACTGTCGTACAACGAAATGCTTTTGAGTTTTACAATTGTAAAATGCATATCTTCCTAGCGTTTCCACCGTCTTTGGAATACTTACACTCTCTAAATCTTCCCTTGCGGAAATGCATTTTTGCCGATCGTTTTCACCGGACATCCATCCACCTGATCCGGAATGACCAGATGTCTTACGGTTCCTTCATACCCGGTAACGGTAATTGTATGTTCTTTTGTTGTTTCATATTGCAATGCCATATGGATACTCCTGCATCTGTTATGCCCTATTCTGATATACGCTTTTTAATTCCCCGATAAAATACAAAGACCCCAGCGCAATCGTCTTTTCTTTTGGTGTTAAAAGTTCCGGAATCTCTGCAACCTTTGTAATTGCGTGTGCAGGCACCCCTTGTTTTCTGATATCTTCTGCCAGTGTTTCCCCTTGCAGTGCCCGTGCACTCTCCGGTGTGACGGTTACAAAATCCATGGCAATCGGCAACAGTTCCCCGATCATCTTTTCATAATCTTTGTCTGCCATCACACCCATCACAAAATGAAACTTTTCCTCCGGATACAATTCTTCGAGACTTGTACGCAATGCATGGATTCCGTTACTGTTGTGTGCACCATCCACCATCAGAAACGGTTCTGTACTTAAAATTTCCATACGCCCCGGCCATACCGCTCTGTGAATTCCACGGGCAATAACGGTTTTCATCTTCTCTTTTTCTATCCGGCATCTGGTCCATGCCACTTGTGCCGCACACATGGCTGTAGCGGCGTTTTCTCTCTGATAAGCACCCAAAAGTCCCGGCTGTACTGCCTTTGCCCTCTGCAGGTCATTCTCCTGTACACACCGCGCACGTACTCCCTTTGCTGCGGCCGCCCTTTGCAGCACCGCAAGTGCTTCCGATTCCTGCGGTGCAATTACCACAGGCACTCCTGCTTTGATAATTCCCGCTTTTTCCTGTGCAATCTCTTCTATGGTATTTCCAAGAATGTTCATGTGATCATAACCAATCCGTGTGATCACCGATACCACCGGATTTCCCAATGCATTCGTAGAATCAAGTCTGCCTCCGAGGCCGGTCTCCATAATTACAAGATCGCAGTTTTGTTCTTTAAAATACAGTACCGCCATAAGCACGCAATAATCAAACATGGTCGGTGTCACGCCAAATTCCTGCTCCAGCAGAACATTGCCGATTCGTGTCACATCTTCTCTGGAAATCTGTCTGCCATCAACCATGATACGCTCTTCAAAATCAATCAGGTGTGGAGAAATAAATGTTCCGACTTTTAATCCGGCTTCCCGGAAAACTGATGTCAGGAATGCGCAGACCGATCCTTTTCCGTTGGTTCCCGCCACATGAATAAATGGCATCCCGTTTTGCGGCTGTCCCATCTGTTCTAACATGATTCCGGTAATTTCCACTCCCGGCCGGTTTCCAAACCGTCTTCCATTTTCTATCTGATCCAATACTTCTTCATATGAATACATCTTTATTCTCCCTGCAGGTATCTGTAAACCGCTTTCGGCAGCCGGTACCTGACTCACAAAAAATAGGGAGAAGCTTATAAAAAGCTTCTCCCCGTATTCTACTTCTATATGACGGTTGTTTCAGTGCAAAATCCTATACCGAAAGGATCACTCCGCCTTCATTTGCATACATGCTGGATACCCCGGCCGTATTGACAATTACAATCTTTTTGAATTTTGCGACTTTCTCAATTGTGTCCTTCACAAACTGTGCACGTTCCGGACAATTGCAGTGGGAAATGGCAAGCACACGGTTCTCGCAGTTTTTGGTTACTTTGAGCATATCCTCTACCATCTTGGAAAGTGCCTTCTTCATGCCCCTTGCCTGACCAAGCTGCTGGATCGTTCCCTCTTTGGTGGATCCCATTACCGGCTTGATGTTTAAAGTATTTGCCACAAATGCTTTCAGTCCGCTCAGACGGCCAGCCTTGCGCAGTGTTTCAAGTGTCTCAATGACAAAAAATGTATTCATGGAAGAAATGTAAGATTCCACCTCTGTTACAATTTCTTCAAAAGATGCACCGGATTCTTCCAGCTCCTGAATCTTTAATCCGATCAGGGTTTCCCCAATCGAGGCCGACTTGGAATTAAATACATGAATCTGCTTGGAATCCTCATGCTCTTCATGATAAAGATCTGCTGCAAGTACCGCACTGTTGTAAGATCCGCTCAATTTTCCGGACAACGTCACAACATATACATGCTCCGCCTCTCCCTCATAAGCTCTCATATAACGCTCCGGAGACGGGCAGGAAGATTTCGGGCTGTGAATACATGCCTTTACTCTCTGTAAGAAATCTCTCTGATTAAAAGTTTCATCATCTGTGATCTGATAGCCATCCACATCCAGCAAAAGCGGCACTGTGCAAAAATGTCCATCTGCCTTTAAATCCTCGGAAAGTTCTCCACAACTGTCAATTACAATTTTATACTGGCTCATATCCATCCCTCTTTTCTAAAATACGTCTATCATTTATGAAGTGCGTGCGTTTATCATTACTTTATAAAAAGTTTTTATTTTCTATCACACGTAGTATCCATTACTACGTTCATATCATAACACGGTTTCAGATATTTGAAAAGGGGAAAAATGCATATTTTATAGTTTCTTCATATTTTTCAGGAAAAATATGCCGTCACAGCTGATGCCAGAGCATCAAAATCCGTTCGTCCCATCAGTTCCCGTGCAGAATGCATCGATAAGAGCGGAATTCCAATATCCACTGTGCGAACCGGAAACAGCGTGGATGCAACCGATCCCAGTGTACCACCCCCACGCACATCGGAACGATTGACAAACCTCTGGTATGCGATTTTATTCTGATCGCAGAGTTGCCGCAGAATTCCGATTGCCTTTGCATCCGTCGCATAAGACTGGGAACATGCCTCTTTGATACAGAATCCATCCCCAAGCACCGGATGATTGGTAATATCCATTTTCTCCTTATGATTCGGATGCAGTGCATGCGCCACATCCACGGAAAGCAGCATCCCTCCATACATCGCACAATCCGTTTCTTCCTCACTGCAGCCAAGCGACCGGTAGATGCGTTTTACCATATCATGCAATAAGATCGATGCTGCGCCCTGTTTGCTGGTATTTCCGATTTCTTCATTATCAAACAGTGCGATCAGATTGATACCATCGGTCCGTATTCCTTCCACGATGGCTGCCAGCAGTGCCGCAACGGATGTCTGGTTATCCAGTCGCGGAGAAGACAGCAGTGTCTCTTTTATCCCCACATATGCTGGTTCTTCCACACAGTATGTATTCAGTTCAAAATCCAGAATATCCTCTTTTTTTACTGCCAGCTCTTCCGCAAGAAATGACAGGAAATAATCAGTACTCTGCTGTTCTTCTGGCAGCATATCCGCAACCGGCATCAAATCTACCTGATTATTGATTGCCACTCCCTTATTCACTTCCCGGTTCATGTGAATGGCAAGGTTTGGAATAATAAGAACCGGACGACCGGAACGATACAGCATGGTCTCCGGGGCAAACACATCCCCGCTTCGAACGATCACGCGCCCCGCAATCCCCAGTGGACGATCAAACCATGTATTTAAAATTGGTCCGCCATATACTTCCACGTTCACCTGCGCATACCGTTCTGTCACAAAATCCGCATTTGGTTTGATCCGCAGATATGGATAATCTGTATGTGCAGCTGCCATGCGCAGCATTGCATCCGCACGGAAGTTTTCTCCAACTGTAAATGCATAGAGCGTTGTTCCATGATGATTCATCATATAAGCCTTTCCTTTTTTCAGATTCCATGGTCTGGCATACTCCAGTTCCTCAAAGCCGGATTCCTCTAACGTCTGCATGGCTGCTTCCACACAATGAAACGGTGATACTCCTTTTTTTAAAACATCTATCAAAAATGATTCTTTCATAGTTATAGTTTCCCTTCTTTTCTTAAGTGATTGCATCGTTACGGTTCGCAGGGGAACCTGTGAGCAGTAACCGTGCATTTTCTATCAATCAGTGGCATTATAACACATTATGATTGAAAAGATGAAGTCACTCATGCTAAAATTAAACTATATCAGCTGCCGTTTTATCGGTTTCACAATGGGGAGGTTTTTTATGCTGGCTCTTGCATTAACAAACAAAAAAGATTTTATGAATAAATTTCTCAAAACTGAAATTTTTGACCATTTTCTGCTTCAGGAGGGCATTGTCGTTTCTTTTGCAAGCTATGTGATTGATGGAACTATTACCAAAGGATTCTATACAGATACAGAAGCCGAAGAACTCGGTATTAAAACTTTTCATTTTCTTCCATTTTCCATGCTCCGTCCACGCATCTTTGACCTGATCAAAGGAAAAAAAGGCTCCATCCTCCTTTAAATTCGTCCTGATGCTGTCGCCGGAAAATCAAAAACGTACCATGGAACGAATCGGAAGTTCCTATACCCCGGCGGATATTTCCGCCATGTCCATGAACATCAAATTTCAAAATCAGATGCTTACACTGACTACCGGAATTTCTTACCGCATTTTTTCCACAGATAAGACATTAGAACCGGAATGGGACAAATTTGTCAGACAATTTCTCTCACAACACGACATTTCTTTTGAAGTGCTTTAAAATCCGGCTATTTTACGAAGATTTTGCTTTACATTTCCAATTGGTTATGCTATTCTTAGCATAGTTGCAAGGCAACACAAATATATTGGAGGTACTTTCGATGAACAAAGGTACAGTAAAATGGTTTAACAACCAGAAGGGTTACGGATTCATCACCGCTGAAGACGGCCACGATGTGTTCGTACATTACTCAGGACTTAACATGGAGGGTTTCAAATCTCTCGAAGAGGGTGCAGCAGTAGAATTCGAAATCACTGATGGCGCTAAAGGTCCTCAGGCAGTTAACGTAACAGTAGTGAAATAATTGCCGACTAATCTAGTTTCTATGTACCTTTTTCTTTCTTTAGAATAAGATATTGGATACAACGATTAAAAAAAGGAATGTTGCATTTCTGCAACATTCCTTTTTTTGCGTATGGGAATACATCTTTTAAAATATTCTCCTATCCATTGTAATTAGTCCTCAAATACCCGTTTGATACTATCATAATGCAGGAAAATTCCCTGATCTGCGAGTTCCCTGATCTCTTCTGGTGTAGCAAACCGACATCCGTCTGTTTCTTCCGTCTGCAGATGGACATCTTGTTCCGTAACATCCATCGTGTAACGATAAACATCTACGAAATAGTTATCTCCTTCGCCCGGATTTTCTCTGTGATAGGTAAATACATAACCACCTTCCGCTTCTTTTACATCCAGTCCGGTCTCTTCTAAAACTTCCCTGCGCACTGCCTCTTCCGATTCTTCTCCTGCCTGCGCAGCACCACCGGAAACTTCCCACCATCCGGGTGCCCATGCTTTGGTCATCACACGCTTAGTAATTAGAAATCTGCCATCCGGACGCCTGATCACGCCAAGTACCGTCAGATGATACTCATCATCTGCCAGATTGAAATGATTCCGCTCCATGGTTCTTCCTGTCCGCACTTTATTTTTATCGTAGATATCCCAACGTTCCATTTCCATTCCTCCAATTTTCCTATGTGCCAGCTGCTATCATTCTTTTCTGCCATAGTTTTATAACTGCAACTCTATTCATTATATTGGTTTTAAGAAATGTTTTCAAGTTTCGTTTCTATTTATTAATTCCACTCCGTCATATATTTGCGATACCATTTTGGTAAAAGATGATTCTGACACTGCTCATTGTGACGCTCCCGGATTTCCATGGTGGCAAAATACTGTTTCCATAGCACAGCAAAATAATCCATATGCCCCTGCGGAATCTGAAGCTGCTCTCCGCTCACCAGAACACAGCTGTGTCCGGCTTCATGGACGGCAGCAAGGTTTCGGTTTTCATCGTAGAGAATAAAATTTTCATCCGGAAAACGATCCGAAAAATGATCCATCATCAATGGAACCATATTGCATTTTGGTGCAAGCTGCGCCACAAGAATACTTCCCAGATCCTGAAATCTCACAAATCCCAGCAGCTTATCCAGCTCATTGTCTACCTTGCGGGACAACTCCATCACCCGAAGTGCAAACGGATCGGCAAGCTGATCGGAAATACCGCGTCCCTGTGCAAATGCACGCACCAGATATCCAAGAACTGCTGTCCCCCGGTCCTCTGCAAAATGGCATAATGCATGAAGCAGTGTATCATACACCGGATACCCCAGTCTCGACTGTATACTGTAAACCGTCTTCTGCACTTTCTGCGCATCTGTCTGTACTTCGATCTCCCTGGCAAACAAAGTCATTTCTCCTTCACCGGCCGCAATGGAAATACTGTCTGTATAAGGAGCTTTCATTTTATTTTTGCATACAAACGCATCGAAAAGTGCTGTAAAAATTCCTTCCAGAGAATCCTCACATCGAAGCACGATCTGTTCACTCATACTACAATTTTCCCCCTGTCATCAAACAGTGATAACTGCTCATAGGTCTGCACCGTTCCATCCGAAAGCAGCATCTGCATCGGACGTTCCTGATACATCAGATTCCGTGTAATATATCCTTCCTCCATACGGGTATGATACATCATCTTTCCTTTACAGGTGATAAAATACACTGCACGTTTCAGAACAACACCGATCTTCTTTAAATCTGAAAAATCCAGCTTTGCGTACCGCCGGGCCGCCATAATCCGGCGGGCACTTTTGGTTCCGATCCCCGGCACACGAAGCAGCGTATAATAATCCGCACGATTAATTTCCACCGGAAACAGTTCCAGATGGTGCACTGCCCAATTACACTTCGGATCAATCTGTTCGTTAAAATTCGGATTTTTCTCTGACAGCAATTCATCTGCGCGGAATCCATAAAACCGCAACAGAAAATCTGCCTGATAGAGCCTGTGCTCACGTAACAATGGTGGCCCGGGCAAATCTGGCAGGGAACTGTCATGATTCACATTGATAAATGCAGAATAGAATATCCGCTTCATCTCAAACTTCTGATACAAAGCTTCTGAAACCGAAATGATCTGATAATCACTTTCATCCGATGCCCCGATCACCATCTGTGTGCTCTGTCCTGCCGGCACAAAATAATGATCCGGCCGCATCAATCCCCGCGTTGTCTGCGGAAGCTTCTTTTGCACGTTTCTCACTCTGCTGGAATTCTCCCCACCGGCAATTTCTTCTCCCCAGCTTTGTACTGCACTCTGTCGCGCTTTATGCTCCCGGATGGCAGCAATTCCGTCGTGGTAGTCCTGCAGACGGGCATAACTTTCCTTCATCTCTGCCATCTGGTTATAATAGGTTTTCTCATCCAGATACATCCGGCTTTTCATACTCGATACCCCGTGAAACTCGCGGCTTTGCCGAATTCCATTCTGTAACTGGCGCATCGGGGAAAGGATGTTTTTACGCACTTTGTTAGGCGCAATCTGCCGCAGCGCATCGGCCGTGGGAAGTTCTAAATTTACACTCATGCGGTCTGCAAGATACCCCGTTAATTCCAGCAGATCCGCTGATGCTCCCGGAATTCCTTTACATGTATATATCCGTTAAAATGATATTTTGTGCGCAATAAATAAAGGGTCTCATATAAAAGTCCCATGGTATAATCCGGAGAATGTAAAATTCCGGAACTTAAGAACAATCCTTCGATATAATTTCTGCGGTAAAATTCCATCGTGAGCTTACAGATTTCCTCCGGTGTAAAACTGACACGCTTCACATCATTGCTGCAACGGTTCCTGCAATATTTGCAGTCATAGATACAATCATTGGTATATAAAATCTTAAGCAGTGAAATGCAGCGCCCATCCCCGGTAAATGCATGACAGATTCCACTTGCATATGCGTTTCCCGTATGTGTACCATCTCCTCCACGCTGCACCCCGCTGGAAGTACACGCAACATCATATCTGGCAGCTGCCGAAAGTATGGTTAGTTTTCCATGATACGATCCATCTGCAAAATTTCTCTCATATCCAGTATCCCTCCGCAAAAATGCCGAACATCCGTTCTTTTTACATCATATCACAAGAACAAATGTTCGGCAAGTGCAATTTTTCTTTTATTTTATATGAGCTGCGAGCAGTCTCCTATCTGCCCTGATGCAGCATCCATGGATAAATCAGTGAAATCGCTCCGCCGATTCCGGCAGAAGCTGCACAGGTAAACACTAAAGCCCCTGCAATTCCGCCAAAGAAATATCCAATTGCCAGAAAAACGGCAACAATTACTAAAATAATGCAACGCAGCAAAATCTGGATCATACTCTTAACCGTATCCATCGCAGACGCCGGAACAAGAGCTTCCAGCAAAAGCCCAACTTCCGAAAACATAAAATCCGCCACCAGATACGTCAGATACCACAGAAGCATAATTCCCGGTTTTTCATGCAAAAGCAATGCCGAAACCACCAGTGCCGGAAGCAGATCCATCGCGCAGAGGGGATGTTCCTGCAAGCACTCCGAAGAAAACTTTCTTATATGGATTCTCTGGCACCAGAAACAGCCAGTTTCGCGCAGTCTCCTGTGCAATCGGATTTCCCATATTCCGGAAGAAAAGTACAAAAAACAAAATACAGCCCGGCACCAGAAATCCGGACACCTCCATGATCCTGACACAAAACAGGGAAATACCGACACTGACCAGCAGGTAAAACAGCATCGTATTGGTTATGATTCCAAATTTTGCCGTACGTTTACGGCAATAAATTTCCTTTGTAAAAAACACGGATGCGCCCCAGCCCTTTAAGTTTCCTTCCTTTTGCTGCTTTTTTGCATGTGCTTTTCCTGCGATAACCCGTCCTTCTTTTGCTGCCTCAAGCATCTGTGCACGTTTTCCCGCGGAAGCCAGCGCATCTTCGTAAAAATCCGCTTTCATATGCCAGATGGCAAAAATCAGTACCGCCACACTTACAAGCAGCAATCCCAGATAAACCAGAAACGAAAACAGTTCCCCATTCACTGCACACATAATCATGCCTTTGTACCAGCCGATGACCGGAAGATACCGCAGCCAGTGACTGGCAAAAGTCATATGTGCTGCTTCAAGCAGGTTCTGCCCATTCGCCAGATATGTTCCTCCTGCAATCATTCCAAGCAGTACAACAATTCCCACGATCAAAGGAAACACATATGGTTTTAATTTTTCGTGTGTGGTGCAGACCGTATATGTCAATACAATCATAAGTCTCTGAAACACCAGAAGCAGAATCCACCCTGCAAAAATGGCTACAACTGCCGATGCCCCCAATCCCATATTTACAACGAGATTTGGAATCTGAAAAACCAGATATATGGACGCGAAAACTGTTGCCACCATCTGAAAACTCAGTCGAAACATCAACACGGACTGTGGTTTCATCGGTGCCGTAAACAACAGATTCACGTCTGCCATCTGGAAAATATCCGTACCGTCCTTAGAACCGGAATACATTCCCCAAAGTAATATCGCAAGAAAAACAATCATCACTCCGGCTTCCACATAGGTTTTGATTGCGGCAATCTCCTGTGGCGTTTTTTGCGTTTCTTCCTCTTCCGTTGCTTCTTCCTGTACGCGATCAGCCTCCGAAGACGATTCCACGGTTTCCACCGACTGTTGCTTTCTACCATGGAACCGACCACGCCAGCAATCAGTCCAAATATGATTCCAAATCCAAAAATGGCAAGAATGATCACGAGAAATGTACTTCGAAACATCTTTTTTATCGTGTTCCAAAAGGTATGCCATGCATAATAACCCCATAACCGCATCGCCTACACCTCTCTCTCCAGAGCCGCGCCCTCTGTAATCTCAAAGAAAATATCTTCCAGACTTTTATTGTTATCCTTTAAATTTTCACGTTCAACCACAGCGGCTACCCGCCCCTGTTTCATGATATAAGTGGTATCCCATAATTCTTCCATACTGTCAATCATGTGCGTGCTGACCAGTACCATGCAGCCACTGTCCCGCAATTCCTCAAACACCTTTTTCAGTTCTTTGATGGCATGTGGGTCCAGTCCGATCATTGGCTCATCAAACAGTACCAGCCGTGGTCTCGGCAAAAGTCCACAACAGATGGACAGTTTCTGCTGCATCCCTTTTGACAGCTCATCCCCGAATTTTTTCTTCTTATCTGTCAGATCAAACCGTTCCAGCAATGCATCTTTATAGGCTTTATAATCCTTTAATTTATATGCCCGTGCAATAAATTCCATATGTTCATCCACAGTCAGGTTCGGATACAGCGATGGAATTTCCGGAATATATCCCATGATCTTTTTCGCCTCGATGGACTTATTTTCGAGACCGTTTACCTGTATCTGTC
>ENA-OQAY01000508-OQAY01000508.1-human-gut-metagenome-genome-assembly--contig:-NODE-508-length-11003-cov-0.972968_pt1 | contig 11003 bp, 11 predicted proteins | sample MGYA00242740_ERZ504537 | MGnify/ENA primary metagenome ERZ504537 (study PRJEB26092, sample SAMD00036272) | human gut metagenome | host: Homo sapiens | study: EMG produced TPA metagenomics assembly of... | reverse complement strand
CTATCTCCCGGCTTTCCTGTTAAGTGTATTATATGTCACACAAACACTTTTGTCAAATAAATAGCCGCCCTGCTCTACCAAAGCAAGGCGGCAAGCTCCCGAATGATACAGAAGCCCTCGACAAGCACATTGTATCATTCTCGGAGCAGCTTCGCAAGCGGAACACCCGTTTGTCGCAGGCTGTTATTTTTGTACTCAAAAACCAATACAATATAGAGAAAGAGGTGCATGTGCTATGAAAGAAAAGGTTTCAGAACGCAAAACCGGCGCGATCTACATCCGTGTATCCACCGACAAGCAGGAAGAACTTTCCCCGGATGCGCAGCTTCGTCTGCTGATGGATTATGCGAAAACCAACCACACCGATATCCCCATGGAATATATTTTTCAAGACAACGGGATCTCAGGCCGGAAAGCAAACAAACGTCCTGCATTTCAGCAGATGATTGCGCTGGCGAAGTCCAAAGAGCATCCTATCGATACGATCATCGTCTGGAAATTTCCCGTTTTGCCCGGAATCAGGAAGAATCCATTGTATACAAATCTCTCCTGAAAAAAGAACAAACGTCGACGTGGTGAGCGTGTCCGAGCCGCTTATCGACGGTCCGTTTGGCTCCCTGATCGAGCGTATCATCGAATGGATGGACGAATACTACTCGATCCGCCTGTCCGGGGAAGTCATGCGTGGTATGACGCAGAACGCAATTCGCGGACATTATCAGAGCGATGCTCCAATTGGTTACCGATCCCCTGGTAATAAAAAAGCCTCCGGAAAAAGATCCGAAAACCGTACAGATCCCGATCATGATGAAAGATCTACTGCTCTCCGGCTCTTCCCTGCTGCAGATTGCACGAAAACTCAACGAACAGGGCTATCGCACGAAACATGGAAATCTCTGGGATGCCCGCGGCGTGCGCTATGTACTGGAAAATCCGTTTTATGCCGGTATCTCCCGGTGGAACTATACGGACCGAGGGCGACAACTAAAACCGGCAGATGAAGTTATATACACCAAAGGCAACTGGGAACCTTTGTGGGATAAAGCCACACTGGAAGAAATCAAAAAACACCTTACCATGAATATGCGAAAAGCAAAGTCCAGAGATGTATCCACCGCCAAACACTGGCTGAGTGGCCTGCTGATCTGCTCCTCCTGCGGTGGCACGCTGGCATATTCCGGTACAAAAAACAGCAGAGGTTTCCAATGCTGGAAATACACGAAGGGATTTTGCAACGAATCGCACTACATAGCATCCGCCCCATTGAAAAAATGGTGATTGAATATCTGGAAAGCATCCTGCACTCTCCTGCAATCGTTTATACGGTAATCTCCTCTGCCTCCGCTGATGCAGACTCCAAACTCGCGGATCTTGAAAAGCAGTTACAAAAAGTGGAAAATAAAGAAAAGCGGATCAAAGCCGCCTATTTGAATGAGATTGACTCATTAGAGGAATACAAAGCGAACAAAGCCGCGCTCTTAAAAGAACGTGCAGCCATTGAAAAAAATATCAAACTGCTGACGATTTCAAACACCGACATGTCTAAAGAAGAAATGGACAAAAAAAATGAAGCAGAACATTTCTGCTCTGCTTACAGTCTTACAGGATGATTCCGCAGATTACGTCCAGAAAGGAAACATGATGCGGAATGTCGTTGACCACATCGTGTTTGACCGCGGAAACACAAGTCTCGATATGTTCCTAAAGCTTGTAATTTAGTGGGTTTCAAGGCATTATAGGGTATTACGATACGGTGGTCCCGATGGCGAAATGGGAGCTTCCATGCGCTATCTGGCCCAGCGGTTTTCTTTTGCAAATCCGCGGATTGCCGGTGTACTTACTGACATCGGAACCGAGGAACTTGCTCACCTCGAAATGATTGGTGCGATTGTCCGCCAGCTAACACGCGGACTTTCCGCCAAAGAACTGGAAGCTTCCGGATTTGCACCATATTATATTGATCACACCGCAGGTGTCTGGCCGCAGGCTGCGGGTGGAGTTCCATTTTCCGCTACCGAATTTCAGTCAAGTGGTGATGCCATTGCTGATCTGGTGGAAGATATGGCAGCAGAACAAAAAGCAAGAAAAACGTATGACAATATACTGCGTCTGGCAAAAGATCAGGAAGTTGCTGATCCGATCCGCTTTTTGCGTGAGCGTGAAATTGTGCATTTTCAACGTTTTGGCGAGGCTCTTCGTCTGCTGCAGGAAGAACTGGACAGCAAAAACTACTATGCTTTCAATCCCAATTTTGACTGTATGCAAAACACTACACGATAGGACAGGAGATAGCCGCCCCTTTCACACCGGGCGGCTATCTCAAAAGAAAACGCAATAAATCACTATTATTTTTACTTAAATACCGGATTCATCGCCTCAATCTTGCGGATGATCTGCTCCAGCTGATAAGCATTGTTTCCGAGCTTGCTCATATTTTTGAGAGCCTCACCCTTCATCTCATGGATACTTCCCACACTGTACTCCATACGTGCCCGCAGTTTCTGCCGCCTTGTCAGCAGTTCATGCTTCAGCTCTACCATCTCCCGGCTGTCGACCAGCGCATTTGCATGTGTCAGCCATACACGGGTATCATACATCCGCAGCCGTGTCAGATACTGCAGAAGATTCTGCGTATAATAATCCAGATCATCACTGGTTTTACGGAATGTATCCTTTTCCCGCGCTTCCTCCTGATACTGTCCATATAAAAATTCCAGTTCTTTCGCATTGCGGACATGATATTTTTCACAGATGAAATCCACCGCGTTTTTTCGTATTGACATAGCGGATCTTTACCCGGTTCTCCAAAGTAATCGCCTGATTGCGGTTGACATCCGCCTGACGGATCTCTCTTGTGGAATCCTGGTAACGGATCAAAATAAACGCGCCCGCTCCCACAGCTGCAAATCCCATAATGGTGAAAACCAGCTGCAGATCCCTGTTCAGATACCAGGAAAGTATTCCCACAAAAGCAAACAACGTAATAAACACAGCTAACAGATAGCACGCTGCGGTACGGGTTACTTTCTGTACCTTTGCGGAATCTGACCGTTGCATGGACCATTCCAGTTTTTTTCCTTCCAGATATGCCATATTTCTCTTGATCGCATCCAGATCTGCCTCATTGGCTTTCAGCCGGCGGATCACTCCCGGAAGATTCTCTTCTTCCTCCTGCATCTGCGCAAACTGCGTATCTGTCAGCCGGCGTTTGGTTTTCAGAAAATCGGTTCTTTGCTTTTCCAGCTTTGCGACCTGTGTGGCACACTCAAGAATCGGTTTACGCTCTGCGTCCGTCAGGTCTTCGAGAATCTGAATATCTGTCAGATAATTTGTCACCAGCTGATATTCCGATTTACTGTCTTCCATATCCTTAGACGCCTGAATCATCTGCTTACACAAATCCACTACATATTTCTTTGCCTGCGCCGCGTCCGACAGATTCAATTCTTTTACAATGTTTTTTGTCTCAAGTTTTGCATACTCGCTCTGATCATATTGTGAGAAACTTCCTGTCTCACTTTCTTTGTTCTTTTTTCTATGAAATAAATTTGAAAAAATCATATGTTATACCTTGCAGCTCCTTCGATACTCTTTCTTCCACTGAACAATCACATCCATTACTTCTTTCTTTGCCTTCGCCTTTTGGACACCCCCGGTCCGCTGCGCTAATTCTTCCAGATGGGATTCAAACTGTTCGAGTTTTTCGCTCTTACATGCGATGGAAATTTCATTTCTGATTTCCTGCTGCTTTCTCTCCTCCACCTGATATTTTTTTGCAATTTCCGCAAACGCATCCTCATCATGCCGGCAACGGCAGCACATCAGGCACTCCCGGAGAGATTCCTTTTGTTTATTAAATGCATATGCCTTCTCAAAGCAGCGCCCCGCCTCTTCAAACAAAAAGAGACGTGCATACGCCGTTCCGAGGTTATGCCAGATATTTCCCCGCAGAACCTCACCGGTTTCTTTCGTATCTGCTTCGTCTAACAAATGTTTATACCGGTAAATAGCTGCCAGATATTTTTCCTTCTCCATCAGCTGGTCTGCCCGGATCTTGTCACATTCAAAATCCGACTTCTGTTCCATCTGCCGGACCGCAAAAACGATCTCCTGCATTTCTTTCATGGTACAGTATGCCGTATCCTGCAATATGGCAAAAACAAAATCGGACAATTTTCCTTCCGTGCGGATATTCTCCCTGAGTTTTTGTGCGAGTTCGACACGATGCATCTGTTTTTCCACCCATGTACATAAACTCTCGCACATGAAGGAATGATCTAAAAGATACACATTTCCGGAAATATAATAGCTGAGTTCTTCCATGGAATATATGTTTATCCCGGTTTCCTCTATATAATAGGGCAGAGCCGCAATTGTTTCATGACAAAGTAATAATTCACCCATACGTTTATCCCATCATTATGATACTTTTCCATGCCCGACCGGTAGCCGGGAAAAATTCACCAAATCCCAGATCCCGGATTTCCACTTCAATCTTATCATTTGCCACCGGACTGGCCGTAATCCGGAGTCTTGTCGTGCGGTCCGGACGAACCGGAAGATCCTCAAGTTCCACCGTCTGTATCTGAGGAGTACTGCTGCTTGGAAGCTGCTTTAAAAATTCCACCTGCGACGTGCCGCTTAGGATCACCTCACATGTATTTTTTATCTCAAACCAGTTTTTCCCGGCACTGACAAGATTTAAACCTCTTTTTTCTTTTTCCACGACACTTAAACTTCAGATTAAATTTCATCTCGTTTTCGCCCATGTAATGAATGGCCAGTTTTCTCCCATTTCACGGATGCGGGCCATATAGCATGCCCCTTTGGAAAAAAGATTCTGTCCCAGAAACGCGCACCGTCCCCGGCAGAGAACTGCCAGTGACTGTTTCATCCATTCTCCGTCAAACCCGTCCCCGACCAGATAACCGAAGATACCGAACGGTTTGCAAAACAGTTAGTCAGAAGCCTTGCAAACGCCTCATCTTTCTCCTCTCCCAGTTCCTGTGCCCCGGTTGCGTGAATCGTGATCATCTGCGGCTTCGTATGCATATCCCTCGAAAGGTCATAGGAACTGACGGCATTCTTCCCGCAGGAAAACAAAAACACATCGTGCATCCACAAAGATTTCTCCTGGTTCATGGCAAACGCATAGAAACTCTCTTTGTCATCAATCACCGCAAATGTTTCCTGCGACAATCCTAAAAGTTCTGCCACATGCCGGAAAATGCCGATCAACTCTTTCGTCAGATGATCCACCGTCAGGACAATTCCGGTCACATGCGAAGTATTTCCCAGTTTCTGCGGCAGTTCAATCACTTTTTTAATAAACAGTGCCAGCAGATCTACTGCATCATAACTCTCTTTTGCAATGGTAATCACTTCCGATGCAGCGGCACGGCGAAGAAGGGAATCCACACAAATCACCTCACTGGTCTTTGCCATCCTTCCGGCATCTTCCCCATAATACCACATGCCGACATTTTTGCGTCGGGCAAGCAGCGTGGGAATCCGGTAATTTTCACTGCCGGCAATCGTGCTGACCGTCTCCGGTTCTTTCATATTCGGTTGCATATAACTTACCATGGCATACGAGTCGTTCAGTTCGATGCCAAGATAACAGGTATTGGCTTCCATCTCTTCTCCCATCCTGCTTACAAAAGCTTAAATACTTTTTTCGTCACCTCATCATATCCTGCGTACTGTTTCATCGTCTGAAACATGGAAACTTCATCGGATAAAGTCTCTGAAATCAGCATCTGGTTGATCAGATTGTACCTGCTTTCATCTTTCTGTGCATAGATATCGTTACAGGTCAGACGATTGCTTTCCGTCGAGACGACCTTATTTTTATATTCTTCGGTGATGTAATACTGGATCTCCTCCCCGAAAAATACCACAAATGTTTCCACAAAAATACCGGCATAGACATTCGGCATATCCACTTCGTGAAACTGCTCCCCGTCCTCATCCCGGCTGTAGTGCAGCACGACATGTTTCTTTTGGTTTGTCCGGTGTTCCACATAAATTTTGTCATACAGATGATATTTCTGTACCAGCCGCCGGTCCAGTCTTTTATAAAATGAAAAATTCATATTTCTTCCGGTGAACTCTGCCAGCAGCACATCTGCGGCTTCATACTGTGCCTCCTGCAGAGAGGACATCCCGGAAAACGATTTGAGCAGGGCAAGTTTACAGGCATCATTTAGTTTCTTTCCGCTCTGATACCGTCTCCGTATTATGGCAAGGATTTGTTTTGGCAGCGCGGCTTCTTTTACAAAATAGTTCTGCGCAAATACCGTAATGACCGCAAGAACAATCAGTTCCTGCCCACCGCTTTCATAATAATGCGCAAATACCTCCAGTGCCTGCATAAGATCCATATCCGTATACAGCATCTGCTCAAGAATCCGTTCTTCCAGATCTCTTGTCCGAAGTTCAAAATCCTGTGCTGCTCTCCATAAACGAAGCATGGTCTCAACCGGTCCGGAATAAAAATCACTCAGATACTGCAGAATCCTGTCATTGTATTTTTTTGTTTAAAAACGCACTTGTACACAAAAGCAGCAGTTCCTCGTCCTGCTCCCTCTCTTCCATCGCATCCAGCAGATAGGTGGCAACTGCAACCTTTGCCGATGATCCGATCTGATCCAGCCCATATTCCTGCATCTGTTCATACAACCGGTCATACATCCGCCAGTCCGCAAGGGATTCCATCATATACTGACGCACCGCCTGCGGCATCTGCTCATAATCTGCCTGTTCCAGATATTGTTCCACCAGGGGTTTTTGCTCTTTTTTCTGATAATAACGCACAATCTCCCTGGAAAAATACGACTGGTATTCCGTATCCAGATCCTGTGCAAACAGCACTCTCCGGAAAAATTTTTCCTCTTTGGCATCAAACATATGATGATCCGGCTTTTCCCCAAAATGGGAAACAATATACGGAAGTTCCTCCGGTGCCAGTGCCGTACATTTCTCCAGATACGATCCGGCATCCATCAGGGGATCCAGCCGGTACGGGACACTGTGGATATATCTTTGGCCTTTCCCATCTTCAAACAAAATGGCATATTCCCTGCAGAAAAGGGACACGTAGGCACATCCGTTTACAATCGGAACGATCTGCGGATCTTTCATCTGCTTCTGGTATACAATCGCGCGGACCATATGCGGCTGCATAATTACCAGCTTATGCGCAAACAGAATATTGGAAAGACATTTTGCAAGTTCTTCATTCACCAGCCCCAGTTCGAGCATGTCCTCATAAACCACCGCCAGATTATCGTCCACATGTTCCTGCTCGATCTGTTCCATGGCAAAACGGCTCATCACCCGGCGATACTGTTCATAAATTTCCGGTTCGCTTTCCTTTGACGCAATGATATTGTTGTAAAGAATTGCCATCTTCCGATAGGGAAGATTACTGTCATACTGAAAGTACATCCGGATAATTTTCGGAACCGATGCAATCTCCCGTTCATCCAGTGACATCAGATAAGCCTCGTATAATCCGGTAATCCGAAGTTCAAGCCCGATTCCCTTTTCATACCAGTGGTGAAATTTTGTATCAAACTGCTGGGTTCTTATCAGGTAACTGCAGATCTGTCCCACATATTCCGGTTTTTCCTCTGTCCCGTAAGCTGCCTGCATCAGTTCAAAATGAACCGGATGAAATCCCTGATTCATTTCCACCACTTCAAAAATCTGTGCTGCCAGTTCCTTCGTCAAAACCTGATGACGGATTGCCCAACGCAGAATCCGCACTTCAAATCTTCCCAGTTTTGTGAGCAGATACGGGTCATGGCTGATCAGATCGTATGCCTCCAGATACAGGTACGGGGAAACACAGCCACTCATCACCCAGTGCGCAATTGCACGCAGTTTGTGCGCACTGTTGTTGTAATATTCCTCTTCCAGAAACGAAAGAACCCAGAATAACAAAGCAGAATCCGGATTTTCATGAAAAATCATTTCAATCTCATGCGTCATGCGGTCCACATATGCCGGTTCCCGTTCCAGAAGTGTCATAATATAAAGATAATACCCCCACTCCGGTGTATGGTGATCGGGCCATTCCCGTTTAAATTCCTCAAGAATCCACTCCGCTTCCTGTTTCTGGTGATTGATCACCAGTGCCTGTGCTTTCATCAGCGGATACATCACCTGATCCGGAAGCATGGCATGCAGCTGGTTTAAACGTTCTACCGACTCATTTGCCCACACACCTGTCACAATTTTTTTTCAGGCGGAATGCCTCATACAGTTCTACCAGCCCGGACTGACATTCCCTGATTTTGGCATGTTCTTTTTGTTCTTTGGACTTTTGTTTTTCCCCTTTGTGCGCATAAATCTCCAGAACCTTTGTCTCATATACCGAGGAAAAAGTAATTTTGGCATAATTGTTTCCGGCATGCATCCGGTCATAGTCCACGATGTATTTCAAGACAAACGTACTCCCCAGAAAATCCTCCGAAGTAATCTGCGTCTGTGCCGGCTGTACAAACGCGGCATCGGAGGTGATGGCAAGTTCCAAATATCCCCATTCGCTCTTTTTGATTTCGATCTTCTGCTGCTGGCTTTCGGTAAGCGCATCAAACCGGCAGTCTGTCTCAGAAATTGTAAAATGGATCTGTTCTTTTCTGCCGGCTGCCACCAAAAATTCTTCCAGATTCTGCGACGATGGTTTTGCCGCAAGAATCCCCTGATAGTACATCTTTTCTTTTGTCTCTTTTGCTTTTAGAATATTGGGAAAACTCTTGTGATAAAAGAGCTGATATGCTTCCTGCCAGTTTTCCTTTGCAAGTGCCGTAAAATCCGAAAGACTGCGAATCGCACCTGTGGCAGTCTGCGCATATAAACGGGATATGGATACACAAAAAGAAAGGCTGTGTACACTCTGATTGCAAAGAATCACAAACGCACCCTTTTCCTCCTGCCCCTCAACGAGACCCTTACTATGAAACTGATACCGAATCCGTATATTTTCGCCTTCAAACTGGGGCGTCAGGCACTCCATCCTTGGGTGGGTGGAGTAGACAATGCCCCTCACCGGAATATGGTTTTCACTGGTAATTTCAAATTCCCCGGTATATTCCTGTCCTTCTGTAACCGTAAGAAACAGTTCCTCGTCCGAAATAGAAAGCGAAGGCTGATCCGATTCGAATTTTCCTGCGGCTATCTGCCTGATTCTCTTCTGCACATCCACACCTGCTTTTCTACTAGTATGTCTTTTATTATATACGATTCCTTATATGCATGCAAGAACCAGCCCCACTTTTACGCCCTCTGAAAATTGCAAAGTTTAATTCCGCCATCCATTTATACAGTGGAATTCTCTTCTGCACAAGTGGAGTTTAATCTTTCATATCATAAATGGTATGCTCATGTTGGCCTTCTGACAGCAGTAGAAGGAGAACTAGCATGAGCAAATATATTCCCGGTAATCAAAAACATCTTACTCTCGAAGATCGCAAATACATTGAAAAATCCCTAAACGCTGGCTGTTCTTTTAAGGACATTGCAAGATATCTTTGTAAAGATCCAACAACAATCTCAAAAGAAATCAGGCTGCACAGGCTCAGCGACTGGTATCACAAAGGCTGTTTTAACAATGCACATAACTTTTGCGTCCACAGATATCATTGCAAAAAAGTCAATGCCTGTGGCAAGATCATTCTCTGCGGTGTCAAATGTACCACCTGTCCAACCTGCAACCAGACATGTCCGGACTTTGTCAAAGAACGATGTAACCGACTCGATAAAGCACCTTATGTGTGTAATGGTTGTCCAAAAGCAATCAATCACTGCACGATTGCCCACAAATACCGCTATGATGCTATTTTTGCTGACCGCAAATACAAAGAATGTCTCTCACAGTCCAGGGCCGGTATAAACATGACCAGACACGAACTGCATCAGAAAGATATGGTCATCACGCCCCTGATTTTTCAGGGACAGTCTCCATATCAGATTATAACGAATCATCCAGAACTCGATATGTCCGTGAGAACTCTATATTCTTACCTTGATAAAGGAATCCTGTCCGCAAGAAACATCGATCTGAAACGTCAGGTAAAATTCAAACCCCGCAAAGTACACAAGACCCAGATCAAAGACAGATCCGTTTTTATCAGACGTATGTTTTCTGATTTTCAAGCCCTTGAACTTGACCATTTTGCTGAAATGGATACCGTTCACTCATCACAGGACTCAAAGCGTGTCATCCTGACATTCTTCTTAACCCGTGAAAAACTGTTTCTTGCATTCATTATGAACAGATGCACCAAAGGTGCCGTAAAACTTGTTTTTAACAAGTTGGAACACCAGCTTGGCACATATGATTTTTTAACCTTATTCAACACGATTCTTACGGATCGCGGATCCGAATTCGGAGATCCGGAGTCTCTCGAAAACGGCATTAATGGCATTATGCGGTCAAGCATCTATTACTGTGATCCGATGAGAAGCGGTCAAAAAGGCGGCATCGAACAGGCACATACCATGCTTCGAATGATTCTTCCTAAAAAGACCAGCTTTGAATATCTCACCCAGTGGGATTTAAGAACTATCGTAGACCACATAAATTCAACCCCAAGAGAAAGCCTTGGTGGTCGAACACCGTATGATGTAGCACTTGAAAACTATGGTATAGACATCTTAAAAGCACTTCAGCTTAGGCCGATTCCACCCGATGAGGTCAATCTGACGCCTAAGCTGATACGCTTTAACCACTAACTTAGCATAAAAATCTGCTGTCAGGCTGGAACTTAACAATTCACATTTTTTGAATGCGGCCTGTGGAATTTAGTTTTGCACAGAAACTATCCAGAGGCTTGTTTGCCATGCCTGAAAGTAAGATGTTTTATGGAAAGTTAATCTAATTATAGCAGTTTTATAAGGATTTAGCCTCCCACAATTCTAAAAAATCAAAGAATTTTAAAACGTGGTGGAATTTACCCCTGCACTGGAATTTACTTTTTCAAGTCAGCATTCTTGTT
>ENA-OQAY01000505-OQAY01000505.1-human-gut-metagenome-genome-assembly--contig:-NODE-505-length-11025-cov-0.971921_pt1 | contig 11025 bp, 9 predicted proteins | sample MGYA00242740_ERZ504537 | MGnify/ENA primary metagenome ERZ504537 (study PRJEB26092, sample SAMD00036272) | human gut metagenome | host: Homo sapiens | study: EMG produced TPA metagenomics assembly of... | reverse complement strand
AGTCCGTATTCCTTCAGTCCTAACCTTCGGCTTCTGGCTCGCTTTCCGCATTTTGTTACCGTAACTTCCATGTCCGGGTACCAAAACACGGATGTCTAAGCTGTTTCGTGTTGGCTGGCTTAGTTTTTGGCTTACCTTTCCTCATTTTGTTACTGCGGATGCCCTGTCTGGGTGACAAAATGCGGATGCGCATGCCGTTTCGTGTTGGCTGGCTTGGCTTTTGGCTTGCTTTTCCGCATTTTGTTACCGTAAATCCCTTGTCCGGGTAACAAAACATGGATGGCTAGACTATTCCACGGTTTATATTTTGGTTTTTGGTTTACGTTTCCGCATTTTGTTACCGTAAACTTCTTGTCTGGGTGACAAAATGCGGATGACTATGCTATTCCGCGGTTTATATCTTGGCTTTTTGGCTTACGTTTCCGTGTTTTGTTACCGTAAATCCCTTGTCCGGGTAACAAAACATGGATGCGTATGCTGTTCCATGGTTTTGCGATCGATTTGTGATTATTCGACCGTGCGACTAGAGTAGCCTGTGGCTTTTCGGCTGGCTTTTACACCGGCTGGAAGATTTATACAGACTTGATTTGTGTCTGCCGTGTGCCTGCGACGTATTTACGTTGCGCTGGCACGTGCGCGGAAGCAGATCGCAAGCGAATGGTTCTCAGTACCATCCATGTGAGTCAAGCGCACATCTTTGAGAAGCAGTCGCGATGCCGGGAGTCGGGTTCGTCGGTTTCAACCGTCGTTCCCGTTCCCGGCTTTTTTATCTTCGAAGGGGAATGAACGGTAACGCTGCTGTTTAAAGCGATGCTTCACGGTATGAAAAACCACTTAACCATTGAACAGATGTTGCATTCCGCGGAGCGACTTTTTGTTTCGAAAGTATGGCGACTGTTACATAGGAGTTGGTTAGGGTGATTTATAATCAGTTTCAGGTGCGTTGTTGTGATTGATGGGGGTTGTGATTACGCGTCGACATACAGCGAAGAACATATGATGCAGGGGCGATGTCGCTTCGGATATGGGAAAGGTGGCACTGATGGGTGCCGAATCGGGCATGAACTCTTCTGTGCGTGATGACCGCGTTGCTTTGTCTGATGGCGCGAAAGCGTTATGGGGCAAAACAAATCGTATTGATGACTCTGAATGGTTGCCGCTGTATGTGCATATGGTTGATTCCGCGGCAATGGCGTCAAAAATATGGGATACGTGGGTTCCGCAGGGCACGAAAGCGGTAATAGTTGAAGACCTTGGAAACGATGAGGTTCTTGCTCGAAAACTCATGATTTTCATGGCAGGCATACATGACATAGGCAAAGCCACGCCGGTATTCCAAGCAAAACCCATTACTTTCGGTCCGGAAGCGGGAAGTTTCGCTTGGAAAGCCGAACGGGTCGGATTGCCTATGATAGCTGGCTTGCGAGATACCAATCATCCCACACATCCCATCGCAGGAGAGATCATTCTTGAGGGATATCTCCTGCGAGTCCGAGGTTGGGAGAGAAAAGCTGCACGTCAGTATGCCTGCGTGGTTGGAGGGCATCATGGCACCCCACCAGACAAAAGTAAAATTGACGAAGAGAAAAATAGGAAAACCAATGTTGGATTGGATTCTGAAGCGTGGGTGAGTACTCAGGATGAGCTCATAGATTTTGTTGCAAATATTGCTGGCATTGAAGAAAAAGAATGGGAAGATCTTTCTGAAAGAAGATTCAGCGTCCAGTCCGCCGTGCTGATGACAGGACTGGTCATTATGGCCGACTGGATTGCCAGTAACAGCGATGAAGACATGTTTCCCCTGGTAAGAACCGAGCCATGGGCGGATGAAGATGAAGACTTTTTCTTCTCGGAGAGTGGAGAAGAAGACGATATCCAATCGTGGTCGGGCCTCCGCATCCGCGCGGACAGGGCATGGTCATGTGTGCAGCTACCGCATGCGTGGGTGCCGGAAGGCATTCCTTCATCCTGCCAAGACCTTTTTGCGACACGGTTCACCCTTCCTGAAGGTGCGAAGGTTCGTCCTGTCCAAGAAGAAGCCGTCCGAATCGCACGCGACACAAGGCAGCCGGGACTCATGGTGATTGAGGCACCCATGGGCGAAGGAAAAACGGAAGCGGCGCTCGCGGCCGCTGAAATAATGGCACAACGTACCGGACGTGGTGGTGTATGCGTGGCATTGCCAACGATGGCTACCACGGACGCTATGTTTACTCGAGTGCATCGCTGGTTGGAAGCGTTGCCGTCCTGCGATTTTGACAATGAGAAAACGGTGTGGTTGGCGCATGGCAAAGCACAGCTGAACAATGATTTCCGTGGTATTATTGCCGCTTCGCATCGCCGTTTTTCCTCTGTTGACCAGGATGACGTCAAACAAGAGTCGTCGCAGAATCGAAAGAAGAAGCAAATCGATGTGCCTCCGGAAACTGTTGTATCCGACTGGCTTTGGGGGCGTAAGAAAGGTGCGCTCGCTAACTTCTTGGTTTGCACTGTTGATCAGGTATTGATGAGTGCCTTGCAGATGAAGCATGTGGTGTTACGCCAGCTTGCGATGGCTAACAAAGTAGTCATTATCGATGAGTGCCACGCCTATGACGCCTATATGCAGGAGTATCTCAAGATGGCATTGGAATGGCTTGGCGGATATCGGACTCCGGTCATTTTGTTATCCGCAACATTGCCGGAATGTCAGCGCAACGCAATGGTTGAGGCGTATCTGAAGGGATGGTGCGATACTGAACCTAGGAAAGCTTCTAAGGTAAGTATTTTGGAACAGTTACGTGCCAGGAATGCTTCGAATACGCATCACATAAACCATACTGCTAATTCTGAAATGTCGTGTGAAAAAGGAACTGCAGAAAAGCTGCGGCTAATTTCAAATGCATATCCGCTGTTGACGTACACAGACGGGCATGAGACCAAACATGCGGATGTAAAGCCATCAGGAAGGTCGATGAAAGTCCAATGCAGACTCGTCGATGACGATGATACGGCTTTGCTTGATTTGATGGATGCTTTGCTTGTGGATGGCGGTTGTATCGGCGTGATTTGCGATACGGTTGGTCGAGCGCAGCATGCGGCTGAATTGTTGGGAAATCACTGCGGTCGCGATTGTGTGAGGCTGACTCATTCCCGTTTCATGGATATTGATCGCATGTCCAACGAACGAGAACTTCGTGATTTATTAGGGCCCGATGCCACAATCGGAAATGGAAAACGTCCTGGGAAACTCGTCGTGGTGGGTACGCAGGTGCTGGAGCAGTCCTTGGATATCGATTTCGATGCATTGGTAACCGATATCGCACCAGTCGATTTGATCATGCAACGTCTGGGAAGAGTTCATCGTCATCGTCGAGGTGATGGCGAATGTGATCGCCCTGTATCGTTGCAAACTGCAACGTGCTATATCCGTGGTGTTGAGGCATGGAATAATGAAGGTCCAAAATTCTCCAGAGGCGCGGACTCCGTATATGATGCCGCGGCTTTGATGGAGTCGCTTGCGGTTTTGGATTTAACTGCCGCAGGGGCTTCCTGTGCGCAACAGCTGCCCCAAGACATTGCGCGTACTGTACGAAGTGCATATGGGAACGATCCGCACGGTTTCCTGCCTCACATGTGGCTGCCGCAATATGATGATGCCTGTGAGAAGCGTGATTTAAAACGTGTGCAGAAGCAGCAGAAAGCCGGCACGTATTTGTTGCAGTCAGTGGGATCGATGAATCAGAGGCGTTCTCTGGTTAATTGGTTCTTGCCGCAAGTCGATGAAGTCAATGAGGACGAAGGGCAGCGTGCGGTACGTGACACACAGGATACGGTAGAGGTTCTGCTGCTGCGCAAATGCGATGATGGGATTCATTTGCTTCCTTGGGTGGGGGATGAGCATGCTGATGTGGAGAAGGGGTCTATCGTCCCGACGACTGTCATTCCTGATGATACGGTAGCAAAAATCGCAGTGCAGTGCGCGGTGAGATTGCCAATGGGACTGTGCATGCCGGATAGGGTCGATGCGCTGATTGCTTCATTGGAGGAAGCATGCGCTGACGATGTGGCTTGTTGGCAGGACTCGCCATGGCTTGCGGGAAAACTCGCATTGTTCCTGCACGGGGATGCAGATGGTTTCGTGTCCGATGAATTATGCGGTTATGAAATAAGGTATTCGCGTGATACCGGATTGACATATTCCAGAAAAGAGGATAATTGAAATGTCCTCATTTCGGGATGATCCCATGAAAATATCGGGATGCATAGTGTTCCCCGCTGATGCGGGGATGAGTTCGGCAGTTTTCTGATAACGAAATTTGCTGAACTGTAACCTCATTTTTTATCCATACGAATATATTCATGTTGACATAGATTGGTGGAAGGTGTATCTTTTCAGATAAAGACAAAATCAAAGACGATGGAGAAAGGGATTTCGATGACGGATAATGTCTTTTCTCTGCTGGATGAGCATTGGATACCAGTTTCTTATCTGGATGGACACCCAGCCGAGATATCGTTGCGTGAAATTTTTTCTGGACGCTCCAAAGATTAAGGAACTGTCTGGGGATATTCCGCAGCAGAAGCTTCCTTTGATGCGGTTTCTTCTTGCAATCATGTATCGCGCTTACTGCATTGATGGTGCAGATGAGGAACAGATGCGTGAACTTTGGGAAGGAATTTATTCTTCCGGACAATTCAACGAGGATGCTCTGGATTATTACTTCGATGAGTGGGTGGATCGTTTCTTCCTGTTGGGGGAGAGGCCGTTCTTCCAGGTGCCTGGTCTACAGTATGTGGGGTCAAAGCCGTATTCTCCGGTGTCGGAGATGATTGCGGACGTGCCCAAGCCTGACAAGTACCTATTTTCGATGCGCGATTTACGTGCGGCAGATAGCCTTTTGCCGGCAGAAGCCGCTCGATGGCTGGTGTTCTTACAGGCGTACGATACTGCGGGAATCAAAACCCCGGTGGAGGGTAACACCCATGTCAATAAGGGAAAGGTCTATGCGCCCAAAGGAATGTTGGGAACGGGTTGGCTTGGCGGCATTGGTGGTCTATATGCGGAAGGGCGGAACCTTTTCGAGACGCTGATGCTCAACTGGGTTTTGTATGACACGAAGTTCGATTCTGAACGTTATCGGCTGTTCGGCAATAATCAGGACATTCCAGTATGGGAACGGGAGGATCCGCCGTCGACTGATTTAAATGACCAAAACAGATTCGTGGGGCCGGTTCAGGCAATGACGTGGCAATCTCGGCGTGTTCGATTGGTTCCAAGCGAGGATAACGCGAGGATCATTGGCATCATGTCGTGCTACGGCGATGTTGTTGCGCCTTACAATACTGACGTTTTTGAAAAAATGACTGCTTGGCGAAGTAGCGTTACCCAACAGAAGAAGCTTGGATTGCCTGCGCCTCCGCATATGCCAGTTGTGCATGATGCTGGTAAAGCGTTATGGCGTGGTTTGGAGCCCATTCTTTGTGCAAGCGATGAGGGGGATTCGCGGCCGGGTCTTATCCGATGGCTCGAAGAGATTCGCACTGAGATCCTCGAGTCGGAGAAACATGTGCTTGATCTGGTAACCATCCACGCTCAAGGGATGACATATGGCACGCAAAGCAGTGTATTCGAAACGGGAATTGACGATACACTTTCCTTGAATTCCGTGATGTTCCGTCACGATTATTCTGGCATCGCATCAGTGTTGGATGTGGTCAAATGCACCGATGGCGCGGTTCTGGCTTTGTCTCAATTCGTTCGGAACCTCGTGCGGCTTCAGGGGATAAGGGAAAGTCCACGGAAACAGCGGAACAAGTTCGAGAATGGGCATATGCGGATCTTGATGGGCTGTTTCGTGATGAATTGGCGGCGTTCGATGAGACACAGGACCCAATTGAGTATGCAAATGCTTGGAAAGACGAAATCCATCGCCGGTTGTTGCAAATGGGGTGGGAATATTTGGATCAATCTTCCGTGCCCGTTTTCGGTGAGCATGAATCGGGTGTCGTGGGTGTGATGGGGGCATCCCGTGCACAATTGCTGTTCCAATCCAAACTGAACAAGGAACTTGGATTCCTTGAGAAGAAAGACGCATCTCGTCCGAACAAAGGAGGTATGTGAAGATGACGTCATCTGTATTTGACAGAGCGAATGCGGTAGGCAAATATGCAGCTAAATTGATTTTCGATTTGCAGCGTGAATACACCGCAGAAAGTGGCAGTAACGCGAGGAGTCGTGCCAGGGTGGCCCGATTGCGCCGGGACTTGGATGGAACCGCTCCAACCTGGATGTCAATTGGTGAAGAACTGTTCGCTCAGTGGCCGCAGGAGCTTGAAGCTCCGGCGGACGATTCGCCGGAATTCGATCGTCAGGTCAATGCGGTCAAGGTCGCATTGGAATTGTATGCGGTGCATCAGCAGTCAAAAGGGCAGGGGGTCGCTCAAAAGTATCAAACTGACCCTAGTTCCCGAATGACGTTTGGTCGCGCATGCAGAAGAATTACTCCCGATCCGGAACAGGTAAAAGGTGTTTTACGCCGACTCCGGGTTGTGGAAAGTGCGTCCGATTTCAATGGGGTTGTCCGTGGCGTTCGGACACTCATCATGTTGATGCGCGGTGCCGATGTTCAAATCGACTACGGTTCTCTGGCGCGCGACCTATATCTGATTCAGCTGCCCAGCCAGCGGGGAAAAGTATTTCAAAGTTGGGGTCGTGATTACTACTATTCGAAACAATCTTCCAACAACAATCGGTGAATGATTCCGATTAATAAAAATACTTTCAAGACAATCGTTTTTAATCAACTAAGAAATGAGGGAAATCATTATGTTCATGGACATTCATTGCATTCAGCAGGTTCCGCCGAGCAACATCAACCGAGATGATACCGGTAGTCCAAAGACCGCATATGTCGGAGGCGCGTTAAGGTCGCGAGTCTCCAGCCAAGCTTGGAAACGTGCTATGCGCGGCGTCTTCGGAGATGTGTTGGATAGCAGTAAGTTAGGCAAGCGCACCAAAGGTGTTGTGACGTTGATTGCTGATTCCATTACGTCGAAGCGTCCTGATTTGGCGGAGTCCGCGAGGGGCTGGCACAGAAGGTGATGGCTGCGGCAGGTTTCAAAGTCAAGGCTTCGGATCGTGCGGGCGCAGATAAGGGCTCTCTGGCGACCGACTATCTGATTTTCATCGCAAACAATGAGATCGATAAGCTTGCTGATTTGGCGATTGCTGCTTTTGATGAGGGTGAGGACGTTTCCAAGATGAAAAAGGAAGTTTCTGCGATCTTCCATGGTCCCCAAGCTGTCGATATTGCTCTGTTTGGACGCATGTTGGCTGATGCTCCGGATTTGAATACTGATGCTTCGGCGCAGGTTGCCCATGCCTTCTCTATCGATCAGATTACGCCAGAATATGACTATTTCACGGCGGTCGATGATTGTGCATCGGAAGACAATGCCGGTGCTGCCATGATTGACACCGTCGGATTCAACTCCTCGACGTTGTACCGATATGCAACGGTGAACATTGATGCGTTGCGCGATCAGTTGCAGGACGATTCCGCTACGGTGGAAGGCGTGGTTGCTTTTGTCGAGGCTTTCGTCAAATCCATGCCGTCCGGCAAGCAGAACACGTTTGCAAACCATACCCTGCCTGAGGATGTCGTGGTGACGCTTCGGGAATCTCAACCAATTAGCGCCGCCGACGCATTTGAAGATCCAGTGAGGCGTAAGGACGGTATCTCCGTTTCCCGTCAAGGTGTGGAGCGTTTGGGAGAGCGTCTGAACGATATCCGCGTGAATTATGGCGAAGAGCCGGTGAAAGCTTGGTATGTTGCAACTGGTGGGGCGGTGTCCTCTTTGAATGAATGGTGTGAGCAGGTTTCATTGCCGGACCTCGAGCAGAGCTTGAAGGAAACGCTGAACGCCGCATATTCCGCATGATATTCGGAAGGAGAATGTTATGAGCGTTCTATTATTGCAATTGGCTGGGCCATTGCAGTCATGGGGGGATTCCTCGCGCTTCGTCCGCCGTGAGACTCGTAATGAGCCGACCAAAAGTGGCGTGATTGGCATGTTGGCTTCAGCCCAGGGACGTAACCGAGAAGATTCTATAGAGGATTTGTTGGGATTGTCGTTTGGCGTGCGTATCGAGCAACGCGGCAGAATAATTCGAGATTTGCAGACGGAGAAATCCATGACACGGAAACGAAATTCCAATCGATTCGACAAGGAGATGCCGCTGACCTACCGATATTACCTATCAGATGCGCGTTTTCTGGTGGCACTAGGTGCGAAACGAGAATTGTTGGAAACTCTAGACCAGGCGATTCATACGCCTAAATGGCCACTGTTTCTGGGAAGACGATCATGTCCTCCTGACTATCCGTTATCGCTGGGTATCCACGATGAGTATGCGGATGTTCGTCAGGCATTAGACTCTGAACCTTGGCATGCTGCAAAATGGTATCGCCGACGTTATCGGCAGCCCGATTTGGAGATTGTATGTGATGCAATGGAAGGGGAGGACACATCCGTGCAATCCGACCTTCCACTGAGCTTTAGCTCGACCGGCCGCAAATATGCGGATCGCGCTGTTTATCGGTACCGTATCCCCAATCCGGACGCATCTGAAAATGTCGGTGACAATACAGAGAAACCACCTTCCTTCGATTCTACGGGGGAAGCTGATCCTATGAGTTTCATCTAGAGGGGACGACGATGTTTATTTCGAGAATTCCTTTAAATAAAGTGCGATATGGCGCTCGTCAACTTATCGGTTCTCCATATAAGCTGCATGCCGCAGTGGAAGCTGCTTTTCCTCCTGATGCCGTTCGCAGAACGAATGATGGACGAATTCTGTGGCGATTGGACTCTTTAGGGCAAGACGGTGGCGTCTGGTTGTATGTGGTAAGCCCTCAAAAGCCGGATTTTACACATATCGTTGAGCAGGCGGGGTGGCCCATGCATGCAGAGTGGGAAACCAAGAACTACGATGCATTGCTTGACCGTGTCACCAAAGGCCAGCAGTGGCATTTCAAACTTCGTGCGAATCCGGCCCGAAAGGCGGGTGTAGACAAGGGACGTCGTCATCGTTCGGATGGCATTGTGGGTAAAGTGCAAGGTCATGTCACAGCCAGCCAACAACTGCAGTGGCTGGTTGATCGTTCCGTGGTTCACGGCTTCAGAATTCTTGAAGACGAATATGGGCAGCCCAATGTGGTGGTCAAAGAGCGGCATAAGGAACAGTTCAAGCGTGGTGGCGCGACGGTTACCTTGGTCACAGCTGTTTTCGAAGGACGTCTGGAAGTGATCGACACGAAACTGTTCCGTGACGCTTTGTGCGAAGGGATTGGAAGGGCGAAAGGTTTTGGATGCGGATTGCTGACCATCGCGCCGGAAACAAGGAGTAATGCTGAATGAATGATGAGCTGGGGGAGGACGGCGCCGATTTTGAGATGGCTCCTTCTGAAATGTCTTCGGAAGAAGCTGCGAGGAAAACGTCAGACGCGAAAATCTCGGAAAGGCGCCGTTCCACTCTTGGCACGCCTCCACCGGAAATTCAGGATCTTGTTCGGGTGGAGGATAGGCTGTCCTTTGCGTATTTCGAGCATTGCACTATTGGACGTGATGATAATGCGATTACGGCGACTGATGTCACTGGTGTTATACATGTGCCGGCAGCGGCGTTAAGCGTGCTGATGCTTGGTCCTGGGGCTCGGGTGACTCATCAGGCAATGACCGTCATCGGTGAAAATGGCGCGACGGTAATTTGGGTGGGGGAGCGAGGCGTTCGTATGTATGCTTTTGGCAAGCCGTTGACGCATTCATCTGCGTTATTGCAGAAACAAGCTGAATTGGTCTCTAACACGCGTAAAAGATTATCTGTTGCTCGCATGATGTATCAGATGCGATTCCCGGGTGAGGATGTGAGCGGATTGACGATGCAGCAGTTACGAGGTCGGGAAGGTGCTCGTATCAGACGAGTTTATCGTGAATGTTCCGAACGGACCGGTGTGGAATGGGATAAGCGGACATATGACCATGATGATTTCGATGCTGGTTCCGAGATTAACAAAGCATTGTCCGCTGCCAACACGTGTCTGTACGGTTTGGCGCATGCTGCGATTGTTGCTTTGGGATGTTCTCCAGGTTTGGGTTTTGTACATGTCGGACATGAGCGTTCTTTTGTGTACGACATTGCTGATTTGTACAAGGCTGAACTATCGATTCCGGTTGCGTTCGAAACGGTGGCTGCAAAACCTGAAGATATCGGTTCCGCTGTACGGCACAATATTCGAGATGCGATTTATGACCTTAGCTTGATGAAGCGGATGACGAAAGACATTAGATACTTGTTGGGGACTTCAGAACTCGAGGATGATGTTTTTGAATCAGATCATGTTGGGCTTTGGGATGATAAGCAGGGCGAGGTTTCTGCAGGCAAGTCCTACTCGGATAATGACGAATGGGATGGTGGGACATGGTAGTGATTGTGCTGACTGCCTGTCCTGTGGGATTGCGGGGTGATCTCACTCGTTGGTTGCTTGAGATAGCCCCAGGAGTTTTTGTGGGACATATCGATGCTCGAATTCGAGATAGGTTATGGGAGAGAATCATTGATTTGCTCAGGGATGGTCGTGCCGTAATGGTTTATTCGGCCAGAAATGAGCAGCATATGGCTTTTAAGGTGTATGGGGCTGACTGGTCACCGGTCGATTGCGATGGATTGCAATTGATCAAACGTCCTAAGGAAGGCAAAAGAAGGATCCTTTGTTGGCACTCCTAGAAAAGGATGGAGTAATGCGAGCAAATACCGAAAGGCAAGGAAATTTTCAAAACGAAACTGAATGAAAAACAGCCAGTTGTCCTTTCTTTTCCTTGGAATTATGCTATTTTCGAAGTGTGCTCCCCGCACATGCGGGGATGATCCCGAATTTGGAGCCAGATTTGATTGTGAGGACGGGTGCCTCCCCGCACATGGCGGGATGATCCCGCAAGCACTCGCAAGCACATAAGTCGAGACGTGCTCCCCGCACATGCGGG
>ENA-OQAY01000504-OQAY01000504.1-human-gut-metagenome-genome-assembly--contig:-NODE-504-length-11026-cov-1.203597_pt1 | contig 11026 bp, 9 predicted proteins | sample MGYA00242740_ERZ504537 | MGnify/ENA primary metagenome ERZ504537 (study PRJEB26092, sample SAMD00036272) | human gut metagenome | host: Homo sapiens | study: EMG produced TPA metagenomics assembly of... | reverse complement strand
CTGGCTGGCGCCGACTCCATCCGCGACGTCATCGCCTTCCCGAGGCTGGCGGCGGCCGCGATCCGCTGACCGGCGCTCCGGCTCCGATCTCCGCTGAGCAGCGCGCCGAGACCGGTGTCGATTACGATCCGGATGAGGACGAGGACTGATACGGTTTCGCCCATAGATGAATGAAAAATGTCCGAACATCAATGATGCTCGGACATTTTTTATTATTCGCGTTGTCTATTTTCCGTCGCTGTCATTACAGTGGAGCGTGTTTGATTATCCGGCAACCAGAAAGGGTTGAAGCACGGTATGAAATCGAAAACACAGGACAAGAAGCGACTGAACGCGGTCGGCATGCGCATATGCGCGCTGTTCGCCGTGCTCGCCGTGGTCTTTGCGGCATTCATGACGACCGTTCCGCATGCGCTCGCCTCCGAAACTGGCAATCCGGCCTCGGTCAAGGGCAAGACATATAAAATCGGCACCGACACCACGTTCGCACCGTTCGAATACCGTGAGAACGGCAAGATGACCGGCATCGACATGGAGCTAATCCGAGGCATCGCCAAGGAAGAGGGCTTTAAGGTCGAGATACAGTCGCTGGGATTCAACGCCGCGTTGCAGGCCCTAAGCTCCAACCAGGTGGACGTCGTCATAGCCGGCATGTCCATCACTGACGAGCGTAAAGCCTCCTATGATTTCTCGAATCCGTATTTCCAATCCGGCATCCAGATGGCCGTCGCGGCCAACAACGACGACGTCACCGGCTATAAGGACCTCAAAGGCCGGACGGTTGTGGCGAAAACCGGCTCGGAGGGCGAATCGTACGCCAAACAGCATGCCGACAAGTACGGTTACAAGGTGACTTCCGTCGACCAATCCTCAACCATGTACGAGATGGTCAAATCCGGCAATGCCGTCGCGGTGTTCGACGATTATCCGGTACTGGCATATGGCGTATCGCAGAACAACGGTCTGAAAATCGTGACTCCGAAGGTGCCGCACGGCGAATACGGCATGGCCGTGAACAAAGGCATGAACGCAGATTTGCTGGCCGCCATCAACGATGGATTGAACAAGATGATCGCTTCGGGAGAATACGAGCGAATCGTCGCACAATATCTTGGCAAGCAAGGCGCGAAAGAGCAGGCCAAATCGATTTCCGGCATGATCACCGACAATGGCGACGACAGCGCCGAACAACAGAAGGTCGGTTTCCTCGGACTGGTCAAACAGTCGATGCCGGCATTGCTGACGGGCTTGAGGAACACGCTGCTGATCACGCTGCTTTCCTTCGCGATCGCATTGGTGCTCGGCGTCGCGTTCGGCCTGATGAAGGTTTCGGAAAGCAAAATCGCCGCAGGATTGGCCAATGTGTACATCGCGGTGTTCCGCGGCACCCCGATCCTGGTGTGGGCGTTCTTCTTCTACTTCGGCGTGCCCCAGCTCATCGGACATAGCGTGAGCATCTGGGTCGCCGGCGCATTGACCTTGTCGCTCAACTCCGGCGCGTACCTGGCGGAAATCGTGCGTGGCGCAGTCCAATCGGTCGATTCCGGACAGATGGAGGGCGCACGTTCGCTGGGACTCAACCACAGGCAGGCCATGCGCCGAGTGATTCTGCCGCAGGCCAGCAAAATCGCCATGCCTTCGATCATCAACCAGCTGGTCATCATGATCAAGGACTCCTCGCTACTGCTCGCCATCGGCTTCGGTGAGCTGCTGTACCAGGCGCAGCAGCTGTACGCGGCGAACTTCCGCGTAACCGAAACGCTGCTGATCGTCGGCGTCATGTACTTCGTGGCCATCACCATCCTGACGTGGCTGGCCAACATCGTGGACAGGAAGGTGAACCGATGAACGAGAACGACGTGATCATCGACGTCAAGGATCTGCACAAAAACTACGGGCAGACCGAGGTCATCAAAGGCGTCGACATGACCGTGCGCAAAGGCGAGGTGATCTGCATCATCGGACCGTCCGGCGCCGGCAAATCCACCATATTGCGTTGCCTGAACGGACTCGAACAGGCCACCGGCGGCAAGATCGTGGTCAACGGACACGATTTGACGGACAGCCATGTGAACATCGACCAGGTGCGCGAGCAGGTGGGCATGGTGTTCCAGCATTTCAACCTGTTCAACAACATGAGCGTGATCGACAACATCACCCTCGCACCGAAACTGGTGCATCATGAAACGGATGAGCAGGCCCGCGCGCACGCCATGGAACTGCTGAAAACCGTAGGATTGGCCGAAAAAGCCGACGCCATGCCGAAATCGCTGTCCGGCGGGCAGAAGCAGCGTGTGGCGATCGCGCGCTCGCTGGCGATGAATCCGAAGGTGATGCTGTTCGACGAGGCGACATCCGCGCTCGACCCGGAAATGGTGGGAGATGTGCTCGAAGTGATTCGCGACCTTGCCGCCAAAGGCATGACCATGGTGCTGGTGACCCATGAGATGGGCTTCGCACGCGAAGTGGCCACGAGGGTCATCTTCACCGATGCCGGCGTGATCGAGGAAGAGGGAACCCCCGACGAGATCTTCAACCATCCGAAGAGCGAACGATTGAAGACCTTCCTCTCCAAGGTGCTGTGACATTGCTCCGGCGGCGATCCGTTTGATGAATATGTTCGTCAAACGGTATGAAATGTCTCATATTCCGGACGAAATGATGTGAACGGGCAGTATAGGAAACATGAATTTCGCATTGCTTTCTTATACTGCCCTTTATGTCTGAAATGAAAGAAACCGAAGCGAAGCGTCCCATCATGCCGGACGCGGGAGCGGATAACAGGCCGCTCGTCGAACTGACCCATGTCGAGAAGCATTATGGCGATCTGCATGTGCTCAAGGACATCAACCTCACCGTACGCAAAGGCGAGGTGCTCGTCATCGTCGGACCGTCCGGCTCCGGCAAATCCACGATGTGCCGCACCATCAACCGTCTGGAAACCATCGATTCCGGCGATATCCGCATCGACGGCAAACCGCTGCCGCAGGAAGGCAAGGAACTCGCCAAACTGCGTGCGGAAGTGGGCATGGTGTTCCAATCGTTCAACCTGTTCGCCAACAAAACCATTTTGGAAAACGTGACATTGGCACCGATCAAGGTGCGCCACATGGACAAGAAGGAAGCCGAGGACCTGGCCATGGATTTGCTGGGCCGCGTCGGCGTGGCCTCGCAGGCTCCAAAATGCCGTCGCAGCTGTCCGGCGGCCAGCAGCAGCGTGTCGCCATCGCCCGCGCCCTCGCCATGCAGCCGAAGGTCATGCTGTTCGACGAGCCGACGTCCGCTCTCGACCCGGAAATGGTCAACGAAGTGCTTGACGTCATGGTCGAACTCGCCCACGAAGGCATGACCATGCTGTGCGTGACCCACGAGATGGGTTTCGCGCGCAAGGTGGCCGACAAGGTCGTGTTCATGGCCGACGGACAGATTCTCGAACAGAGCACGCCGGACGACTTCTTCGAACATCCGAAGACCGATCGCGCCAAGGACTTCCTGTCGAAGATCCTCACCCACTGAAGTGACGGAACATAACGACAGAAGAAGGAACCTGATATGAAACCACTTTCGATCACGGCGAAACGCATGTTGCGCAGAGCCGTCGCGGCATTCTGCGCGTGCGCGTGCGTGTTCGCGGTATCCGCATGCGGCGCGGACGAAACCGGCAAGATCCGCATCGGCATCAAATTCGACCAGCCTGGCCTGGGCTTCAAGAAGAACGGCACCTACGTCGGCTTCGACGTGGACGTGGCCAAGTACGTGGCCAAGAAACTCGGCTATTCCGAAGACGAGATCGTATGGAAGGAATCGCCGTCCAAGCAGCGTGAGGCTATGCTGCAGAACGGCGATGTCGATTACATCGTCGCATCCTATTCCATCACCGACGAACGCAAGAAGGTCGTCGATTTCGCCGGCCCGTATTTCGTGGCCGGACAGGATCTGCTGGTACGCAAGGACGAAACCGGCATTGACGGACCTAAGGATCTGAACGGCAAGCGGCTGTGCTCCATGACCGGCACCACATCCGCCGTCAACGTCAAGGAGAAGTTCGCCAAGCAGACCCAGCTGATGGAACAGCCCGGCATGGCGGAATGCGCCACCGCATTGCTTTCCGGCATTGTGGACGCCGCCACCACCGACGACATCATTCTCGCCGGCCTCGCATCCGCCTCACGTGGACGCCTGCGCGTGGTGGGCAAGGCGTTCACCCAGGAGTATTACGGCATCGGTGTCAAGAAGGGCAACACCGAGCTGAAGAACAAAATCAACAACGCCATCACCGATATGATTCAGGACGGTTCTTGGCAAAGGGCCATTTCCGACAACACCAGGGGAGTGGCCTACACGCCGAACGCCAAGTACAATCCGCCGGTGCCGAATGGAAAGGGGAATAAGTGATGGACGGATTCCTCGCGTTGTTCAGCCAATACAACATTCCCGGCGCGTTTCTGGTGAACATCGAGCTGACCCTGTGGTCGGCGTTGTTCTCCACGATTCTGGGCGTCATCCTCGTGATGATGCGCATTTCTCCGATCGCCTCGCTCCGTACCGTTTCCGGTGCCTACGTCGAACTGTTCAAGAACCTGCCGCTGACCATCATCATGGTGTTCATGGTGCTGGGTGCGTACGCGCAGCTGAAGTTCAGCTTCTCCGACACGTTCGCCACCAACTTCTTCTGGCTGGCCGTGACGGGCCTGAGCCTGTACACCGCGGCTTTCGTATGTGAATCGCTGCGCTCCGGCATCAACACCGTGCCGCTTGGTCAAGCCGAGGCCGCCCGCGCGTTGGGCCTGAACTTCATGCAGGCCGCCACTCAGATCATCCTGCCGCAGGCGTTCCGCGGTTCCGTGGCGCCGTTGGGCAACACGCTGATCGCGTTGCTGAAGAACTCCACCGTCGCGGCGGCGGCATCCGTGGCCACCGAAACCTCGACGATGATGAGCGAAATGATCGAATACCACGCCGACCAAATCGTACCGATCTTCCTGATCTTCGCCTTCGGCTATGTGGTTCTGATCATTCCGATCGGCATGCTGACCACGTATCTGTCCAACAAGCTCGCGGTGAGGAGGTGACGCGACATGGCAAGCAATGAAAGCGCGGTGCTGTTCGACCAGCCTGGTCCGAAGGGCCGCAAAACCATCCGTATCGTCAATTGGATCGCAGGCATCATCTTCGCGGTGGTGGTCGTGCTGATCCTCATGCGTCTGCACAATCCGCCGGACGGCGAGAACCAGCTGAGCTGGGAACTGTGGAAACCGGCGCTTGACGCCGAAGCATGGACCGACTTCTATCTGCCGGGACTGTGGGCCACGATCCGCGCGTCCGTACTGGCCGTGGTCGGAGCCGTGGTGTTCGGCCTGGTCTTTGGTGTGGGCCGACTGCTGCCGAGCCTGCTGATCCGTACCATTTCCGGCGCGATCGTGGAATTCGCACGAGCCGTCCCCGTTCTGCTGCTCATGATCTTCTTCTGGCGCTGGTTCGCCTTCGCAGGTCTGCCCAGCCCCGCGTATTGGGCGGTGGTGCTCGCGCTTGTGATCTACAACGGATCCGTGGTGGCCGAGCTGGTGCGTTCCGGCGTGGGCAACCTGCCGAACGGCCAGCGTGAGGCCTCGCTCGCCTTGGGATTGACCCGCACGCAGTCGCTGTTGCAGATCGAAGTGCCGCAGGCCATCTACGCCATGCTGCCGGCGGCCGTGACCCAGCTGGTCGTCGTGTTGAAGGACACCGCGCTCGGCTCGATCATCATGTACACTGACCTGCTGCAGGAATCACGTCGACTCGGCTCCATGTATTTCAACATCCTACAGACGCTGGTGGTGGCCGCGGTCGTCTATTTCATCGTCTGCTGGCTGTTGAGCAGGCTGGCCGAATGGCTGCCGTCGCGCATGCAGCAGCATACGGCTGCACCGGCCGAACCGGAACCGGTCGCGCCGATCGCCATCATGGATCCGTCGAACGTGAACCAGATCGCCGTGGCCAAGGAAGGCGTGCCGCTGGGTGGCGCGCAGCGTGTCTACCATGTGCACCATCGCGGCACCAACGCGTCCATCCACCAGTGGCGTCAGACCAGGTACGCCCAAGGCTTCGATGAGACGCATCCGGAAAGCCAGGTCAAATTCGACAAGAATGGACATCCGATCAAGGACAATCCGTTCAAGACGAAGGGCGATGGCAAGGACAAGAACAAGTCCGAAGCCGACGAATAGCACCGGTATCGCATAACACGCGTAGGGGTCGTTTTCCCGCGAAATACGGGGAAGCGGCCCCTTTCGTGTCTACGATGGACTGCACGCATGTGGTCCGTACCAAGCAGGGAGGCTTGACATGGCGGATAAAACCAAGGATGCGAAAAAAGACGACGCCAGAATGTCTTCGATCGCGAAAACGCTGAACAAAGTGGAAGATCGGCTGGAAAAAAGCGAGAATTGCGATTCCGTCGCCGAAGGATTGGCGAACGCCGCCAAAGCGAGCGAACTACTGAGCTCGGTATGGACGTTGCCGCCGACCCAGCTATTGCGATTCCATCACGACACGAAGGTATCGGACATAGATGGCGATTCCACTCCTGGTTTTGACGGCAACAAGGATGATGCCGAACGATTCATATCCATCAGCTCGTCGGAGATCGCCCGTTACCAGCGGCTTATGTACGCCAATGGCGTGAAAGGCTCGCATCGGCGATTGCTGATCGTGCTGCAAGGCATGGACGCGTCAGGCAAAGGCGGCATCGTACGACATGTGTTCAGCCAAGGCGACCCGATGGGCATGCACTATCACGGTTTCGGCGCGCCGAAAGGCGAAGAACTGGACCATGACTATCTGTGGCGCATCAAACGCGAGCTGCCGAACAACGGATGGATCTCCATCTTCGACCGGTCCCATTACGAGGACATCGTCATGCCGCGCATCTACAAAACGCAGCCGGAAGAAGTGTGGCAGGCACGGTACGACGAAATCAACCGATTCGAATCGCAATTGACGGCCGACGGATGCGCCATCATCAAAATCTTCCTCGTGGTCAGCAAAGACGAGCAGAAACGCCACTTCCTGAGCCGTCTCGATGATCCGACCAAATACTGGAAGTTCGATCCGAGCGACCTTGAGGCGCGCGCCCGCTGGGACGACTACATGGCCGCATGGCAGGATGTGTTCCTGCGCACCAGCACCGAGCAGGCGCCGTGGTATCTGGTGCCTGCCGACAACCGCTGGTATTCGAGGGCCGTCGTCTCCGAGCTGCTACGCAACACGCTCAAGAACATGAACATGATCTGGCCGCCGCTCGAAGTCGACGCCGACGAAATGCGCCGTCAGTTGGACACGCTGTAGTCGAAGAAGACAACCTCGCCGCTGGATTGCGTGGCGTCCAGGTCGACGGTTCCGGTGATGGCCCAATCGTGGTCGCCATCGGAATCGTCGATGATCTGCCGCACCTTCCAGGCGTGCTCGCTGTTCTCCTTGCTTTCGTCGAGGATGAACAGTTCGCCGCTGCGTGCCTTCGCGTCGATGTTGACGTATTCGTGCTCGTCGTAGTAATCGTCGAGCGTGTCCTCCCACTCGTGCACGCCGTAGCCCCAGTCCTTGTCGAGCGCACCGAGCTCGTCCGGCTTGTCGAGGTCCATGAGCTGCACACGGCGGAACATGGCATTGCGCACCAATACGGTGAGTCCACGGCGATCCTCCACCACGGCCTGTTTTGCGCCGGGCGCGGCAAGATTGGCGGCCGCCTCGGACGCGTCGGTATCGGTTCCGGCATGCTCCCATTCGTCCACCAGCGAGGAGTCGATGGAACGGACCACCACGCGCAGCCAGGAGATGATGTCGTCAAGCTGCTCGTCGCGCTTTTCCTGCGGAACGGTACGCGCCAACGCACGGTAGGCGTCGGACAGGTACCGCAGCAGCGTGCCTTCGGAACGGGCGATGTTGTAGCGGGCGATGTATCCGGTGAAATCGGAAGCGGTCTCCACCATGTCGCGCACCACGGATTTCGGGCTCAGCCAATAGTCGTTCGCCCACGGAACATCATGGCGGTATTCATCGAACGCGGCCTGCAGCATATCCTCCAACGGCTTCGGATAGGTGATCTCCTGAAGCCTGTCCATACGCTCGTCATAGTCGAGGCCATCCTCTTTCATGCGGATCATCGCCTCGTCGCGCGCCTGACGTTCCTGCGCGCGCAGCACCTGCTTCGGGTCCTCCAACGTGGCCTCAACCATGGATATCACATCCAACGCATACGTGTCCGACTCCGGGTCGAGCAGTTCCAACGCGGCCAGCAGGAACGGGCTTAGCGGCTGGTCGAGGGCGAAATCGTCCGGCATGTCCACGGTCATGAAATAATCCTTGCCGCCATCGTCACGGTCTTCGGTCTCGATGACGTTCGTGTCGAACAAGGTCTGGAAGATCTCGTCCGCGCGGGCGTGCAGGCGCTCCTTCTGCTCCGGAGTCTGCGCCGAATCGTCGATAAGCCGGTCGATGCGGTAGCGGGCGTCGCCGCCTTGCTCCACCTCGTTCAACACCATGGAATGGGTGATCTTCATATGCGGCACCAGTGTTTCCGGAGCCGCGTCGATAAGCTTGTCGAACGTGTTCTCGTTCCACGTTACGAAACCTTCAGGAGCCTTCTTGCGCTTGATCTTCTTCAGTTTCTTCGGATCGTTGCCTGCCTTGGCCAGAGCCTTGGCGTTCTCGATTTCGAATTCGGGGGCTTCGGCTATGACCAGACCCTCCGTGTCGAAGCCCATGCGTCCGGCGCGTCCTGCGATCTGATGGAACTCGCGGGCGCGCAGCTTGCGCATCTTCGTGCCGTCGAACTTGGTCAACGCGGTCAATACCACGGAATGAATCGGCACATTGATACCGACACCAAGCGTGTCGGTGCCGCAGATCACTGGCAGCAGTCCCTGCTGGGCGAGCTGCTCCACCAGACGACGATAGCGGGGGAGCATGCCGGCATGGTGGATGCCGATGCCGGTACGCAACAGACGCTGCAGGATCTTGCCGAACGCGGTGGTGAACTTCGTGCCCTTGATGGCTTCCGCGATCGCGGCGCGCTGCTCCTTGCTGGACACGCCCGTGCTGGCCAGCGCGTTGGCGGTCTCCAACGCGGCATCCTGAGAGAAATGCACCACGTAAATCGGCGTCTCGCCCTTGCCGAACGCCAATTCCACCGTCTTCTCCAACGGGTCGAGTGTGTATTCGTACGTCAACGGTACGGGACGTGGCGCATCGGCGATGATATCCACGTCGGTGTCCGTCATGTCCTCAAGCTTGTCGGCGATTGCGTCGACATTGCCCAGCGTCGCGCTCATCAACAGGAACTGCGTATCCGGCAGCGTAAGCAGCGGCACCTGCCAAGCCCAGCCGCGCTCGGGATCGCCGTAATAGTGGAACTCGTCCATCGCCACGCAGCCGACATCGGCGTGGCGGCCCTCGCGCAACGCCTGATTGGCGAGGATCTCCGCGGTGCAGCAGATGATCGGCGCATCCGCGTTGATATGCGTGTCGCCGGTGATCATGCCGACGTTCTCGCGGCCGAAAACTTCAACCAAGTCGAAGAACTTCTCAGACACCAGAGCCTTGATCGGAGCCGTGTAATAGGAACGGCGGCCCGTGCACAACGCGGCGAAATGCATGCCGAGCGCCACCAGCGACTTGCCCGAACCGGTCGGAGTGTTCAAAATGACATGGTCGCCGGCCAGCAGATCCATGATGGCCTCCTCCTGATGCGGCCACGGTTCCACGCCTTTGACGTCCTCCACCCAGGTGAAGAAACGCTCATAGATCTCATCCGTGTCATGTTGCGCTCGCCCTCGTCCCAATTCGGCGCCAACGCGCCCAGCGAGCCATAATTCGTATCGTCTGCCATGCTTGCCAGTCTACCGGTTGGGGCGAACGCATGCATCGAACGTGTGTTCGAATTGTTGGGTGTGTTGCGGTACAGTGGAAAGCATGACTGACGATTTGTTTGCCGCGATGGACGCGCCGGATGATGTGACGCGCCCGCTTGCCGTACGCATGCGCCCAGCGAGCATCGACGATGTGGTGGGGCAATCACGGGTATTGGGGGAGGGATCGCCATTGCGCAGACTCGCCAACCCCGCTTCGAAAGGCTCGCTCACCGCACCGAGCTCCATCATCCTGTTCGGACCTCCCGGAGTCGGCAAAACCACCCTCGCCTATATCGTCGCCAAACAGTCCGGCCGTGTCTTCGAGGAACTGTCCGCGGTCACCTCCGGCGTCAAGGACGTGCGTGACGTGCTCAAACGCGCGCACGAACGTCTCGTCTCCGAAGGCAAGGAAACGGTGTTGTTCATCGACGAGGTGCACCGCTTCTCCAAATCGCAGCAGGATGCGTTGCTGCCCAGTGTGGAAAACCGCGACGTCACCTTCATCGCGGCCACCACGGAAAACCCAAGCTTCTCCGTCATCAAGCCGCTGCTCAGCCGATCCGTGGTCGTCAAACTCGAATCGCTGGAACCGGACGATCTGAAAACGCTGATCAATCGCGCCATCGCAAGCGAACACGGCCTTGACAACGAAATCAGAATCACCGACGAGGCTGTGGATGAGATCATCCGCATGGCCGGCGGCGACGCACGTAAGACACTGACCATCCTCGAAGCCGCGGCCGGCGCGCTCACTGGTGACAAAGAACGAAAAAAAGGCGCGAAACGGCCCATCATCACGCCTGATGTGGTGTCGAAGGTCATGGACGTGGCCACCGTGCGTTACGACAAGGACGGAGACGACCACTACGACGTCATCTCGGCGTTCATCAAATCCATGCGAGGCTCCGATCCGGACGCCACCATGCATTATCTGGCCCGCATGCTGCGCGCGGGGGAAGACCCGCGCTTCATCGCACGACGCATCATGATCGCCGCATCCGAGGAAGTCGGCATGGCCGCCCCGCAGGTCCTGCAAGTCACCGTAGCCGCGGCGCAGGCAGTGGCCATGATCGGCATGCCCGAAGCGCGCATCATTCTTGCCGAAGCGGCGCTCGCCGTCGCCACCGCGCCCAAATCCA
>ENA-OQAY01000502-OQAY01000502.1-human-gut-metagenome-genome-assembly--contig:-NODE-502-length-11064-cov-0.807260_pt1 | contig 11064 bp, 13 predicted proteins | sample MGYA00242740_ERZ504537 | MGnify/ENA primary metagenome ERZ504537 (study PRJEB26092, sample SAMD00036272) | human gut metagenome | host: Homo sapiens | study: EMG produced TPA metagenomics assembly of... | reverse complement strand
AAGCAAAAAATACACAAGCCAAGATCCAACCGCAAAAAGCGGTTTCAAACTATAGCACTCCTCTTCAATAATACATTCTGGAGGAGTGCTACAAGAAAGAATCCTGCCCGAAGGGCTTTGTTATGTTATAGGAACATTACGGAGTAATTTCCTATAACATAACAAAATCATCATACAGAACTCCGATAAATATTATCAGGAAGTTCCTTATGATGATTTTTCTGTTTTCTTTTCTAATTCTCTTCTGACTTCTTAACAAACTCTGCTTTCGGCAATGGTCTGGAATAATAGAATCCTTGAATATTGTCACATTCCATCTCCTTCAGAAGTTCAACCTGATCTGCAGTCTCCACACCTTCTGCAACCACCTTCATGCCAAGTCCATGTGCCAGGATGATCACCTGCTGCACGACCATTCTTCCCTTCTGCTGGTGAATACAGTCAATCAGACTCTTATCAATCTTCAGTGTATTAAACGGTAATTCACTCAATGTGATCAGTGAAGAATATCCTGAACCAAAATCATCCATGTGCAGTGCAAATCCTGCATTTACCAGTTTCTCTGTAAAATCTCTGATCATAACATTATTCAGAGTAGCTGTTTCCGTCAGTTCAACAGGCACACAGGAAAACGGGATCCCATTCTCCTCTACAATCTTCATATAACGTTCAACAATATCGGAATGATGGATGCTTGTACGCGACAGATTTACAGAAATCGGAATCAGTTCCTGCCCCTTCTCCATCAGTTCACGCTGAAATTCGCAGACATACCGGAATATGTATTCATCCAGCTTCACGATCAGTCCGTCCTTTTCATATAGCGGGATGAAATCTCCGGGCATTACCATGGAACCATCCGGGTTGATCCATCGCACCAGTGATTCCGCTCCTGTGATTCTCTCTGTTTTTACATCATATTTCGGCTGGAAATATGCCACAAATTCTTTATTTTTAATCGCAGATTCAAATCTGTTCTCCAACAAACGGTCCTGCATCTGCTTCTGTTTCATTTTCTCTGTATAATAAGCAATGTTACACTCATAGTTATCGCGGATACTTCTGATCGCCATAAATCCTCTGTCACAGATTACAGAAACAGGTAAAGATTTATCAATATCCTGATAAACTCCATATTTGACCATAAGATTGGGAACAGGTGCATGCTCTGCGATTTCTTCTTCTATCTTTGTCACTGTTTCCAAAGACAGATCACAGTCATCACACGTCATACATACGAACTGATCACTCCCATATCTGGATACCAGACCTGTCTTCAGCATCTTTGTATAAGCTCCTGCCAGATAGCAGAGGATTTCATCTCCTACTTTCTCCCCGTAACTGCTGTTGATCAATTTGAAATCCCTGATGTCAGCAATTACAAGATGAAATCTCTCCCCCGGTCTGGTTTTCAGAAAAGATTTTGCATGATAGAAAAACGCCTGTCTGGTATAAACTCCGGTGAGCTCATCATGTTCTACTGCAGTCAGTGCCATTACGGACTCCCTCAGCTTGATCACACTGTTGATCCTGCCCATTACAAGTTTAAAGTTATAGGGCTTCGGAATAAAATCAACTGCACCAAGATCCAGGCATTGAAGTTCTACATCTTTTGAATTACTTCCGGTCATAACGATAACCGGTATGGTTGACAGAAATTTATCTGTGTTTCTGCGTCTGAGGAATTCAAATCCATCACACACAGGCATACAGATATCCAACAGCACTACTGATAATTCTCTGTAATGCTCGGAAAGAAGTTCCAGTCCTTCTTCCCCGTTTTCTGCGAGAAAAACATCAAATTTCTCTTCCAGAAAAGAAGAGAGGATATCTCTGTTTAATTCATTATCTTCTACGACCAGGACTTTTCTTTTGGACGGTAATTCCCCCGGTTCCAACAGTTTTGCATTGTCAGAATCTTTTCTCATACTTTTTTTATACCCCTCACACACAATTTCCAAAGCAAAGCATCTCCGGATATCCGCACCGGAGATGCTCAAATATTATAGTAACCGATCTGTTATCTGCAACCGTCCAGCCATTGTGGGAATATACTATACTTAAACGTTACAGGCATACATAATGTCTACATATCTTAACTCTTTGAGTTTACATTATTTTGCATAATCTTTCAAGCCTTATTCTGCAGTTGACATGATTTTGCCACGACTTTATTATGGAAATTTCATGCTCTGATGAGCTGAGGCAAAGATATCTGACACAGGATTTCACACTCTGATGGGCTGGATTAAGATGCATTATTTACGAGGATTGCTCTATACTTTTACAATGTACGGAATTTTTATATGCTGACAGTATAAACAGAGGCAGAAATGTTTCCACAAATAATCCTGCTTCAAACATTTCTGCCTCTGTTATCCTGTCTGTAAATCTTTAAAAATAATATTCTTCTGAATAAATCCTCAGATCCTCTTTTGTCCATTCCCCACCTTCAATATGAAAGCTGTTCAATACCGGATAGTCCGCCATCAGTGACAGGATCAGATAACTTGCCTTTGAATCAAAAGCAAGACGGATATCCTCCACTGACGGACGGGATGGAGAAGACGGATGGGGAATGCCAGTTTCCCAGCGGTTTCAATCCGTTGGCACGCATATCCCTGATCGCATTTATCTGGTCTCTGGGATCCAGGGTGAAGTGATCTTCTGCATGATCTTTATTCTCCAGAAAATATACCTTTCGGATTTCCCTTCCCTCCCCGGTTTCCACTCCGGCCAAAAGCCCGCAGGCTCCTCCGGAAGATGCTCTTTTGCATAATTAACGATCTCATCATAGAGATGATCTCTCATTCTTATTATAGCCATACTTTTCTCCTGTTTTGCATCAGGTTTTTCTTGTATTTACTGCTCATCTCTTGTGGCAAATCGGCCTGCTGTTTCCTCACAGACCTCCTGCTCGTAGTCGATCGGTTCCAGGATTGTCGGATGATCTCCGCATACTGCACAGTCATGAGTATCCTTCGGCAGTTTAACCTTATGGAATTCCATTGTCAGCGCATCAAAAGTCAGAAGATATTCTGTCAGAAGATCACCTACACCGATCAGATACTTGATTGCTTCCATTGCCTGTAAGGAGCCGATGACACCTCCCATTGCTCCGATGACACCTGCCTGCTTACAGGTAGGAACTGCATCCTTGGGCGGCGGATTCTTGAATACGCAGCGGTAACATGGACCTTCCCCGGGTACATAGGTCATCAGCTGACCTTTAAAACGAATGATACCTGCATGGGAAAATGGTTTTTTCTCCAGTACACATGCATCATTGATCAGAAATTTTGCCGGGAAATTATCAGTTCCGTCAATAATAAAATCATATTCTCGAATCAGTTCGCGGATGTTGGATGCGTCTACGAACATCCGGTAAGTTTTTACTTCCACATCCGGATTCATGGCATTCATGGTTTCCTTTGCTGATTTTACCTTTGCTTTTCCGATATCTGCTGTGCTGTGGATGATCTGTCTCTGCAGATTGGAAAGATCTACCTCGTCCGCATCCACAATACCGATTGTTCCCACACCTGCTGCTGCCAGATACATTGCCGCAGGTGCACCAAGACCGCCTGCACCGATGATCAGTACTTTTCCTTTCAGGAGCTTCTTCTGTCCCTTTGCACCCACTTCTTTTAAGATGATGTGACGGGAATAACGCTCAATCTGTTCATCTGTCATTGCCATTTAGCATCCACCTCCCATGAAATACAGAAATTCTACATTGTCTCCCTCTTTTAATACGGTAGACTCTTTATCCTCTGATACAACAAATTCTTCATTAATAGAAACGGTTACATATTCCGGCATCTCTACATTTTCCTGTGCGATCAGTTCCGGAAGTGTCAGTCCGTCTTTTACTTCTTTTTTCTCTCCTGCTACTGTGATAAACATATTTTTCTCCTTTATGCCTGCTCTCTTTTTAGAGTAATCCTTCAATCCAGCTGTTTAACTCTGCCTGTTTCAGTGCTCCTGTTTTCCGGTCTTTCGCCTGTCCGTCTTTAAAAAAGACCAACGTCGGATTTGCCTGCACTTCATACTGCTCTGCCAGCTCCACATCAAAGTTCGTATTTACTTTATATACTTTAATCTTATCCTCATAATCATCTTCCGCATTTCCGAGAACCGGTGCCAGCTTTTTACATGCCACACAGGAATCTGAATAAAAATCCACCAGAACCGTAAGTTTTTCCTTCAGGACCTTCTCTTCAAAATCCGCATTGCTTACCCGTACTGCCATCAGTTTTCCACCTTTCTTACATACATGGTGTAAGTACCATCTTCATTATCGGTTAATTTCAGTACCTTATGCCCTTCTTCTTTCATGCTGCGCGGAACATTCTGCACTGGTTCGCCATCGTTCATGCGGACAGCCAGAATCTCTCCATCCTCCAGTTCTTCGATTGCTACTTTTGCCTTCACGAATGTCAGGGGGCATACTTTATCGGTAATATCAACCTCATCGGTTACTTCAAAATCTAATTCAGCCATTATGTTCTCCTTTCACTGTCCTTCATACGCATCTTTCAGCTGACTACGGAAATCTTCTTCTCCCACACGCTGCAATGTTTTGCGGAAACGTTCACTTGGATTTGCATTTTTTTCAAAGAAATTAATTGCCGCATCTGTCACACGAAACAGTGTTTCTTTATCCGGGATCAGAGGAAGCAGTTCTTCTCCTTTATAGATATTATTTCCGAAGGTTCCTCCAAAAGATACGATATATCCCGGAGTTCCTTTCCATGCATCCACCGGACAGCTCTTTACACAGCGGCCACAATGATTACATTTCTGCGCATCCAGTTCTATTTTGCCGTCCACCATCTTCAGTGCATTCTGTCTGCAGGCTTTCACACACACACCACAGGAAATACAGTCGTCTTCCTTATATTCGATGTTCATGCCGCCTTTGATTCCAACATCGTTTTCTTCTGCTTTCAGGCAGTTATTCTGGCATCCTGTAACACCAAATTTGAATTTATGCGGGAGTTCCCGTCCGAAATATCTCTCATCAAGCTCTTTTGCCAGTGTGTAGGTGTCGATACATCCGCTTGGACAGACCTCTGAACCCTGACAGGCTGTAACTGTACGTACACGTGGTCCGCACACACCGGTTCCCACACCGCCTTTTGCCAGTGCTTCTTTTACCTCTGCCAGTTCTTCCACTTTAATAAAGGGAATCTCAATGCCCTGGCGGGAAGTCATATGTACATATCCGCGGCCGTATTTTTCTGCTACTTCTGCTACTGTCTTAATATTCTCTGCAGTTAGGTTTCCACCGACCACTGCCAGTCTCAGGGAACCGTAACCTTTCTGTTTCTGTCTCATATATCCGCCTTTTTTTAAGGCTGCATAATCTACTTTCTGTGCCATTTTTATCTCTCCTTTGTGTTTTTAGAGCGTTTTTCAAATATTTTTTCCAGATCTGCGGCTGTCCGGTATCCTTACAGCCGGTTGAATTATCGTAATACTCTCTCAGTTTCTTCTATTTCAGATATTCTGCCACTGCGGTTGCTGCATTGGCACCATCCGAAACCGCAGTTACCACCTGACGCAGTTTCTTTGTTCTTGCATCTCCTGCCACATACAGCCCTTCCAGAGCGGTTTCTCCTGTCTCCCCTGCTCTGACATAACCTGAATCATCCAGTACTGCAAATTTTTTTCAGAAGATCTGTCTGTGGTACTGCTCCGTAAGCAACAAATACACCGTTCACATCTATCACAGCTGCATCTTCCAGAACTACTCCGGTTACTTTCTGCTCTCCGATGATCTCTTTTACCTGATGCTCCAGTACGAAGATAACGTTTTCCTTCTCTCTCAGTTTCGCCACTGTAACAGCGGCTCCTCGGAATTCCTTTCTCCTGTGGATCACATATACTTTCTCTGCCACATCCGCCAGGTAAACAGCATCATCAAGTGCTGTATCTCCACCACCAAGAACTGCGACTGATTTACCTCTGTAAAATGATCCGTCACAGATTGCACAGTAAGAGACACCCTTTCCTGCATATTCCTGTTCTCCCGGAATATTCGCTCTTCGCGGTGTGGCTCCCGCCGCATAGATTACGGTTTTCGCTTCCACCTGCGAACCATCTGCAAATACAAGTTCAAAATCTGATGAAGCTTCTTTCTTTATCTCTGTTACTTCCTGTTCCATGAAGGATACCCCAAGCTTCACTGCATGTTCCCGGAAGTTCTCACCCAGATCATAACCGCTGATGCCCGGAAATCCCGGATAGTTATCTACCTGTCCGCTTTCTGCGATCTGTCCGGTTCCTTCATATTCTTTTTCTATCACTACGGCTGACAGATTAGCCCTCTTTGCATAGATTGCCGCACTCAAACCCGCCGGACCGCTTCCAATGATACCTACATCATATTTCATATCGTCAGTTCCTTTACACCTATTATTCCTATCGAATTAGTATGTTTTATAACAAACATAATAACACCGATAATTTCCTCTGTCAATAAATAAGATTATAAAAATTTTTTAGGATTCGTTATGGACTCAGGTTATAGCAGTTACTTAATATTCGCTGTACTAGATCCAACTGTAATCTCCGCCGGTCAGAGCAAGGCTCAGAAGTGTGTCCATCTTCTCTACCTCTTCTTCACCCTCAATCTTCTGAATCAGTTCTGCTGTATCCAGCACATCCTCCAGTGACTCGTCCGGACCGATCTCATAGTCGATTTCAGCCTCACAGTCCGGGCATGGATCCTCTTCATCGTCTGCATAGACAGAAAACGGTTGCCGCATTTTTTACATTCATAATATCCGCACTCTTTCGTGCCGTCTGGTACATAATACATCTTTTAATTTTCTCCTTTTTTTGTTTATATGATTAGTTTTTATATGATTGGTCTTCTGATGACAAAGAGCTGCCGGTTTTGATGATTCCCGGACAGCCCTTTATTCAACCTTCTGTACATCTAATTTTCTGCTTTTTCTTTTTTGAGCAATTCTGTATATTCTGCTTCCCTCATAGGTCTGGCATAGAAATATCCCTGAGCCTTGTTACAGCCGAACCCCTGAAGCATTACCTTCTGCTGTTCGGTCTCCACACCTTCAGCAATGATGGAAAGCTTCATATGATTTCCCATAGTAATGATCATGTGCAGGATTTCTTCTGCTCTTCCATAAGGATCTGCTGCACTTAAGAAACGCATATCCAGTTTGATCTCATCAACAGGAGCTTCTTTCAGCATATTCAGGGAAGAATATCCACTTCCAAAATCCTCCATCAGAATACGGAATCCTCCCTGGCGAAGCTTCTCCACAACTGAAAAGATCATTTCCGAGTCAGTGGCATACGCAGTTTCTGTTATCTCCAGTTCCAGATATTTTCTCGGAATCTGATAGCGTTCTGCTATTTCGCAAAGGGTCTGAAACAGGTTCGGATTATAGAATCCAACCCTGGACAGATTTACGGACACAGGATGCAGAGGAATACCCTCATCCATACATTTCTTCAGGAAAATACAGGTCTCTTCATAAATGTAGAGATCTACTTTTGCAATGTATCCGTTTTTCTCCAGTACAGGAATGAAGATTCCCGGAGGAAGCAGTCCCTTTTCCGGATGTTCCCAACGAACCAACGCTTCCGCTCCGATGACACGGTCAGTACACATATCATACTTTGGCTGAAAGAATGCCTTAAACTGCTTTTCCTTAAGGGCATCATCCAGCTCATTAATGATCATCTGCTCCTGGATCAGTTTCTTTCTGTGTGTATCATCATATACAGCAACCTGAATCATATGATTCTTCTTAATGCTATCCGCCGCCAGATGAGCCCGGTCACACATGATTCTCAGACTCTTTGATCTGTCTCGTATCTCATAAATCCCGGCAGAAATCTCTACTGTAGTCTTCAGATAATAATCTCTGATCCGATTACAGAAATGATTTATCTTTGCCTGTATCCTGTCCTCATTATCCAAAGTCAGGATTACAAAATGGTCTGCCTCATATCTGCAACTGACAATATCTATCCTGCCAAAAATTTTCTCCAGCTCCAGACCGATAAACTTCAGGAACCCGTCACCTGCATCCTCTCCAAACAGATCATTGACAAGCTTAAAATCCTCAATATTGATATAGACAATTCTGGCATCTGCCTCCGAATGCTTCTCCAGAAATTCCCTGCTTCTCCGGTAAAATCCTTCTTTATTAAGAAGCCCGGTCAGTTCATCCGTCTCCATCCTGCAACGATATGCTTCCTGCGCCGCAGCTTCCACCTGCATCTGTGTCCTGTGTCTGTTATTAACAATCACAAGTATAGTCAATGCCACCAGAAAAATCAGGATACATACGATCTGATATCTGTATTTCTCCATAAATTCCCATATGGAAAAAGATTTCTGCAGATTTATGGAATACTGCCTGATAATATTCTCCTCATCCTGACTGCTCAGGCTTCCGATGCTCTTATTGATCACAGAAACAAGATCGGGGTCTGTATTGTCCCCGTATATCATACAGGTCTCTGCTTTGGTAAAAACAATTCCCGACAATGCAAGATCACGATACTTTTCATCCTGCAGATAATAAGATGCTGCGTAACTGTCCATAATGGCCATATCTGCCTTTTTATTTACCACCGCATCCAAAACTGTCCGGGGTGAATCACAGTAAATCGCTTTATATGGGAACTCCCCTTCCGGTCTCAGACTTTTATATTTCTCAAATATACTGTTCATAGAGACAGTCAACGTCTCCAGAGTATTGATATCTTCTCCACGTTCTGCTACTATCTGAAATTCTCTCGTGAAAAATCCACCTGTAAGATGAACTTCAGGTTCATCGATCATTTCCTGACAGGCGGTAATTCCGGCTATAAAATCATACTTTCCACTCTGCGCAGCCTCTATAGGATCGGTATCCGGAGAAAGACTTTCAAACTCAAAAGGTATCCCGCTGATTTCACTGAATTTCTTCAGCAACGCTATATAGATTCCGTCCAGCTTTCCTGTTTCTTTATCTGTATATATCAGTGGCGGTTGATCACCAATGCATCCTATCTTTATGGGTGCACTGACGTTTTTGACATATTCTGTCTCTTCCCGGGTCAGAAGAGGTCTTGAATTTCTGTTTTTGTCCATAACATACTGTTCTGTAAGATTTTCTGTAAGATCTGGCACTTCTGCTTTAAGCTGCTCAAGAGCATTGTTTACCGCACTTATGACCTCTGTATTTCCCTTTGTTGTCATGATATACATAGGTGCAGCCCCGAATTTGTCCACAATCTTAAGTGAATCATGTTTGGAGATACTTCCCGTCAAGATCATATCCACTTTCTTCTGCTCAAGAGCCTCTATCTGATCCTGTTCAGATTCATAGTACTCCTCCGGACAGTGAAAATTTTTCTCATCCTGACGCTGTTCAAACTCTTCATTCTGATAGCTGTCTCTCAGCAGACCTACTTTTTTGCCATTCATATGCTCATAATCCTGAAAATAAATATCTTCATTATCCTCAGATGTATACAGCACCGCCTGCTCTGTGCCAACAGGCATACAGGAGAAATCATAATCCTTCTCCCTGGCCTCTGTTTTCTGCGCATTGCAGATCAGGTCTACCTTTCCCGGATTTCAGATCTGCCAGCTGATTTTCCCATGATTCATTGATATATTCATATCTCCAGCCGGTATACTGAGATATTTTATTCAGATATTCCACTCCATATCCCTTGTATACTCCACTGCTGCTTTTATTAATAAAGTCTGCGTCCTCACGATACGCCACCCGTATTATCTTTGTCCCGCCGTACGACTGTGCCTGAACCGGAACGATCACTCCCAGAAGCAAGGTAAACAGCAGAACGAACAACATTACATTTCTCTTCTTACCACTCATCTATCGTACCTCTCTCTTGAGTGATTATAACATAATATTCTCCAAAAAGGTATCTTTATAATGCTCGCTCAAGCATTTCCCCTTACAGAATCAATTAAGCGCTTACATACAAACTAAAAACAAAGAGACCGGAAATGCCCTGTTTTCAAGGCTTTCCAGTCTCTAAATGTGCCAAATTTTTTATTCAAACTCGATTTCGGCAACTATATATTGTGTCTAACCAAATTGTAAACATCTATATTTGGTACAATTATTCTTAAAATTCTACATATTCTTTGTCGTTTTTGGACTTTTTGCAAGCATTTTGCAATCATTACTATTTCAATATTAATATGTTCCAGCATTACTAATAGCATCTTCTATTAGTTGTTCTATATTATTTTTAATGTCATCGTACACATATGTACTTGTTAAATGAAATGATTCATAACATTCAACATATTTTGATAAACGTTCTTTATTTTTTCCTATCAAAATATTATAAAACGGATTGCTCCCCTTTGTTGTTTGATTTCCATTCTTATCCTTCAATCCATGTATATATATACCTACAATCCCCTTGTTTAGCTCATATGCCTTTTCAATTTCATAATTTATCCACTTTCTTCCTGATGTAGTTGCCCCAATTAACACCACCAAACAAGAACGCTTTGCCATCTGATTATCAATCCACTCTCTAATCTTTGCATCTGTCTTTTCTTTTACTTCTTCCCAGTCATTATCAGAAAAAGTGGAGGAATTATCTACTTTTCCCATATTTCTAACCTGACTTGCTCTCCAAGCATCCTTATTGTACTCAAAACTAAAAAACACCTGTCTCTTTGCCATAATTCTACTACCTCCTTAGAAGCTTTATTAATTTAACTATATTTGACACAATTTCATCATTTGACATTTTTGTATTAAGACTCTGAAATGTCTTTCTTACCTCATCATTTACTTTACCATAATATTCTTCAATATTCAAATTGATCTGCTCCCACAATTTTTGAGCCATATAACCTGTACATCCAACTGGAATTACAATATGTTTAGCATCAATTGCTATATCAAATTCCGTTTTTACGCCATTTGCCTCTACTATATTATCATCTTGTTTTTTATTGCCGAATATATAAAGAGAAATTCCTGCGCGTGAAATCATATCTTCTCTATACTGTTGCCATAACACTCTTGCCTCTTTACCTTGTGG
>ENA-OQAY01000501-OQAY01000501.1-human-gut-metagenome-genome-assembly--contig:-NODE-501-length-11066-cov-0.835085_pt1 | contig 11066 bp, 10 predicted proteins | sample MGYA00242740_ERZ504537 | MGnify/ENA primary metagenome ERZ504537 (study PRJEB26092, sample SAMD00036272) | human gut metagenome | host: Homo sapiens | study: EMG produced TPA metagenomics assembly of... | reverse complement strand
CGACGGTGGCGTCTTGTGTTTCGGCTTGCGTTGCCGGCTCGCGGTCGAGCTCCTGCAGGTACGAGTTGCCGGTTGCGGGATCCTTGTATGCCACGTACGCCTTGTCTGCGATGCTGAGGATCTCGGCGGTTTTGCTTTCCGGCGCGGATACGATGATCTGGAAGCCGAGGCGCGGCAGCACGGTCAGGGCGCGTTTCGTGTAGCGTCCGTCGGCTTGATGAGGGCTTCGTCCAGGAACAGTGTGGTGTAGGTGGCTTGCTGGTCAGGTCGCCGCCGAGCAGGTAGATCAGGGCCGCGCCGTAGACGAACGAGGTGAGTTCCTGCAACGCGCCGCCGGACTTGCCGCCGGTGGAGCTGATGCGCTCGTCGGGCAGATTGTTATGGTGCACGATCGCGTAGAACGAGCTGCGCACGCGTGGATCGAGGTTGCGCGCACCGTATTCCTTGATGCCGTTCGTGTCGCGGATCTGGCCGAGTTCCGCCTGGAGCCTGCCGATGAACGTTTCGCAGCCTGCGAACGCCTTGCGCGTCTCCATGGGATTGCTGCGCGCGTTGCGTGTCCAATCGTCGAGCTTCGACATGATGCGGCCCAACGAGGATTTGAACTGCCGGTCGATCGGGTGGAAGTCCACGTGGAGCGAGAGCCTGCCGCCGCGGGGGCCGAACTGTTGGCCTTTGAGCATGCCGTTGATGCGGTCGAGCTGCTCCCTGACGTTCTCCTCGTCGGTGTTGAACGCGCGGTTGAGCTGTTGGAAGCTCATATACAGCTTTTCGACGCTGTTCGCATACTCCTCGTCGGTCGCGGCGCGGGTGACGAGCATGTTGAGGTTCTTGAGCTCGTCAAGGAAATACGGATAGTCCTCCACGCTCGCCATGACGGTGTCGCCCTCCGTGGAATGGTGCTTCAGATAGTCGCCCATGGCGCGTTCCGTGTCGGCGCGCAATTGGACGGCACGCTCGTCGATCTGCTGGAGTCTCGCACGCACGGTGTTGCCGATTCTGCGCAGCACGCGCACGTCGAACGGCGCCGTCCCCTCACGGTCGAAACCGCCGGCGATGCGCTGCGGCCGTTCCTGCGGACGCGACGTGTCGAAACAGGTCTCATACGTGTCGGCCAGCAGATTCGACACCATGTCGGACAATGCGGCATCGTCGAAATCGGAGTCGCCATGCATGTCGAGCCATGCCTGTTCGGCATGGACGGCATGCTGCGCGTTTTCCAATTCCGCTTCGGCACGGTACCTGTTCTTGCCCTCGTCGTCCTTCTGCCGTAGCAGCTGTTTCAACTCGTCCTGCAATTGTGCCAGTTCCGGATCGCTTTCGATCCGTTCGATCTGCAGACGGATCCGTTCCGCCTTCGTCTCGAGCCCGTCCACGTCGATCTTGCCCCATGGCAGATCCGCGACGGTCAATGCGAGCTCATGCTCGTCCTGCAGCAGAGTCATGGCGTTGGCCATCTGCCTGCCGCGGCGGTCGGCGTCCTCCAACGCCCGTTCCGCCCCGTCAAGCTGGCGTTCCAATTCGGCCAGATACCGTTCGTTCACGAAGCCGATGACCTGACGCAGGCCTTTGACGCCATGGAATCCACGGTCGCCGGATTTGATCTGCCCGTCGACCTGCACCTGCCGTTCGGCCCGGTCCATGTCGTCGATCGCCTCCACGCAACGCGCGTCGAACCGTTGCGACGCGGTCTGCTCCTTCAACCATCCGACGAACGGCGAATCCTCCTTGTACCGCAGCTTCGACGACATCCACCCCTCGTTGCAGGCCGAATCGTATTGCGCGTCGGTATCGACGAAACGCCAGGCACGCCGCGTCATACGCGTCGGATCGATCGCGCTGACCTTCGCGGCGAACCCCTGCTCATGCCGCTTGTCCACGAGAATGGTCTGCGCGATGGGCGCGTACGTGACGTCCATCGCCAGACGCCATTGCTCGTCCCCCTCGTCCACGTCCATCAGTTCGGCCACGTACGGCAGTTCCGTCTCGTCCAAGCCAGTCGCCCGTGCGATGAGCGTGCGCGCATGGTCCATGTCGTCGCTGATGCGCGTCCTGTGTTCGATCTTGCGCCGGTAATCCTGCCTCAACAGGTCGCGTTCGCCCTGCCGGGCGTGACGTTCCACCACCATCCGCTGGTATTCGGATCGCGCGTCTTCCAAACGCTTGTCGTACGTGTCGAGCGACAAGGCGAGCGCGGCGCGTTTGGCGTTCCATGTCTGCTCGTCGGCGGGGAGTCTGCCTTCGACGCGTTCGAACCGTTCGGCGATGGCGTGCCGTTGTCTGCGCGCCTCGTCGGCGTCCTGTCGTGCGCGTTCGAAGTCCTTGCCGAGTTGCTGCAGGCTGCCGCCGTCGATGCCGTTCATGCGTTCTTTGACGGCTTCGATTTGCGTGTCGAGTTCGTCGATGCGCTGCTGAGACCGGTCGATGGCGTCCTGGGATTCCTTGGCTTTGCGTTGCGCCGATGGCAGTCCGGCGCGTACTTCGCTGGCCATGCGCGACCATGTCCATGCGGCGAGCGTCGTCTCGCCTTGCTCGCGGTCGGGGTCGATGGGCGTGTATTCGCGGCGTTCGCTGGCTTGTTTGGCGTATTCGCCGTAGCGGGCTTGTATGTCCTGCAGGATGGCGACGCGTTCCATTTTGTCTTCCATGCTGTGGAAGTTCTCGCTGAACCGGTTGTAGTCGTCGACGGTTTCGCGGGCGAGCCGGATGGATTCGGGCACGTCGAGCACGCCCTGTTTGAAGATGTCGTCGAGTTTGGAGGGCGCGTCGGCGGATTGGATCTTGTGCAGGAGCTGCATGCTTCGGCGCTTAGGCCCATGTCCTGCCAGATGGAGGCGTGGAACGCCTGCGCGTTGACGTGCGTCGTGCATCCTGGGTAGGTCTGTTCCATCAGTCCTCGCGTGAATGACGTGTCGCGGTGCCGGTCCATGAGGCGCGGGTCGATGGTCTGGTTCCAGGTGACGTATTGGCGGCGCAGTCCGTCCGGCCCGTCGCCTGCGGTCAGGTAGAGGAATTTTGCGCAGGACAACAGTCCGCCGTCGCTGCGGTTCGCGTATGTGTCGACGATCGCGCCCCAGATGTTCTGCGGGGTGCCGTCCGCGTCCCTGCCGCGCAGGAAGATCGGGGTCTCACCGTTTTCGCCGTCGCTGATGCCGATCATGCCGCGCAGGTACGTGTAGTCGTTGCGTTCCGAACGTCCCGAATTCGACGCCTTATTGTAGGGGGTGCCGGATGGGTAGAGCAGCGAGATCTGCGCGTCGACGAGCGTGGATTTGCCCGATTCGCTCGCGCCGGCGAGCAGGGTCACCGGCATCGCATCGTCCATGGACGGGCGGAACACGTGGTAGCCGCCGTAGGAGCCCCAGTTGACGATCTGCCGGCTTTGCAGCATCCAACGGTCGGAAACGATTTTCATGCCGTTTTCCATCAGTGTTCCCCTCCATCAAAAGCGTCATCGGCCGAATCGAAATCGAACGCGTCCTGCTCGACGCCGGACGAAACCGTCCCGGTCGAATCGGAAGTATCGCCACCATCCGCGCCGATGGACGAATCGTCATAACCATCGCCATCCGCGTCTTTCATACCATCGCCGTCCGTATCATCGGAGCCGAGCCACCGGTCGGCGAGCTTCTGGTCGAGCACCATCGGCACCAATGGCGTGAGCACGTACATGTTCTCGTCCCTCGTTTCCGCGAGATACCCGTAGGTGCGCATGCGCGAGATGACGGACGTGATCTTCTTCGCCGTGCCCTCCTCGTCGTTGCTGGCCGTGAGGAAGCCCGCTCCCGTGGCGAGCAGCGCGCGGATGTCGTCGAAGCTGATGAGCCAGTCGCCCGGCTTCGTCTTCTGGTTCTCGTACTCCAGCACCTTGATGCGCAGGGCCGCGAGCGTGGCGGCCTCCTCGCGGGTGAGGCTCACACGCGTCTTCAACGAGCGGATGTTCGTCTCCGCGTCCGTGACCGGCGACGCGTACATGATCCGGTATTTCGTGTTGTCGACCAGTCTGAGCATGTCGTTGTTCAACGACCGTTCCACGGCCTCACGGTACTGGCACGCCCTGTCGTACAGGCTGCCGTCGATGTAGCGTTCGCGTTTCAGCGCGATCGCGGCCATACGCGCCTCAAGAGGCATGTCTCCCGTATCCCCGTCGAACAATGCCGGCCTGTCCCTCGTCATATCCGGCCCTTCGGACGGCATGCCGGATTCCGGGCCTGTCTCCTCTTCGATGCCGATGCCAGTGTCGAATCCGTCGGTGTTGTCCGTCATGCTCATCCCTCCTCGATGATCTCGTCAAGCGCCGCCTCGGTGGTGAGGATCGGCCTGGTGCGCCACACGCGCTCGCCTCCGTCGATGGATACGCAATGCCATGCCACGGTTGCCGGTCCGTCCTGCGTGCGTAGGGCGCTTAGGAAGCCGATCAGCTCGCTTTCGCGCCGTTCCTCCCGGGGCAGCCGGTTGAAGCTCGCCGCGAAATCCACGAACCTGCCGTCCGCCGTTTTGACCGGATCGCGCCTGATGAGTCCGATCATGTGCGTCAGCCGCGGGCCGCACATCTCGACCATGGCCTTCAGGTCCGGCGCGTCGACGTTCGTCGAAGGCGCGTCGTCCAATCCGGCCGTGGCCGCGCGCGCCATCGATTTCGCGGGCCTGGACGGCAATGCCTGGAATTGCGCCGTGCCGGTGTCCGTACGGTATGGGCGTTCGTCCGAGCCGGGGTGCGTCTTCGCGTCGTCGCTGGCCCGCACGAACAGTCTGTGGAGCTTGTCGAGCATGGTGCGGTAATGCGTGTCGGTCTGCTGGCGCACCAGACGGCTCACCGCCTCGTCGGATATGCGGATCTGCCGGCGCACGTCCTCGATGCCCGCGTAGATGCGTTTGAGTTCGGCGCGTACCTGGGCGAGCAGGATGCCGGGCTCGCCCTCGAGATACGGGTTCTGGGCGATGTCTCGCACCGCCTCGTCGATTTCGCGGCGTCCCTCGTCGGTGACGATCACCTGGAACGCGTCCTCGAAACGCCGGCCGCTGTCGGATTCGTGGAACGACCTGTGGTATTCGTCATGGTAGGTGCCGAGCGCCTGCTCCACGCTGATGGAGCCCGACTGCATGCTTCGGCGCAGATTGTCGCCGTTGTCGCGTTCCTCGAGCGCCAGTTCGCGCAGGTCGATCGGCACGCCGCGCAGCGTGTTGTGGATGACGCCGATGATGTCGCCCACCTGTTGGGAGGTGAGCTTGTCCAACGTGTCGCTGTGCTTCAATTCGTCGATCTGCTTTTGCCGCTCCTCGATGTCGCGTTCGAGCAGGCGGATGCGTTCGCGGGGGTCGGCGGTCAGCTGCATGCGCGCATGCTCGATCTCCATGATGATGCTGTTGGCCTGCGCGCCGGACAGCGCTTTCGTGGTGTCCTCGAGCCGGTCGAGCGCCTCGATCGCACGGTGGGCGCGCGCCGTGAGACGGTACAGGTAGCGGTGGGCTGCGACGTCGAGCGAATTGGCGAGCCACGCGTAATCGCCTTCGCCTTCCTTCGTCAGCTGCTGCAGGATCGTGTGCGCGGCTTCCGCGGACGTCTGCCCTTCCTTGGGCGTGTAATCGCCCGTTTCCGCAAGTCGGGTCAGACTGCGGGAGAACCGTTCCTCGACGATCTCGCGTGGCAGCTCGCCGGTGAGCGGGTCGAACGTGGAGCGCAGCAGCGCGACGTACAGCATGGAATTGCCGCGCAGCAGCAATCGCAGCACCCCGGTCTCATACACGGGCCGGAGCCGTTCCATTTCCCGTCTTACATCCGCCAACGGCGTCCCGTCCTTCCCTTAGCCACAAGTTTCCCGATGCGCATCCATTGTAAGATAGCATGTCCGTTTTCCCGTGATCGCGGCGGGAAAACCGTCCGGCGCGAACGTCATTTGAAGATGACGTAGCGGCACAGCAGGAAGCCCCAGACCGCCTGCATGCCCATGGTGACGATCTTGACCGCCATGGTGGGCCAGCCGAGCAGTCCGGGGATCCAGGCCATCATCAGGTTGGAGAACAGCAGGTTCCAGCAGTACATGGCCACGAACATGGCTATCGAACGCGCGTAGTTCGACGAGGATTTGAATGTGACGTTGCGGTTCATGACGTAGTTGAATGAGCCGGAGCAGAAGACGGCCACGGCATTCGCCAGACGGAACGGCAGGCCGGCCAGCTGAAGCACGGCGAACACGCCGAATTCCACGAAGGTCTGCATGGCCGAAACGCCGCCATAGCTGAACAATTGTCTGACGATGCCGTTTTTCGGTTTTCCGTCCGTCGGCATGCGGTCTCCTCCCGGTCGTCTCAAACGCTACGGCTGGAAAGCATAGTCACACATGTGGTTACGGACGCGCCCGGAGGCGTTTCGGCCCGGCGGAATGAAAAAACGGAAGGACGCCCCTTCCGGAGTTTCCGGAAGGGGCGTCCCCCACGTTTTCGGATCGTGTCCGCTCAGATGCTCATCGCCATGAGCTGGGCCGCATACTCCTCCACAAGCTCGCTGTCGCGCTCCGTCCAGGAATGGCTGGCGGAATCGTCCGGCACGAAAGTGGTGTCGATGTCGATGTTCTCGTTCATTTCCTTAATACCTCCGTTCGTCCCACTTGCCCCCGGCGACATTGCCGACTTTCATGGAACAGGCAAAAGTCTGGACCATAAACGCGTTCGATGCAAGAGCGTGTTCACATCGTGGTCAAACGTTTTTCCTCCACGCGTACATGCCGTGTCTCCGGCGTGAAGACGATACGATGGAGGCATCCCTGCCACCAACCAAAGGAGGGCGATGATGAGCGACGAACGCGATGAGGCCGAACCGATCGAACTGGGATACATCGAGGACCTCGGGGACATGATTTCCGTTCAGGAGGGGTCCACCGTGTCCCGCACCGTCATGCAGAAGGCCGGAGGCAACGTGGTGCTGTTCTCCTTCGACACGGGCGAGGAGCTCAGCGAGCATACGGCCGCGATGCCGGTGTTCGTGCAGACGCTGAAGGGACGGCTTAAGGTGACGGGCAACGGCAGGACCGTGGAGCTTGTTCCGGGAGGCCTGGCCTACTTTCCCACCCGTATCCCGCACGCGATATACGCCGAGGAGCCGTCCGTCATGATGCTGACGATGGTCACGCCGGCACGCGACAACATCGGCGACTGAAAAAACAAGACCGCCGGCATCGGATTCCATTGGATTCGCCGGTGCCGGCGACTGCCGGAAATACAAGAAAAGCTCCCTCCCGGGAGCTTTCGTTTTGTGGAGCGGACAACGGGACTCGGACCCGCGGTCTCAACCTTGGCAAGGTTGCGCTTTACCAACTAAGCTATGTCCGCATGTTTTCCACCTTGGTGTGCAACGAGTTGAAAATATACAGGAGCGTCCGCCATCGCGCAAGCCCGGCGTGTCGCGTTTTTGCGGCGCCGGACTCGCGGCAGCTCCGCACGACGGTCAGACATAGTCGTACGGCATGCGCTTTTTAACGCGCCAGAACACGATAAGCGCGATGTCGAAGAGCAGCGCGTAGAAGCCACGGTCCGTCCACAATCCGTAGACCGCGCAATACAACACCAACGCGCGTAACGTATAGAACACGATCCCGTGCATGCCGGAACGCTCCCTGGTCTCCACCGTCATGCGCGTGAAACCGCCGCCCAACGTGCGGCCGGCGCGCCTCCACGGAATGATCCCTTCGAACAGGACGAACATGACGATGGTGGCCACGGCGGAGACGGCCGCATTGACGTTGTTCGCGCGGTTCACATCGAACAGCACGCCAACCAGATAGATAAGCGCCGTGACGGACAGCGACGCCGTTTCGACAAGGAACAGGTCGATCGCGAGCGCCACGCAGCGGCGCACGAAGCCTGGCTCGGTGGTGATGGCGTCTTCATCGATGCGCTGTTGGGGTAGGAAGTGGGTGACAATGCTTCCCATGGCGTAGCCGAGTATGCCGCCGAGGGTGTTGGTGATGAGGTCGTCGACGTCGAATAGGCGGTAGGCGCATGGATAGATGCCCCAGATGCCGGTCAGCTGGGTGGTTTCGATGAGCAGCGAGGTGAGGAACATGGCCGGCAACGCCGTGGCGAATTTCCAGCGGAAGACGCGTTTCATGAAGTAGCCGAGCGGTAGGAAGAACACGACGTTCATGGCCAGTTGCATGACGCCTGTGATGCCGTCGGTTCGGATGTCGTGGATGAATTCGAATGGGTTGAGTTGTGGCCTGAGATGGTGGGCGGCGCAGTAGGTGGCCGGGTTTTCTGGCATTGGGTACATGGTGAAGCATGCGAGCGCGATGAGGTAGAGCACCACGAGATATGCGGTCAGTGCGGAGGTGAAGCGTAGCCGGTTGTCGCGGTGGTAGAGCAGTGCGAGCACGGGCAGGGTGAGTAGGAGTGAGAGGAATGGCCAGATTGCGATGGCGAGCGCGAATGGCTTGCTGAAGTAGAGGACGTATGACATGGCCGGTTTCCTTTGCTGGGCGTGTGGGATGCGCGTGGTGTGTGCGTGGGTTTCGTTTCCGTTGTTGGTTCAACGGTAGTACGGCTGGTCGTGTCCGTGGCATCGTCCGTCGTATTCATTCCTTGGCGTAAATGTTGGGGTGACTCATCCTCTGGTATGAGATGGCCCGGCGTGTTTCTTCGTGTCTTTTTCCTCTTGCTTTTCCGTTGGATTGCTTGGCGTCTGATCCGCGCGGAACCGATTTCGGACATCGTCTTCGCCGTCACCGCGGGAATCCTGTTCATGGCGTTCACGCCGAAACTGCTCAGCGAATAACGGAAGCTCCCGCCTTCCACGCGGAAGGCGTGAAAGGCGGGAGCTCTTATGGGAAGACTAAGGCGGATTTTAAATCCGAGGAATAGTCACCTTTTTGGCACCGGTCATGTAATGCCAGAGATCTTCCGTCCCCGGAATAAGGTCATGCAGAACGCCTGATGTTTTTTCGACCGCTGCGCTCGGTGTGCCCGGCACCGGATGGTCATCTGTTGAAGACGCGAAATCGAGTCCGATGATCCACGCATCGGCACTCTCCGCGGCACCAATCGCCTTCATTCCAGGATATTCGGCGAGAACGAGATTGATGGCATCGGCCAATATCATCTGACCCTCCTTGCAGCATTCCAGTACTGATTCGTCGGATTCGGCTTTATACGCTTTATACGCGTCAAAACGTCACCGTCCATATTCAAATACCATGAGTCGTTTGCCGATCTCGTTTGCGGAGCGGGGGAATCATTCCGCCTGTTTGACGCGTTCCATCGTAGTATCCGTTGAAGGGCGTTCTTGTTGGTCTTGGTATCCATTCCTCTTATCACGTTTCCGCTGTATGCTTTAGGGAAAGCTGTTATGTGGGAGGATCATGCGGACCACGAAAAGCAAGAAACCCATCACCGTCGTATCGGTATGCGTCGCCGCCGTGGCATGCGCTGTCGGCGCGTACCGGTTCGTCTACCTGCACTCCGGCCTGCCGATGTCAGTCATGCTCGGATCAGCATCAACGCGACGGGCAAGTTCGACGAATCCCAGATCGACGGCGCGGTGAAGGCGGACCTTGCCAGGCTGAAATCCTGGAACGGTTGCCGCGTGGATGCCGTCCGATATGACGCAAAGCGTTCGGCCGCGCTGCTTGCAGCCGAACACGACGTCACGGCTTCCGGTGGCAGTTCTTCGATTTCCACGGCCATTGACGAATACGGGATGGACAATGTGATTTACCTCTCCAATGACATCTCTTGCCATGCCGGCTCGCAGAACTCGTCCCAAGATGGCTGGGGAAGCTGGTACGCGTGGAATCCCGGTTCCGCGCGGGCGGAACACGGATGGATCTTCATCGACGAGGGATATTAAAAAGTTCAACGGAATACCGTGCACCATGCCATGATGTCGAAACCATACGATGACGATTGGCTTTAGTACAGCATTGATAAAAAGCGGGCCTACGCGTCCTGATCACGCGGAACGCAAACCAGCTTTCGATGGCATAGGCATCGCTTGGCTTATCTGACTACTTGGTCAAGGAACCACTCATCATGACTGGCCACCACCAATGCTCCCGGATAGTCGGCAAGACATCTTGCCAGAGCCACCTTGGACTCTAAGTCAAGATAGTTCGCCGGCTCGTCCATGACAATCAACTGAGGCCGGTCAAGAATGCCCAAGCACAACATGAGCTTGCGCAGTTCGCCCGGAGACGGCGCTTCGTTAGAAAGCAGCTTATCCGGATCGGCGTTGAGCTGGGCGAAGGCGGCCAGCACCTGCGAGCGTTCCTTACCCTGCAATGCGGCGAGTCGTCTCATGGTTTGAGAAAGCGCGGCTTCTCCCGTTTGCTGCTGGACGTCAGATGCGGCAAGTCTTCCGGCATGCTGTCCAGCAATGCGTTCATCACGGTTGTTTGCCGAGTCCGTTGGCACCGGTCAGTCCGATATGGTCTTGCTGTCCGATGCTGAGTTTTGGTATGGCGACGCCTGGCATCCGTGGTTTTTCACCACTCATCCCTGGATTATGCGCGACCTTCCATTGATGTCCGTCGGCATGCAGTATGGATTGTGTTGGCGTTCTCGCGGCATCGTTCGAGCTGGTCATCCTGCCGCTGCCGAATATGATAATACCTTCCGTGAGATGCAGGAGCTCCTTTCTGTTGCTTGGCCGTATGTCGATCCAGATGTCGCCGTCGTAGCGTTTGGCCGCTACGGTTAGTGAATCTAGTGTGCGCTGTGCTCGTTCAAGACGCTTGTTCATTTGTCGGTATGCGGCGCCCGAAGCGGTATCGGTCTGTTTTTCGATCCATTTGTGGTGATCGAGGGCGCTGTGATCTTTGCGGTCGATTTTCCACTCCCGTTTGCACGAGATGTCGCATGGCGAAGGTTTCTGAGATTCTCCTGTCCCACACGGGAAAGGGTCTCTATCTTATGGACGAACCCGAATCCGCGCTCTCGACACAGCGGCAATTGACTCTGCTGGAGCACATGTACCGAATGGCAAACGACGGATCACAATTCATCATCGCAACCCATTCGCCGATTCTGCTCGGTCTGCCGGATGCGGAAATCCTGTCATTCGACGAAAACGGCGT
>ENA-OQAY01000500-OQAY01000500.1-human-gut-metagenome-genome-assembly--contig:-NODE-500-length-11074-cov-1.055632_pt1 | contig 11074 bp, 13 predicted proteins | sample MGYA00242740_ERZ504537 | MGnify/ENA primary metagenome ERZ504537 (study PRJEB26092, sample SAMD00036272) | human gut metagenome | host: Homo sapiens | study: EMG produced TPA metagenomics assembly of... | reverse complement strand
ACTTGTTGTTGCAATGCTTGCTACTTCTAATGTGCCGGTATGGGCTGCTGAGTTACAGCGATGGTACAGATGCTGCAACTGCTACAGAAGCGCCAGCTGCAGAAACATTTGGCGATGATACAGATATTGCTCCGGTTGTAGAAGACACAACAGATGATGTGCAGGTAGCTACAGCTGCAAGTGATTATGATTTTTCTGGTATTACGGTCAATGATAAAATGAAAAACCCAACATGGGCTTGGAAGGCTGAAGACTCCAGTTCTGTTGTTGGCACAACACCTGCAATTGGTACTTTATTTAAAACTTATACATTTACTGGAACTGGCAATTTACAGTATGCATGGGCATATAACGGTGCCTGGAATAAACCAGCGGCAAATGCAAACGTTATTAGTGGTGGGACTTTAGCAAACGTAACAGTTCCAGATACGACAGAATTACAAAAGTACGTAAATCAGACATTATCCTTAATCTTAGTTGAAGAAGGAACTACAACACCTATTGCAAACTTTTCATTTGGAACTATTCAGCCAGTAGACCTTGGCACAACAGGCGTTAGTGTATCTGCCAATGCAAACTATAACGGTGCAGAGCAGAAGCCAACTGTCACAATCGATACATCGAACGTTCCTAGTACATATACAGATATCAAAAGTTCAACAGCAGATGCTTTTGATTGGAGTTATTCTGGAAGCAATGGCTTAACAGAAGTTGGTTCCAATGTAACAGTAAGCGGAACATTAAAAACAGCTAATAAGTTATACACTGGAAGTGTCAAAGGAAACTATACAATTGGAAAGTATACAATTACTAACAGTAATCTGATTGTAAAGGTTGCTGATACCAATAAAGAAATCACATATACTGGAAATACTGCAGAAACAGTTGATAATTCTTTAGTTAATGTATATCTTCCAGATGCAAAAGATGCTACAAAAGCATCCGATATTTCTTTAAACGAATATATCAAAAAAGTAACTGTTAATGCAGGTGCCATTACTCCTGAAGGAAGAGCTGGTTTAAAAGTTACATTAGATGGAGCCAAATTAAAGAAATCTGGAAAATTTACAAATGAGGCAGATATTGAGTTAGACATAACAGCTGATAATGCTACAACTGGTGTGCTGAATACCGTAAAAATTGTTCCGATTGATTTAGCAGGCGTTACTGCTACATTAAAGAATCCTTTAAAACTAGAAGAAGTTTCCACTAAAGTTTTAACAGCGAATGATTTAGTGTTTACTAAAAATGGAAAAGAATTAGAGTAAAACCTGCAGATGTTACTGTAACTATTACTAAAGGTACTTACGATAAGATTGGAACTTATACAGGTGCTATTGTCATTGCAGCTGCCAATGGAAATGTTAAAAATTCAACAACAGCAAATTTAGTAATTAAAAACAATACATTTGCTCCAACTGCTACATTTAAAGGCGGAGAAGCCAGTAATTATTTAACTACTGATGGAACTACTCCTACAAAAGGTTTGGATTATAACAATGGTAAAGCGGTAGAGTTTGATGCAGCAGATTTATTTAATGGCACAAATACTACACCTAAGTTAGGATGGTTTGATCCAATTGGAACTGCTGCTTCTGCTACTAAAACTGAGCAGAGTTACTATCATGTTAAATATAAAAATAACGTAAATGCTACTGGAACAGGTAAAGATAAGCTGGGTGTATTAACAGTATATGCAGTTGGCGGTGATTATGATGGATGCAGCAAAGATTTCTATTTTAAGATCAATCCATCTAAAGTTACTCCTACTGATACAGATAAAACAACTGTAACAACAGCCATAAACAAAGATATCGCTGGTGTCTCTATCAAAGAGGCAAACAATAAAGATGCTGCTGCATATGCAGATGCTATCGGTATTACTGTAAACGGAACCAATGGCGCAGCGAAAACAAAAGACACTATTATTTCCAACGCAACAAAAGATAATGACTACAAAGTAGAATATTCTTTTGTACAAGCTAATGGATCTACTGCAGGAAGCAACGTAGTTGGTGATTATGTAGCTGCTAAAATTACATTAAAGAAAGATGGTAATTTTGCTCTTCCAGAAGGAACTACTTCTACAGCTACTGGTGCAATAAGCACATATCCTAAATTAGGAAAAGAAGATACTGGCGTTAAATATGCAGTAACAGAAGCTACTGCTAAAGATAATGGTGTTATCACATTATATGTTCCAATTGTTGAAAAATCTATTTCTGATTTAGACATTTCACTGGATCAGACAAGTTATACATTTACCGGTACAACAATTGAGCCAAAAGTAAGTGTTAAATTAAATGGAAAAGCATTTGAGAAAGGCACTGATTATACTGTAAGTGTTAAAAATGGTATTAATGTAGGTACTGCGGATGTTACTGTTACATTAAAAGGAAGCACAGGTTATAAAGGAAGCAAGACTCTTTCTGCAACTATTACACCTGCTAAAATTTCCGATGTAAAATTTGCAATTAAGAAAGGTCATGAACTGACATATGATGCAACACAGAAAAAACCAAGTATTGCTCAGGATGAAGACACAACAACCACTAAAATTGACTATGTTTCTGAAAATGATGCAGCTGCACAGGTAAAATTAGGTTCTGTTGTTATCAGCCAGTTATTTGATATCACATACGGAACAAATGTTGATGCTGGAAAAGATGCCGGTACAGTTACATTAACACCAAAAGCATCTGCCGCAAAGAACTTTGATGGAAGCAGTGTAACAGCTACATTTGACATTGCCCGTCGTACTCTTACAAACAAAGAGGGCACAACAGCTGGTACTTATCCGTGGGCTGTTAAACTTGTAAATGATGATGGACTTATCATTGCCAGAACTGATGTTACGCCTTCTAATGCTCCTGCTACTACTCCAAAAAAATATACTTTAGAGGCTTCTGATACGGATATGGAGTGGACAGGAAATGATACCATATTTGCTAATGCATCTCTTGTTGATGACAATATTGATACAGTAAAAGCAACTAGTGGTGAGTCTTCCAAACCATCTATCAGAAAAATGACATTACATACAAACTTGCATATGCAAATAATGTGGAAAAAACTACAATAAAAGCTCCTGCATACGTATGTGTTGTCGGTACAGGCAATTATGGCGGAACTTATTCTATCGTAAAAGATACTAAAACAGGTGATGTAACTCCAATGCTTACAAAAACCGTAACAGAAATTAACAAGAAGAATCCTGGTACATATGAAGTACTTCTTGATAATGTATTAGAAAATTCCTGGGCAGAATTCCAGATTTCTGGACGTAGCTTTGCAGCTAAAAAACGTTACTATCACAAACGCAACATATGCAGGTGGTGTAGCCGTTAAACCAGGTTCTGTTGTAAAAGATCCTAAGACAGGCACAGTCCTGACAGAAGGAAAAGACTACGAATTAGTATTTGATAAAGAAAATGTAAACGCTACAAATACACCAATCGAAGTAACTGTAAAAGGTATCGGTCAGTACAAAGGCAGCCTTGTAAACGCTAAGACAGACGGCAAGAAACTCACATTCATCATCGAGAAGAAAGCCCTCAAAGATTGCTCCGTATCTGTAGATAAGAACCTGAAACTTACAGTTATGAACGGCAACGTTCTTGAAACAAAAGAAAACTTCACTGTTAAAGACAACGGTGACGGAACAGCTACTGTATCTGTAGTTGACGGTGGAAAGAACTACACAGGTTCTGTTAACGTTGAGATCGGTGGAAGAAAAGTCGGTGCTCCGATGATCAGCAATGTGAAAGTTGTTGGCAACAAAGCAACTGTTATCCTTTCTGATGATGTAGAAGGTGCTTCCGGTTATGACTATGTAATCTCTACAGATAAAGACTGCATCACAAACAAAGATTATGTAGCTGTAAACAAGAATCAGGCTAAGACAACTACAGCATTCAAATATGTAGATAAAGGAACATACTACGCATACTGCCACGCATGGACACGTGATGCAAACGGTAAGAAAGTATTCGGCGAATGGTCCAACGGATTCCAGTTCTCCGTAACTGCAACTACACCGGATGCTCCAGTGATCACAGACGTAAAAGTAAGCGGATCTACTATTTGTATATTCCATTTAAGTAGTGCATCTTTTCCAGAAATTCAGAGCACCTAAATCCGATATTTTAGAGCAGGCATTTCCGCTCTATAGTGCAATCGCCTATAATGAATCCATGCACATAAAATTGTGTAAATTCATTACAGGAGGTCGATAACCATGACTGATTATCGAGAAATCATCAGACTGCATAGTCTGAAGTTCAGCAATGTAGCCATTGCTAACAGCTTATGCTGTTCACGCAACACAGTTTCAGAGGTGCTTAAGCTTGCTGAAACACATTCTCTGGAATGGCCTATTCCGGAAACTCTGGCTAACAGAGATATTGGGCATCTGTTTTATCCAGGCAGGGGCAATAATGAGGGAAGAAGACTCCCTGATTATGAGTATGTTTACAATGAACTGGCCAAGCCCGGTGTAACACTCTCACTTTTATGGGCGGAATACTGTGCAAAATGCGAAGCTGAGCATACGATTCCGTATCAGCATTCACAGTTTAATGACAAATATCATGCCTATGCTGCATCAAAGAAGGCAACTCTCAGAATCAAGCGCAAACCTGGGGAAATAATGGAGGTAGACTGGGTAGGCGATACGCTTAAAGTTTATGATGCTGCCAGTAGCAGCGACATATCTGCATATATATTTGTTGCTGTTCTTCCATGCAGTTTGTATGGATATGCGGAAGCATTCCCCGATATGAAATCCAACCACTGGATAGAAGCTCATATCCATGCCTATTCATTCTTTGGCGGTGTAACACGTATTCTTGTACCAGATAATCTAAAACAGGTGTGATCAAAAACACACGGACAGAGCTTATACTTAACCGATCCTACCACGAAATGGCAGAGCACTATGGAACTACAATTATTCCTGCCCGTCCGGTAAAACCGAAGGATAAACCAAATGCGGAAGGTACTGTAAAAGTTCTTGAAACATGGATCCTTGCAGCCTTAAGAAACCGGAAGTTCTTCACTTTTGATGAGCTTAATAAAGCCATCCATGAAAAACTTGAAGAATTCAATGCGAAACCTTTCCAGAAAAAGAAAGGAAGCAGGTTATCTGCATTTATTGAAGAAGAAAAGGACTTCCTCATGCCATTACCTGCTTCCCCGTATGAAACGGCTGTCTGGTCAACTGCCACCATACAACCCGATTATCTCATAAAAATCGGAGATTGCAAGTATTCTGTCCCGTATGAATTTATCGGTAAGAAAGTCGATATCCGTGTCACTGAAAACAGTATTGAAGTTTTTTACCACAACAACCGTATAGCATCGCATGTGCGTAGGCTGTACTCTCCGGAACCGATTTATGTACCAGAACATATGCCTGAAAATCACAGAAAGTTTCTGGAATACAACACCGACAGTTTTCTGGCCTGGGGAAAGAATGTTGGCTGTTCCACCCTTATTGTAGTAAAACATTTTTTATATATGCATAAGGTAGAACAACAGGGTTACAAATCCTGTGCATCGTTGATGAAACTTGCGGACCGCTATGGTACGGAACGTTTGGAAAACGCCTGTGTCAAGGCACTTAGTTACACGCCAAGCCCAAGTTTGAAAAATATCAGCACCATTTTGAAAAATGGTCAGGACAAAGTGGCAGTAGAGAAAGCTGCTTCCAGCGCTTTTAATAAAGAAAGTTCCAAGTATGGCATTACCAGAGGTGCCTCCTATTACGAAGGAGGTGACCGTTCATGATCCGTCAGTCAACCATAGATAAGCTGCATGATCTGCGATTATCTGCAATGTCAGATGCTTTTGAATGCCAGTGCAGGGATCCTGAGACCTATCAGGGATTATCCTTTGAAGACCGCTTCGGTATGCTGGTTGATAAAGAATGGGATAAGCGAAAAAGCACAAAACTGCAAAAGCTTATCCGCAGTGCTGAATTCCGTTATCCCAATGCGTGCATGGAAGATATCGAGTATCATCCTGACCGAAATCTGGATAAAGGACAGATGCTGGAATTCTCCACCTGCCGGTATATATCCGATGACCACCATATCATTTTAAAAGGAGCCTCCGGGAATGGCAAAACATACATCGCCTGTGCACTCGGGATCGCAGCCTGCAGGAACTTTATCAAAGTACGTTATGTACGTCTGCCGGATCTATTGAATGAACTGGCTGTTGCACATGGGGACGGCACGCTGAAAAAGGTAATTAAAGCATATCAAAAGATTGATCTTTTGATTCTGGATGAATTCCTGTTAAGTCCAGTATCTACAGAACAGACACGGGAGCTTCTCGAGATCATTGAAGCCCGTAGTGTAAAAGGCTCTGTGATTTTCTGTACACAGTTTGAACCAAAAGGCTGGTACAACCGCATTGGAAATGAATGTGATGCCACTATTTGCGAAGCAATCATCGACCGGATCATTCATAATTCCTACGAGGTGATGATTGATGGCCGTGTATCCATGAGGGAACGCCATGGCATTAACGCTTCCCGGAAAGGAGCTGTCCATGACTGACTATTGCGCCTTCAGCAAAGACCATAAATGCATCAAGTTTACGGATTATGAAATAACCCGCCACGAATTAGAGGAAGCCGATGAACTGTGTCATGATAATTGGAGAGAAATCCAGCACTTAAGAGAATATATTGACCGTTTACAAGTACTTCTTACAGAACACGGAATAGCTATTCCTGATGAATACTAATTAAATGCTGCACTCTGCTCCGGAAAGATATGCACTATTTTTCCGGAAAAGGGTGCTCTGAATCCTTGGAAAGCATGCACTATTGCATTGGAATACTCACTATTAAAGTAACTTATCGTCCGGCTGCTAACGCAACAGGATATGATGTAGTTCTTGGAACATCCTCTAAGAAAGACAACGGTGAGTTACGTCCATACAATTATGGCGCTCACAAGAAACTGAACCTCAAAGAAGGTACAGTAACAGCTACATTCAAGAAGGTACCAAAGGGAACATGGACAGTTGGAATGCACGCATTCAACAGAACATCCATTGATAACAAGAAAGTATTTAGCCCATGGTCCAATCTGAAACAGCTAAAGTGAAATAATCCATTTGGGTAATTAATACAGATTCCTAAAACAAAGAGACCCTCGATCATACTAATCGAGGGTCTCTTTGTATAAAAATATAAATGAAAGAAGATAAAACATGAATGATAGAATTACTGTTATCTTGGGTGCAGGAGCAACAGTTGACGCAACACATGTTTCAACAGATTTCCTTACCAAAAAGTAATCAATAATTGCCAAAAGTATACCATTAGTGATAATGATACAAAGTCTATAGTTGATGAAATATGTAGTGGATTGCAAAAAATGTCCAAACCCGATATTGTTAATTTTTGAAGTTATATATCATATATTAGAATTATTACTCAATTATCATCCAGATAATAAATCTGAGCAATTATTTTCTTATTATGATATTTTTGCAAATCTTAATTCAGTATTTAAAAATATTGATATAGCAAACGTTTTTTCTTCTATTAATGCAATTATAAATACTGTCAACGATGAAATTGCAGATTATGATGTAAAATTTGACACATCAGATTACTTCAATAAGTTTTTTTTCTGTATTAAGTAAGAAAAAAATTTCTTTAGATGTATTTATAAGTAAGAAAAAAATTTCTTTAGATGTATTTAATTTAAATTATGATACATGGGTCGAACAATCCCTACAACATTATAATGATGGTTATGTCAATATTCCATCATCTCAAATTGTAAAAAGATTTGATATTACTGAGTATTTAAAGCAAGATGATAGACACACAGTTTCTCACCTTCATGGACAAATTCATTTTGAATATCCAGAATTTGATATAGTACAAAATAATGAATATTTCAAAAGGGAAGAAGTCTATACATTATACAAATATAACAATTACGTTGATGCAAAAAAACATAGAGAACAAAGTATACGCACTCCAGATAAAACGCAATACGGAAACGCACTTTTTACGTCTAATATTATAACTGGATTAATGAAAAATGATAAACTTCTTTGGAATCCATTTATAGCTTATCATAATAAACTTGTCAATAGTCTTCTTTCTAATCCAAATCTTATCATAATAGGGTATGGTTTTTCCGATTTATATTTAAACAGACTATTGCTACAATATCATAATAATTTTTTTTGATAACAAAAAAACATTAATCATAGATTATATTGATAAAAATAAATATAATTTAGCATATAATTCACCTTTTGATTCTGCCGCCAAAACAAAATTCACCAATTATATTTTTAAAAAAGATGGATGGTACCATTATCCTAAATATGACAAAGGTGACTTTTTTCTGTCAAATGATAATGCCGTATGCATTTATAAAAATGGCTTTAGAGATACTGTTAATCATCATTTGGATGATATTTGCAATTTTTTATAAATGACAAAGTACACAAACAGGACTCCTGTTGCTGATTTCTCAGTTTGTCACTAATCAGATTTGTTTCCCTGTCACAGATCTGCTAAATTTTGTGTCATTATCATTTTTGTGCAATCCGGCAGATTTCCTGCCGGATTATCTGTTTCATTTACAATGTTACATATGAGCTGAGTGTGCTTCAAGTGTTTTTACAATACTGATGATGTCCACCTTTGACAGCTTCGGATAGTCCTGTTCAAGGCGTTCCCTGTTCCAGAAGCAGTCCGACAGAGACGATATTTCTGTGCCGATCCCCCAGTTGGGAATACACAGATACTTTCCATATGCATGTTTTTCTACTAGCAAATGGAAAGTGCTCCCACGGGCGGTCACCTCAAACTCATTTCTGTTTATGTTTAATGGACGGATATGACCGGTCCAGTTTTTTTCATTGCTGTCCGGATCGCTGCACTGGTAATAGGATCCCATAGCTACTGGGGTCAGATCATCGAAAAAATCCGGGAAGAAAGTAATCTTTACATAAAATGATACAGAAATTTTTATAAAGCAAGAAGAAGAACAAAAATTCCCAAATAGGACTCCTATCATCATTACGATAGGGGTTCTTTTTTGTCAAAATTTATTCTATGATTGTCGAAAAGTTTCTCTGGTAAACAAACAACAAGCTCTGATAAAATATAAATACAAAATATGTGACAGGGAGGTGACATCCATAATACATCAGACAGATCTGGCACAGACGATAGACCTTGCCGCAGGACGTGCAAGATATGATGAATGTGCCAAGAAACTATTAACCTATAAGGCAGTTGCTGCCTGGATCCTCAAATCCTGTACAAAAGAATTTTCCCAATACAGCGTCAAGTTTATCTGTGAAAACTGCTTAAAGGGCAACATCGAAGTTTCCAGCCGGGCAGTGCATCAGGATCAGCCTGACCATACCGGGACACTGAATGGAAACGAAGAAAGCCCGTCTTCAGGATGATTTCGGCATTGCCATGACAGAAGAATTTGAAAGCAAGGTGCAGGATATGTGTAATCTTGGAAAAGCACTTGTTGAACAGGGTATTGAACAGGGCATTGTAAAGGGTATCGAACAAGGAATGGAACAAGGTGTAGAACAGAAAAATCTGTCCCTTGCAGAAATGATGCTCAAAGATAAGGAACCAATTGACAAGATAAAAAAATATACCGGTTTTGCCACAGATAAGCTGGAAGAGATTGCAAAATCTATGGGAATGACTCTTAGGAACATGGTAGTTGAAATGCATGCATTCAACATAACATCCGAAGACGAAAAGAAAGTCTTTATCTCTTATAATCTGTTTTACTACAGGTTGGCAGTCCTTTTGTATCCCAGGACATCCCGGCCTGTTTTATCCAGGTATTTGTTCCGAGAAGAAAGCCGTTTGACTGAGCATCCAGGATGTACCATTTACCACCAACCTTTACCTGATTCCACTGGTGGCTTGGGTTACTGGCTTTGGCATTTGCATGAACGTAACGGCAGTCTACCCCGATCGCATCACAGAGTGCTTTCATGCCTCTTGCATATCCGGAACACTGTGCTTCTCCATATACCAGTGCACCCCAGGCTGTATTTGCATAATTATACTGCCATCCCTGTATGCATATCTACAATTGCTGCGGAGATAATTAAAAGCAGTCAGGACTTTATCATAATCTGACATTCCTTTGCGGATATAATTCAGTTTAAAGCTCTGTACAACACTTCTTACCTGCGCCAGATGGGCAGTATCCAGATATGGACCATACACACTGCCATAACTATAATCACCTTTTACAGTAGGAGATTTTAAGGTTATCTTTCTGGCTGCGCTCTTATCACTATATATGTTTTTCCCATTTACATTCTCTGTTACGCGAAGCTTCTGCAGATGAGGCATTGCAGAAATCGTATATCCGGTTACTTCGTGCACTGTTTAAAGGGGTACAGATATCTCAGTTCCTGGCAGGTGCTTATATGACAGGAATCCTGCCAATAAAAAAATATGGAACACTGTCTGCATTGACAGACTTTCGTGAATTTTCAATGCTGGAACCGGGGCTTCTGGCAGAATATGTTGGCTTTACGGAGAAAGAAGTCAGGGATTTATGCCAGACAAATTATATGGATTTTGATGGATTAAAAACAGCATTTCAGATGCTCTGGTAACTCAGTTGCCGAGTAGTTCACTATGATGCATATATAAGTCTTTCAAATGATAAATCTCATATATTTTTGTAACCGCATTGGTAAGAGATGTTTCGTGCAGTGGATAATACTGCTTATATAATTTTTCCGGTTTTACAATGTCAATTATTTCAGAAGACCAGAGCCGGTACTTCCATTGCAGAGTAATATAGCAGTCAGACATCCATTCCAGAATAAATTCATCATAAGTATTACTTATTTCTGCATTTAAATCTACAGTAATTCCCATATTTCCCATAATCTGTTTCGGAGTTTTACATAAATACAGGGGATTCCCCATATCCATATATCTACGATAATCACTTTTCATATATTTATAGATTATACCAAAACAGTCAGAACAGTTTCGAGCTATCAATTTAAATAAATATCTTCCAGATAGTTTTGC
>ENA-OQAY01000499-OQAY01000499.1-human-gut-metagenome-genome-assembly--contig:-NODE-499-length-11075-cov-0.819876_pt1 | contig 11075 bp, 14 predicted proteins | sample MGYA00242740_ERZ504537 | MGnify/ENA primary metagenome ERZ504537 (study PRJEB26092, sample SAMD00036272) | human gut metagenome | host: Homo sapiens | study: EMG produced TPA metagenomics assembly of... | reverse complement strand
TTTCGGTCCCGGATGGACTCCAGCCGCCCTTTGCACCGCAGCCCCTTCGACGGCTACGCCTGCACAGCGCCGACGCCGCCGGTGCCAGCCGCGAAACACCCGTCACCCTGCCCGTGACCATGAAGCTCTACGCCGGAGATGCCCCCGCTTCGCCTCTACCTGTGGGCTGTGCGGCCCGCATCATGACCGGCGCCCCCCTGCCCGAGGGCGCAGACTGTGTGCTGATGCAGGAGCTGACCGACAGCGGCGAGGAGACGGTACAGCTCTATGCCGCCATGAAGCCCCAGCAGAACGTGGTATTCCGGGGCGGAGACATTGCCGCCGGTGCTGTCATCGCCGAAGCCGGTACGGTACTCTCCCCCGCCCATCTCGGTGTGCTGGCCGGGCAGGGATACGCTGAAGTCCCCGTTTACAAGACGCTGACCGTGGGCGTTCTGGCCACAGGAAGCGAGCTTTTAGCTCCGGGCGAGGCTTGGACGCCCGGCAAAATTTACGACGCCAACGGCGTCCAGAACGCCGCCCGCCTGCGGCAGCTGGGCTTTGTGGTAAAACGTCGGCACTGCTCCGACGACCCGGAGGAGATCGCCCGTGAGATGCGGGAACTGCTGGCGGAGTGCGATGCCGTCATCACCAGCGGCGGCGTCTCGGTGGGGCAGAAAGACTATCTGCCCGCTGTGCTGGAACAGCTGAATGCAGACATCCTCTTTGCAGGCGTGGCCCAGAAGCCCGGAAGTCCCATGCTGGCCGGGAAAATTGACGGCAAGCTGGTGTTCTGTCTCTCCGGCAACCCCTTTGCCGCCGCCGCTACGCTGGAACAATATGCCGTCCCGGCTCTTTTGCGGGCGGCGGGGCGCTGTGAGGAAAGCTGCCTTCTTCCCCGCACCACCCGCACCCTGACCACGGGCTTCTCGAAGCCCAGCAAGGGGAACCGCTATCTGCGGGCCAAGGCCATGGGCGGCAGCGTGACCATCCCCGGCGAGGACAACGCCGAAGCCACTCGTCCGGCAGCCTTTCTGCCATGATCGGCTGCAACTGTCTCGTTGAACTGCCTGCGGGCAGCGGCCCGGTGACTCCGGGCGAAGAAGTGGAGGTGCTCAGTTTTGTACAGTGAACAGAAAGAGGCTCTGGCCCAGGAGATCGAGCTCAAGCGCCCGGCGGTGCTGGCCGTCAGCGGCCTGCACAACAGCGGCAAGACGACGCTGCTGGAAAAGCTTCTGCCTGCCCTGCGCAGCCGGGGGCTGAAAGTGGGCATTATCAAGCACGACGGCCATGATTTCACCCCCGATGTCCCCGGCACCGACAGCTACCGCCTGCGGGAAGCGGGGGCCGAGGGCGTGGCGGTCTACTCCGGCCAGCGCTATCTGCTGACCGAGATGTTCCGCCTGACGGAGCAGGACTTGCTGGCGCTGTTCGAGCGCCACGGCTATGATCTGGTGCTGCTGGAAGGCTTCAAGGACAGCGGCTGGCCGAAAATCGAAGTTGTCCGCAAAGAAATTTCGGACACACCGGTGTCTTTCCAGCCGCTGGCGGTGGTGGGAGACATTCCGGGGGCAGATTTTGGATTGGAAGATGCGCAGGCTCTGGCCGACTGGCTCGTTGCCCAGATGCCAAGCCTGTAAGGAGAAGACAGATATGAAACTGATTCGTACCGAAGACGCGGCAGGCCAGGTGCTCTGCCACGACATTACCCAAATCATTCCCGGCGAGTTCAAGGGCGCACGTTTCCGCAAGGGCCATGTCATCCAGCCCGAGGACATCCCCGTGCTGCTCTCCATCGGCAAAGAAAACCTCTACGTCTGGGAGAAGAAGCCCGGCATCCTCCACGAGGACGAAGCCGCCGCGCTGCTGTACAAGGCCGCTGCGGGCAGGAACATCCACGGCACCGAGCCGAAAGAGGGCAAGATCGAGCTCATCGCCGACTGCGACGGCCTGCTGAAGATCAACCGCGAAGCCCTGCTGGCCGTGAACCGCACGCCCCAGATGATGATCGCCACCATCCACGGCGACCTGCCCGTGAAAAAGGGCCAGAAACTGGCCGGTACCCGCATCATCCCGCTGGTCATCGAACAGGAGAAGATGGATGCCATGCAGGCTGCCGCAGGCAGTGAGCCTATCCTGAACGTGCTGCCCATGCAGGCCAAGAAGTTTGCCGTCATCACCACCGGCAGCGAGGTGTTCAAGGGCCGCATCGAGGATAAGTTCACGCCTATCCTCGTGGGCAAGCTGGCCGAATACGGCTGCGAGATGACCTTCCACAAGGTCTGCGACGACGACCCGGCGGGCATCACCGCCGCCATTCTCGAGGCGAAAGCGGCGGGCTGTGAGCTCATCTTCACCACCGGCGGCATGAGCGTGGACCCCGACGACCGCACCCCGCTGGCCATCCGAAACACCGGCGCGGACATCGTCACCTACGGCGCACCGGTGCTGCCGGGTGCCATGTTCCTCGTGAGCTATCTGGACGGTGTGCCGGTCTGCGGTCTGCCCGGCTGCGTCATGTACGCCAAGCGCACCATCTTTGATCTGCTGCTGCCCCGTCTGCTGGCCGACGATGCCATCACCGCCGAGGATATTGCCCGTCTGGGAGAGGGTGGTCTCTGCCTTGGCTGCGCCGATGTGCCACTGGCCCAACTGCGGGTTTGGGCATTGCTGACTTTTGGCACGTCGGCAATGCCTCTCCCTTTGGGAGAGGTGTCACCGAAGGTGACGGAGAGGGCAAGCCCGGCGCATTAAAGCCGCCACACAGCGATAAGCAGACCCTTTGTCTGAGCGATACTATCGCCATGTCTGGGATTCGCCGTCAGCATCCTCGCCCTCTCAGGCGCTCACGCGCCAGCTCTCCCAAAGGGAGAGCCTCTGGCGTGACGGGCAGCTTAACGCATAAAACAAAAAACAAGAGAGCCCTGCTGCACAGGGCAGAATATAAATAACTATGACTGACAACAAATTGACCCACTTTGATGCCTCCGGCAACGCCGTGATGGTGGATGTGAGCGAGAAGACCGTCACCTTCCGGGAGGCCACCGCCCACGGCATCATCACCATGAACGCCGAGGCATTCGCCGCCGTGGAGAGCGGCACCGTGAAGAAAGGCGATGTGCTGGGCGTGGCCCGCATTGCCGGCATCATGGCCACCAAGCGCACCAGCGAGCTCATCCCGCTGTGCCATCCGCTGCCGCTGACGAAAGTGAGCGTGGACTTCAGGCTTCTGCCCGAGCGGCAGGCTGTGGAGGCGCTCTGCACCGTCAAGACGGCGGGCGTCACCGGCGTGGAGATGGAGGCCCTGACGGGCGTTTCCACCACCCTGCTCACCATCTACGATATGTGTAAGGCCGTCGATAAGGGCATGGAGCTGGGCGAGATCCATCTCGTCGAGAAGACCGGCGGCAAGAGCGGCCACTACATCCGGGCGGAGGGCGGCTATGTTTGATTCTGCCCAGCGCAATATCCACTATCTGCGCCTGTCCGTCACCGATCTGTGCAACCTGCGCTGCCGCTACTGTATGCCCGACGGCGTGGAAAAGCTGGAACGGGAAGCCGTGCTCACCTACGAAGAGTTTCTGCGTCTGGCGGCCCTGTTCGCCCAGTGCAGCGTCGATACCGTCCGCGTCACCGGCGGAGAGCCGCTGGTGCGCAAGGGCGTAGACCAGCTGGTGGCAGGCCTGAAAGCCATCCCCGGCATCCGCAAAGTCACCATGACCACAAACGGCATCCTGCTGGCGCAGCAGCTGCCCGCCCTGCTGGCGGCCGGCCTTGACAGCGTGAACATCAGCCTCGACACCCTGCGCCCCGAGGTGTTCCAAAGCATCACGGCCAGGGACGAGTTCGAGCACGTCATGGAGGGCATCCGCGCAGCCCTCGACAGCGGCATCCCTGTCAAACTGAACTGTGTGCCACAGGTGGGCGTGAACGAGGGTGAATTGGAAGACCTAGCCGCCCTCGCCGAGAGCCGCCCGTTACAGGTGCGGTTCATCGAGATGATGCCCATCGGCTACGGCGCGGCCATGCCCTGCATCTCGGGGCCGGAGCTGCGGGAGCGGTTTGCCCGCCGCTGGCCGGAGTTTTCGCCTCTGCCCGCCGCCCAGAGCGCCGGGTTCGGCGACGGGCCTGCCGTCTACTACACCGTCCCGGGCTGGAAGGGCGACGTGGGCTTCATCGCGGCGGTCCATGGCAAGTTCTGTGCTTCCTGCAACCGGGTGCGGCTGACCAGTCAGGGCTTTCTGCGCCCCTGCTTGCCAGCGAGACGGGCTGCGACCTGCGCGCCCTGCTGCGCGGCGGCGCAGCCGACGAGGAGCTTTTACAGGCCATCCGGGAGACCATCTGGTCGAAACCCCGGGAACATCATTTCGGAGACAATTCCATACCCGCCACCCGCGGGATGTACCGTATCGGAGGATAAATTACTATGGGAAAAATTCTGGCGATCTGCACCAGCCCCAAGCGCGGCACCGTCAAGACCGAGGTGCCAAGTGCTGTCCTGACCCCGGAATGGGGCATCGTGAGCGACGCCCACGGCGGAAACTGGCACCGGCAGGTGAGCCTGCTCAGCGCCGAAAAAATCGAGGCGTTCCGTAAGAAGATCTGGGTGGACTATGGTGCCTTTGGCGAAAACCTCGTCATCGAGGGCTTCGACTTCCGCAGCCTGCCCGTCACCAGCCGCTTCGCCATCGGCGACGTGGTGCTGGAGATGACCCAGATCGGCAAGGAGTGCCACAACGACTGCGTCATCAAGCAGCAGACCGGCGAGTGCATCATGCCCCGGGAGGGCGTATTTGCCCGGGTGCTGAAGGGCGGCGAGATTCATGTCGCGACGAAGTGACCCTTCTGCCCCCGCCGGAAGATCCGCCGCTGCGCGCTGCGGTCATCACCCTTTCGGACAAGGGCAGCCGGGGCGAGCGGGAGGACAAGAGCGGCCCCCTCATCGTGGAGATGCTCACCGCCGCAGGCTATGTGGTGGAAGAGACGATGCTCCTGCCCGACGAGGCCAAGGCGCTGAAAGCACAGCTCATCCGTCTGGCCGATGGCCGTCAGGTGAACCTTATCCTGACCACCGGCGGCACCGGCTTCTCGCCCCGGGATATTACCCCCGAGGCCACCTATGCCGTGGCCGACCGCAACGCCCCCGGCATCGCCGAGGCCATGCGGTACCACAGCCTTTCCATCACCCCCCGCGGGATGCTGAGCCGCGCCGCCAGTGTATTGCGCGGCAAGACGCTCATCGTCAATCTGCCGGGCAGCCCGAAAGCCGTAAAGGAGAACCTCGAGTACATCCTGCCCAGCCTCGAGCACGGCGTCCGCATCGCCGCCGGTCTGGACGGCGAGTGCGCCCGCAAGTAAATTGCTGTCCCGCTCCGCAGCATCCCTCCTGTAGAGCGGCGGCCCGTTAAGCCCTCTCCGTCTGCTTCGCAGCCACCTCTCCCAAAGGGAGAGGCTCTGGCGTGTCGGCAAAGCCTACGCTGGACGAGAAAAGCACGATGTTTCGGAAACAGCAGCGCCCTGCTGTGGGACGAAAGTATAAACTAATGATAGAAGGAGAAAATTCATGAAAACCGATCTCATTTCCCGCCGCAGCTTTCTGTCCGTGGTCGGCGCAGTCGGCGCTGCTGCTGCCCTGACCGCCTGCGGCGGCGCTGTTTCCAGCACTGCCTCTTCCGCAGCTGCTTCCTCTGAGGCCGCTTCTTCCGAGGCTGCCGGCGAGAGCGTCGAGCTCATCGTCTTCGCCGCTGCCTCCTTGACCGAGACCCTGAACGCCATCGCCCAAGACTACTCTGCCGAGAACCCGGGCGTCACCTTCCGCTTCAACTTTGATTCCTCCGGTACTCTCAAGACCCAGATCCAGGAGGGCGCTGACTGCGACCTCTTCCTCTCTGCCGGTCAGAAGCAGATGAACCAGCTGGACATCACCGCTTCTGCCGACGTGAACACCGACGGTCTGGACTTCGTGGACCCCTCCACTCGTGTGGACCTGCTGGAAAACAAGGTCGTCCTCTGTGTTCCCGAGGGCAGCGACAAGGGCATCGACAGCTTCGACGCTCTGGCCGAGCACCTGAAGGCTCAGGACATCCTGTTCTGCATGGGCAACAGCGATGTGCCTGTGGGCCAGTACACCCAGAAGATCCTCGCCTACTATGACCTCGACGAAGAGGCTCTGGCTGCTGCCGGTGTCATCACCTACGGCTCCAACGTCAAGGAAGTCACCACCCAGATCAGCGAGGGCAGTGTGGACGCCGGTGTCGTCTACTGCACCGACGCTTACAGCGCCGGTCTGACCCCCGTGGACGAGGCCACCGCCGAGATGTGCGGTCAGGTCATCTACCCCGCCGCTGTGCTGAAGGCTGCTCCCAACGCCGAGGCCGCCAGGGAGTTCCTGGCCTATCTGCAGACTGACCGTGCCGCCACCGTGTTCGAGGGCGTGGGCTTTACCGCAATGTAAGGTCAGCCTGACCGTGAGCAAAAGCCTCTCCCTTTGGGAGAGGTGTCACCGCAGGTGACGGAGAGGGCAAGGACGCTGACGGAGAAGCTCAGGCATGGCGATAGTATCGCTCTGATAAAGAGTCTACCTATCGCTGTGCACCGGAACTGTCTCAACGGGCTTGCCCTCTCAGTCTCGCTTCGCTCGCCAGCTCTCCCAAAGGGAGAGCCTTAAGGCCCCCAACATTCGAGGTATCATTTATGGATTGGTATCCCCTCTGGAACAGCCTGCGCATCGCGCTCATCAGCTGCACAGCGGTGTTCTTCCTCGGCATTTTTGCCGCTTATTATATCGCAAAGCTGCCCCGCACCGTCAAGGGCGTGCTGGACGTGGTGCTCACCCTGCCCATGGTGCTGCCGCCCACGGTGGTGGGCTATTTCCTGCTGCTGCTCTTCGGCGCAAAGCGGCCGCTGGGCATCTTCTTCCTAGAGCATTTCGGCGTCAAGCTGGTCATGAACTGGTACAGCGCCATCTTTGCGTCCATCGTAGTGGCCTTCCCTCTGATGTACCGCACCGCCCGGGGCGCCTCGAGAGCTTTGACGAGACGCTGGCCTGGTCGGCCCAGACGCTGGGACAGTCCAACGCGTGGATATTCTGGCGGGTACGGATGCCCTGCTGCCGACAGGGCATTCTGGCCGGTACGGTGCTGGCCTTTGCCCGGGCCTTGGGCGAGTACGGTGCTACCAGCATGATCGCGGGCTACACCCCGGGCAGGACGGCCACCATCGCCACCACGGTGTACCAGCTCTGGCGCACCAACGATGAGGCCGGTGCCATGCGGTGGGTGCTGGTGGACATCGTCATCTCTGCCGTGGTGCTGCTGGCTGTGAACCTCCTGGAGAAAAAGCAGAAAGCAGGTGGCCGCGCATGAGCCTGGAAGTACATATCGAGAAAAAGCTGAACGGCTTCACCCTCCGCTCCGACTTCGCCGCCGGGAACACTGCCACGGCCATTCTGGGCGCGTCGGGCTGCGGCAAAAGCATGACACTGCGCTGCATCGCGGGCATCGTGAAGCCCGACAAGGGCCGCATCGTGCTGGACGGGCGGGTGCTGTTCGACAGCGGGCAGCACATCGACCTGCCGCCCCAGCAGCGGGGCGTGGGCCTGCTCTTCCAGAACTACGCCCTCTTCCCGAATATGACCGTGGAGCAGAACATCCTCTGCGGCCTGAAAGCCGAAAGGGACAAAGCCGCCCGCAAGGCCCGCTGCGCCGGGATGCTGCGGGCCTTGCGGCTGGAAGAACTGGCCAGCCGCCGCCCGGCAGAGCTTTCCGGCGGACAGCAGCAGCGCACCGCGCTGGCCCGTATCCTTGTGGGCAAGCCGAAGATTTTGATGCTGGATGAGCCGTTCAGCGCGCTGGACAGCTACCTCCGCGAGGAGGTGGAGGGTGAAGTGGGCAGCCTGCTGGCGGGTTTCGACGGCACAGCCCTCCTCGTCACCCACAACCGGGACGAGGCTTACCGCCTGTGCCGGGACATGATCGTCATGGACGGCGGGCAGGTGCTCCGCACCGGCACCACGAAAGAGGTCTTTGCCGACCCGGGCAGCACCGCTGCGGCCCGGCTGACCGGCTGCAAGAACATCCTGCCCTGCACCCGGGTGGACGCCCACAGCGTCCGCCTCGCAGGCTGTGAGAGTCTGCTGCACCTCGCCACTGAGGTGCCGGAGGGCTGCACCGCCGTGGGCATCCGCGCCCACGACTTCGCCCCCTGCGCCCCGGGCGCAGAGAACGCCCTGCCGGTGGAGCTTCTCTCCGCCAGCGAGAACCCCTTCGACTGGAACCTCATCTTCCGGCTGCCGGACGGCACCACCCGTCTGTGGTGGAAAGTGAGCAAGACGACCCTCTCCGTGGCCAAACCCGACGCCCCGGCCTGCCTCTCCGCCCCGCCGGAGCGCATCATGGCGCTGGCAGATCATAAGTAAACGTCAAAAGAGCCGGTGCAGATGCACCGGCTCTTGCTCTGTTTTTATGACTCACCGAAGAATTTCTTGGCAATATCGGCACTCTGCTTGGCATCCTTGGCGTACCAGTCCGCGCCGATCTTTTCGGCGTACTCGGGCGTCAGGACAGCGCCGCCCACCATCACCTTGCAGTCGAGCTTTGCCGCATGGAGGGCCGCGATGGTCTCCTCCATGCTCTTGAGGGTGGTGGTCATCAGGGCCGAGAGCCCCACGAGGTGGACATCCTTCTCCCGGACAGTGTCCACCACCGTCTCCACCGGCACATCGCGGCCAAGGTCGATGACCTCGAAGCCGTAGTTCTCGAGGATGACGCGGACGATGTTCTTGCCGATGTCGTGGACGTCGCCCTTGACGGTGGCGAGGACGATGCGGCCCTTGCTGGCCCCGGCCCCGCCCCGCTTGGCGATGGCGGTCTTGATCTCTTCAAAGGCGGCCTGTGCGGCGCTGGCGGCCTGTAACAGCTGGGGCAGGAAGAGCTTGCCCTTCTCGTACTTTTCACCCACGACGTCCAGCGCCGGGATGAGGGCCTCGTCCACCAGCGTCAGGGGCTCGTTTTCGTCCAGCAGGGTGTGGGTGCGGGCGGAAGCTTCCCCCTTGAGGCCCTTTTCCACCGCCTGCATCAGCGCGGCAAAAGGGCCGCTGTGAGCTGCATCCGCCTCCGCCGGGGTGTTTGACGTCTGAGACGCTGGGTCGTCTGGGCCTGCTTCAACGCGGCACTGGCAGGGACTTTATCGGCATAGCGGGCGATGTAGGCCATGCTCTGCTTGTCGCGGTTGGTGAGGACGTTGTAAGAGTAGACCGCCGCCATCATCTCTTCGCTGGAAGGATTCATGATGGCGAGGTCGAGGCCCGCGTACATGGCCATGGTGAGGAAGGTGGTATTCAGATAGGGGCGGCAGGGCAGGCCGAAGCTGATGTTGGACACGCCGAGGATGGTGCGGACGCCCAGCTCCTTCTTGCAGCGGGCCAGCGCCTCCACGGTGGCCAGAACGTCCTGCTGCTGGGCGCTGGCGGTGAGGGTCAGGCAGTCGATATAAATATCTTCCCGGGGGATGCCGTGGGCCAGCGCCGCGTCCACCACCCGCTTTGCGATCTCAAACCGGGCGTCGGCGCTGGGCTGGATGCCCCGCTCGTCGATGGCAAGGCCGACGACGGCCGCGCCGTACTTTTGCAGAGGGGCAGGATGCGCTCCAGCACTTCGGTCTCGCCGTTCACCGAGTTGACGATGGGCTTGCCGTTGTAGACCCGCAGGCCCCGCTCGAGGGCGTCTGCGTGGGAGGAATCCAGCTGCAAGGGCAGGCTGACGACACTTTGTAAAGCCTTCACCACCTGCTCCATGACGGCGGGCTCGTCCACGCCGGGCGCGCCCACGTTGACGTCCAGCACCTGCGCTCCGGCCTCGGACTGGCTGACGGCCTGCTCGAGGATGTAGTTCATGTCGCCCTCGCGCAGGGCCTGCTGGAACCGCTTTTTGCCGGTGGGGTTGATGCGCTCGCCCACCACGGTGATGCCGTCCACGGTGACGAAGTCCATCGGCGAGCAGAGCACCGAGGGCATAGCGTGGGCGGGGCGGCCCGGCTTGCAGTCGGCGAAGACGCCGTTCAGCAGCTTGATGAAATCGGGGGTGGTGCCGCAGCAGCCGCCCGCCGCAAAGAGCTTCAAATCGCGGTAGGGCTTCATCTCCATGGCAAAGAGCTGGGGCGTGATGTCGTAGCCGCTGCCGTCGGCGCGGGGCAGGCCCGCATTCGGCTTGACAAAGACCGGGAAATCGCCCGGCAGAGCCTCGGCCAGCCGCTTCGCCATGGGGAAAATTTCTTTCGGGCCAAGGGAGCAGTTGATGCCCACGGCGTTGGCCCCGAGGCCCCGGGCCGTGACGGCGAAGCTCTCGACGGTGCAGCCGGTGAAGGTGCGCCCGCCTGCCTCAAAGCTCATGCTGGCGAGGATGGGCAGGTCACAGTTCTCTTTCGCGGCCAGCAGGGCAGCTTTCAGCTCGTACAGGTCGGTGAAGGTCTCAAAAAAGACGAGATCGGCCCCGGCGGCGACACCCGCCCGGACGATGCGGCCATACTCGGCCACGGCGTCTTCAAAGGCCAGCGTGCCGTTGGGCTCCAGCAGTTCGCCCAGCGGGCCGACGTCCAGCGCGGCCAGTGCGCCGTAGGGGGCGCAGGCCCGCTTGCAGTTGGCGATACCCGCCGCAATGATCTCTTCCAGCGTGTATTCGCTGCCCGCCAGCTTATGGGCCGACGCACCGAAGGTGTTGGCATTGATGATGCGGCTGCCTGCGGCGGCGTACCGGCTGTGGATGCTCTCGATGAGCTGTGGGTCGGTGATGTTCAGTTCCTCAGGCCGTGCGCCCAGTTTCAGGCCCGCCGCCTGCAGCATGGTCCCCATGCCGCCGTCGAGGAGGATGGTATTCGGCTGGGTAAACAGTTCATTCGCTTGCACAGGTCTTGCCCCTCTTTCTATATTCGCACCGCGTATTCAGCACGCAGTGTCCGCACCCGGCAAGACGTCCTTTCACCGGATGGTCGCTCAGGCCCAGCAGAGCGGTCACGCTCTTGCGGGGCGTCATCAGGTCATTTTCGGTCACGCAGAGCCCGGCCCGGCGGGCAGTGTCCAGTGCCCGCCGCCACCAGCGGCT
>ENA-OQAY01000497-OQAY01000497.1-human-gut-metagenome-genome-assembly--contig:-NODE-497-length-11106-cov-0.841060_pt1 | contig 11106 bp, 12 predicted proteins | sample MGYA00242740_ERZ504537 | MGnify/ENA primary metagenome ERZ504537 (study PRJEB26092, sample SAMD00036272) | human gut metagenome | host: Homo sapiens | study: EMG produced TPA metagenomics assembly of... | reverse complement strand
GCCAAATTTTGTAAACAGTTCCGCACATCCACACATATTTTCATACATGGAATAATTTTCAGTCGATCTTCCGCTGCCTTTGACTCCCTCTTCTCCCCGCGTCAGCACAAATACCGGCCGGTTATACATTTCCCGGATTCTTCCGGCAATCAGTCCTGCAATGCTTTCGTGGACATCCGGCAGAAACAGAACAAGTACCGGATCATTCTCATATCCACCTTCCTCACAGAGTTTCTTTGCCATTTCCACGCCCTGCAGTGTCAACTCCTTGCGTTCCTGATTCAGATCAACCAGATCCCGGGCAATCTCTTCCGCCTCCGTTTCCTGCCCGGTCTCAAACAGCCGAAGGGCATGCCTTGCCGTGTCAAGTCTGCCGGTTGCATTGACACATGGTCCTAAGACATAACCAAAATGGTATGCACTGATATTCTCCGGCTGTACATTGCATGCCTGCATAAGTGCCTGCAATCCGATGTTTTTCGTATGACGGATTCTCTTTAATCCCTCTTTTACCAGAATACGGTTTTCCCCGGTGAGCGACATGACATCACAGACAGTTGCCATAGCAACAAAATCCAGCAGATCTTCCGCTTCTCTTTTGTCCATATCATAATTTTCATACAATACACGGATGACATTCCATGCCACACCGGCGCCGCACAGCTCTTTATACGGATACCCGCAGTCCTGCTGATGCGGATTTACCACGGCATCTGCCAGACTCTTTTTCTCTGTTCTTCTTCCCTCATGTTCTTCAAACGGGACTGCATGGTGGTCGGTCACAAGTACTGTCATTTTCTGTGCTTTTGCCCACGCAATCTCATCGATAGCGGCAATACCGTTATCACAGGTCAGAATTGTATCCACACCATCTTCTTTCGCCTGTTGTAATAAATGCAGGCTTAGCCATATCCGTCCTGTATCCGGTGTGGAATAACCACGTCCACTTTTGCTCCCACACGCCGCAAAGCCGTCAGAAACAGATGGGAGGAAGTCACACCATCCACATCATAATCGCCGATAATCCGGATATGCACCTGTTTCCGGATCTTTTGTGCAAGAATCTCCACCAGCCGGTCCATATCTTTCATCTGATGAGGATCTGACAGGTCCGAAAGGTTCCCACCCAGATAAATCCGGATATTTTTTTCTCCGATTACCTCGCGGTTTCTGATAATCCTTGCCACAACCGGATCCACATGAAATTTCTCTGCAATCACATAAAAATCCGCTTTTTTAGCAGCGACCATCCATTGTCTCATATGTCACTTTCTCCAATCGTAATCCCTGCGGCGGTGCCGTATAGCCCGCCTGCTTCCGTTCCTTTGCCTTAAGAAGTGCCGGCATACTTTCCGGAGCCCGTTCGCCTCTTCCCACTTCAATCAATGTTCCCGTGAGAATCCTTACCATGTTCTGTAAAAATCCATTGCCACAATACAGGATCTCAATCTCACCGTCTCTTTCCACCAAATCAATGGAAAAATGGTACGGACCGTTGATTTTTTCATATGACGGTTTCCGCAAAAAGAAGCAAAATCATGCGTTCCCACAAGTGCCTGTGCCGCTTTTTTCATTTTATCCACATCAAGCGTTTGTCCATACTGATACAAAAATTTTCGTTCAAATACATTCGGCACCGGACTTGTCCGTATCCGGTAACGGTAGGTCTTTTCCACAGCCTGATATCTGCTGTGAAACCGGTCATCGACCTCCTTTATTTTTGTCACTGCGATATCTTCCGGAAGGTGCCGGTTCAGATCTTCAAAAATTTCCTCTGCCGAAAAATGTTCGTCCAGATGGAAATTAGCCACCTGCCCGATTGCATGAACTCCGGCATCGGTTCTTCCGGAACCGATCACTTCCACCGGATGCCCGGCAAGCGCCGAAAGCACCATCTGCAGCTTTCCCTGTATGGTTGCATCGGTGCTTTTTAATACCTGCCATCCTTTATATCTTGTGCCATCATATGACACGGTAATTTTATAATTTTTCATCCGTATTTTTCCTCTCTTTTATACAAGTTCTGCGATACGGGAAACCGCAACATAAATATCTGAAATTTTATACCAGGTCGGATAGTCCACTATACCGGTTACCGGAAGTCCGAAAACCGACTGAAACTTTTCCACCGCTTCCCTCGTCCTTGATCCGTAAACTCCGTCCGCCGTAATCGTCGGTATCGCCGGATAAGCACGCGAAATTCTTGCCAGCTGTTCCTGCAGCTGACGTACCTTTTGGTCCGCTTGCTCCCACGCCCAGATCATATCCCGGCCAGGATGCCGGAATTCCGGAAATTCCGTCCGCGGAATTAATATACATATCATTTCCGTAATAACTGCGCAGAATATCAATGGCAGAATATCCCTGATCACCCAGATATTTGCTTCCCCACTGCGACATCCAATCCGGACAGGTCACTCTCTGTCCGTCACAGTACTGTGTCAGAATTGGCTGACGGACATTTGGACGGGACAGATAATTTTCAAACATTTCATCCACCACCCGTGAAATACTCTGGAAGAAATTCCTTCCATAAATAAATTTGTGATCGTATGCCGTGGAAGATGTGATGGTAAACACATACCCTTTGCCCCGGTACCATTCCGTATAAACCCGGTTTAAAGTAAATGACATAATAGCCAGCACATTGGCGCGGATCGCAGCATCCGGCCAGGTCGCATAGATTTCACTGGAAGCTACATTTTTAATATAATCCCGATAGCGCACATAATAATTCGCAGCTGTGGAATCTCCCGGTGCTCCGTCATGTACCACAACATATTCCGGAATTACTACACGGCTTAAGACAATTTCTCCGGTTTCTTCCACCGTCTTAATCTCACTCTCCGGAATTTTCGGTGGATATTCTCCATACAGGGTATGTGCATCAATCACGATCGTATCAATCGGATTGCCCGGTGCATCCTGCGCCTCCATCACCACTTCCTGCGTTGCATCTTCCCCGGACAGGATATTGATCGCCGAAACCGTAATGTCCCGATAGCCTGTGGCATGCACCTTGATCGTATATTCCGCATACGGCTGGTTTTCCCCCGGCTCCATGGAGTACTCCAGTGGAGGAGCATCAAGCGTAATCTTCTCAGTGTTTCCAGAATCGTCGGTATCCACCTCCTCTAGCACCTGCTGCGGACCTCCCGTATAAGATATACTGATCTTTGCCCCTTTCACCGGAATTCCTGTCGAAGCATTTGTCAGGTGAATCTGAAGCGTTCCCTCATCCACCTGATTTTCCACTCTATTCTGATCCATACATGATCTCCCTCTCTTCCTGCCAGAAAACCTGCCACGTTTCTTTGCAGTGGCATCAAACAGTTCCAGACAGCTGCATTTGATTCATAGTATGCATCTTGTAAAAAAAAGGTTACACTGTTATACTGTTGATACATAAAATAAATCAGGAGGCTTGTTATGCACACATTTCAACCATATCCAATCGATAAGATGGAATTCAATCCATTTACCAAAATAGGAAAAGAATGGGCTTTAGTTTCCGCCGGAGACAAAACCAGATGCAACACTATGACCGTCAGCTGGGGAGGCGTGGGCGTCCTCTGGGGAAAAAACGTTGTATTTATTTTTATCCGTGATTCCCGCTATACCAAAGAATTTTTAGACAACGGAGATCTGTTCTCTTTGTCTTTCCTGAATGAAGACTACCGCGATGCGTTAAATTACTGCGGCAGTCACAGTGGCCGCGGAGAAGAAGACAAATTCGCCGCTGCCGGACTGACAAAGGCATTCCGGCATGACATTCCTTATCCGGATGAAGCCAATCTGGTATTTTTATGCAAAAAGATGGCTGCCGTACCGGTCAGCGAAGACAGTTTTACCGATTCCACACTGATGGATAAATGGTACAGCGATCACGATATGCATATGATGTATGTCGGAGAGATTGTCGAAGTAACTGCCCGTTAATCTTATCGGTCCTATCATTTAAAAACGCTGTCCGCAGTGGCCAAAGACCACCACGGGCAGCATTTTTATCTGCACTCTGTGCTGATTGATTCGATAGCAACCGAACCTCCGCGCACAACGGAAATATGCTTAAACTTTTTCTTTAAGATGGCAATCAGATCGTCATGTTTCTGCTCTGTTCTTCTGCACTCAAGCATAACACTGCCAATTCCGATATCCACCACATCCACACGCATGGCCTGTGCAATCTGAAACACTTCCGTCATCTGTGTCTCATTCAGTTCCATAATCTTGACAAACATCAGCTCTTTTAACCGAAGCGGAACATTTGTCAGGTCGATCACCTTGATTACCTCAACCATACGATTTAACTGCTTTTTGATCTGCTCAAACGTGATATCATCACTCTCCACACTGATCGTCATACGGGAAACCGTCTCATCTTCCGTCGTACCAACCGTCAGTGACTGTAAATTGTAGGATTTTCCGGAAAACAGTCCGGAAACCTTCGCAAGTACACCTACATCATTTTCTACATACAATGCAATCCAGCGCTTTTTCATTTCAGACATTGCTTTCCTCCTATTTTAAAATCATTTCACTCATCGGATTTCCGCTCTTTACCATCGGAAGTACCAGTTCATCGGTGGCAATCATAAATTCAATGATCGTCGGTACATCTGTATGCTTCTTTGCCTCCGCAAACGCTGCATCAATGTCTTCTTCCTTCTCTACACGGATTCCGTATGCTCCATAGCTTTCTGCCAGTTTCACGAAATCCGGAACATATTCCGGACACTGGTCATTTGGTCCCTTGCATCCACCCGGACAGGATGGGCGCCGGCGCAGACAGGTCGCACTGTAACGCTTTCCATAAAACAGTTCCTGCATCTGGCGGACCATACCAAGATAATTATTGTTCAGCAGACAGATCGTAATTCCGGTACCCTGTGTTACCGCCGTTGCCATCTCCTGAATATTCATCTGAAATCCGCCATCTCCCGTGATACACACGACCGGTTTCTTTGGATTTGCAATTTTTGCTCCGATTGCGGCCGGAAATCCGAATCCCATCGTTCCCAGTCCGCCGGATGTGATGAGCTGACTCTGTTCGTCCAGTTCCAGATACTGGGTTGCCCACATCTGATGCTGCCCGACATCCGTCACATAAATACTGTGTGGAAACTGTGCATTAATGTGCTCCATGATCATCTGTGGACTGATCCCACGGTCCCTGCGCATGGCAAGCGGATTCTCTTTCTCCCACCTGTGAATCTGTTCCTGCCACTTTGCCGTATCCTTTTTCTCTGCCCACTCTAACAGCTTTTCAAGTGCCACACCTGCATCTGCAACCACCGGCACATCCACAACCACATTACGCGAGATGGAAGCAGTATCCACATCAATATGAACAATCTGTGCATGCGGTGCAAATTCATTTAAATCTCCGGTAATCCGGTCATTGAAACGGGTACCGATGGAAAAGAGCAGATCACATTCCATAACTGCCATATTGGCTGCGTACTTTCCATGCATTCCACAATTGCCGATATACAGCGGATGTGTGGTCGGCACTGCGCCTTTGCCCATGATTGTTGTGACAACCGGAACATTTTCTTTTTCCATAAATTTCTTCAGCTTCTCTCCCGCATGGCTGATGTTGACACCTCCGCCGGCAAGAATCAGAGGTTTCTTTGCAGACTTAAGCATTTTATAAGCTTTCTTCAACTGTCCGATATGTACCCCGTGAATCGGCTTATATCCACGGATATCCACATGGGAAGGGTACTCTGCCGATCCGGATGCCGTCTGGATATCCTTTGGAATATCAATCAGTACCGGTCCCGGTTTCCCGGTCTGGGCGATATAAAATGCCATCTTAATAATCTTTCCGAGGTCTTCCCGTCTTCGCACCGTCACACCATACTTGGTAATGCTTCTCGTCATACCAACAATGTCCACTTCCTGAAATGCATCGTTCCCGATCAGTCCAAGTGGCACCTGTCCGGTAAAACAAACCAGCGGAATGCTGTCATAATGGGCATCTGCCAGTCCGGTAATGATATTGGTTGCTCCCGGTCCGCTCGTTACCAGACATACGCCCACCCGTCCGGTAGACTTGGCATATCCTTCCGCCTCATGAATCAGTCCCTGCTCATGCCGCGGCAGGATCAGGTTGATACTGTCGGTCTTATATAATTCATCAAATAAATCCGTAACGGTTCCGCCCGGATACCCAAAGATGGTGTCTACCCCTTCTTCCTCCAGAGCCTTTACGAATAATTTTCTTCCTGTAATATCCATAAAAATGATATCCTCCTATATCAGTCCAAATGTGCGAAGTAAAAAGATCCAGAACGTCAGCGTAAATGCCGCAAATAACGTCGTTGCAACAATAACACTCGCCGTCAGAACCCCATCATTTTTCATACTCTTTGCCATGATGTAACAGCTTGGCGTTGTTGGGGATGCCAGCATAATTAAAATTGCAATAATCTTTTCCCCGGAAAATCCCATATAGCTGCTACCGGTAAAAGACCAGTGGCTGGATCACCAGTTTGATTGCAGCTGCCAGCACGTCGGTTTGATCTTTGCGATAGCTTTGCGCCCCTCAAATCCCGCACCGATCACAATCAGTGCCAGCGGTGTTGCAAGCTGTGCGACAGAGTTAATCGTCTTATTGACAATGGTCGGAAAATGAATCCCCAGAAGGGAAACGATAAGTCCCAGAAAAATCGAATCAATAATCGGATTTTTCACGATATTGACCAATGCCTGCTTAATTTTTCCCTTATCCCGTTTTCCTTCCTCGTCCTGCGCCTCAAATGTCAGTACAATAACGGAATACACATTGTACAGCGGAACCGCTCCCACGATCATCAGCGGACCCATGGCAGAAGATCCGTAAATATTGTTGATAAATGCCATTCCCATGACGGCTGCACTGCTTCGGAACGAAGACTGTACAAACGCACCACGGATACTGTCATCTTTGACCGCAAATTTACTGATCCCCCAGATGCCCCAGAAACAGATACTGCTGACAATTGCACAGTACAATACAAATTTCAGATCAAATACTTTTGATATTTCTACGGAAGCAATATCCCGAAACAGCATAAACGGCAGTGTCACCTTAAAATTGAAACGGTTTGCCACGGTGACAAAATGCTCATCGAGCATACCGATCTGATGCAGTACCCAGCCTATAACCATCACCAGAAAAATAGGAAATGTGACATTGACGCTAAAGATAAAATCACTCATTACTTCTGCACTCTTTCATATTTATAGAAATAAAATTCCAGATCAAAATATGTCTGTTCTTCACTGTCTGCTGTAATTTTCCACTCCGGTTTTTCATCCAGATTCGGGAAATACGCATCCGCATCATATGCATAGTCGATTTTTGTAATATGAGCAACATCACACTCATCCAAAAGCTGCTCATATATTTTCTGTCCGCCAATCACATAGACGTCATTGGTATCATACTTTTCCAGTTCCCTGTGCAGCTCTTCCATGGAATGCACGACAATCGCATCTTTAACCTGATACGCCGGATTATGTGTCAACACAATATTGGTGCGGTTTTTCAGCGGAAGACCATTCGGAAAACTCTCCAACGTCTTTCGTCCCATCACGACAACTTTCCCGGTTGTTGTCTCGCGGAAAAATTTCTGATCCATCGGAATCCGTACCAGAAGCTCATTATTTTTTCCAATTGCCCAATTTTTATCTACTGCTGCAATGATATTCATGATTTTCTCCCTCCTGACTGCTATATTGCCACCGGAATGTTTTTGATCTGCGGACCGGTCACATAATCGGTCACTTTGATATCATCCGGTGTAAACTGATAAAAATCTTTAATCTCCGGATTCAGCCAGAATTTCGGTGCCGGATGCTGCTGACGCGTAATCAGCTCTTTTACCAGTTCCACATGCCGGTCATAGATATGTGCGTCCGCAATGACATGTACCAGTTCTCCCACTTTCATGTCACACACCTGTGCCAGCATATGCATCAGCACTGCGTACTGGCATACATTCCAGTTATTTGCAGTAAGCACATCCTGCGAACGCTGATTCAAAATTGCATTTAAAGTCAGTTTGTCATCTCCCTGTTTCTGTGTCACATTAAAGGTCATGCTGTATGCACACGGATACAGATTCATCTCATGCAGATCCTGATGCACATAAATATTGGTCAGAATCCGGCGGCTGAACGGATTATTTTTCAGATCATAAATCACCCGGTCCACCTGATCCATCATTCCCTCACGATACTGATGTTTCTGTGCCAGCTGATAGCCGTACGCTTTTCCGATGGAACCGTTTTCATCTGCCCATTCATCCCAGACGGTACTGTTTAAATCATGGATATTGTTGGATTTCCGCTGCCAGATCCACAGCATTTCTTCCGTACAGGTCTTGATTGCCGTCTTGCGCAGTGTGATTGCCGGAAACTCTTTCGACAGATCATAACGGTTCACCACACCGAATTTCTTAATCGTATAGGCACTTGTACCATCCTCCCAGTGCGGTCGTACCTTTTCGCCCTCGGTACTTGTCCCGTTCTCCAGAATATCCTGACACATAGTTACAAATATTTTATCTGCTAAACTCATTGTTAATCCCCTATCTCTTGTCCTGGACTTTTACTTTTCATTATACCTTATTCTATCAAAATGTCTATGAGAAAATCTGCTGTACTATCAGTTTATACTCCTGCAGAGACTGGCATTTCCGGATCAGCTTTAAATATTTCTCTCTGTCCGGAAATGCCTTTGTCAGATAAAACCAGATTTCTTTCAAATGAAAAACGACATCTTTTTCCGCACGGAAAGTATCCAAACATCCCTCTAAAATTTCATCATGGAACGCCCGCAGCCTGGCTTTATCTGCCGGTGGGTTTCCTTTGATTTCTCCAACCAGTCCGGGATTTTCCAGTAATCCCCTGCCGATCATGATGCGATCAATAGCTGGGAAAGCAGCTGTCACTTTCTTATAATCTTCCACACTGCATATATCTCCATTGTAACAGAGCGGCACATGGATCTGCTCCAGAGCACGGGCAAATGTTTCCATCCGCGGTGTTCCGCTGTAATAATCTATCTGCAGGCGCGGATGAATAATCAGTTCTTCCAGCGGAAACTTTGCATAGACACCGCAAAGAGCTTCCCACTCATCCGGGTCTTTGATTCCAACTCTGGTCTTTACCGATACCGCAAGCGGACTGTTCTCCAGCACTTCTTCCAGCAACATTTCCAGTTCTTCCGGCTCTTCCAGAAATCCGGCTCCTTTTCTTTTCGAGACAACGGTTCCGGACGGACAGCCAAAATTAAGATTGACACTGGTAAATCCCAGATCTTCCAGCTGCCGAATCATCATCAGAAATTCATCGGCACGGTTTCCGATCAGCTGTGGCACCAGCCGGATCCGTCCATTATTTTCCGCTGCCAGATCCCGCTTTATTTTTTTGCTCATTTTTTTTGCTGCCGGGATAAACGGTGTAAAATATTTATCTATATATGGAAAATAATGTGCATAAGCATTGCGCACAATATATCCCGTAATTCCCTCCATCGGAGCAAGATAAAATAACATAATTTTCCCTCCATTTTTCTATTATAAGAATTTTACCGGTAAAAGCAAATGATTTTCCGATAAGAATTGACAAGTTTTCACCAAAAGCCTATAGTTACGGTTAGAACGAACTTAAAATAGGAGGTGTTCGACTTGGATAATCACAACGAGAAAAAGACAAAACAAATCAAACGGATACTGGCTATCATTACCATTGTTTTTGTAATCCTGATCGGATATTTTATCGGGCGTCCCCTGGTTCATTTTGTATCGGATCCCAAACAATTCCGTGTCTGGGTCAATGACAAAGGAATATGGGGAGTCCTTGGTTTTATTGGAATGAACATCCTGCAGGTACTCCTTGCGGTAATTCCCGGTGGTCCTTTTGAAATTGGTGCCGGATACGCTTTCGGGGTAATCCGTGGTACACTGATCTGTGATTTTGCCATGACAACTGCAAGCGTCATCATCTTTCTGTTTGTGCGCCGTTTCGGCATGAAGTTTGTGGAATTGTTTGTAAGCCGTGAAAAAATAGAATCTGTAAAAATATTAAAAAGTTCCAGGCGTTCGGAGAGCATCATTTTTCTGCTCTTCCTCATACCCGGAACTCCCAAAGACCTGTTATCTTATCTCGTCGGACTGACCGATATAAAGCTCTCCCACTGGATCATTATCTGTGCAGTTGGCCGTATGCCGGCAATCTTTCTTTCCGTCTTAAGCGGCAACGCATTAAACAAAGCGGATTACACATTTGTCATTCTGATGTTTGCTGTCATGATTGCCCTGTCCATCTGCGGATTTCTCTTTTACCGCTCCCGCAATAAAACAGGCAGCGGCTCCGAGAACGACAAGGAATAAATTCAGTACGGAGCACGGCAGACTCTCTGCTGTTCTCCACAACTGCTGCATTCGTCCAGAACTTTATTAATGCAGATGTGACACACATCTCCATCTTTGTCTTTCACACGGATCACATGTGTGGATACCCACTGATAGTAATCTCCCCGTCCCTTCTGATACAGCTTGACGCAGACTTCTTTCCGTCCCTGCCCCAACATCTGTAACAAACGTTCCCTGGAGAAATTGTCCAGAAACGCACGCTGGTAATTCGGGTGTATGTTTTCCACCCCGACATCAATCAGATCATCGTATTTTCCACTGCTCGGCATGTCATTTGCCAGAAATCCGTCGTCCTTGATCATGGTATATGTATTTTTTGTAAGATTTGCTGCCACAATCATCGGAAATGCTTCTGACACTGCCTCAAACACTGTCAGTAGCTCCTCCATGCTGATTCCATTCAGTGCTTCGAACTCTTTAAACGATCTTGCACTCTTCATCTGATGCACCTCCCAACTTCGTTTTCATTTGTTTTTGCCCTCTTTTACCCCTGCCTTTATTATAAATAAAACGCGTCCTTTTTACAATAGACAAAACCTGCGGAATGATAAAAGAAAAACAGCCGAACCCATATCCTCTATGTTTCCAGCTGCTTTTTCAAGAGCGATAGACGGGGCTCGAACCCGCGGTCTCGACCTTGGCAAGGTCGCGCGTTACCAACTACGCCACTATCGCATAT
>ENA-OQAY01000495-OQAY01000495.1-human-gut-metagenome-genome-assembly--contig:-NODE-495-length-11137-cov-0.659128_pt1 | contig 11137 bp, 11 predicted proteins | sample MGYA00242740_ERZ504537 | MGnify/ENA primary metagenome ERZ504537 (study PRJEB26092, sample SAMD00036272) | human gut metagenome | host: Homo sapiens | study: EMG produced TPA metagenomics assembly of... | reverse complement strand
CGGAAGTTTCTCATCCGCCTTTAATTTATTCCGGTACCCGACAACCCCAAGACAGACAACAAGCACCCCCCAGCATACAGACTGCGGATGCAATTCTCTTTTTCCTGTTTCCGTTATTTTTTTTCTGCCGATGCCATCTTACCATCTTCAATACGAACGCCCCTTCCTTACCTGAGTACATTTCTCAGCTTGAATTCATTTTGTATCGTATACTTCTGTTCCAGATATTGCATATCAAAAGAAACCGCAACGGATGCCTTTTCCGTGGAAGCATGTACTGTGCCGGTAAATGCCGTAACATATTCGCCGATCAGATTTTCCTGCACCTCATCCGTAGCTGCAGAAATCACCGTTGTATCGGTTTTTGGATCTGCCACAGCCATTTTCTTCGTATATAATTTCTTTCCACCTGCAGAGATCCAGATCACCCGCTTGCCTGCAGCCTCCGGGGCTGCGGCACCTGCCGGATTGGTTACCGACGGGGTGTTCGGAATCGTATAAATGGCGATCCCACGAACACCGGACACGGATGGGTCAAGTTCCTCCACCCGGTTTCCTTCCATCACCCACATGCCGATCTGCTCCATCAGAATCTGTGACTCCGACTGCAGATCAATCTGCGCAGACGCGTGGTTATAATTTTTGTGCGCCATTCCAAGGAAAAGCGTTGCAGCGCCTAAAATAACCGTTGAAATTGCAATCGCGATAATCAGTTCCACAAGCGTAATTCCCCTATGATCGTTCGGCACACTGCCACCCCCTTTAAAAAGTTACTGCTCCGTAAAATGCCTGCCGGTATCTTTCACCAGCCGGATTGTGTATGCCGGGACACCATCAATATAAATGGCATTCACATTTGTACAATCGTCATAAAATGCCGTTTTCTTATAGGCAATCTTAATAAATGTCCCACCGGCACCCGGTTCTGTCAGTTCCTCCCCGGTGCTGCTGTCCTTACGGATTTTAATTGTATTATTACACAGCTTCGTCCCGTCAGATGTCAGCTTTGTATCGTCAAAACTGCCCAGATTATCGGACAGGACACGCGTATAATATCCATTGTCCAGCTTGTAAATATACAGATAAGAACTGCCGGCTTTGCTCATCGTCCTGACCTGAAGCGCATCCAGCGAAGAATCCAGCGTCCTTACCACCTTCTGCGTATTGGCATAGTGCAGATGCCCGATCATCATGACAGACGTGCTTGCAAGAATGCCAATAATCGCAATAACGATAATGATTTCAACGAGCGTAATTCCATTCTGCCCCAAAAGTTTTCGTTTCTTCATTGGCACACCCCTTACCCGTTCTTCTTCCAATTATCATAGTTCAAATAAGAATCCAGATCAAGGTTTCCGGAAATATTTGATGCCGCAAGGGAAGAACAGCCTTTGAAAAACTGGGAAAACAGCGGAGTATCCCGTTTCTGGTCCTCGGTAAACAGCTGGGAAACCAAAAGCTTGTTTCCCCGTACCGAAGCATTGGAATCAAAAGAGATCACCCCACCGGAAATAATCATTCCCTCAAACTGGCCGGACACCCTGACATCCCCGGTTGCAATGACAATTCCCCTTGTAACCGTAGCTGGAAGTGCATAAGTTCCGGCATTTTCAATCAGGTATACATCTGCGGCCGGGGAATACACCGTTTCCGAAGCCGTCGGGGATGCCTTGTGTTTCTCCACCTCTGTGGTAAATGCACTCCGGTCAATCAGATAGTCAAACAGCGGATTTACCGTTTTGTCAATCACTTCATGCCCACTGGCATCCGTAGATGTCAGACGGACATTGTCTTCGGTCACTCCCTGCCCCTGATCCGTCAGTCCCAGTTCCAGCGACTTATAGCGCACGGCAAGCTTCGAACAGTACTTCCAGTATAACCCACTGCTGTCTTTCCAGTTGTCCGGCGCAATCGTATACGTTCCAACCTCCAGCATATCTGCAGAAGCCGCCCGTTTTAAAATGTCCCCGGAAAACGTCATAATCGTATTGGAATCCACAATCAATGCATCCTCATCCAGATAGATATTGGCATACTGTGCCGTTTTCCCCTGATTGTTCACATAATACTCAGAAAAAAAGTCATTCGCAGACTTCTCTGAATTAAAATTCAGGTAATAATAGACCCCACCCGGAAAATAATAGGGAACCACCTGCCGGCTGCTGTTTAAATATCCTTTCAGCGTACTTTCACTGATTCCGGTATATGCCGCATACTTCTTTTGATCCAGACTTCTGCCATCTCCCGACACATATTCCAGTGGAACATAATATGCCAGCTGGTTCGTCCGCGCTGAGATGGACTCGCCCATCAGAATATCCTCGTTACTGGCATCGAGCTTTCGCGAAATAAACGTCCGTCCTGCCAAAAGCAGGTAATTCAGCCCTTTGATATCCAGATGGCTGCTTTTTCCATTGACCATCATGGCACTGCTAAACTCCGCCTTTTTTGCAGAATCCGGATCCTGTGCGCCATAATTTTTCTGAAAATTATATCCGTAATAATTGCCCTGCAAAGTCACGGAACTCCCCCTGCCAGCCAGTTCCAGATCATCCGCCACATACATATTTCCGTTCATATGGATAGAGGAAGCACCGTTTGTCCCGGCAGACGATGTCTTTATATTTTCTGCCCAGATCGAGGAACCACCGTCCCCGACCGTCAGGCTGATCCGCTCTCCGTCACGATATCCCCGCGTGTAAGAATCGTCTTCCCCTTGATCGTACCGTTTCCTCCCGTGGACGCATAAATTCCGTCTGCCCCGGCATACACACTGCCATCCACTGTCACATTCTGTGCCCCGATGTTGATCTGTCTGTCGGCTATCAGCGCATAACGCATAAACTCCTGCACCTGCCCCCTGCCGGAGAAATTCATCTTCGGGGTGGAAAACACAAGGTCGGTTTTGATCGTTGTCTCATAATCCTGTGCATCTTTATACCGGATCTGCACACCCTTTAACGTAAACGTCCCTGCGCCGTAATCCACCTCATATTTTGGATCTGCGGCAGGGATATAACATCCCTGGTCTGCGGCTTCTTTGATGCAGCTTTTTACCGTATCCGTATCATAGCCGGAAACCCGGTATGCCACATTGCCGGAAGCGTCCATGGTATCCGACGCACCAACTGCCGGATCTGTATGGTTTTCTGCAAACTGCTTCTGCAGCCCGTCCATATATCTGGTGGCAAATACTTTCTGCACATCCCCGCCGGAAGCAGAATACGTCAGGTAATTTTCAAGGACATCCGCATACGCTTTCTCCAGTGACTGCTCTGCAAGTTCCCTTGCACCGGCACGCAGATTATCCATCAGTTCATCCGCACTGTAGAAATTTTTCTTCGTGCCGCGTTCCACTTCCTTCATCTCAATATTGACAATCGTAATCTTGGTGATCACCACGGCAATCAGGCTTACCACAACCATCAGAACCAGTACGGCAAGCAGGGAGGCACCACGGTTATCCTGTTTGAACCGTTTTTCTTTCATCGCTACTCTCCTTTCGACGTGCTGACCGTAATATAACGGTACTTTTCCTTATCCGGATTGTTTCCGCCCTTGCCTTTCTTATATACACGGACCGTCAGATCGACCTTTCGCACTCCCCCGCTGCTTGCCACCAGAGGGGCAACCGACCCAGCCGGCAGCTTAAAGCTGTCCTGATAAATTGCTCCCTTGTTGGTCACCGCAGCCGGATCATCCGGATACGACTTGTTGCCAAGGTTTGATGCCACAGACGGCATCGGGCATCCCTGCGGCAACACCGTCATCTTATAATCCGGTCTAATGCTGTTGACATCCGCAATATTCTGGCATACAAACACCAGCTTGGGATTCACACCGGCAGCGTATGTAACTTCCATCGTATCGCTGTCCTGTGCCACATGGTACATAAGGTAAATATGCTCCACATCACGGATGTCTTCCTCTGCAAACTCATTACATTCGTATACTTCCGAAGGATCTATGCCCAATACCTCATCGCCTGTTTCCCCACATGTATAGCTGCATGCCACCCGGACATGCGTGCTGTCTGCCGTGACCGAAAATTTCCGCTTCATCTTCGCCTGCAGTTCACTATCCCCAAGCGGAAGCGTCCCCGGATGTGCAGCGGCATATGTCATATTTTTTTCCGAAAAATACGTCATTGCTTCCTGCAGCTGGTTATGTTCCAGTGCCACGACATCCTTTGTGTCATCAATCCCTTCGATCTGTGGGATATTGGTGTCATTTTCAGCTGCAGCCGTACTGACAGAAACCTCGACATCATACGTGCTGCCAGAAGTGCCTGCCGCCGCGTAGTACACATTCTCCGCCTGAAATGCGGGTGCCGGGGCAGCCGCCGGAGTCTCACTGAGCAGGGTGTAGCCCTTTCCTTCCAGATAGGGAACACGAAATCCTGCCCCTGTCGTCACCACAGCCAGCTCTTTTTGGTTTTTTAAATCCTCCAGCACTTCCTGCGCCAGATTGGTTGCGTGCTGTTTGTCCGCCATCATCGCATTGTACTTCATGGACTGCGTAAAATAAGACAGCAGCGGAATGGAAATAATGGCAAGAATTGCCATGGCAAGGATGACTTCCAGCAGGGAAAATCCACCATTGTTATTCGGTTGTCTCTTCATCTGCGGACCTCCTTCCCATCCGTTTTACGGTGCAGTTTCAAGCGATGTGCTTCTGCCAAAAAATACTCATCACACCTTTTGACATATTCGGGAATACCGGTGGAACATACTCTTTTCCGGTGTTCTCCAGATAGTACATATTCAGGGTCATCTCCCCGTTTAATTTTCCGGTGGAATCATCATAATTTGCCGTAAACTGTGAAATCGTTGTACGATCCTTAAAATTGTTGACATAAGCTGATCATTTCCTTTAACCCGGCATAGCCCTGCCTCATAGCGGATACCGATAGAGGCATAATATCCCTGGACCTCTTTTTGCTCTGGTCCTGTCGTTTCCTGTTCTGCTGCATCTGCCCCCTGTGTGCTCTCCTCACTCTGGCTTTCGGATGTAGAAGATGCCTCTGCATCCGGTGCGGTAGTGGAAGAAGCATCCGTTCCTGCAGCCGTGTCCGTGCCATCGGTCTGCACATCCACAGCAAGCGGCTGGTTCATGGTAAACGTAATGTCCGTAATATGGAAATCGCTGCTGTTATCCTCATACGCCTGTAACGACTCAATAGCCTTCTCGGTTGTCATTGCAGAAGGATACGTACTGATAATCGTCTTCTGCTTTTTTACCATCCGCTGGATATTTTCTTTTACCTTCGGAAGTCCTGCCTCCATCTGTTCCATCTGCTGCACTTTTGCCTGATCGGCCGTATTTTGTTCTTCAATCTTCGCTGCCTTGCTCATTCCCTTACTGAAAATAAAGAAATACGAACATGCCACTATGACAATCGCACAGAAAATGAGCAGCAGCCGCTTGTCGGAATCTGAAATTTTAATTCTATTCATTGGTCTGCTCCTCTCCTTCCATGCTGTCTGTATCGGTATCTGTATCCGCAGACGGAACCGCTTCTTTTATGAGATGCCCGTCCTCCCCGAGAAATGCGCCGGTATAATAAGCATTTAACGTATACGTCCACTTCACCGTGCCGCTGTCTTCATAAGACTCCTCCGACATGGACGGAATCGAAAGATTTTCAAGCAGCGTCACATCCGCAAAATTCAAAAGCATCTGTCCGACCGTAACTTTCCGGTCAGCCTCCATATTCAGCGTTACCAGCGAACCGTCCGTCTGAATGTTTTTTACATGGATGGTTGTCGGAAGTTCATTTTCCAGCTGCGCAATCAGCGGATACAGCTGCTCATTTTTCGTGATGGTGGCAAGATCCAATTTCTCATACACCTGTTCCTCCGCCTGTACCCGCGCGTAATCGTCATACGTCTCCTGCACATAAGAAAGATCATTGATCCGTTTGGTCAGGCTGCGGTGCTCACGATAAGCCAGCAGCTGACGCACACCGGAACCGAGAATCAGCAGGACACTTACCAGCACTGCCCCCGCCAGAATCACATATGCCGTGTGCAGGTCGTTCTTTTTGGAATCTGCCACAAGCATGTCCTTTGGTCTGGCATCAATTGGATGAACCGCTGCACCGATGACCGAAAGGAAACCGACAGCCGTTGCCGCCTTCGGTCTCGTCCCGGAAGATGCCGCATCCGGTGTTACCATCCCCTCAGCTGCCTTGTTTTTTCCGCTCCGTAAATCGATGACCTTCGTGAAATCAATTTCCTGCAGCGGAAGCGGAAGCTCCTGTGCAAACAGTTTGTGCATGCCTGCAAAACGGGAACCATCGCCAACCAGATAGACATTCCCGACAAATTCCTGTTTGACCTGGTTCTGATAATACTCAACCGCCGTGTTTGCAATGCGCAGATGATACCGCAGGGACTCTGCCAGATCCTCATATGCCTCTTCTGCCAGAGCCTGCTGGCGCTTCATCTCCTCCTGGTTTCCCATCTCCGGAACCGTCGGACGGTTGTATATCACATTGTGTTCTAAAAGAAAATCAAGTGCTTTCTCCTCATCGTCAATGCCAAGCACCGGATGGTCGATCACCATCGTGATCGTGGCTCCATAGCCATACGGTGTCACACGCTGAAAGACCAGTTTTTTATTTTCCAGAATACTGATGACCGTTGCCTGTTCTTCCAGCTGCACGACCACGGCATTTTCCAGAAAACTGTCACACAAAAGCTGTACCGTTCCGTTTCCGATATAGTCAAACGTCTCCACCTTAAGCCCTGCCAGCTCGGCAAAGGTCACATAGTTGTTTAAAAGATTATCCGGAATTGCAACGAGAAGCAGCTTAAGCATCTTCTTTCCGTCTTCTTCCTCCACGTCCATCTTGCTGTAGCTGATGGTGTAATTGCTCACATCCATCGGGAAGTAATCACGGATCTGCGCCTCAATAATTCCCATGATCTTATTGTCCTTGACAAACGGGATCATGACCTCGCGGGTAACGACCTTAGAGGAGGAAAGGGTAAATACCACTTCCTTCTCATGGATATCGTGTCTGCTTAGTTCGGTCTTTAATGCCGATGCAAACGCTTCTTTGTCGCGGATATAGCCATCTTCCACCGCATGTTCCGGGGTGCGGAACGCAAACGCTTTATGTACCGGCGGATTTTTCTTGCGGTAATCGGCCAGTGCGACTTTTGTCCACCATACACCGGCCTCAATACTTACTACTCTTTTGACCATTTTCATTTTCTCCTTATATATTTTCCGAAAGGTTTTCATTGGAAAATGTACAAAAATAATTATGCTTTGTTCATGTTCTCTTCGGGAAGAGACTGTAAGAATTTTGGCGAAAAGTTATGAATGCCTGACGCGACCGAACGACATTCGCCATCCGGGCTCATGTCGTCCTTTCCCGTACATCCATGTACGGAAACCGCTGGGTATTGACAAAATTCTAACAGGCTCTAACCCTTGAGAAAAATCACAAATCCTAATTATTTTTCTACATTTTCCATCGTTATGTTGTGATGTGAAATTTAAATGGCGAATAAGAAGAATGTTCAAAATTCGCCACGGAAAACAAATAACTTTATGTTTTCTTGAAACATTACTCCTTGGCAGTTTATACCAGATTTCATTTAATAGATGCCCATCATGCCGAGATACCAGGTCCAGAAACGGCTGCCCCAGAGTGCGGCGATGAATATGCCTGCCGAAAGGTACGGACCGAGTGCAAGCAGGTTGTTTCGCTTGCTTACTTTCATGCGGATGGTATGGATGACGGAGCCAAGAATGCATGCAAGAATAAATGCAAAAATAATGTTTTTTGCGCCTAAAAGCAGGCCTGCATATGCCATGAGTTTGATGTCTCCCCCACCGATTGCTTTGCCGGAGGAGAAATAATACAGGCCATACAAAAACAGGCTGACAATGACTGCCCCGATGATATGGGACAGGATATGCCGGAAATCATACACGGTCATGATGATACCGAGCAGTCCCGAAACAGGTTCTGGGAAACCGGTATCTGATAGGTTCTCTCATCGATAACCGCAATAACAATCAGGGCAGATGTCATGAGGCAATACAGCACACTGCTGAACGTGAAACCGCCCGCCATGAAAACGACCACATACAGCACACCATTTAAAGCCTCGATTAATGGGTACTGTATGGAAATCCTAGCACCACATTGCCGGCATCTGCCCCGAAGAATTATGTAGGAAAATACAGGAACCATGTCCCGCCAGCCCAGCTTACGCCCGCAGTTCATACAGTGCGAGGACTGCACGATATTCTCTTTTTTCGGGATACGGAAGATCAGCACGTTTAAGAAACTGCCGATGACGATTCCGTATAAAAATATAACAATGTAAAGAAAAATCGTAAGTTGGGTTAGCATGATATATTCTCCATTATTATAATGTGGCTTTTACGTCTGTAACTTTATATTTAGGTGTAGATTTGCCATAATCAATCGATGTTGTAACATCGTGGTTATCAATATCAATTTTAACAATAATGTCTTCTGTCATTGTTTTGGCATCTGATGCAAACTGTTTCACTAATTCAGCTTTTGTCTTATACCCTGTGTTTGTCTGAATTGCCTCTGCCAGCTTTGCTTCTGCGCTATCTGCGGCATTTGATCCATACACTTTTACAGTTAACGTTCCTGTAGTAGGCATACTCTCAGCATTCTCTGAGTATGCAGTCACAGCTGCTGTAGAAAAGCTATTTAATACCTGCTGGTCTTTTGAAGCCTTAGATTTTCCTAAATAAGGAATTACCTGTGTACCAACAATACCTACCAAAATTGCCATAATTGCGATAACGATAATCAACTCTACGAGAGAGAAACCTTTGTTATCCTTCTTTTCATTCTTTGCCTTCATGTTCTGAAGCAGTTCCATAATCTTCTTCATACCCTTTGTTCTCCTTTTTTGAATATATTTTTATGTATCTATCATCACATGTCTCATGGCAGACATGTAACAACCCTTCTTCTGCCTGCGGTCAGGCTCCGATGCTGTCGTACAGGCTGTACATCGGCATCATGATCGCAAGGACAATCGGCACCACAACAACTGCCATCACGATGATGATGAGCGGTTCCATTGCGGCAAGCAGTGCCTCGGTCGCCGACTCCACCTCTTCATCATAATATGCTGCGACTTTGTCGAGCATGTCTTCCATATTACCGGTTTCCTCCCCGATCTCTATCATGTGGTAGACCATCGGTGGGAAGACCCCGGAATCTGCCAGTGGCTTCGAGAGCGGGATTCCACGGCTGACCTCTTCGGTCGCATCTTTTAATGCCTGCTTAACCACGGCATTCCCCATCATCTCGGTCACAAGCCCGAGTGCATCCACCAGCTGGACACCGGAGCCCATCAGTGTGGACAGAGTTCGCGTCATGCGCGAGGATGCCGTCTTGATGCTGAGCGGGCCGACCAGCGGTACCTTTAGAATAAATTTTCCTAACATATGTGCCCCGCTCTCTGTCTTTTTCCACGCATGGATAAATATGGCAATCCCTGCGATGATGGCAACAAGAAAATACCAGCTATGCACAAAGAAATCGCTGACTGCCATGACTGCAAGCGTGATGCCCGGCAGTTTTCCGCCGACTTCGTCAAACTGTTCGGTAAAAGTCGGCACAATCTTAATCATCATGATGGCTACAACAACGATAATAACAAGAATCAGGATGACCGGATAAATCGCTGACTTGATGATCAGCCCCTTCAGATGGGCCTCTTTTTCAAACTGGCTTCCCACACGGCTGAATGCTTTATCCAGTCCACCGGAGGATTCCCCGGCGGCAACCATCTGCACCATGAGGTTTGGAAAAATCTTCGGGTGCTCCGCCATCGCAACGGCGAGGGTCTCCCCACGCTGTACGGAATCCCGCACTTCTGCGATTGCGTTGGAAAACGGTTTGTTCTCGGTCTGCTCGGATAGCATGTCGAGTGCCTCAACGACGGTCACGCCGGCATTTAATACGCTCTCAAACTGGCGGCAGAATACGCTCATTTCGCGGACGCTGACGGCTTTTCCGATATGAATTTCGAGATCTTTGTTAAATGCGTTGGCTCTTGCGATGGAAACGATGGTGTTGCCGCCGGATTTGAGTTCTGCCGAAGCGACTTCCATGTTCATGGCCTCGATGGTGCCGGTTTTTGGTTTTCCATCGGCTCCGACCACTTCGTATTTATAACTTGCCATGTCTTAACTCCTTTTTAAAACAGCTTCTGCTGCATGTTTCCTGTATCCTGTGCATACTCTACGGCATTTGCCGCATCGATTTTGTGTTTCAGGTACAGGCTGAATAAGGAATCATCCATCGTCTGCATGCCAATCTTCTTGCTTGTCTGCATGATGGATGGAATCTGGTGTGCCTTATCCTCCCGGATCAGATTTTTGATCGCCGGGGTACCGAGCATGACTTCAAATGCCGCCACACGGGATTTTCCGTCGATCGTCGGCAGAAGCTGCTGGGAAATTACCGCCTCAAGAACCGATGCCAGCTGCGAGCGGATCTGGTTCTGCTGGTGCGGTGGGAACACATCGACAATACGCTCAATGGTTGGTGCCGCACCGATGGTATGCAGGGTGGAGAATACCAGATGTCCGGTTTCTGCTGCCGTGATGGCAGTGGAAATCGTATCAAAGTCACGCATCTCCCCCACAAGGATGATGTCCGGATCCTCACGGAGTGCCGCACGGAGCGCATTTCCATAGGAATCGGTATCCAGCCCGATCTCCCTTTGGTTTACGATGGACCGGTTATGCTTATGTAAATACTCGATCGGATCTTCGAGTGTAATGATATGTTCGTTCCGTTCTTTATTGATGACATCGATCAAAGATGCCAGTGTGGTGGATTTACCGCTTCCGGTCGGTCCCGTGACAAGGACAAGCCCACGCTTTTTCTTTGTCAGCCCAAGGACAGCTTCCGGCACCCCGAGATCCTCCGGTGTCGGGATATCGCTTGCCACGATACGCAATACAGCCGCATAGGAACCTCTCTGGTGGAAAGCGTTGACACGGAACCGTCCCACACGCGTATCCGTGTAGGCAAAGTCCACTTCCCCTGTGGCTTCCATGGTTTTTTTCTGTTTTTCGTTAAACATGGATTCCACCAGTTCTTTTGGTCATCGCCGTG
>ENA-OQAY01000494-OQAY01000494.1-human-gut-metagenome-genome-assembly--contig:-NODE-494-length-11148-cov-1.046185_pt1 | contig 11148 bp, 11 predicted proteins | sample MGYA00242740_ERZ504537 | MGnify/ENA primary metagenome ERZ504537 (study PRJEB26092, sample SAMD00036272) | human gut metagenome | host: Homo sapiens | study: EMG produced TPA metagenomics assembly of... | reverse complement strand
CGCAGAGCTGGCCGCTGAAAATGCAGCCAATGCTGCCGGTGCCGCCGCAGCCGAAACGGCAGCGGTTCCCGTCTCTGCCGCACCTGCCGCCGCGGCGGCAACAGCTGTTTCTGTTGCAGAAACAGCATCTACACCCGAAAAGGATTGACGCGGCCGCAAATCAATGCTATACTCAATCATGACCACACTGTTTGGTGGCCGGGACTGTTACAAAGGAGTAACGGATGGATTTCCGTTGCTCTTTTTTCATAAAAAACGGTCCATTTGTCCGTTGCCGGGAAACAGCGGACACCGCACAACGCGATTCTGTCCTTTGTACAGCAAAAACAAGAAAAGAGGGAATTTATGATGAACACTTCCATCTCCCGCCGTCAGTTCCTGAAGGCCAGCGGCCTGGCAGCCGCCGGTGCCTGCGCAGCCGGCCTGCTGACTGGCTGCGGCGGCTCTTCCTCCGGCAGCGCTTCCGGCGCAGCCTCTTCCGGTTCCGGCTCCAGCTACACCATCCTGTACGACAGCCAGCCCGCTACCCTGAACTACCTGACCACCGGCACTGACCTTGAGATGGTCGTGGGCGCAAACTGCGTGGATACGCTGGTCGAGTACGACAACAAGGGCGTCATGCGCGAAGGCCTGGCCACCAGCTGGGACTGGGATGTTGACACCCTGACCTGGACGTTCCATCTGCGTGAGGAGAACTGGGTGGACTGCAACGGCGAGGTCGTGGCCCCCGTCACCGCACAGGACTTCGTGGACGCTCTGAAGTACGTCCTGACCCCGGACTACGCCGCCTCCAACGTGGGCCTCGTCACCGCTTACATCGCAGGCGCTGACGACTACTACAACTACCACCTCTATCTGAACAACGCCAACACCGGCGTCGTGGACGATGACGGCACCACCTACACCGTGGACGGCAGCGGCGTCGTCACCGTGACTGCCCCCGACTCTGACCCCGCCACCTACGCACCGGTGGACTTCGACGCCGTGGGTGTCACCGCTGTGGATGACCACACCCTGACCTACACCCTGACCTACGACTTCCCGGGCTTCCTGAGCCTGCTGTGCTATCTGCCCTACGAGCCCGCTTACGGCCCGCTGCTGGAAGAGACCGGCGACCAGTTCGCTACCAGCGCAGAGACCACTTACAGCTGCGGTGCCTTCTATCTGGCCGCCTACGAGTCTCTGGAGACCTGGGTCATGAAGAAGAACCCCGAGAACTACGACGCTGACAACGTCTTCATCGACACCATCAGCCGCATCTACAACGCCGAGGCCAGCGTCAACGGCCCCGAGATGATCAAGCGCGGCGAGATCGACGAGGCCACCATCGGCTCCGACATCCTCGACAGCTGGCTCTCCGACGACACCACCAAGGACATGGTGTCCATGGACCGTCCCAACACCAACTACACTTACTTCTATATGTTCAACTTCATGCCCTTCTCCCACGAGTTCTCCAACTGGAGCGTGGAGGGCATGGACGCCGAGTATGAGCCGGAGAACTGGGCCAAGGCCATCAACAACACCAACTTCCGCAAGTCCTTCCTCTACGGCATCAACAACTCTGTCACGCTGGCCGTCAAGGCACCCGAGGGCTACGACAACTACAAGCTGAACACCATCACGCCCCCCAGCTTCTGTGCCAACGCTGACGGCGTGGACTACCTCAAGTGCGGCGACCTGGCCAACATCACCGAGTTCTTCGACGAGGCCAAGGCCAAGGAGTACCGCGACGCTGCCATCCCGGAGCTGACCGCTGCTGGTGTGACCTTCCCCATCAAGGTGCAGATGCCCTACAATCCCTCTTCCACCGACTGGGACAAGCAGTGCCAGGTGTTCAAGCAGCAGCTCGAGGGTGTGCTGAACGACGGTTTCGATTTCATCGACATCATCATCACTGCCGGCCCCTCCGACAGCTTCCTGTCCAGCGTCCGCCGCAACGGCAAGTTCGCTTTCCTGCAGTGCAACTGGGGCGCTGACTACTCTGACCCCCAGACCGAGACCGATCCCTTCTATCAGGCCGAGGGCGCACGCGGCAGCCGCTACGCCTTCCTGCGCACCGGCGTCGAGGACGGCTTCATCACCGGCGACACCGCAGACGCCGTCATGAACTACATGAAGGCCATCGAAGAGGCTGTCAAGATCACCGACGACATCAACGCCCCGCTACGATGCCTTCGCCAACGCCGAGGCTTCCCTCATCAACAATGCCCTCGTCGTCCCCATGGGCATGAGCATCCCGGCCTACATCGCCACCCGTCTGAACTACTGGGAGGGCCAGTACGCTTCCACCGGCTTCTCCAACAAGCGCCTGAAGGGCATCCACGTCCTCGACCACTACATCTCCATGAGCGAGTACGAGGCCAACCGCGACGCTCGCTAAGACTTTTTGAGTCTGTCCGCTCCAAAGCTCTCCGTTTTCCCACGGGAAAGCGGAGAGCTTTTCGTTTCTGGAGCCTCTTACATGAATTTTTGTAACGAACTTTGCTAAATCACTTTCCAAAAGTGGTTTTTTGTTGTATTCTATTCCTATCCGACATTCATTTTATAAAAGAGAGGGGTGCGCACAGATATGCTCAAATATCTGGCGAAACGCATCGGGCGCTCGATACTGACCCTGTTTATTATCGTCACGCTCGTTTTCTGCCTTTTGCGGCTGATGCCGGTGGAAGGCTATTTTGCTAACTACGAAAAAATGACCGAGGCCCAGATACAGGCCGGCTTACAGTCCATGGGCCTGCTGGACCCGCTGCCGGTGCAGATCGGCCGCTTCTGGGTCAATATGCTCCACGGCGACCTCGGCGTGAGCCACATCTATAAGGTCAACGCCTCCGTCACCGGCATCCTCGCCAAGAAGCTGCCCATCTCCATCCAGATGGGCGTGTACGCCATGCTGCTGAGCCTTGTCATCGGCATCCCGATGGGCCTGTTCATGGGCCGATTCAAGAGCCGCTGGCCCGATAAGATCGGCACGGCCATCATCGTCCTCATCCAGGCTGTGCCTGCGGCAGTGTATTATCTGTACATCCAGATGTACGGCACCACCGCGCTGACGTGGGCCTGCTCTTCGACGCCTCCAACTGGAAATACTGGGTGCTGCCCGTCTGCTCCATGAGTCTGGGCAACGTGGCGTTCTACGCCATGTGGCTGCGCCGGTACATGGTGGATGAGAGCAACAAGGACTATGTCCGCCTTGCCCGTGCCAAGGGCGTGAGTGAGAACAACATCGCCCTGCGCCACATCTTCCGCAACGCAATGGTGCCGCTGGTGCAGTATATCCCCTCCGCCTTCCTGAACACTGTGGTCGGCTCCATCTACATCGAGAGCCTCTACAGCATCCCGGGCATGGGCGGCCTGCTGGTCACCTGTGTCCAGCGCCACGACAACACGATGGTGCAGGGCATCGTTCTGCTCTACGCCTGCGTGGGCATCATCGGCCTGATCCTGGGCGACCTGCTCATGGTGCTCATTGACCCCCGCATCAGCTTTGGCAAGAAAGAAGGTGGCCGATAATGCTTTTCCGAATGAAAGATGAAAAAGCACACCAGCTCGAGGCAGAGCTGGATAAGTTACAGGCGGACGGCCCCGCCGCATGGGCAAAGCTGCCCGAAGAAGAGCTGTTCACCCCCGCCGGGTTCAGCGAAGAGCGGGCCGAGGCCACGTCCTACTCCAACTACAGCTACTGGGGCAGCACCTTCCGCGCCTTCTTCAAGAACCGCGTGGCCGTGCTGCTGCTCGTCGCCCTCATCGCCGTGGTGGCCTTTGCATTTTTGCAGCCCTGCCTGCCCGGTCAGGCAGACCCAAACCTCTGCGCCGTGGACCCCGCCACCGGCATCCAGTACCGCAACATCGCCCCCGGTGAAAAGGGCTTCATCTGGGGTTCCAACGCCATCGGCCAGGACCTCTGGGCCCGCATCTGGGCCGGCGCCCGCACCAGCCTGACCATCGCTTTCTTCGTGGCCCTCATCGAGGCCGTGGTGGGCATCACGGTGGGCGTGCTCTGGGGCTATGTCCGTCAGCTGGACTTCTTCTTCACCGAGCTGTACAACATCTGCGACAACGTGCCTTCCACCATCATCCTGATCCTTATTTCCTACGTCGCCAGCCCCAGCGTCCAGACGCTGATCCTGGGCATGTCCATCACGGGCTGGATCGCCATGGCGCGTTTTATCCGCAACCAGATCCTCATCATCCGTGACCGTGACTACAACGTGGCATCCCGCTGCATCGGCACCCCCACCTCCCGCATCGTGGTGCGCAACCTGCTGCCCTACCTCGTGTCGGTCATCATGCTCCGCATGGCCCTGACCATCCCCGCCGCCATCGGCAGCGAGGTCTTCATCACCTACATCGGCCTCGGCCTCTCTGTCGAGGTGCCTTCTCTGGGCAACCTCATCAACGATGGCCGCAAGGTCATGATGCAGGCCGGCCTGCGCTATCAGCTGCTCTACCCCACCATCATCCTCAGCTTCGTCACCATCGCGTTCTACCTCATCGGCAACGCCTTCTCTGACGCAGCCGACCCCAAGAACCATCTGCAGTAAGGAGGAACAGGCATGAAAAAGTATGAACTGATCCTCTCTGTGCGGGATCTCAACATCAAATTCAATCTGCGTGGAAAGATCCTCCACGCCATCCGGGGCATCGACCTCGATGTCTACCACGGCGAAGTCCTCGCCATCGTGGGCGAGTCCGGCTCGGGCAAGAGCGTGTTCACCAAGTCCTTCATGGGCCTGCTGGACTCCAACGGCTCCATCACTTCCGGCACCATCGACTACTTCGGTGCCGACGACCACCAGCCCATCCGGCTCTCCGAGTTGAAAAAGGAGAAGGACTGGCTGAAAGTGCGCGGCCACGAGATCGCCATGATCATGCAGGACCCCATGACCAGCCTGAACCCTCTGAAGACCATCGGCGACCAGATCATGGAGGCCGTGGAACTCCATCAGGGCCTCAAGGGCGCTGCCGCCAGGGAGAAGACCCTCGAGTACCTGCGGGATGTCGGCATCGCCGACCCGGAAGTGCGCTTCAAGCAGTATCCCCATGAGTTCTCGGGCGGTATGCGCCAGCGCGTCGTCATCGCCATCGCTGTGGCCTGCAACCCGCAGATCCTGATCTGCGACGAGCCCACGACAGCTCTGGACGTGACCATCCAGGCCCAGATCCTCGAGCTGCTGAAGGAGATGCGGGTCAAATATAACCTCACCATCATCCTCATCACCCATGACCTCGGCGTCGTGGCCAACATCGCCGACCGTGTGGCCGTCATGTATGCCGGCGACATCGTGGAGATCGGCACCTCGGATGAGATCTACTACGACCCCCGCCACCCCTACACCTGGGCGCTGCTGTCCAGTATGCCCCAGATGGGCGTGAAGGGCGAAGACCTGTTCAACATCCAGGGTACGCCCCCGAACCTCTTCACGGAAATTCACGGCGACGCTTTCGCGCCCCGCAACCCGCTGGCGCTGAAGATCGACTTCGTCAAGCGTCCCCCTTATTTTGATGTCAGCACGACCCACCGGGCCAAGACGTGGCTTCTCGACCCCCGCGCACCCAAGATAGAACCGCCCGCCGCTGTGCGGATGCTGCAAGAGGAGGGCAAATAACATGGCAGACGAACGCGAAGTTCTGGTCGATGTAAAAAACCTCGAAGTGACCTACGGCTCCGGCCGCAAGGCTTACAAGGCCGTCAAGAACGCAAACTTCACCATCTATAAGGGCGAGACCTCGGTCTGGTGGGCGAGTCCGGTTCGGGCAAGACCACCATCGGCCGGGCCATCATGCGCATCCTGCCCACCTCGGGCGGCGAGGTGTTCTATAAGGGCCAGAAGATAAACGGCAAGATCTCCCACGCGCTGGACAAGCAGGTCATCAAGGAAATTCAGATGATATTCCAGGACCCCCAGTCCTCCCTGAACGAGCGCGCCAAGGTGGGCTACATCGTAGGCGAGGGCCTGATGAACGTCCGGCCCGACCTCTCCGCCGCCGAGCGGGACGAAAAAGTCCGTCAGGCGCTGCTGGATGTGGGCCTGCTGCCCGAGTTTGCGTCCCGCTTCCCCCACGAGTTCTCGGGCGGCCAGCGCCAGCGCATCGGCATCGCCCGGGCTCTCATCGTGGAGCCGGAATTCATCATCGCCGACGAGCCCATCTCGGCACTGGATATGTCCATCCGCGCCCAGGTCCTGAACCTTCTGCGCCATATGCAGAAAGAGCGCGGCATCACCTACCTCTTCATCGCCCATGACCTCTCCGTCATGCGCTACATCTCCGACCGCATCGCCGTCATCCACAAGGGCGACATCGTGGAGCTGGCCGACGCCGAAGAGCTGGTGACCCACGCCATCCACCCCTATACCCGCAGCCTGCTGTCGGCCATCCCCATGCCCAGCCCCCGCCGCGAGCGGCAGAAAAAGCTGCTGGTCTATGACCCCTCCATGCACGACTACTCCACGGAGACTCCCCAGTGGCGGGAGCTTCGGCCCCGTCACTGGGTGCTCTGCAGCGCCTCCGAGGCCGAAGACTGGTGCCGGGAATCGTAAACTTTTTCTTGCGTTTTTCTCATTGTTGCCTCTCTGTTTATTGACTTTTGTTCTCTGCTCTACTACAATAACAGGAGTGGCTTTGTAACAAAACGAAACAAAACATTGGCCCCCGCGCGGGTCTACAAACATAAAGGAATGAGAAATTGATGACGACGCAGAATCCTGTTTACGCATCCCAGGCCAAGCCCTGGCTCAAGTATTACGACCAGAAATTCATCGATCAGACCCTGCCTGCCCTCTCGGCCTTTGAGTATGTCTGCCAGCGGAGCAAGAACCACCTGAACGACACGGCTCTGGAATACTACGGCCGCAAGTTCACCTACGCCGACCTCATCGTCAACGTAAAAAAGACCGCCGCCGCCCTGCGGGGCGCCGGGGTAAAAAAGGGCGACATCATCACGGTTGTCAGCATCATGACCCCGGAGATCATCGCCCTGTTCTACGCCGCCGACATGATGGGAGCCACCCTGAATCTGGTGGACCCCCGCTACAGCGTCGAGGGCATCCGTGAGTATATCGAAGAGGTGGATTCCCACCTTCTCGTCTGCCTGAACGTGGTGTACGAGCGCTGCCGTCAGGCCGCAAAGCGCACCAATGTGGAAAAGGTGATCGTCCTCTCTCCGGCCGACTCTCTGCCCCCGGTGATGGCCGTAGGTTACAAGCTGACCACCCCCGACAAGAACAAATATGCTTCCAACGTCATCCGCTGGAAGCAGTTCATCAAGGGCGGCGAGGGCCAGAGCACCGCTGCGGAGCCCTATGACCCAGACCATGCCTGCGTGGTGGTACACACCGGCGGCACCACCGGCTCCCCCAAGGGGGTCATGCTGACGGACGACTGCTTCAACGGCATCGCCCTGCAGTTCCAGGCTTACCCCAAGCTGTTCCACCGGGGGCAGAAGCTGATGAACGTGATGCCCCCCTTTATCGCCTACGGCTTTGCCTGCGGCATCCATCTGCCGCTGGTGCTGGGCTTCACGGTCATCATCATCCCCAACCTGGACCCGGCCAAGCTGGGCAGTCTGGTGCTGAAGCACAAGCCCGAGCATATGTTCGGCGTACCCACCCACTACCAGCAGCTTGCCTCTGACCCCAAGCTGCGGGACAAGGACCTTTCTTTCATCATCAACTACGCCGCCGGCGGCGACTCCCTCTCCCGGGGGGGCCGAGCAGACCGTCAACGATTTTCTGGCTGCCCACGGGGCCCGGTACCCCATTGCCAAGGGCTACGGCATGACGGAAGTGTCCTCGGCAGCCACGGTGGCCGCCGGGCTGGACAACAAGCCCGGCAGTGTGGGCATCCCCATGGTGAACACCGTGGTGGCGGCCTTTGAGCCGGGTACCGATCAGGAGCTGCCCATCGGCCAGCGGGGCGAGCTGTGCATCTCCGGCCCCTGCCTGATGAAGGGCTACTACAACAAACCCGAGGAGACCGCCATCCTGCTGCGCCGCCACCCCGACGGCCGGGTGTGGCCCACACCGGCGACATGGGCTATCTGGACGAGGACGGCTTTGTTTACCTCGACTCCCGCATCAAGCGGATGATCATCCGCCACGACGGCTTCAAGGTCTTCCCCTCCATGATCGAGAACGTGGTGAGCCGCCACCCCGCTGTGCATCAGTGCTCTGTGGTGGGCTGCGCAGACAAAGACCACACCCAGGGCCGTCTGCCCTTCGTCTACATCGTGCTCAAGTCCGACACCACCGCCAAGAAAAAGCAGGTGATCCGGGAGCTGGAGCGGATGTGCGCCGAGGAGCTGCCCGAATACGTCCAGCCCGTGGCCTACAAGTTTATTTCCAGTATGCCCATGACCCCTGTGGGCAAGGTCGATTACCGTCAGCTCGAAGCTGACATCTCCCCCCCGCGACTATTGATTTTCATGAAAGGACTCTTCTGCCATGAACAAGCGTTTTGCAAGTCTGGCGGTCTCTGCCCTGCTGCTCGTCTCCCTGCTCAGCGTCCCCGCGCTGGCCGAGGGGACCGAGGCCACTGCGGACGCCGCCGGCGATGATCACGTCATCGTCACCCTGAACCCGGAGGCTGCCCTGCAGCCCGAGACTCCGGCGGAAGCTGCGGCTTCTGCCACCGAGACGGCTCAGGCCGACCCGGTCCCTTCTGCGTACGACGCAGCCTCAGCAGCGACCGCTGCTAAAGCCGAGGTCAAGGCTGATGGCACCAAGGACGAGCAGCTCACCTACGTCGCACTGGGCGACAGCATCGTGTCCGGCGTCGGTCTGGCCGATGTCCAGTACAGTGCGCGCTCCGGCTACAGCGTCGATATGACTCCCAACTTCCATGGCTACTCTCCCGACTGCTATGTCGGCAAGGTGGCTGCAGCTCTCGGCCTCGACCGTGACCATGCCATCAACCTCGGCCTGCCGGCCCTGACGGCTCCCGACCTCGCGGACATGATCCGGTACGGCAAGATGCCCCAGATGAACATGGCGTCCGGCTGCGAGTACAACTACCCTGAGTTCCAGGACTACATCCGCAAGGCCGACGTCGTCTCCGTCCAGATCGGCTCCAACGACGCCTTCGTCCCCTGCATCGTGGCTCTGGGCAACGCCACCAACTGGAAGAGCGAGAAGCTGGCCGCTACCATTCTGGCCGGCGACCTGCGCAATGAAGGTTCCGGCTCCACCATGTCCACCATCTACCGCAGCATCAAGGCGATGGACCTGACCAAGGCCGAGAGGGACGCCACCTGGAACCTGCTCTTCTCCGGCATGAGCAAGATCTGCGACGAGACTTACCCCAAGACCACCGCAGCCCTCATCTCCATCGTGCAGGAGATCCGCAAGCTGAATCCGGATGCTCAGATCATCCTCGTGGGCTACACCAACCCTGTGCCGCTCATCCCCTGCTGGCGCAGCTACTTCAACAAGCTGAACAAGTTTGAGAAGCAGATCGCCAAGACTTATAACCTGACCTATGTGGCCATCCCCAACACAGAGACCACCCTCGACGTGCATCCCACCATCAAGGGCCACCAGTACATCGCCAACAAGCTCGTGAACGCCATCGAGAACCCGTAATCAACAAATACAGCAAAGCCCCCGTTTCCAGCTGGAAGCGGGGGCTTTTTCCTACGATACGTTATGCGGCCAGAGCCTTTTTGATGTTTTCAAAGACGGTGTCGCTGTCCTCACAGCAGACCATGACCACCTCGCCGGTGGGGACTGTCGCCACGCGGGCGGCAGAAGCGATCTGGTACTGGTCTTCGAGGTAATGCTCCATGGACTTCTGCTGGCTCTGGACATAGGCATCCAGCGCATCCACCACGTCCTGCGTCTTGCCCTCGGCGGGCTTGACGATGGCCACGCCGTAGACTCTGACCATCATGCCGGACACCGAGGCGGCGAAGTCGTCGTACATATCGTCCTCGAGGCCCAGCAGAGGCATCATCATGTTGGCCACCTCGTCGGAGAGCTGGTCGGCCTCATACTCGGCGCTGTAGCCGTACTGGGCGGTGAACTTGCCGTCCTCGCCTTTGGTGAATATCATCTCATACTCGTTGTCCTCGTCGCTGCGGGCGTCGTGGAGGATCTGGGTATAATCTTTCTTCGCGGCAGAAGACGCACTGCCGGAGCTGCCCGACGCGCCGCAGCCCACCAGAGCCAGCAGCATGACGCCGGCCATCAGACAAGCAATGATACGTTTCATATTCAATTTATCCTTTCGTTCGCAGGGTGAGATTTTCGGTGTGCAGTGATAGTATTTGATGTTTTATCCCTGCTATTCGGTAAACGACCCACGGCGGGCGAAAATTGCACCCACAAGTGTAACAGTTCTATGAACGCTTACAGCATCATGGCCTCAAGGTCACCGTGATTGACGGGAGTCGAGAGGATGATCTGGGTGCTGGTGGTACCCAGCTTCTGGAACTGTAAGATGAGGTGTTCCAGCTGGGGCATACTGCCGCAGCTCACCTTGATGAGGAAGGTGTAAGCGCCCGTGACGTGGTAGCACTGCAGCACCTCTTTGCTGTTTTTCATCAGCTCCACCAGCTCGTCCCGCTGGGACGGGGCCACCGAGAGGCTGATGAGAGCATCCACATAGACCCGGTCAGACGGGCGGTTGAGCATCACGGTATAGCCGCTGATGATGCCGTCCGTTTCCAGCTTGTGGATGCGGCTGGAGACAGCGGGACTGGTCAGCGCCACCTTTTCGGCGATCTCCTTCACCGGCATACGGGCGTTCTTTGCGAGGAGGGCGAGAATCTTGCGGTCCAAATCGTCCATAGGAAAAGTACTCCTTTTGAAATATGTTACATTACATAAAATTTTTTGAAAGTAAAGTTTTATTGTTGTGGCAATAGCACAACCTGTGCAAAAATCAGTTTTCGTTTTTCCGTCTTTAATTATATAAAGTTTTGGTCAAAAAGTAAAGTGCTAAATTAAAGCGAAACCAAATTTTTGCATTTGACAAGAAAACAAATTCGGGTATAATACATACTGCAAGGCAGCGTCACTGAAGTTCTGATGTACCGCCGGGGATCCCGGTGTTCGGGTACGATATGCTGCCGACTGATCACGCGATTCACCACTTTATATACTTTCCCACCCCTCTATACACAAAAACCCGCCTGGCAGCGGGTTTTTG
>ENA-OQAY01000492-OQAY01000492.1-human-gut-metagenome-genome-assembly--contig:-NODE-492-length-11157-cov-1.084134_pt1 | contig 11157 bp, 10 predicted proteins | sample MGYA00242740_ERZ504537 | MGnify/ENA primary metagenome ERZ504537 (study PRJEB26092, sample SAMD00036272) | human gut metagenome | host: Homo sapiens | study: EMG produced TPA metagenomics assembly of... | reverse complement strand
CTCGACGCTCAGCAGCTCGCAGAAGATCTTTGCGTCCGGCGTCATGCCGCGGCTCTTGAGCTCAGCGTTCACGGCGTCCCGCACTCTGGTGGCGGCGTCACCGTGGGGGTAGACCCACCGGCCTCCCGAGACGGAGGCCAGCTCCGCCTGCTTTTCCTGTACTTCGGCGGTGAGGGCGTCGGCGCTCTGCCGTGCGGCGAAATACTGCTCTTCCAGCGGCTTTTCCAGCCCGGCGAGGGCGCTTTGGAGCTGAGGCAGAGTCTCCGCCGTCAGTGAGGCAGGCCAAAGCGATCTTTCGACGGCAAAGCCGCTGCGCTGCAAGCTCTGCAAGAGGCTCTGCACGTTGCCTGCGGCGGCTTCGCTTCTGGAAGCGTCCCGGCCGGCCTTGTCCAGTGCGGTCTTTTTGCGGGCCAGCTCTTCGCTCAGGGCGTCCAGCGCCCGGCCCTCGCCGCTGGCGGCGGCACTGTGGGCCGAGAGGTAGGCCCGGCGGGCTCGGCCTCGGCGTCTTTGCGGTCGGCGTAGCGGGCTGTCAGCTCTTCGTGCTGGCGCTTGCCTGCGGCAAGATGCTCCTGCCAGGTGTTCGTCCCGGCGGCGGCTTCCTCAGCACGGGCCAGCAGGGCAGTGCCTCGGTTGACGAGGGCTTCCGTTTCCTTCTGGGCAGCTTCGCGGCCATAGTCCACGATTTGTTCCAGCGCGGCGGCACGGGTCTGGGCCTCGGCCAGCACGGCGTGGAGATTTTCCAGCTCCACCCGGTCGCCCTGCAAAGCTTCCAGATCAAGCTCGGGCTGAGGCAGGATGTACTGATACAAAAACTCCCGGAAGTTGGGGATCTCGTCCATACTGGTACCCATCTGGAAGACTTCGTTGAACTTCTTGCCCAGCGGGCTTGCGGCGCGGCCGATGCCCAGCGCCCGGCAGATGCGGTCGCGGGCTTCGCCGGGGCTGCGGGTGTAGGAGAGACGGCCCACAGCGGGCTTGAAGTTCTCTTTCGAGCTGGGCGCGCCGGTGCGGGGGTCGATGAAGGGCAGCTGCTCGAGGGTGCAGCCGTCCTCGGAGATATACCAGGTCTGGTCGCCGGGATGGAGCTCCTGCATGGGGCCTTCCGACTCGACCCGGACGGCGATGACGAAGTGGGTGCGCTTGACGCTGTCCCAGAACTCCGCGCCGATGTAGGCCACGGTGCGGCCCGGGCGGCGGTAGGCGTTCTCGCCGCGCTGCTTGGCGTGGACAGAGCCTTGCAGGGTGCGGCCGCTCTTTTTGTTGCCGAGAGCGTTGAAGTTGCGGTTGGTGGTCAAGCAGTAGCGGATGGCGTCGAGGATGGTGGTCTTGCCCACGGCGTTGACGCCGATCATGTAGGTCAGCCGGGCGCAGTCGAAGGTGACGTTCTCAAAGTTGTGCCAGTTGATGAGCTTCAGGCGTTTCAGTTCTATCATTCTTCCACCTCCACGGCAGCGGTGCCGTCCTCCGGCCGCTCATAAAGCGAAAGCTCACTGCGGGTGCGGGTCACCTCGGCGGCAGCGTCCGCAAGGTCGGAATCCGGCAGAGCGAGCAATACGGTGGGGAATACTTCGATGCGGCTGTCCAGCCCGGAAAGCCGTCCCACCGGCCGGGCCAGATTGTACCGGCGCAGGGTGCGCAGCAGCTTTTCCAGCGTGGGCTGGTCGAGGCGGCGGGGCAGGTTCATCTTTTGCAATTCGGCCTGCACTTCTTCCACCGTCACCAGAACCTGATCGGCGCTGGCCGAGAGGCTCTCCCGCTTTTGGAGGTAGAGCAGGCGCAGGACTAAGAGCAGGATGCTCTCGTACTTCAGAAGCCGGGCCTGACTGCCCTCATGCTCGTTGACGAGGGCCGCCGCCTGCAGCGGGGCGGGGTAGAGCACCACCGAGTAGCCCAGCGGCGCAAACACGGCCCGCACCTCGTTGAGGTGGTCCTGAACATAGAGATATTTGGCGCGCTGGTCCTCCACGCCGCCCAGCACAAAGCAGTGGTTGAGCAGATAATTTGCGCACTCTTCCAGCATTTTATTCGTTTCGGTCATCTTCGGCGTCCTCCTTGCGGGGTGTCAGAGTAAATTCTTCAAACCGGAAGCCGCCCCGCGTGGCCCACTCGCCGGTGAGCTGGATGTCATAACAGCGGCGCGGCGACTGGGAGTAGGTGTGCAGTCCGATGATGCGTGCGAAGTCGTTCGGGTATTCGTCGGCGAGGGTAGACGCCGAGACAGAAGGCCGCGCGGCCAGCGCCTGCCGGGCGAGGATGTCCACGTTCTCCTCGGTGACGGCCATCCGGGCGTAGTCCAGCAGGAGCTTCTGCTCCCGGCGAAGCTGCTCTTCGTCCAGCTGTCCGGCCTGCACCGGGGCCAGCGGCGCGTCAGTGCGGGGTGCGGCCGGAGGATAGAGCGGCTTTTCGCCGAAGACCTGCACCGGCCAGAGCCTGAGCCGCGCGGCCAGCGGGCCGTCGTCCGGCTCAAAGAGCTGGTCGGGCGTTTTGATGTCCTCGGCGTACCGCCGCAGCAGGGCGGTGACGCTGCCCTGGGCCGAGCGGTCGCTCAGCAGCAGGAACTGCGCCCGCTGAACGGCCCGCTTGCGGTAGCGGACGTGGCTGGCGTCGATCTCCCGGATGAGGGTGCTCATCTCTTCGAGGGCGTCCCGCTGTTTCTGGATGAGGGCGCGGACGGCGGGAGCGGCCTCGCTCGGGGCGCAGCGCTCCACCCGGGCGTAATCCAGCGCCAGCTGGGGCAGGTAGTTGGTCTCGCAGTCGTCCAGTCCCTCTTCGAGGAAGGCGCGGTAGTTGAACAGGTTGTCGCTGGTCTTGAAGCGGTGGTAGGCGGCCGCCACCACCTTTTCTTCGTACTGGTCGAAAAGCTCCAGCACTTCCTGCGGGGTGCGGTTGCGGGTGAGGCGGTCGATGTAGTGGCCGATGGAGGCGTTGAGGGCGCGGAGGGATTTGTTCAGCGCCTCAAGGTCGCCGGCTACCTCCCGCAGGACGTTCTCGTAGGGGCTCTTCTCTTCGCCTACGTTCTGCAAAAGCTGCCACGCCTTGTAGAGCTTGCCGGTGTAGGTGACGACCCGGGGGTTCAGGATCTCTTCCAGCGCTTCGAGAAGCGGCGTCACCTCCGGCACAAAGGCCAGCGCAGGCTCTTCTTCGTAGCTGCCGGGCTGTTCGGCCAGCCAGCCGGTGCGCCGCAGCCGCAGCAGAAAGCCCACGGCCAGCGTGTGGGGGTCGCGGGTGGGCTGCTCGGCCTCATCGCCCGCGTCGTCGGCGTCCAGTGCCAGAGGCTTTGCCAGCGCGGCGAAGTAATCCTCGGCCCGGGATACGGCCTCGGCCCGCAGGATGCTGTAATCTGCCGTGTGGCGGCACTCCTCCCACAGCAAGAGCAGCAGCTCTGCATAAAATGCCCGGTTCGGCCCCGCCAGCGGCCGGAACAGCCGCGGGCTGACCAGTTCAAACAACTGCATCCGTATGCCCCTTTCGATTGGTAAAGTTCGACTTCTATTGTACCACAGATGGCACGGTTTTGCACCCCGCCGGGAAATAAAAACACGGGCCGGCAAAGCGGTATGAAACCCCTTTGCCGGCCCGTGCGGCGCTCCCTTATTCCCAGACCCGGCGGCAATGCCGCACAAAAGCCTGACAATGATTGATTCGATGATAGCACGACTTTGGCATTCTGTCAACCGAATTGCTGAAAAAAGAAGAAAGTGTGAAAGGATTTCTCCAATCTTTTCCTGAAATTACACACATTTTCCACGAATTTGTGATAGCCTTAAATACAGAAGAACTCCCCGATAATGTACTCGTTCAAAATACAAGGCAGAACTACTCCTGATAGATACACAACAGCCCCCCGGAATGCAGGACTCCGGGGGGCTTCGTGTTTGTTACAGGCTGTTATCAGTAGCCGCGCACCCGGAAATCCCGTTCCCACGGGTCAGGGGCGAGGTCGCGCTGGCGGATGGAAGTAATCTGGATATAGTCGCTGCGCTGGATGAGGGCGAACAGCTTAAGGAAGAGGGTCGGGTCGCCCTGCACTTCCAGTGTGACCGAGCCGTCGTCTTCGTTTTCCACCCAGCCGGTCAGGCCGAGGCTCTGGGCGGCGTACCGTGCGCGGTAGCGGAAGCCCACGCCCTGCACCTGTCCCTCGATGGAGTAGCGCCGCCGGACTGTCCCCTGAGGCAGGGTGGGCGGCTGGCGGTCCTTTTCGTTCAGAAAGTCAAACATGGTAGCTTAAAGCTCCTGATAGGCGCTCATCAGGGCGGGGATGAACTGCTTTTTGCGGCTGACGACGCCGGGCAGCACCCAGCTGCCATCTTCCTCCGGCTCCTTCTCGAAGCCGCTGCGCAGCATCTCGTCGGCATGACGGCCGGTGCAGATGACGACGCTCTCTTCCTTCGGCACATCGGTCAGCAGCATATAGAGATCCTCCACGTTCTGCTTGCCGCAGGCTTCGGGCAGATAGGGGGCGAGCAGCTGCTGGGCCGCTTTCAGGTTCTTGCGGGTCATGTAGCTGCCCTGCGCCACGCCGAAGCGGACATCGCCGCACATGAACACCTTGAAATCCTGCAGGAAGACTTCCTCCGGGGTCTTTCCGTCCAGCTTCTCGCCGGCCTCGAACATCTCGGAGGCAAAGGCGTCGATCTCGACGCCCGCGATTTTGGCGAGGCGATGGGCGGTGGAGACATCGACGGGAGTGCAGGTGGGGCTGCGGAAGACCAGCGTATCCGAGAGGATGGCCGCCAGCAGCAGACCGGCGATCTGTGGCCGTATCTCGACGCCGTTCTCATCGTACATCTGGGTGATGATGGTGGCGGTGCAGCCTACGGGCTGGTTGCGGAAATAGACCGGGCCGCTGGTCTCGAGGCTGCCGATGCGGTGGTGGTCGATGATCTCCAGGATCTCAGCCTGGTCGAAGCCCTCCACGGCCTGGGTGGCCTCGTTGTGGTCCACCAGGATGATGCGGCGCTTGCGCAGGGCGATGATGTTGCGGCGGCTGACCATGCCGCAGTACTTGCCGTCCTCGTCGAGGATGGGAAAGTAGCGGTGGCGCACCTTGGCCATCACGCGGGTGACATCGGCCACCGGGGTGACGAGGGTGAATTTCATGATGTCGTCGCGGGTCATATAGTAGGAGATGGGGGGCGCACTGGCTCATGAGCTTGCCGGCGGCGTAGGTGTCGCAGGGAGCGGTCATGATGGCAACGCCGGTCTCCTCGGCGATGCGCTGGATGGTGCGGCCCACCTTGGCGCCGTTGCAGATGATGAGGAGGGATGCTTCCTTCTCGATGGCGCACAGCTGGCTCTCATAGCGGTTGGTCAGGATGACGATGTCGCCCTTTTCGACGTTGTTTTCCAGCATCTCAGGGGTGGCAGTGCCGATCTTGATATGACCGGTGGTGCAGACGGCGTTCTCGTTGCCGACGACCATGGTGCCGCCGAGGGTCTCGAGGATATTCTTATAGGTGGTGCGGCTGGTGGCAAGCACACCGGTGTCGAACACGTCCATGTTGGCCGTGGCGATGTCCTTCACGGTGATGATGCCTTCCAGCTCGTTGTCGGCGCTCGTGATGGGCAGGGTGTCGATCTTCTGGTCGCGCATGATCTCCCATGCCTTGCGCAGACTGGTGGAGCCGGGGATGCCGGGCATCTCGCGGTAGTCCACATCACGGATCTTCGGGTTGACATCGGTACACATCCGGGGCGGCGCGACGCCGAACCGCTTGAGCACGAATTCCGTCTCCTGGTTCATCCGTCCGGCCCGGCGGGCCTCGCAGACGAGGGAGCTTGTCTTATTTTTCAGCTCTGCGTACGCAATGGCAGAGCAGATAGAGTCGGTGTCCGGATTGCGATGTCCGATGACCACGACTTTATGGGCTGTCTTTGGCATAGATTCCTTCCCCCTTATGGGTCTTGGGTTGTCCTTCTTATCATGATACCGGAGCGCCGTTTTGTCCGCGTCCCTGCACGGCGCGGAAAAGGGCAGCCCTCTGGCAGTTTTCATTGTAACACAAGATGGAATGGGGGTAAAGTGGAGCAGAGGGGCAGGAACCTTAAAATTTTGAGAGATTCTTGTATACATCTTCTTGCCTTTTGGGGAAAGACGCTGTATCATAGGGATAAGTCTGTATACTTTAAGAAAGCCCCTTCGGGGGCGGCGCGGAGGAGCGAATGACGAGCACAAAATTTGAAACGAAGCCTTTGTTTACCCGCCGGCAGCTGACGGCCCTGCTGCTGCCGCTCATTGCGGAGCAGGCCCTGAGCGTGACCATCGGCCTGGCCGATACCCTCATGGTGTCGTCGGTGGGCGAGGCGGCGGTGTCGGGCGTGAGCCTTGTGGACACCTTCAACACCCTGATGATACAGATCATGACGGCGCTGGCCACCGGCGGCGCGGTGGTCGCCAGCCAGTACATCGGCCATCGGGAGGAGAAGAGCGCCCGGCTGCCGCCGCACAGATCATGTTCATCATGTCCAGCTTCAGCATTCTTGTGGCAGCGGTGGTCGTGGTGGGACGCCATGCCATCCTGCGGGGCATCTTCGGCTCCATCGACGCCGATGTGATGAAGTACGCCGAGACGTATTTCCTGCTGTCGGCCCTGAGCTACCCTTTCATCGGCCTGTATAACGCAGGCGCGGCCCTCTTCCGGGCGCAGGGCAACAGCAAGATCAGCATGATGTCCAGCCTTGTGATGAATGTCGTCAACATCGGCGGCAATGCCATCCTCATCTTTGGCTTCAAGATGGGCGTCATGGGTGCGGCGCTGGCCAGCCTCGTCTCCCGTGCGGTGGCCTGCTGTGCCGTCCTCTTCCTGCTCCAGAAGCCGGGTTGTATGCTCCGCGTCACCGGCCTGTCGGCCCTGAAGCCGGACGGAAAGCTCATCCGGCGCATCCTGCGGGTGGGCATCCCGGCGGGCATCGAGAACGGGATGTTCCAAATCGGCAAACTGTCGGTGGCCAGCCTCACCAGCACCCTCGGCACCGCCGCCATCGCGGCCAATGCCGTGGCCAACACCACCAGCACCTTCCTGAACATCCCGGCCAGCGCCGTCGGCATGGCGGTGCTCACGGTGGTGGGCCAGTGCCTCGGTGCAGGCGAGAAAGAGCAGGCGGTCTGGTATGCCCGCCGCCTGCTGCTGGTGGCCTACTGCGGTGCCTGGGTCATGAATCTGTCGGCCTTCTTCTTCGCCGACCGCTGGGCGCTGTCCTGGTTCAGCCTCTCGCCGGAGGCTTCGGCCATGGCGCTGGAAGTCATGATGTGGTTCAACATCGTCTCCCTCTTCTTCTGGCCCTCCAGCTTCACCCTGCCCAACATCCTCCGTTCCGCCGGCGACGCCAGCTTCACCATGACCGTCAGCATCGTGTCCATGTGGGTGTTCCGCGTGGGCTTCTGCTACCTGTGGGTCCTGAAGATGGGCGGCGGACTGCTCAGCATCTGGATGGGGATGTATCTCGACTGGGCGTTCCGCTCCATCTGCTTTATGGTGCGTTTTGTCCGGGGAAAATGGCTCGAGCAGAAGGTCATCTGAAACTGCCTCTTGCTTTTTTCGGCTCAGAGTGGCAGAATGAGGGAAAGAAATGGAAGAAGGGGATTCTCTATGCTGTTTCATCCTGCACAACTGGGCCTCGCCCATCTGGACAAAGCAACGCTGGAAGCCGATAAGAAAGCCTGCAAAAAGATCGGTCCCTGCGGCGTGGGCAAAAAGGCCCTCTACCTCAACAGCTTCTACATCGACCGCCGGTATTATCTGCCCTATGGCAGCATCAGCCGCGTGTTCAAGCGGGTGGCCATGAGTCAGGGAGCTTCTCCGGTAAGGGGATGTTTGCCTCGATGGCTTACCTCGTGGTGGAGTACGACGGCGGCAAGCAGAAGCAGTGCAACTTCAAGGACGAGCGGGATGTGGATGCCCTGCTGGAAGTTCTGGCGAAAGAACAGCCCAACATCCCGCGTCTGAGCGCCGCAGGCGAGGCGGAAATTGCCCGCCAGAAAGCCGAGAAAGCCGCCCGGAGGCTGCCCCAGCTCTCGAAGGAGGCAGAGCAGAGCGTGGGCCAGCTCAAGCGCGCATCGGACTACCTCGCCAAGAAACCGGAGCTTGCCAAAGAGCTCAGCGCCGCCGAGCGCCGCAAGCGCGCCCAGCTGCAGAGCAAGCCGGTGTATAAATATGTGGCCCTCATCATCAGTCTGTTCGGCGTGGTGTCTGCGGCCTATGGCATCCAGAGCATCATCAACCACACCGGAAACTACGGCATCTACTTTGCGCTGTTCGGCTTTGCGGCCATCTTCCTCTTCTCCAGCTACAACATGATGCCTACGGCCCACAACAACCATAATGCCATCATGAAGCGTGCCGACAGGGCCGAAGCGGCCATGGCCGAGTACATCAAAGCCTATCCCGGCGGGAACTTCCCGGTGCCGGACATCTACGCTCACCCTGTGGTGCTCAAGCAGATGACCGATGCTCTTCAGGAGGGCCGGGCCGTCACCCTGCCCGAAGCCCTCGAGGCTGTGAAGAACCGCCTCAAAGAGGTCAACGCCGACGTTCAGGTGGAGCAGGAAGAGTACGACGAGATCGTCCAGATCAAGGCCATGTTCCTCAACCACGATTATCAGTAACGAAAAAATGCCATCGCCGCGAGGCGATGGCATTTTTGTGTCTTATCAGACTTCTGCGGGCTGGGGCTGAGTGAATATCTTCATGCTGTCCTTGTAGGCGTGGATGAAGTAGACGATCTCTGCGATGGCGGTCAGCGTCCAGGAGCAGGGGTAGAGCAGGTAGAGCGAGGGGATGGTATGGAAGTGGGCAAAGATGGTGTAGACCCAGATGACCCGGAACACGCAGGAGCCGAGGACGACGATGACAGTCGGCACTACCGTCTTGCCCAGGCCGCGGGAGGCGGCGATGGTGCAGTCCATGAAGGCCGAGATGCAGTAGGCAAAGCCCATGACGCCCACACGCTTCATGCCGGCGTCGATGACGGCGCCCTCGGTGGTGAAGAGGGCGAGGAACTGCCGCCCGAAGATGAACAGCGAACCGCCCAGCACGAGGCCGGCGCCGAAGGAATAGGCGAGGGCGATGAAGTAGCTCTTCTTCACGCGGTCGGGCTTGCCCGCGCCGTAGTTCTGACTCATGAAGCTGGCGCAGGCCATATAGAACGCGGCCATTGCGTCGTATATCATGTTGTCGGCGTTGGCGGCGGCGGAGTTGCCCTTGACCATGAGGGAGTCAAAGGAGTTGACACCGGCCTGAATGAAGAGGTTTGCAATGGCGAAGACGGCGTTCTGGAATCCGGCGGGCAGGCCCAGCGCGAGGATGCGCTGGGTGGTGGCAGGGTCGAGGGCGACCTTGTGGAAGTCCAGGGCGTAGCAGTCCTGCACGCGGGTCAGCGCCCGCAGAACGAGGAAGGCCGAGACGCACTGGGAGATGGCACTTGCCAGCGCCACGCCCGCCACGTCCAGATGGCAGACGATGACGAAGAAGAGGTTGAGCAGGATGTTCAGCACGCCTGCGATGCACAGGTAGTACAGCGGCTTTTTCGTCTCGCCAATGGCGCTGAAGATGGCGTTGCCGTAGTTATAAAGAGCCAGCGCCGGCATACCGAGGAAGTACACCCGCAGGTAGAGCACGGCGCCGGGGTAGAGGTCTTCTTTGGTGTTGAGCAGATGGAGCAGGGCCGGTGAGCCCAGCAGGCCGATGAGCAGGAGCAGTACACCGGCGGCGATGCTGACCAGCAGAGCCGAGTGGACGGTCTTCTCCACATCGTCGGCATGGCGCGCACCGTAGAACCGGGCTACCAGCACGTTGATGCCGTTGCTCAGACCGATGAGGAAACCGGTGAACAGGGTGACGAAGATGCTGGTGGAGCCTACCGAGCCGAGGGCCGTGGAGCCTGCAAACCGGCCCACCACAGCCACGTCCGACATATTAAAGAGCACCTGCAGCAGATTGGACAGGGCCAGCGGCAGGCTGACCAGGAGGATCTGTTTGGCCAGAGGCCCTTCGGTCAGAGACTTTGCGGATGAACTCATAGTTTCTTTTTCCCTTTTCTTATCCCAAAACAGTACCCGCGCACACCGGGGCACAAGCTCTATTATAAAGGAGTTTTACTTTTTTGCAATATGATTTGAGGCTTCTTAGCTTCTGAAAATGAACGCTACCGGCTGGCAGAAAACGGCGTCTGCAATAAAGAAAGACCCATACACAATGTGTATGGGCCTTTCTTGGTGCGACCGGGAGGATTCGAACCTCTGGCCTTCCGGGTCGGAGCCGAACGCTCTATCCAGCTGAGCTACGATCGCACGATCTGTACTGATGAATCAGTACAATATAGTATAGCACAGCCTCTTAAAAAATGCAAATAAAACTTCAGCGGCGATTCCTCAGCCAGATGCAGTACAGGCCGTCCGTGATGAGCGTCTCACGGTAGAGGATGGGCGTGCGGCAGGCGTCCCGGATGGCCGTGGGCAGATTGCCGGTGGCGTAGAACTTCGTCTCAGGGCCAAGCTCGGCGCAGAAATGGTCAGCCAGCCCGTCCAGCATCCCGGCAGTGCCGAGGACAAAGCCGTTCTGCAAGCAGGCGGCGGTGTTCTTGCCCAGTACGGAGGCGGGCGCAGGCGCGGAAAGGTCGATTTGAGGCAGCTGGGCGGTGTTCTGCACCAATGCAGCCAGCGAAAGCTGCGGCCCCGGCAGGATGACGCCGCCCACAAGTTCCTGTTTCCCGTTGACGGCCATCAGGGAGATTGCTGTGTCAGCAGAAATGACCACCAGAGGCCCAGAACCCTCAGCCAGTGCGGCCACCGCGCCGCAGAGCAGTTCGGCACCCAGCTGGGCGGGATTATCCAGCCGGAGGCGGATGCCGCTCTTGAGTCCCGGCCCGACGGTCAGGATGCGCACCGGGCAGAGCATCTGCAAAGCGGCCAGCACCCGTCCCGTCAGCGCAGGCACCACACTGCCCAGAATGCCGCCCTCAATTTGTTCTGGCGAAGCGCCGTGGAGCGAAAGCAGATTCAGCAGCCGCAGGCCGTATTCATCGACGGTGGCCGCGGGGTCGGTGTGGAGCCGTCCGCAGAATTTCAGGTCGTCGTGCTCGTAGCCGCCAATGGTGATGTGGGTGTTGCCGAGATTGACGGTAAGTATCATGGTTGGTGCCTCCCTGCTTGCTTATAAT
>ENA-OQAY01000491-OQAY01000491.1-human-gut-metagenome-genome-assembly--contig:-NODE-491-length-11184-cov-0.900968_pt1 | contig 11184 bp, 8 predicted proteins | sample MGYA00242740_ERZ504537 | MGnify/ENA primary metagenome ERZ504537 (study PRJEB26092, sample SAMD00036272) | human gut metagenome | host: Homo sapiens | study: EMG produced TPA metagenomics assembly of... | reverse complement strand
GGTTTTTTGTGGTGTTGCAATGAAAATTCCGCCTGCGCAAATCAGGCATATGAAAATGCCCCACAACTCCATGCAGATGTGGAACATGGCCCTGACTGTCATTATCCTCCACCCCCCCCCCCTCGACGCTGCCTGCGCCGAAAACTTGCCTACCTCTTTCGTGTGCCATGATACCTCTAAATAGGGGAGCGTTACCCCGAAATGACAAAAACAGGAATCCGCAGGCGAATATCCATGCCTCTGTCATACGGGCTATCATATAGTTTGTGCGTTTGAATGTGGAGAAGGTGATTGATGTCAGCGAAGCGGAGCATGTCCCGAGCGCTTACTCGAGAGGAATCGTATCAGGACGGTCATTTAACGCGCACGGCGTTTATTTCCATTGCGATTCTTACATTTATTACGTTCGTCGGTAATTTCACGCAATTGCAGTTGAGCGCCGCGTTGCCGACGATCGTCAGTGATTTCGGTATTTCCGTTACGACCGGTCAGTGGCTGACGTCGATTTTCCAGCTGGTCATGGGCGTGATGGTGCCGCTTACGGCATACCTTACGAGACGTTTTTCGACGCGCGAAATCGTGCTTGTTTCCATGGTTGTGTTCACGATCGGTTCACTGTTCGCTTGGCTTGGTCCAACTTTTTTGATGGTGCTGATCGGGCGTTTGCTTGAGGCGGTTGGCACGGGTGTGATGTGGCCGGTGTTGCAGATCACGGTGTTTTCGATTTATCCGCTGTCTCGCCGTGGTTTCGCAATGGGTACGGTTGGCATGGCGATGAGCGTGGCTCCGGCGATCGGCCCGACGCTTGGCGGTGTGCAGACGGACTTGAACGGTTGGCGTTCAATTTTCCTCACGTTGACCATTATCGGCGTGATTTCGCTGCTTCTTGCCTATTTTGGATTGCATAATTTCGGTGAGAACGATAAAACCGCGAAGGCTGACTTTTTTTCCGTTGGACTGTCTATTTTCGGTTTCGGCGGGCTAATGTTCGGCTTTACGAATATTGAATCGTATTCGTTTGTAAATCCTATGGTTTGGCTGCCAATGGTGATTGGCGTTGTGGGAATTATTTGGTTTGTGCTCCGCCAGATTCATGGCGCGCGCAGGCAGATTGAAAATCCTGAAGCGCAGCCGCCACTGTTGAATTTGAGCGTGTTGAAGAATCGTAGTTTTACTGTTGGCACGATCACGGCCGCGCTCTCGTTCTTCGCGTTCAGTTCGATTATGGTGATCATGCCCCTGTACATTCAGGATTGCCGTGGCTATTCTGCTGCGATTAGCGGCCTGGTGATGCTTCCGGGTGCTTTGGGCCAGTGCATTTCGCAGTTTTTCGGTGGTAAGGTGCTTGACCGTTTCGGTGCACGTCCGGTGGCGTTGGTCGGCACGATTACCTTGTGTTTCGGTACGGTCATGATGAGTTTGATTTCCATGACCTCGTGGATTTGGTGGGTGTCGATTTGGCAGTTTGTGCGCCAGATCGGCATGGGTTTCGTGTTGATGCCGATCACCACATGGTCACTGAATTGTTTGGAACCGGAAGAGGTGAGCGCCGGATCCGCGGTGACGAATACGGTTCGTCAGATCGCGGGCGCGATTGGCGCGCCTGTGCTGGTGATTCTGATGGAAACGTTCACGTCTCTTCGTTGGACTGCGCTCGGCGGCAAGAAAGCCGTGTATGCGGCTGCCAACGTGTTCGGCATTCAGTGGGCGCTTCGTATCAGTGCGGCAATCTGCTTCGTGATGGTGCTGATGGTGTTCTTCGGCGTGCGCGGCCAGGGTGCCGGTTCCACGCATGAAACCGTGCAACGCGCCCTCAACCGTAGGCGTGCCGCCTGACCGTGCATGCTGCGACGGCTACTCCTCTTCGTTGGGCTTGTATTCCACTACGCTGAGGGCCACCACGCCTGCGCTGGTGTGCACGAACACATTGGCGCTCCCGCCTACGGCTTCCAAGCCTTCCACTAGGTGTGAGATCGGCTCGGAATCAAGCACCGGCAGCACTTGCGCCACGCCGTCTGCGTCGGTGACGGTGAGCGTATCGTCCAAATATCCGGAGGCGAGCGTCTTGTCGATGGCGCTTTCGAATTCGGTCAGTTTGCTGATTTCCTCTTCGGCGGCCTTGTTTGCGGCCACTTCCACAGCTTGCGCCACTTCTTCTCGCATTGCTTCTTCGCTCATGATTGCCTCTTTTGTTAAGCACCGTTTTGCAACCTATAGATTATCGGATGAACGTATCAGAACGATTCCAAATGCCGGAAAGTGTCCATATAGTGGCACTTTTGTGAAAGCATCACCCTCAATGCATGCGGGAAACATATGCGGGGATGAACGCGGGTAGCGTTCACGAGAAGAGATGTTGTGAGAGATGTTGTGAAAAACGATGCGTAAGACTATCGGTTGCAACATGTGATTGCATACGATTGCGGATTGCGCGGAACAGGAAGATGAAACGGAAATATGGAATGGGAAAGGAGTGCGCATGACTCGACTTGGCGATGTCCAACGAAGTGAGACGCGTCGTGAAACGCGCACTTCACTGCTTACGGCGTTGCTGTGGTTCGCATCCGCCGTCATCGTGTTCGCGATGCTTCTGCGCATGCTGCCGAACAGTCTCGATGGCAAACGGTACGTGCCTTTGATTGTCGCACTCATGCCTTGGCTTGGCTTGCTTTCCGTGATTATCGCAATTATTGCAACAGTTTTTCGCACTGTCGGCAAACGAAAACTTTTAGTCGCGTTAAGCGTATTGTGCGTGATCATCCAGATTATCTGGCATTGGGGGTATGTCGTTCCGACCAATGATCGTGCCATACAACCTTCTGCAACAGTGCGTGTCATGACGTTCAATACGAAGCAAGGTTGTGCCGATGCGCAGCAAATCGTGCGAACAATCCAAAGCGAGCATGTTGAAATTCTTGCAATGCAGGAAGTTTCATCAGGATTATTAGATCGGTTGCATGATGCTGGAATTGAGGATTATCTTCCGTATTCCGTTTCCGCGCAACTCACTTGGCACGATAATGGCGGTGTGAACGTACTGTATAGTGCGCATCCTCTGCAGGAAACAACGCAGGATCTCATTCCTATTGAATCCAGTAGTATTCCTGCCGCGACAGTTGATTTCAATGGCAGAAAAGTACGATTTGGGTCGGTTCATCCGTTTTCTCCACGACCAAGCAATCAGGGATTATGGAATAAAAGTTTGGATTCCATAGCGCAATTACAGCATTACGATAATGGGGAATCGTATGTGCTGATGGGGGATTTTAATTCCACGTGGGATCATGCAAGCTTCAGATATTTGCTTGGTGATCGTTTCACTGACGCTGGTCAGAGTGCGGGGGAGGGTCTGCATATGACGTTCCCTGCAGTATTTCCGATTGCTGAAATCGACCATATTATTTACGACAAGGGCGTGCGTGCAACTGATCTTGCAACCAAACGGATTCAAGGTTCCGACCATCTCGCACTGCTTGCCACCCTAACCATTGCATAGCGGCGGAAAATGGCGGCGGAAACGAACTTCTGCGATAAACCTACAACTCAAGAAGCCCGCTCCTTTGTCGGGGTGTGTATGTTTCCTGCGGTATTTCTTAAGGGGTAAAACGGTTAAACCCCAAATTGTAATATCTATACCTGAGGTAAGATTAAGGATTGTAGTTTTCATTAGTTAGGTAGAGATACAAAGGGGTGTGCGGTATGCATATCATGTTCGTCTGTACAGGCAATATCTGCCGGTCGCCTATGGGCGAACTCTTGCTCACTCGCTACCTCGCTGGCACCACTGTGCAGGTTTCTAGCGCCGGCACGCGTGGCCTTCCGCGATGCCAGATGGATCCGTCCAGTGCCAGACTTATGACCAGCGTCAACATTGAACCAAGCGGATTCCGATCCCGCAGACTCACCCGATCTATGGCTGAGAGTGCTGATCTGATTCTCTGTTTCGAGAAAGAACAGCGCAAGGACATCGTTGCCCTCGCGCCAGGCGCGGTCCGTTATACATTTCTGCTTAACGACTTTGCCAACATGTGCCAATACTGCGCGCAAAACGGCATGGTAAGCGGACGGACCATCCAGGAGCGCCTCGCTTCCGTTATCAAAGTCTCCTCCATGATTCGTCCGATGCTGCCCACTCCCAAAGATATCGATGACCCGCACGGCAAGTCGTTCGATAAGTTCCGTATCGCGGCCAACCAGACCAATAATGCTCTGCGAACCATGCTGAAAAGCATGAAAAAGCATTACGGCGTGGGTATAGCGCCTGTACGCTCACAGATTTGTTCTGCGCAGTCCACTACCACATACAATATGTGGGCTTAGATGGCAGTGGCCGTCATGGTCGACGATTTCGTGCCGGCGCTGACTGAAAGCGCCGGCACGAATCGGTCAGTACTGGTAGTTGACCTCGTTGGTCATTTTGCCGGATGGTGTCTGATCGATGGTCAGGTCGTTTTCGGCCTTCGGCGAGGTGGTCACGTCGAAATCGAAAGTCACGCTTTCTCCGGGGGCGATATAAGCCACATTGGTGACCAGTTTTTGACCATCCATCACAGCATTGCTTTGGTCTCGCACGTCTCCGGATGAGGTGATCTCGCTGATGGAACCACCCTTTGGCGCGTAAAACAGCATACGCTGCGCAGACGTTCCCGGAGCCGCAACAGGCTTGCCCGTTACACCCGCCTGCTCGCCGCCCAGAATATAGCCGGTGCAGATGGCCATTTCGCTGGAAGTCAGCGTATTGGTCAACGTGTAGGTGACATGGTAGGTTTTCGACCCATCGGCATTCTGACCGGTTTTGGTAATCTGCGTCTTACGGTCGATATACCATCCCAACTTCGACGGATTCTGTTCGTTGAGGTAAATGCCCACTTCCGGATCGGTTTCGCTGTCTGGAGTGCCCTTGGCGAGTCCGGCACCTTGGAAATATTTGGCTTCATCATCATGGAACGTGTATGCGTAGAAATGACGGTTCCTGGTTAATTCGCCGATGCTTTGAGCCACCTTCATCATCTTGGTGATGTCCATGTTGCTGAAGGCGTTGTTCATGATGGTGGAGGCGATGTATTCGAAATACGTGTCTTGTAGAGATACAGGAACTTCCTTATAGATGGTGTTGAGCATGTATTCAGCGGTATTTTTGCCGGTGAGCACAGTACCATCTTCCAGCGTCACATTGCCGTTGATCTCCACCATTTTCTGGATGAACACCGGATCGATAGATACGATGCCATCAACATCGCAAGCATATTGGGAACGCTGCCAAGCTTCATTCATCATTTCCGCATTGCGGGCGATGTCTGGCACCGCGAACGTATCGCGAATATCGAAGGAGAATCCCAGGGGCTCCTTGAACACGGCATGTTCCGAAGCATTGCCATTACTGCCGTTAATGAAGTCTCCATTGTGATGGAACTCACCGACCTGAATTTGTCCATGATCGGTCTGCAACGTACCCATGGAGCCCACCAGTCCGCCGCCGGAACGTTGTTCGGAAGTGGTCTGCGCCACCAGCAGATACGTTCGGGCACCGTTCTGTCCCAAGAAGGAGGGGAGCATCTGTAGCGCATTGTTCACTTGCTCCACCATGTCCGTAACCTTGGTGAACTGGCTGCGACTCTGCGAATATGCCTTCTTCACCATGCCGATACGTGGCTCAGGCAGATTGCTGAGCTTCGAATTCAACGACTTCACCTGCTTGCTTACCGAAGAGAAGTCGTCTTGCGCATCCACAATGGGCTGAAGATTCAACTGGCCATTCTCACCGCTGATCTGCGCGTTCGCAAGCTGTTGTACCACATCGGTGAGTGACGGCAGTGTTTGTTGCACCAAATCATCCACCACCTGAGTCATGCCCTGCACGTTGGTAACATCACCGCCCACAACTGGCATCTTCGACAGCATGTTCACGGTGTTCCATTGGCAATATCTCTTGCCGCGGCGGTATGGGTCCGCGCCTGCTTGATCGCGGCATCCGACGCCTGCGCATCCTTCAACGTATTGACGTCGGTGATGGCCGAAAGAGACGAGACCGCCTGCTCCTCGTGAGCTTTGACTTCCTTCGCCTGCTTGTAGAAATTCAGACCGACGACGCCCCCGGCAATGACCAGCAGGATGAGCAGTGCCGCAATAACAAACAATGTATTGCGAAGCTTGTGAGAACGGGCGGCGTGAGCGCTCGCATGTTGAGACATTAATCCCCCTCTGTTAGGTGTTCCAGCTTTTTATCATGGCACATTCGTATGGATGAATAGTGAAAAAGCGATTGCTGCCTGATAAAACAGACTCTATTTCTAGGGGGTAGGGTAGCATTTTCTAAGGTTTTTGACATACGGAGATGAGGGGTTCAGTGACTTCCGCAGAGAACACTAACGTCCAGCAGGTTGTCGTTGCAGATGATTCTGAAGACGGCATCACGCTGATGGATTTGATGCGTATCATTCGCAAGCATCTGGTCACCGCTACCATCGTATTTGTGATGGTTTTCGCCGGGGTGACTGCGTACACCTTCTTGGTTCCGCCGAAGTATACCGCCACGGCTCAGGCTATGGCTACGTACAATGCTTCCCAGGGGGATGATGCGGGCATTAGCCAGCAGTACACGGGTGGCACGTACATCGCTGGCCAGATCACGTCGTATACAACGTTGGCAACCACCGAAACCGTACTTGAGCCGGTCATCAAGGATCTTGGACTGGATACTTCGGTGAAGAGTCTGGCCGAGCAACTGACTGTCACCAATCCTGCGAACACCGCGTTCGTGAACATTTCCGCGGAAGACGGTGACGCGCAGCAGGCATCCGACATTGCCAATGCGGTGGCGGTGTCCATGCAGAACGTGATTCAAAACGATCTGTATTCCGCGGCAGATAAGTCTCCGGTGAAGATCTCCATCGTGCAGAGGGCACGTGTGCCTGAAAGCCCGAGCTCGCCGAATAAGCCGCTGTATCTGGCGGTCGGTGTGGTCGCAGGTCTGGTGCTTGGCGTGTTCGCCGCACTGCTGAAAGACATGCTGAACACCAAGGTCGAGGAGACCTCCGACGTGCGCAGCTTGGTTGGGGCATCTTCCTTGGGTTCCGTGCCTCAGGATAATTCCCTGGGTGAGAAGCGTCCAGTGCTTGTCAGCCAGCCTAATGGCCCTATTGCTGAGGAATTCCGCCGTATACACACCAATATCGAATTCTTGCAGACCGATAAGGTTGCGGGCAAGGGGCAGCTGCTGGTCATTACCAGTGCGCAGCCTTCTGAAGGCAAGACCACCACGTCAATCAACGTGGCTGCGGCCTTGGCTGAAGATGGTGCTCGCGTGCTGCTGGTCGACGCCGATTTGCGCCATCCTTCCGTTGCACATCATTTGGGTCTTGAAGGTTCGGCCGGTTTGGCGCACGTGCTTTCTGGCCAGATGTCTCCGAAAGATGTGGTGCAGAACTATTGGAAGCCGACTCTGCATATTCTTCCTGCTGGTAAGCGTCCGGCGAATGCTGGCGTGCTTCTTGGATCAGACACCATGCGCATTATGGTCGAGCAGGCTTTAACCCAGTACGATTACGTTATTATTGATACCGCTCCGTTGAGTGTTTCCAACGATGGTATCGTGTTCGGACGTTGGGCCAAGGGCCTGGTTCTGGTGACCGGTCGTGGCGTGTGCGAGAAGAAGGAACTCAAGGAGATTTCCGAATCCTTGCATACAGCCAAGGTTCCGGTGCTTGGTTTCATCTTCAACTATGCCGATTCGAAGAAGACGCATTCCAAATCGAACTACTATTACTACTACGAGGATGCTCCGCGGAAGAAAAGCCACAAAAAGTAGCCGCAAGTAGTGTATATAAGGCGTGAATATGAGACCGGAGCGTGAAGCTTCGGTCTCATGCCGTAATAAGGAATCAACATGGGTGACAACAACAATACTGTGCCGAATCTGTCGCATCTTGTTTCGTCGGGAGACTCTTCAGGCTCTCAGGGCGAGCAGCAGACCAAGGCGCAGTTGGCTTCCGAGCGTGATGTGGTGGATACGTTCTGGGATATTCCACTGATCACCTTTTCGGAAGTTGAGTCGGCTGTGGAACGTGGCGAGGCATCTGATGCGGCTTATGCGCAGGCTGCAGCCACAAGCATGACCGCTGCCACGTCATCCACGCCGGTGAGTGATGCGCCCACGGTAAACCTTCGTGTTGAGGATTTTCCGAATAGTGCAGGAAAGCATATTTCTGGTGCTGAAAACGATTCCGCCTCGTCGTGCGAGCCTGATTCGACGTCTTCTTCGACCGCAACGCTCGATTTTACACAGTCTGCTGATGCTTCACCATCTGCTGAATCTGCCGAGAGAACTGTTTCGTTTGCGTCTCCGGTAGAGTCGGCCTCTTCTGCGGATTCCACTATGCCGCTTTTTGTGGATTCCCCTGCCTCTGCTTCTACTACTTTCATACCTGAAAGCCTGCCCATGCCAGATGATCTGTCTGACATGGAAAACGATGAGCATGATCCATTGAGGCTTGTTCCGGTTCCGCCGAAGAAGTCACATCGCAAGACAATTATTATTACCGTTGCGATTGTGGCCATAGTGGCGTTGGTTGCCGCGGGCGTTGGATTTGGTGTTTGGCAGCGCCAGCAGTATGACCGGGGGCTTGAACGGAACGAACAGCACCGTACCGCGTTGAGCATGTGCCAAAAGTCTTCCAAGGCATATGAGAAGGCTATGAAGGAACACAAGTCGGCGTTGAAGAACGCTAAATCGTTGCAGAATGTGAAAAGCGATCAGGTTTCGGATGCGAAAACGCTGACCACGTTGCAGTCTGCAGTGAAAGATGCGCAGAATCTTACGGCGGTGGGGGAGTGCAGTGCTGATTTGAGCAACGCTGAACTTCGCCAGCGCAGTAAAGCCATGAACAAGCAACTGCCTACGTTGCAAAGCCAGTCCAAGACCTTGAATGATTCTGCAACAGCCGTTACGAACAGTCAGAAGGCTAAGGAAACGCAAGACAACGCTGATGCGCTGAAGAAGCTTGAAGCAGCCATCAATAATGCGCAGTCACTGCTTGACAATAGCCTGTACCAAGTGGCGGATGATTCCACGAGAGTGACGTTGCAGAGTGCCATTGACCATGCTTTGGAACTGTTCAATGGCAACAGTACCGACACTAATGCCATTAACCAGTCGATAACGGATTTGCAAACCGCATCTGATGATGTGAATGCTTCCATGAACGCGTTGGCTGCGCAGAATCAACAGCAGCAACAGAGCAATGCTGGCAATTCGTACAACTACCAGTACACGCGGCAGCCTTCCGGTGGATTGACTCCCTCGGCTCCTATTACACCTGGCAATAATCCTGGTTCAGGTAGTAATCCTAGTACCGGTAGTAATAACTCTGGTTCTGATGCCAATCCTGGCAGTAATCCTAGTACCGGTAGTAATCCCGGCAATAACGGTTCTAATTCCGGTTCCGGTAGCGATTCTAGCTCTGGCTCTGGTTCGCAGACTCCGAGCGCTCAGGGTGTGCTCTGAGCTTTTTGGGTTCGCTCTTGTCGAGTTTTTGATTTTTCTTCTGCCCTAAGGTGTTATGCACTGGGAAATAGTGGGGTATGACGCGGCTCATGGGGTGCTTGTATCACCTTGATGGATCGCGTCGTTTTTGCATGCAATACTGACACATCAGCAAGAAAACTTTCCTATAGTATTTGAATTGTGGTGTATCTTTTACTGTTTATTGTCGTTCTTTACTTGTATAAAAAATTTCTGGGGAATTGCCAACATGATTGCAATACTGCTGATATAGAGTTAGTTACTCTAGCATTTGTCTAGTTTCTTTCGGCAGTGGATTTGCTTTTTATGTAGATTGTATGAGATAATTTTTCAACGCTGTAATATTGTTATTTTACTTTTCTTTATCCCTCAAAGCTGAGGGTGGTCTACACGCATTTCGGTGCGTTTGAAGTAGTTAATCACCGCTCCATGCAAGGAACGATCATGTATAAGCATGAAAAGCAGGCGGTCGAACGCCTGCAATCAAACCACATCCATATGTTGCCAACGCTTTCGACGGCGATTATCACATTTTTCTTGATTATCTCATTATCGGGAACGATGTTGTTTCCCATGATGGCGTTCGCAGATGAGCCGCAGCCGGTCGCTCAAGTGGGCAACACGACCTATATGAGCGTGCAAGACGCGATTGGTCATACGTCGATGAAGAACAATACGGTCACATTGCTTACCGATACTACGGAAAGCGTCACCGTCACCCCACCGAAAGTGGTGCGCGGGATCACGCTCGAATTGAACGGACATGTGCTCAACGCCAGCAATACCACGGCAATCACCGTTCCTGCAAACATGCAGCTCACCATTACTGGACCGGGAACGGTTGCGGGCGGAACACAGCCTGCAGTCGATTGCCGTGGCGCATTGCACGTGGAGGGTGGCACGTTCACCGCGGATGCAACGTTGATGCGGTTTGCCGAAACGGATGAAACTTCCGCGCAAAGGCAGTTTTTCGGGCGGAACATTCACCGCTCCGACGCTTTTCAACCTGCTGGATGACGCTAAAAATCTTGGCTATGTGACCGTTCGCGGCGGCGAATACCGGGGCATGATTCCAGCTGGACTGAACACGCTCACCTTGTTGAGCGGCTCGTTCTCCGACACGTCGAATCTTGCGCCATACTTGGCTGACTCGCTTGGGCTGATTCCAGACGGCACTAGCGGTGACGGTACGGGTGACGGAATGTTCCATGTCGGCGATCTGGCGATCTCCAGCAAGCAGACTTCGGTGGAATTGGATCCCGCGAACGGACTCCAACAGCTGAGCGCCGACGACCTACTGACCTTGACAGGAACGCAACTGAACGGCATCGCCGACTACCGCCTTGTGGCGGATAGTGACCAGTTGCAGGCGTTGAACGATCAGATCGATCGCGCAATGCAGGCGATGGAGAAGAGGAAAGCCTTCGAAGCCGTGAGCCAGAACATCACCATCACCGCCGTGCGCAACACGTCGGATGATGCTATAGATGCAAACCCGAGTAGGGGAGCGGGCCCACAGTTGCGCACTTCCGACCATGATGGCATAAGCACTCAAGTGACGGTAACCATCAAAGCCGTCGCCGAGCCAGAAAAACCAGAAGAACCTGGCAAACCCAGCAATCCAGAAAAGCCAGAGAAGCCGGAAATGCCTCGCTCCGGATCCG
>ENA-OQAY01000490-OQAY01000490.1-human-gut-metagenome-genome-assembly--contig:-NODE-490-length-11245-cov-0.814535_pt1 | contig 11245 bp, 10 predicted proteins | sample MGYA00242740_ERZ504537 | MGnify/ENA primary metagenome ERZ504537 (study PRJEB26092, sample SAMD00036272) | human gut metagenome | host: Homo sapiens | study: EMG produced TPA metagenomics assembly of... | reverse complement strand
CGCAGCCGTACATCACGCCGTGGTCGGTGCAGGCAATGGCGGTCTGTCCGCACTCTTTTACGCGATCCATCAGCTGGTCAATGCGGCAGGCACCATCCAGCAGGCTGTACTCTGTGTGGATGTGCAGATGGACAAAAGGCCGGGTATTGGCTAATGCTTCGCTCATGCTTTTGCCTCCTGTTCCAGATTCTGCCGCAGCGTTTCGGCCAATGCCTCCAGTTTCTTCATCCGGTGCGACAGGCCGGATTTGCTCACGGGCGGCTCAAAGCAGCCGCACAGCGCTGTGAGCGAAAGATCCGGGTATTGCATCCGCTTGGCAGCGGCCTCCTGCAGTACCTCCGGCAGAGTGCTAAGGGCATCCTGCTCTTCCAGAAAGCGGATGGCTTTGAGCGTCTGGGCGTTGGCACGGGCCGTCTTGCCCAGGTTTGCGGTATCGCAGTTGGTGTGGCGGTTGATCTGGTTGCGCATCTGCTTGACAGCCTTCTGGGCGCTGAGCTGGGCCGATGCCTCCGCCGCTCCCATAAAGGAAAGAATGCGTTCCACGTTGTCGCAGCTCTTGACGTAAACAAGGTTCACGCCGTTGCGGCGGGTGCGGTGGGGCGCAAACTCGTGCTCCGCCAGCAGGGCTTCGAAGTCGCGCGCAAGGTTCGTGCGGCTGGTGAGGAACTCGATGTTATACTCCTTTTGCGGGTCAGTGACCGTGCCGCTGCACAAAAAAGCTGCCCCGATGTACGCGCTGACGCACGTCTGGCAGCGAATCAGTCTGGGGTCTATCTGCAGGCTCGTCTCGGTGCCGGTGGTGCCGAAAGCTCGTGCATCCGCGCCACCTGCTCCGGTGCGCGGATGCTGAACTCATAGACCACCCCGCTGGGACGCTGCTTCTCGATGATGTCGCCCTGTACGCCGCAGCGCGCAAACAGTTGGGAAGCCACCTGCGTCGTCAGCTCCTGTTCCGTCTGCAGCACCAGCCCGCTGGCGTCGAAGTACTTGGCGAAGCAGGCAATTCCATAGGCAGCAGCGCGGACGCAGCAGTCCTTCTGCAGACTGCGCCGGGCGATCTCCTCCCTTGCCTGGGATGCAAAACTCATGATATGTTTATCCTTTCAACGGACAGAATCGCGGTGCTGGATGCCGGGCTTGTAGCCAAGCTTTTCGCAGTATTCCGCGATTTTCCGCGCAAATGTGATGGAGCGATGCTTGCCGCCGGTGCAGCCCACTGCGATGGTGAGCTGGCTTTTGCCTTCCTTGACGTAGAGCGGAAGAGCATATTCCAGAAACGATTCATAGCGCTTCAAAAGCTCCTGCGCCTCCGGGTGGCTCATGACAAAATCGACGACCTCTTCATCAAGACCCGTTTTATGCTTCAGTTCCGGGACATAAAAAGGGTTAGGAAGACAGCGGACATCCAGCACAAGATCTGCCTCCGGTGGGATGCCGAACTTGAAGCCGAAGGACATGACCGTCAGTCGCATGGCGCTCTTCGCGCCGCCGTTCTGGTTGAACAGGTTGCAGATGCGCTCTTTGTTCTGCGAGGTAGAGAGCAGGCCGGTATTGATGGTATAATCTGCCCGGTCTTTGAGGGGCTGCAAGATCTCGCGCTCCCTGCGGAAGGCTTCCCGGGTGGAAAGACCGTCAGAAATGCTCATCGGATGGCGGCGGCGCGTCTCACTGTAGCGGCGCATTAGCACATCGTCCGGGGCATCAAGGAACAAGATCTCATATTCTATCCCCTGCGCGTCCAGCTGAGAAAGAGCTTCTTCGATCTCTTCCGGCGTGCGGCAGCCGCGGATGTCCATACAGAGAGCCACCCGCTTGAGCTGGTTGTCACCCGCTTTCGAAAACGCCGTGATGCTGGGCAGCAGTGCCGCCGGGATGTTATCAATGCAGAAAAAACCGATGTCTTCCAGCGCATTCATGGCGACAGATTTGCCTGCACCGGAAAGGCCGCTGACGATGAGAAGATCCATTTTGCACGCCTCTTTCTTTTATGCTTCCACCACACGAATTTCTTTTTCCAGGTCGTAGCCGGTCTTTTCTTTCACGATGGCACGCACCTCATCGCACAGAGCCAGCACATCTGCACAGGTCGCTCCACCCAGATTGACCACAAAGCCGCAGTGCTTGTCACTGACGGCTGCGCCGCCATGGCGGTAGCCCCGCAGACCGCACTGGTCGATGAGGGCCGCCGCAAATGCGCCCACCGGCCGCTTGAAGGTGCTGCCGGCGCTGGGCTTGTCGAGAGGCTGTTTGTCTTTGCGGCGGGCCATCAGGTCGTCCATCCTGGAGCGGATGTCGGCGGCATTGCCTCTTGCAAGGTGGAACTTTGCCGAGAGGATGCAGCCGCCGTTTTCTTCGAAAATGCTGTGGCGGTAGCTGAGGTCGAGCTGTTCTGCCGGTACCTCAACGCTCTCCCCTTCTGCGGTCAGATACCGCACGGAGACCAGCACGTCCTTCATCTCGCCGCCGTAAGCTCCGGCGTTCATGTAGACAGCTCCGCCCACCGTACCCGGGATGCCGTAGGCAAACTCAAGACCGGTGAGGCTGTTTTCCAGCGCCGTCATGCAGAGCGACGAGAGCATCTTGTCTGCACCGACAACGACAGCATCGTAAGTCAGGGATGGGTCTTTACCCGGGAAACAGATGTTTTCAAGAATGCCGATCGCGCTCTTCATGGCCGATACATTGATGACAGCTCCCCGGTAGCCCGCATCCTCAAACAGGATGTTGCTGCCGTTGCCCAGCAGATAATATTTGACATTCGCTTCCTTCGCCAGCTTGATGGCGGCGCAGAGCTGCGCCTCATTTCCGGCAGGATAAAGACATCTGCCGGGCCGCCGATGCGGAAAGTGCAGTGCGCACTGAGCGGCTCATTTTCTTTGTATGCAATGCCCGCAGCGGACAAAGCCTTTTTCAATCGTTCCATTCGTTCTTCCTCTATCGGTAGAAAATCAGTCCATCGTGTCGTTCAGGCCCAGACGGATGAGCAGTTCCTTGGCGGCGTTATAACCCATCTTCTTCTGGCGGTTATTGATAGCCGCGGTTTCCAGCACGACTGCGAGGTTGCGTCCGGGCGAAACGGGGATGATAGTGCTGGGGATGTTGACGCCCAGAATGTCATAATACTCGCTTTCCAAACCGGTGCGCTGATAGTTTTTGGTGGGGTCCCATGCTTCCAGCTGGACGACGAGGTCGAGGCTTTCACTCACCTTGACCGCGCCCACACCGAACACGCGGGCCACATTGACGATGCCGATGCCGCGCAGCTCAATGAAGTGGCGGATGTTTTCCGGCGCAGTACCCATGATCTGGCGGTTGGAGACCTTGCGTAGCTCCACGGCATCGTCGGCGACGAGGCGGTGGCCGCGCTTGACCAGCTCAATGGCCAGCTCGCTCTTGCCGATGCCGCTGTCGCCGAGAATGAGGATGCCTTCACCGTAAACTTCCACCAGCACGCCGTGGCGGGTGATGCGGGGAGCCAGTTCAAGGTTCAGCATACTGATGAGGCTGCCCATCATGGTGCAGGTCGTCTCGTTGGAGCGCAGCAGGGCTACCCCGTGCTGTTTTGCAAGTTCCTGCATCTCCGGGAAGGGTTCCAGCTCCTCGTTGCGGCAGAGGATGACGGCCGGAGGCTGCTGGCGGAACAGCTGGTCGAGGCGCTCACGGCGCTTTTCCGGCGTAAGACCCGCCAGAAAGTTCATCTCCGCAAGGCCCATGATCTGTAAGCGCAGCTTATCGAAATAATCGTAGTAACCGGCCAGAAACAGGCCGGGACGGTTGACCTCTGCGATCTCGACGCTGATCTTGTCCAGATCGCAGGGCGTATAGATAACCTCGAGGCTGACCTTCTCGACCAGCCGCTTGAGCGAAACAGCGAAATTCCCCATTCGTTTTTCCTCCTGCATCCTCTGTGCTCTGCCATACCAAAAGGCAGCACAGTTTATCCTTCTTTATATTATAATCGAGACGGACAGCAAAAACAACAATTCTTTCAGGAATCTTTTCTGGTTTTGCGTCAGCGCTTGCATCCGGGGGCCAAAACCATATAATAGGAGGCAGGGATAGAGTTTACTTTACATGAGTTTTACATTTCGCCGGTTTCCGATTTTACATTCCACTCGTATACTCATAATCAGGGATAGGACCGGTGAAATCCAGTGCAGGTCGTGTAAAAAGTTGAGACATGCTCCTGCACGGGTCCTCTACGGCCACTGTCGATGTACAAACGCAAGCTTCAACAAGTGAGGAGTAAAACATGACTCTATTCAATGTCTTTTCTCTGCTGGGCGGTCTGGCTCTGTTCCTGTTCGGCATGGACATCATGGGCAAAGCCCTTGAGAAACAGGCCGGCGGCCATCTGCAGAAGATCCTGAGCAAACTGACGGATAACCCCCTCAAGGGCTTCTTCCTCGGTCTGTGCGTGACCGCCATCATCCAGAGTTCCAGTGCTACCACCGTCATGGTGGTCGGCTTCGTCAACAGCGGCATCATGGAGCTGCATCAGGCCATCGGCATCATTATGGGCAGCAATGTGGGTACCACTGTCACCAGCTGGCTGCTGAGCCTTTCCGGCCTGCAGGGCGACAGCATCTGGATCCAGATGCTCAAGCCCACCTCCTTCAGCCCCATTCTCGCCTTCATCGGCATCCTGCTCTATATGGGCAAGAATGAGAAGAAAAAGGGCATCGGCACTATCCTCATCGGCTTTGCCATCCTGATGACCGGCATGACTACCATGTCCAATGCCGTCGAGCCCCTGCAGGGTGAGGCATGGTTCACCAACCTCTTCGTCCGCTTCTCCAATCCCATCCTCGGCGTTCTGGTGGGCGCACTGGTCACCGGCATCATCCAGAGTTCCAGCGCCAGCGTCGGCATCCTGCAGGCGCTGAGCGCCACCGGCGTCATCACCTACGGCAGCGCTATCCCCATCATCATGGGTCAGAATATCGGCACCTGTGTCACCGCGCTGATCTCTTCTGTGGGCGCAAATAAGAATGCCCGCCGTGCCGCCATGGTCCACCTCTACTTCAACATCATCGGTGTCACGGTCTTTCTGGCCGGTTTCTACGGTCTGAACGCCGTGGTCCACTTTGATTTTGTGAACGAGACCATCGCCGCCTGGGGCATTGCCGTGGTCCACTCCGCCTTCAACATCGCGGCCACCCTCATCCTTCTCCCCTTCGCAAATGGTCTGGAAAAGCTGGCCATCCTCACCATCCCCGACGACGCCGAAAAAGAGAGCTTTGCTCTGCTGGACGAACGTCTGCTGAACACCCCGGCTGTGGCCGTGGCCCGCGCCCACTCTGCTACTGCTGACATGGCCGAGCTGGCCCGTGTGGGCGTCATGCAGGCCATGAGCCTGACCCACACCTGGGATGATACGCTGGCCCAGAAAGTCCGGGATGAGGAGAGCAAAGTTGACCAGTACGAGGATGCCCTTGGCACTTACCTCGTCAAGCTGTCCAGCCGTGAGCTGAACCATGCGGACAGCCAGAGCGTGAATACTCTGCTCCACACCATCAGCGATTTCGAGCGCATCAGCGACCATTCCGTGAACCTTCTGGAATCCGCACAGGAGATGCACACCAAGGAGATCAACTTCTCCACCGACGCCCGCGAAGAGCTGCAGGTACTTGAGGACGCCGTGCAGGACGTGCTGAACCGCACCACCGACGCCTTCCGCAAGGATGACCTGCATCTGGCAAGCAAGGTCGAACCTCTGGAGACCGTCGTGGACGAGCTGGTGCGTGCCATCAAGGCACGGCACGTCGCCCGCCTGCAGGCCGGCAGCTGTTCCATCGAGTATGGCTTCGTGCTGGAAGACCTGCTGACCAACTACGAGCGCGTCTGCGACCACTGCAGCAACGTGGCAGTTGCCCAGATCGAGGTGGCACAGGACAGCTTCGACACCCACGCCTACCTCAACGACCTGCGCAGCGGCCATGCCTCCACCAAGGAGAGCGAGCAGTTCCAGCGCCGCCTGAACCGCTACCGTGAGCGCTATCTCTTCCCCGACGAAAACGTCACCGAAACGGAGGACAAACAGGCATGATCTATATCGTAGAAGACGATTCAGCCATCCGTGAATTAGAGCAGTATGCATTACAGTCCAACGGCTATGAGGCCGTGGGCTTCGAGTCTTCGGAGCCGTTCTGGCAGGCCGTCCACACCGCGCCGCCAGAACTGGTCATCCTGGACGTGATGCTCCCCGGTGAGGACGGCTTTCCATCCTGAAAAAGCTCCGCGCCGCCCCTTCCCTGCGGCGTCTGCCCATCATCATGATAACGGCCAAGTCCAGCGAGCTGGACACTGTGCGCGGCCTCGACTGCGGCGCAGACGACTACATCACCAAACCTTTCGGCATCATGGAGTTTCTGAGCCGGGTGCGGGCGGCCCTCCGCCGGGCAGAGCCCGAGGCACGGCCCAACGTCTACAGTTTCCGGGAGATCCTGCTGGACAATGCCCGCCACAGCGTCACCGTCAGCGGTGCACCGGTGGAGCTGACCTACAAAGAATACAGCCTGCTCCGCCTGCTGCTGGAAAACACCAACCTTGTCGTCACCCGCGAGACCATTTTGCAGGTGGTGTGGGGTACTGACATCTCGGTGGAGAGCCGGACCGTGGATATGCACATCCGCACCCTGCGCAAAAAGCTGGGCGACGCCGGAAAGTACATCTGCACAGTGCGGAAGGTGGGCTACAAGCTGACGGACAGCGAGGAGGAGCTCGAGCAATGAAACCACGCAGCATGGAAGAAAAAATAAGCTATCTGCTGTTTCTGATGGGCTTTGCGGGGCTGGCGTGTACCGCTGCGCTCTGCATCTTTGTGTTCCACAAGGCGTTCCGGGAGCAGGCCTGGACAGCCCTCGAGCGGGAAGCCGACCTTGTGGCTGCCGGCTGTGCGCAGGTGGACGCCCCCAGCCAGCTGGAAACTTATGTGGACGGCTCGCTGCGCATCACTCTCATCGCCTCGGACGGCAGTGTGCTTTTGAGTCGGCCACCAACCAGCCGATGGAGAACCATCTGAGCCGCCCCGAGATACAGCAGGCCATGAAGAGCGGTGTGGGCCGCGACTGCCGCGACTCCCAGACGCTGGGCTATGAGACTTATTATTACGCCATGCTGCTGACGAACGGAGACATCCTCCGGGTGGCGCAGGACTCTGAGACGATCTGGTCGATTTATGACGCCGCTCTGCCTGCTATCGTGCTGAGCTGTTTCCTGATGATGGGCGCAGCCGCCATCATTGCCGGACTGCTGACCAAGAGCCTCGTCCAGCCTGTGCTCAAGATGACCGATGACCTCGATCACATCCAGGAGAATGTCCCCTACAAGGAGCTTATCCCCTTTGCTGAAAGCATCCACTCCGACCGGATGCTGCGGGAAAATAACGAGAAAATGCGGCAGGAGTTCACGGCCAATGTCAGCCACGAGCTGAAAACGCCTCTGACCAGCATCTCCGGTTATGCAGAGCTCATCGAGACCGGCATTGCAAAACCCGCGGATACGCCGGGTTTTGCCCGCAAGATCCATGTAGAGGCCAGCCGGATGATACAGCTGGTCAACGATATTCTGCAGCTCTCCCACCTCGACAATGTGAGCGAGACGGGTGCTGCGCCTGCAATGGAAACGGTCGATCTGCTGGATGTGGCCCGCGAGTGCGTGGAGCGCCAGAAGGTCAACGCCCGGCACTCCTATATCTCCCTGACCCTACCTTGGCGAGAGCGCCCCTGTGTCAGGCAGCCGCAGTCTGCTGGATGAGCTGTGCCAGAACCTCTGCGACAACGCCATCCGCTACAACCGCCCTGGCGGAAAAGTCCAGATCATCACGGCCTGCACCCGGGACGGTCACTGCACCCTGACCGTGAAGGACAACGGCATCGGTATCCCGAAAGAGGCGCAGACCAGCGTGTTCGAGCGCTTCTACCGGGTGGACAAGAGCCGCAGCAAAGCCACCGGCGGCACCGGTCTGGGTCTGGCCATCGTCAAACACATCGCCCGCATCCACAACGCCCGCATCAAGCTGGACAGCGTTGTGGACGAGGGTACCACCATCACCGTGATCTTCGAAACGGCTTCTTAACATTTCATGAGTTTCACGTCTGCCCGAATTTCCGGGCAGACGTTTTTTGTTGTGAGCGCAAAGTGACCGTCACGCAGTGCCTGATGCGCACCGAGTCCGGAGATGTCCAGCCCCAGCGTCCAGCAGCGGCGGACGGTGTCCGCACAGAGGGCTTCCAGTTCTGCTTTGGCGTCGGCAGGCAGTGCATTATTGCGTGAGAGCGCGTTCACCCGGAGAAGAAAGCTCTCCCCTTCCCGCTCCACGCCGCAGAAAGCCCGGCGCAGGCGAAGCGGCCCGGCTTCCAGCGCAAAGCGATGCTCCCCTGTATCCGTCCAGCTTTTGCCTTGCAATAAAAGTGCCATTTCCGTCTGGGACTCGGTCAGCTGGCCGGTCTGTTCCGGGGTGATGATGAGGGCTTCGGGCCTGTAATGTGCATCCTCGTCTTCCAGCTCCACGACAGGCAGGATGAAGCCGCTGCTCTGCTGATAGAGGCGGGGCGCGGCCGGGGCAGCGTTTTTGACGCATTGCAGGAGATTTTCAGGCAGGACGTCTGATCCATCGGCCCGCTCTTTCAGTATCTCTACCGAAAAACTTCCCCCGAACACCCGGGACGCCAGCCGCCCGTAGGGTCGATGGAGAAACAGCTCTTCACAGGCAGGCAGCGTCTGCCGCACCGAATCCAGCCCGGCCAGAAGATATTCGCAGAGCCGCCAGTCCGCCCGCTGGGGCAGGGCTTCCTCGGCGGCAGAAATGGCAGAAGAAAGCTCGGGGCCCCGGCCAATACAGAGGCGGATGGCGGCTTTGGCCTCGGAGGAATCGGCAGAGGCTTCCGGGAACTGGTACAGCAGACCCACTGTCCAGCTGTCTCCGTTCGTCTCAACGAGAAGGGCGCGTATCATGCTTTTTTCGGTGTTGTCCCAATGCAAAAAGAGGCAGAGCCAGACGACGAGGACGCCTGCGGCCATCAGCCGAAGCCAGCTCCGGCGGGTCATTGTGCAGCCTCCGCATTTACAGGCCCTTCGGCAAGGCGCTCACAGAGCAGCCGGACGGCACGGACGATAAAGCCGACGCGGAAGATCGCCGCCGCCAGCCAGAGGAGCAGGAATGCGGCATCAAAGCGGGAGATGCCGCCGAAGCTCCACGCCCGCAGCAGCTCATAGCCCGGGTAAGCCTGCGGTGCGCCGAAAAGAAGGGCCAGCCCCAGCGCATAACCCGATGAAATGACGGCAGCGATGATCGGAAGCCACACGACAGGATTTTTACTGATTTTCGCATTATTTTTGCTCATACAGAGAAGCGGAAAAGAGAAATATTCCGGGTAAAAAGATGCATCCGGAAGCACAAACGAATGTGCCGTCTCACCTGTCACGAGCACCTGCCATTGCAGCTGTCCGGCCAGCCCCAGTACACAGAACACGATGCCCAGCACTACGAGCCACCCGAGGACAGAGGCCATCCGGTCATACAGCTCACAGCCGAGGCTCCACCCTGCCCAGAGAAAGAACGGCAGCAGACCGATGAAGGCCATAGACGCAAACTGTTCCCAGCAGGCTTGTTGGAGCATTGCAGCCGTCCGGACAAGTTCGAAGAGATACCAGAGCAGAAAGACGGCACAAATGCACTTTCCTGCAAAGCCCGGACGGTTCAGACGGGAGGCGTTGACCGAGACGAGCGCGGCAAGGAGCACGAAGGCCGCTGCCGCCAGTACATTGCTCAGCAGGACGGCGCGGACGGAGCCGGTCTGCCCTGCCCCGAAGATGGCGCGGCCCAGCTCTGCCGCCGCGACGCTGAGTGCCAGTGTCTGGGCCGAGAATGTCTGTTTTTGCTGCATTCAGGAACCCCTCCTTTGCCAGATGGTAAATGGGCGGCGGGACAGCGCCCGATAGTTGCGGCGGACGACGCCGTCAACCGAAAAGACTGCGCCCGAAAGATAGGGTACCCCCATCGCGGAGATGGACGTCAGTGCGGCCAACACGCCCAAAGCCGCACACACCAGACCTACCGGCCCGGCCAGACCGGCGGCCAGCGTAACGCCCAATCGCAGCAATGTGGCCGGTTCGTACAGCGAGGGCGTCACAAAGACCGAGATGGCCGTGATGCTGGCTACGAGGATGACCGGCGTACTCAACAGTCCGGCCCCAATGGCGGCGTCACCGATGATGAGCGCTGCCACAAGGCTTACCGAGTGGCCCAGCGTCTGGGGCATCCGAAGCCCAGCCTCCCGGATGATCTCTAATAAAATGATGACCAGCAGCATCTCGGCAAAGAGCGGCAGAGGCGTCGCCTTTTCTGCAGCCGCGATTTTGAATAATAACTGCGGTGGGATGAGCTCGGGCAGATAGACCGCCAGACAAACAAAAACGCCCGGCAGAAAGATGCTGAGATAAAACGAGCCATACTTCAGGACACGCAGGAACGACGAAAAAACTGCCGTGGTGGCGTAGTCGTCGAGGCAGTCGAAGTTCTCGCAGAAAAGGGACGGCAGCACCAACGCCGAGGGGCTGCCGTTGACAAGGATGATGATTTTCCCCTCACAGAGCTTTGCGGCGGCGGAAGCCGGGCGCTCAGTATAGCTCACCGGGGCAAACAGCCGCCACCTGGCCGGGAAAAGCCACGGTACAAAGTAGCTGGAATCCAGCAGAACCTCAGGCTTTGCCTCCTGGAGCGTCCGGCGCACCCGCGCCACCGCCGTCTTGCTGGCCTTGTCTTTGCAGTAGCAGATGGCATATTCGGTCTTCATGGCACAGTCGGCCTGTGCGGTCTCCATCACGAGGGTGTCGGTACGGATGAGGCGGCGCAGTAAACTCAGGTTGACCCGCAGCAGGTCGGCGAATCCCTCCCGGGAGCCGCGAAGGTTTCCTTCCCCGGAGGGCTCTTCCACCGAGCGCGATTTCAGCCCCTGCACCGAGAAGACAAGCCCCTTTTTGCACCCCTCCAGCAGAAGCACGGCCATGCCGGCGGTCATGCGGCGGATGAGGTCGTCCATGCCCTTGACCGGGCCGTCCTCGGCGGGCAGACCGGAGTGGTTCATCAGCAAATCATACACCTGCGTGCCGGTGTGAGGCATCCGCTCCGGCTCGAGGCTGGGCGTGTGACGGGTGGCAGCGTCCAGTAAAAGCGACCAGAGTGACTCGAAGGCTGGCCATAATTGTCGAAAAGGACGATGGCCCCCGGGCAGTGATAAAG
>ENA-OQAY01000489-OQAY01000489.1-human-gut-metagenome-genome-assembly--contig:-NODE-489-length-11248-cov-1.086233_pt1 | contig 11248 bp, 6 predicted proteins | sample MGYA00242740_ERZ504537 | MGnify/ENA primary metagenome ERZ504537 (study PRJEB26092, sample SAMD00036272) | human gut metagenome | host: Homo sapiens | study: EMG produced TPA metagenomics assembly of... | reverse complement strand
CGATGGTACTGCACTCGAGAGGGTGTGGGAGAGTAGCACGCCGCCGCTTCAAACGTTGGGGCCTCCCGGTCGAGCCTTTGGCTCCCGGGAGGCCCATTTTTCATGCTCCCTTTCCGGGCTTCCCGGCGGGTTCGCGCTCCGGGAACCCCATTTTTCATCACCTCCCGGGCCTCCCGGCAACGCCTTTCGGGCTCGTCGAAGGTCCTTATCCGGAGTCTCCACCGGATGTCCGCTTTGAGAACCACTTTTCTCTTTGATGTTTTTTGATTTGAGATTGTGCTGTGGCACCATGGATACACCATAGGAATCATGTGCCAAGGGGATAGCTATGTTTCTTCTTCCAGATCAGCAACTCAGACGTGCCGATCGAGTGATGCGGCAACGACTTGTGCCATATGTGCACGAAACATTATCGCATTGTCAGTTACGCGCTTTCGCCAATGAAGGCGAACCCGAACAGAGCGCCGACTTTCTTGCCCGTGTCAAGGAAAACAAAGTGGATTTTCTCGACTTCATGGTTCCTGGTGCCTGGGGCACGATATGGGGTACCACATGGTTCGAGGTTCGTGGACGTATCGACCGTGAGTCGGTCAAAGGCAGAGCCGTCGAACTGGTTGTAGATCTGGGATGGAAACGACATCGTGGCCCGGGCTTCCAAGCGGAAGGATTATGCTATCGCCCTGACGGCAGCGTCATCAAAGCGGTGAATCCAGACAATTGCTGGATTCCGCTTATCGATGCCAATGGCGTGGCGAATGTGGAGCTTGACGATGCCGGTCGTTTCACGGTATATGTCGAGGCCGCATCGAATCCACTGGTCGAAGCTGACCTGCCATTCGCGCCGATGAATCTGGGGGAGCGTGCCGACGGTCGTCCATCCGACTATGTGCTCACCACAATGGACGTGTGCGCTTTCAACCAAAACGTGTTCGACTATCTGATGGACTTGGAAACCGTCACCTCGCTGATGAGGGAACTCAAGGATGATGATCCTCGATATTGGCAGCTGGCCAAAGCGCTGCAACGATCACTCAACACATATGACGAGCGTGATATCGCCGGAACTCTGGAGCCAGCCAAGGAAAAGCTTGCCGGGGTATTATCCGAACCCGCATATTCCAGCGTCATCCATCATGTCGCGGTCGGCCATGCGCATATCGATTCCGCATGGCTGTGGCCCGTGCGCGAAACCCACCGTAAAGTGGCCCGCACGGTGTCCAACGTGCTTGCCCTGATGGACGAGGATCCGGATTTCACGTACGCGATGAGTTCCGCCCAACAGTATGCGTGGCTGGAACAGGAACATCCAGACCTGTTCGCGCGCATGCTGCAGCGCATCAAGGAAGGACGATTCATTCCCGTCGGCGGAATGTGGGTCGAATCCGATAACATGCTGCCCACAGGTGAGTCGCTGATCCGCCAGATCACGTTCGGCATGCGTTACTTCCGTGAGCATCTTGGCGTGGAACCAAAAGGACTGTGGCTTCCCGACAGTTTCGGTTATTGCGGGGCATGGCCGCAAATCGCACGTCGTGCCGGTTTCGAATGGTTCCTCACACAGAAGATCTCATGGAACGACACCACGAAATTCCCCCACCATTCCTTCGAATGGGGCTGAACCAATTCCACGACATTCTTCCCGGATCGGCGATCGCATGGGTGCATCGGCAGGCGCGTGCGGACTACGTGCGCGACATCGCAAGACTGCGTGATATCGCCGCTGAAGCGGGTGCTTCCATCGCATCGGTGCGGGATGATGCCGACATGCGATCGAACGCGGCCATCGTCCCATATACGGCAAAGAATGGCGATTCGTGGATTGCTCGCACCGCGGCAGTGGGAACGCAGGATGATGACGCGAACGGCACCGACGCGGTCGCCGATGAATCCACCATCGCAACGACATGCGACGACGGTCGAATCATACTTGACAACGGTTTGCTACGTGCCATCATCGCACCAGACGGTACGGTCCGTTCACTGATCGACCTTGATAATGGACACGAACTGGTGCCCGACGGCAGTGGAATCGGGTATTACGAGCTTCTCCGCGACGAGCCATACGAGTGGGACGCATGGGACATCCAGCGCGATGCCTTCCTCAGCGCCGAAGGCATCGATGACTCGCATGTGGAACGAGTGACGGAGACAAAACGCGGCGGAGCCACCGTGCACGTGTCCAGCACCGCCGACGGGGTGTCCATCGATGCCTGCATCACATTGCGGGCAAAGTCGAAAAGCCTTGAATTCCGGACCAAAGTGGATTGGCGGGCATCCGAACGATTCCTCAAAGTCGACATTCCCATGGCTATCCAGGCCGACCGGGCGCAGTACGAATGCCAGTACGGCATGGTGGAACGGCCCATTCAGAAGAACACACGTTCCGACGAGGCGAAATACGAAAGCTGCACGCACCGGTTCGTACGCGTCGCCGATGCCGGCTATGCGGCTGCGGTCGTCAACGCCAGCACCTACGGTTCCGACGTTTCGCCGATTCACCGGAACACGGCTTCCGGGCCGGTGCGTGGCACGATGATTCGACTTTCGTTGCTGTCGTCCCCGCTATACCCCGATCCGAACACTGACAAGGGCGTGCATGAGTTCATGTGGAACGTTGTGGCGGATGCCAGTATGCCGGCTGTGCTTGACGAGGCGAACCGTCTCAACGTGGCCGTGCTGCCTGCCGTGCCGGTGTTCGATCCGCTGGCGCAGCTCAACCCGGTGGATGGCGTCATGGTGCTTGACTGGGTCAAGCTTGCCGATGACGGTTCCGGAGATCTGATACTGCGCGTCTATGAGGCGGTCGGCGGCGAAGCCCATGCGAGACTTGCCGTCAACGCCGCTTTGGGGAAGGCCACGGTACGCGAGTGTTCCATTATGGAGGATGCGCGGCTGGATGCCGAATTGCCCGCGGCTTTTGCCGACGGTGATCCGTCCGTGGCAAGAACGGCGCAAGGAGCGATGCTGAGCCTGCATCCGTTCCAATTGGCCACGTTGCGCGTCAGTTGTGGAAGCGATGGTGGAAATACTGATGGGAATGAGAGCAGAAGCCTGCGATAGATGAGGAACTGGCGGCGGATGCGCTGAGCCGTGCGCCGCCTATTCCTTGGCTTGAGTCCACGCCTGAAGCTTCATACGATTGAGCTCGGTGTTGGGATCGTACGTGTCATCCAACCGCTCCTGATACATCGCGACCAGTTCTCCGCCGCGGCCCAACGCCTCCAAAGCGCCTCACGAATCGACTCCCATTCGTACGGCACCACTTCCTCGGGGAACATGACCGTGCACTGGTTCGGTGCGTCACGCTCCACCAGATCGACGAAATTCAGCAGATCCTGCCACCGTTCGGCAGCGATCAGCCGTGCCGCGTACGCGTCGGCAAGCGGCTCGGACGTATGGTTGTCGCGCAGGAAACGATCGGCCTCCTCGGCATCGCCACTGATCCGCATCAGATCGTGCCGCAGGAACTGCACGGCATGGTCGAACTGGTTTTGCGCGGTCTGCGCGAGCTGCTGTTTGGACAGGAATGATGGGTCAAGCATGGCGAGATCGTTCAGTTCCTCGGGGGAGAGGGTGGGCGAACCGCCGGTAGTGGAATCGCCGGCAGCGCCCGTGGAATGCGTGATCGAGTTCGCGGTATCCGCGCCGTCCGCAGCGTCTGTACTATTCGTGCTATGCGCACTGTCCGCGTCAGAGGACGTATCACGGAGGTTGTGAGATTGCGTTGCGGTGGCGTCGCGTGCACCCGTATCGCCCGTAACATCACTGTCGATACTGCCGACGCTGTTCATAGTGTCGCCAGTCGTGCTGCTTGCATCGCCATTACCGGACTTCGCTGCGAAATCACGCATCGCGGCAATGCCCTTGTTCAACGCGTCATAGGCGAACATGCGCGTATCATCCCATTGCGCGAACGACAGTCCGCAAGACAACAACTCCACCATCTGCATGGCGTTGAGCCGGAAATCCTCATTGCACGCCACCTGCGTGATCATGCGCAACGCCTGCTCGCCCGTCATCGGATCGGCGTTGCAGGCCACGGCATCCATGTACACGCGTACGGTCTGAATCAGATCTTTCAGGTAGTCGAAACCCTCGTTGTCACGGTCGGCCACATTGCCGACGAACCTTGCGGTCATCTCCACAGCTTTGGCGAGATTGCCGACCGCGTCAAGCCATCGCGTGCTGATCACCGCGTTGCCGACCACCGCGTCCACGCCGGACAGCGCCTGCGAATCGATCGAAAACGTCGGCATATCGATGCGTGGAATCTCCACGCCCGTATCGGTACGTTCCGCGGTGGGCACCATGGAGGCGAGGGCGTCGAAATACCATTGCATGGGCATGTTGATGACCACGTCCGCGTCGGAAAGATTGGCGACCGGCACATCGTTGCGTTGCGCGGCATCCTCCTGGCTTGCTTCGCGGATGAGATGATTCCACAGGAAAGTCGGCCCGTCGAATTCGGCGGAACTGAGCCATCCGTTATTGACGTAGTCGGTGAGATCGTCGGCTTCCTGCCTGCGATTGAAGCTGCCCATGCGCCCACCTTTCCGTTGCGATGCCTGTGATTGCATAGTTGCGATTGTGCCGCAACAAGTAGCCGCACCAAGTATAGGCGGCGTCGGCTACGTCTGTGGAAGAGAGCGGAAAGGGCGGAATGAGGGGGAAACGAAAATAATGACGAAAATGAGACGGCAAAATGGCCGTTCGGTAAAATCGGACTATAATCAATCGCACATAACAGAACATGTTTTCAGCGCATTCGGAAATGTTTTCCGGGTGCGCTGAACGGTTTTGGCGCAATATGAACGGAGGGCCAACACAAGATGAACGCACGCAAACTTGGTGCGGCGGCTGGGGTCATCGCTTTGATCGTAGGTCTGTTCACGGGATGCGGTTCGACGAACAGCGCTTCCAATGCGACGTCGGACGGCGATTCGAACAGTGGCACAACCGCGACATATTCCGTGGACGGTGCCAAAGATTCCATCCGCATCGCCTCCGGCTCCGAAAACAAGGAAGTGAGCGGGGGCCATCGAACAGGCGGCCAAACAATCGAAAGTGTCAGTGACCGTCGACTACATGGGGTCGTTGGACGTTATGGACGCGCTGCGCAACAAAGGCCATCACGCGGGCAGGGATTACGATGCGGTCTGGCCGGCCAGCAGCATGTGGATCACCATGGGGGATATCAAGCACGTCGTCAAGGACCAGGTCTCCACGTCCACCACGCCGGTGGTGTTCGGCGTGAAGCAAAGCAAGGCTGAGGAACTCGGCTGGGCGAATACGGACGGTACAACGAAGCCGGTGTCCACGAAAGACATTATGGATGCGGTGAAGGCCAAGAAGCTGTCGTTCGCTATGACGTCCGCCACGCAATCGAATTCCGGAGCGTCGGCGTACATGGCGTTTCTGACGGCGCTGAACGGCGGTAAGTCGGCACTCACCAAAGACGATTTGAACGATGCTTCATTACGTAAGTCCGTGAAAACCGTACTGTCGGGCGTCAATCGTTCATCCGGCTCGTCCGACTGGCTGAAGGACATGGTCGTCAACGACCCGGATACGAACGATTCCATGGTGAACTACGAATCGCTCGTCATCCAGGCGGACAAGGCGTTGACGGCGAAGAACAAGGAGCCGCTGCTGGCCGTCTATCCGTCCGACGGCATCGCGATTTCCGATTCGCCGCTTGCTTACGTGGATCGCAGGCAGGACAAAGAGGATGCGTTCAAGCGATTCAGCAAGTCGATCACGTCGAAGGATTCCAAGAAACTGTTCGAACAGGCGGGTCGTAGAACCGGTTCGGACGGCACGCTGGCGTATGCCAAAGATGCGAAGGTGAAGGATTCGTTCCGTAAGGAATGGGGCGTCAAATCGGATTCATCGGTGCTGAAAACCATCACCATGCCATCCTCCGACATCATCGAACAGGCGCTCGACCAGTATCAGACCGTCCTGCGCAAGCCCGCTTACACCTTGTGGGTGGTGGATTATTCCGGATCGATGTCAGGCAAGGGCAAAAGCGGTGCCGTGGCCGGTTTGCAGGCGGCCCTCGACACCGATCAGGCACGCGCCTCGCATATCGAGCCGGGCGATGACGACGTCAACGTGTTCATCCCCTTCAACAGCAGCGCGAAAGTGGCGCAGGTCGCGCAAGGCAAGCAAACCGCGACCTTGCTGGCCGCCAGCGAAAATCAGGTGGCAAATGGCAATGCGGACATCTACAATGCGCTGGAAGTCGCGTTGAAGAATCTGCCGTCCGACCGCGACGATTACACGGTGGCGATCGCGCTGCTGACCGACGGGCAGTCGGACACGGCGAAGCTTGACGAGTTCAAGCAGCAGTATGCGTCCGATGGCAAAGGCGTTCCGATTTTCTCCATCATGTTCGGCGACGCGGATTCGCAGCAGCTCAACGATTTGGCCAAGCTGTCCAATGGCAAGGTGTTCGACGGACGCAACGGCAATTTGAACGGCATCTTCCGCGAAGTGAAGGGCTACAACTGATTCGACGGTGTGGTGCTGATTGGTGCCAATGCCGCGGAAGCGGCGCTCGCCTGTGTTTGCGTTATCGTGCGCGACGTGACGGATGCGGCGCGAGTTGCTGCGTAAGCTGCTGCGCGTGCTGTGAAGTGTCTCTTTTCCCTACACGGAACGACGTGTGAAACAGTGTGTGAAACGTCTGCGCTGTGCGATAGATAAAACGGTGTTCGTGCGAGCGTGACGGTAGAATGGTGTGCTGTGCCGCATAGGGCGGCCATTCCAATTAGGCCTCTGATGAAAAGGGGGAACCATATGAAGGCTGCAAGTGGCAATGTCCTGTGGCAGCAGCGCAAGCGCAATTGGTGCCGTACGCCGTTCACGTTCACCGTGTACACACTTACCGACCGTGAGCTGAGCGTCAAAACCGGCATTCTGAACGAGAGTTTCAACTTGATCAAACTGTTCCGCATCGTGGATATCAGCGTGGAACGTACATTCCTGCAGCGCATCTTCGGCATGAGCACGATTGTGCTGGATACGCGCGATCAGTCGTCCGGCAATGGCGTAGTGGCATTGAAGAACGTGCTGAACGGATTCGAAGTTCGCAAGGTGCTGCAGGAAGCAGTGGATGCCTCCCGTAGAGAGAACGGCATGTCGGCGCGCGAATTCCTGGGCGGTCCGGGTGGTCCTGCTGGTCCGGGATTCGGTCCAGGTCCTGACGGCCCTGGCTTCGACGGCGGTTTCGATGGGCCCGACATGGGTGGCTACGCCGACGGTCGGTGAGTGACCTTCCGTAGTTTCGGCTACTTTCAGCTCGGACGGCTTGCGTATATATGCTGTACATACAACGTATATACACAAGCCGCTTTTATATGTTTCGATGTGTGGCTGGAGTGATTGCGGGGCTATCTCGCTTATGGATGGCGGATTTTCATGTGCGTCTGCTGGTATCTCGCTTATGGATGGCGGTGTACTGAAGTAAATCGCTTGTTTGGGGGTATGATTCATACCCCCAAACTTCGTTTTTGCTGTTGGAACCGCCATCCATAAGCGAGATGGCATGTGTCAGTGATCCAAATCCGCCATCTATAAGCGAGATAGGTGTCAGAAGGTCGCGAATTACAGGGCGGACTTGCCGGTGAGGTGGCGGTAGAGTTCCGGATCGACCGGTTTGCCGAGCTTGAGTGTGGAAATGACTACCTTTGACTCGCTGCCATCCTCGCCGGGGTTCACCGACACGCGTACGTTGTCCAATGCGACCGCGCTGCCGACGAAGTAATAGGATTTCTCCTGTTCTTCGGCTTTGCGACGGATGAAAATCGGCACAAAATGGCGATTCTGCCATTCCGGAGTACGTTCCGTTCCGTCCAACAGCCACCGGAATTCGTTTGATCTAAGCGAACGATTGTTCTTGCTGAACCATTCGATCTCGCCGGGATTAAGGAACCGGTCGCCATACTGGCTCGCCTCATATTTAATGAAAATCGGGAGCGAGCCGGTTTCGGTGTCCAATTTGTATCCGCCGACATTCTGCGGCACCTGTTCCGCAGGCCAACCACACAGTCGCATCACATCGAACACACTGTACTTTTCTCCATACAGGAACCCATGATTCTGGCGGATATGATGCTTGCGGGACGATTCTGCCAACGCCAACGCGTTGAACAGACCGGCTTCGACGGTATCCGTGAAGAACGTGCGGAAAGTGGTCTGTTCAAGCATCGACCGGAACTCGTCGGTCAACCGATAAGCCCCATCATCGCAGAGGCGCACCAAAGGAGTCTGCCCGAAACGTTTGCTGTTCGCGGCGATGAAATAGGAATAATCCAACGTGGCGAACGCGGAACGGCATTGCAACTCGTTGCTGTCCGCATCGGGGAACAGCGCAGTCAACAACGTCTGCAAATCGACGATCGTGATCGCATGCTGTGAAGCGACCTCACGAAGCGCAGTCAGCGCATCCTCGGAACAATCCGGATCGATCCGCTGCCAATCCATACCGCACAATGCCGCCAAAACCAACAATTCGTGCGGACGCAAGCCGCGCAATTGCGTGGCGGTCAACATTTTCAGCACACCATTCTGCGCATCCGAAGTCGATTCAAGCTGTTCAAGATACGAAACGGTCGCATTCTTGCCGCGCGACAGACTCTTCTCGCGGGAACGTACGAACGACAGATAATCGTCGTTCTTCGACGCCATCGTGAACACGAGCGACGCGTCACGGCGCGCGAAATCCATCAGCATCGGGATGCGTCCCAATTCGTACCGCATCTGCTGGTACTGCTGGCTCAGCAATTTCATATTCGACAAATCGGCGGTGTCAAGCGAGGCAAGCACGCGCTCGCGGGCGAATTTTGTCGAAGCTGATGGACGAGACGCCGATGGTTTCGCGTTGCAGATTCTTACGGGCTACGTCGCGGTCGCCGGTATGGCCGTACAGTGCGATCGGAATCAGATAATTATTCGCGTAATTGCCGATGAAATCAATGACGACCACGCAATCCTTGCCGCTTGCCTTGCGCAAACCACGGCCGAGCTGCTGCGTGAAAATGATGCTCGACTTCGTTTGACGCAACATCACGATCTGATTGACGTGTGGAATATCCACGCCTTCATTGAACAGGTCGACGGTGAAATATAGTCCAATTCGCCGTTCTCCAACTGTGCCACGGCAGTGTCGCGTTCCATCTGCGAATTTTCGCCGGTGATGGCTTTCGTGCGGTATGGCCGTTCCGCCTGCTGGTTCATCTGCTGGTTGAACAGGTCGGACAGTCGTTTCGCTTCCTCGCGTCGGCTGCAGAACACCAGACCTTGCACGGGTGTTCCGGCCTCGCTGTAGATCTGTATCTTGTCGATGATGTAGCGCACGCGGTTCGGGTCGGCGAGTTCTTCAAGCCAACGGCTTAGCTCGTTACGTTCCTGGTCGGTCATTGACTCGACCTTGACGTCTTTGCCGGCGATCTTCTCGTCGGGCGCGTCCTGAATGTATTCGTGCACCCCGTAATAGTGGAACGGGCAGAGCATGTCCTCTTCAAGCGCCTTCTGCAGGCGGATTTCGTAGGCCACGTTGTTGCCGAATAATTCGAAGATGTTCGCACCGTCCGTACGTTCCGGCGTTGCGGTCATGCCGAGCATGAAATTCGGCTGGAAATGGTCGATGACGCGTTTATACGATTCGGCGGCCGCATGATGCACTTCGTCGACGAGAATGTAATCGAACTCGTCTGCGTCGAATTGTGCAAGCGTTTCCGGACGCGACATCGTCTGCACGGTGGCGAACACGTATTTGCGATCCGATTCCTTGCTGCCACCCGAAAACAGGCCGAGTTCGCTTTTCGGGCATCCAAGCACTTTTTGGAACGATTCTTCAGCTTTCTTGAGGATCTGCTCCTGTTGCGCGATGTACAGCATGCGATTCGGTTTGACCTGCCGCACGTCGAACGCTGACAGATACGTTTTGCCGGTGCCGGTAGCGGAAACGATGATCGCACGGCTTTCGCCCTGCTTGCGTAGCTGTGCGAGATTCATCAGCGCTTCCACCTGCATGGCGTTCGGCTGAATGGTTTGCGATTGGCTTGTTTTTTCGATTGGCTTGCGATTCGGCCGTTGCGGCGCGTACTTTTTGAAGTCTTCCTCGTACAGTTTCAGCCAAGCGTCGGTGAGCGGCTTCGATTCGCTGATTTGCGATTCGATTTCCTCGCTAAGCTGTTCGGCAAGACCGCTGGTATCGGTGGTGGCGACTTTGAGATTCCACTCGCGATTGGAATTCAGCGCGTTGATGGTGAGATTCGAACTGCCAACATACGTGGAATACAGCGGCTCGTCGCCTTGCGCATGATGGAAAACATAGCCTTTGGGATGATAAGGGTAGGCAGCTGTGGCATCGTCATCGTTTCGGCTGGACCGCTCCGGCTGCCAAACTTGCACTTGAATGCCGGTTTCCCGCTGAAGTTTCAGCAGTTCCCTGAATGCTTTGGGAGAGTTGAAATAATTGAACGTCGACGTGATGATTCGACCGGCCTGACGGTCATTGTTGTCGGCGAAATCAAGGAAATACTGCTTAAGCACCTGCAACGCGCCCTGGCTGACGAACGCGACGGACATGTCGAAATCCTGACTGCGTTGCAGTTCGTCCTTGATGGCGTATTCCATGGTCCGACCGTCATGGTTGGCGATCAACGTCGGCTCGTACTGTGCGTCGACATTGTCCTTTTTGTTGACGAAACCGGATAGCAGCGCCTCAACAAGGGAGGAATGGTCATGGTCGTCCATATTGCGCATCATCAGTCGTCACTTTCGTGCGTGGCTGCCGGAAAAGCCGGAAAATCCATGGCGGAGATCAATCGCACCGCTTCTCGGTCGGCGGGCGCCCAGTCCAAAGTGGGCATTTCGGCGGGCGCTACCCAACGAATCTCATGATGCTCGGTCAGATGGGGTGCGCCGCTTATCAAATGGCACACAAACGACGTGAGCACGACGGTACCGAAATCGTAATCGTAAGAAGACGTGCACACTTCGTTGGCAACTTCGACCTCGCACAGCAACTCTTCTTCGATTTCGCGATGCAATGCCTGACGCGCCATTTCATGCGGTTCGATCTTGCCGCCCGGAAACTCCCAGAAACCAGCCAGTGATCGGCCTTCTCCGCGTTGCGCGCACAGCACCTTGCCGTCTTTGACGATAGCCGCGCCGACGACGTTAATGGTTTTGCGCGGTGTCGGTTGCGCTGACTGTTGCGGATTCTGGTCGGTTGCCG
>ENA-OQAY01000488-OQAY01000488.1-human-gut-metagenome-genome-assembly--contig:-NODE-488-length-11267-cov-1.568851_pt1 | contig 11267 bp, 10 predicted proteins | sample MGYA00242740_ERZ504537 | MGnify/ENA primary metagenome ERZ504537 (study PRJEB26092, sample SAMD00036272) | human gut metagenome | host: Homo sapiens | study: EMG produced TPA metagenomics assembly of... | reverse complement strand
GAACGTGCGGCCGATCATGTTGCCGGCGATACCGCCCGCGACACCCGTGGCGAATGCCCCGGCCTTGTTGATACCGCCCATAGCCCCGCCGGCTCCGCCCGACTGGATCACCCACTCGGCAACGGTGGGGATCGTGAAATAGCCTATGATACCTATAATCAAAAAGATAATATAGACACCGCTGCCGCTGTCGGGAATGTAGTTGGGGTCTTGCAGGGCCAGGACGTCCGCCTGGAGCATCAACGTCTGGATCTTGGCCAGCACCGCGGAGAACAGGTCGGCGATGGGAAGCCAAAGGTACACGCTGATATAGCGGGAAATCCAGCTCGCGAGCGTCGAGTGGAAGCCATCGTAAATGGAGAGGGCGAACGACAAGGGCCCCAGAATCGACAGCACGACTAAAAAGAATGTCCGCAGCGTGTCGATGGTAAGCCCCGCGGCGTTGAACAACAACTCGAAAAAGTCCCGGACAAGCTGCCGGAAACCGGCCTTGATGTCGTACCACGTGCGTTCGGCCCACATGCTGATAATCTCGCCCAAGTCCGTGATACCCATATCCGCAAGCCGTTGTTCATACACCTCGTCGTCCACTAACCAAGCCTTGCCCTCGCGCCTGCGGGCCTCGGCTTCCAAATCGTCCTTCTGTTGCTGGTATGCCTGCAAATCCAACGTCTGCCCCTCCAGTATGGCGTGCGTGCCCTGCACCACGGGCGACATCACGGCGTTGATCGTCCCCAGAACCACGGTGGGAAAGAACATCACGCACAAGCCGATGGCGAAAGGCCGCAGGAGCGGGAACACGTCGATAGGCTCCGCGCTGGCCAGTGCCTTCCATACCCGGTAAGCCACGTAAAAGAGCGCACCCAGGCCGGCGATACCTTTCGCCACCCCGATCATGTCGCCGCATAGCGGCATCATCTCCTGATACAGGTTCCGGAGAACCTGGTGTAAATTGTCGAAATCCATGACTGCCTCCGTTTTCAGGTTACCAATATCTGTCGTTCGGGTTCCCGTAAAGTGCCAGCACCCGGTGCGCGTCGCCCTTTTCGCGGCTGCGGATGAAGGACACGGAGATGGTCTTGCGCGTGTAATAGCGCGTGAGGTTGCGGTACTCCAGCATCTTCGTGTAAACCTGATCCACCACGTCCATCCGCTCCTTGTCCGAGAGCGAGAGGCCGTTGCCGCCGGTTATGACCGTCTTGAGTTCCGTCACCAGCGCGCCGCCCTCCTCCAGCAGCCGGGCGTAACCCGCCGAGATCGCCGCCAGCTCGTCCACCGTGAAGTTCGGGTCTGAAACCATACGGTTGAATCCCGAGGTGTAGATTTCCGTGATCTCGCTGACCATTTCGAGCGTCAGCTTCACCTTCCGGGCATCCTTGATGATGTTATGCACCGATTTGAGGGCGTCGTAGTAAGCCTTGCTCTGGTTATAAATCTTGATACTCTCTTGCAGCGACTTGACCATGTTGGTCGCCGTGGTCGAGCTTTGAACCGCGCTCTTGATGTTCTGAACGAGGTTCGACGGGTCGATGACCGTCCACTGCGCTTTTGCCTGGTACGTGAAGCAAAGAAGCCCCACGAACAGCGTTAAAATCAATCGTTTCATCCTTTTCATTATTTAATTCGTGAATACTTGGGCGGTCATTCCGACGCCCGGTAATAATCCCCGTAGGCGGAGAGCTGGAGCACCTCGCGCCCCGCATCGTAGGCCAGGGCGACATACCCGTAGAGGTCGAAGTAACGGATACCTCCCCAATACTTCCTCACGGGACGGGAGAAGCGTGTCCCATCCTTGTAGGACACCTCCACGTAAAAACCGCCGCCCCGGCGTCCCGGGTTGCGGTAGATGCGAACCCGGGGAGAACCCGAGCGGCTTTCCCACTCGCCCGCCACCTCGTACAGCGCGAAGTCCAAACGCGCCGCCGTGGGGTCTGATCCGATACACTTGCGATACATGGCCTGCCCTCCCTTTAACGTTTGCCCTCGGCGAGCTGCCTGATCGCCAGTTCCATATCACCGCCCAGCTCGCCGGCAAGCCGCTGTACCTCCACTTTCTCCGTTTCCTCGGTCGTGTAGGCCAGGTACTCCGGGACGCTGACCTCCGTGGCATAGACCGCCGACTGAACGCCGCCCAGACCGATCCAGACCTCCTTGTATTTACGGGAAGGGTCGTTGGACTGGTTGATCGAGAGAATCTGCGCCTTCTCCTTGTCGGTCAGCCCCAACAAGGACTGAATCGCGTTGAAACGGTTCATGAATTTGCGCTGGTCGAGCAGGATCTTGCAGTCCGAGTTGTTGATGATCGCCTCCTTGACCACCGGGCTGGAAATGATGTCCTCGACCTCCTGCGTCACAACGATGGCCTCACCGTAGTATTTGCGGACGGTTTTATACATATAACGCAGATATTCAGCCATATTGGCCGTAGAGAGCGCCTTCCAGGCCTCCTCGACGATGAGCTGTTTGCGTACCCCCTTGAGCCGTCTCATCTTGTTTATGAAAGCCTCCATGATGATAATGGTGACCACGGGAAAAAGCTCCTTGTTTTCCTTGATGGAATCCACCTCGAAGACCACGAAGCGCTTCGAGAGCAGGTCGATGTTGGCCCGGGAGTTCAGAAGGAAGTCGTAGCGTCCGCCCTTATAATACTGCCGCAGGGTGATGAGCATGTTGTCGATGTTGAAATCCTCGCGGCTGACCCGGATCTCCCGCTCCTCCAGCTCGCGGCGGTAGTCGTCCCGCAGGTACTCGTAGAAACTGTCAAAACACGGCACGATATTCCGGTCGGCGCGGATACGCTCGATATAGGCGTTCACGGCACTGCCCAGCTCGCCGCTCTCGGTCTTCGTGATCTTGTCGTCCTCGGTTTTCCAGAGTGTCAGCAGCAGCGTCTTGATGCTGTCCTTCTTCTCCACGTCGAAATAGTAGTCGTCGGTGTAGAACGGATTGAAACTGATGGGATGTTCCTCGGTATAGGTAAAATACACGCCGTCCTCACCTTTGGTCTTACGCCGGATCAGCTCGCAAAGGCCCTGGTAGCTGTTACCGGTATCCACCAGCACGACATGCGTGCCCTGCTCCCAGTATTGGCGGACTAAATGATTCATAAAGAATGACTTGCCTGACCCCGAGCCGCCTAACACGAATTTATTCCTATTCGTAATGATCCCTTTTTTCATCGGTTCGTCCGAGATGTCCAGGTGCAGGGGCCTGCCGCTTACGCGGTCGCACAGCTTGATGCCGAAAGGGCTGGACGAGGATTTATAGTTGGTTTCCTCCGTGAAGAAACAGACCGCGGGCTCGATGAACGTGTAGAACGATTCCTCGGCGGGGAAATCTCCCGCGTTGCCCGGCATACCCGCCCAGTAGAGCGTGGCGGCGTCCACGGTGTTGTGGCGCGGGCGGCACTCCATCAGAGCGAGCTGGCTGCCCACATCGTTGCGGATATGCCGGAGCTCCTGCACGTCGTCCGACCAGGCCAGCACGTTGAAATGGGCCCGGACGGATTGAAGACCGAACGAGTGCGCCTCGTTGAGATACTGGTCGATCCACTCCTTGTTTATCTGGTTCCCGCGGGAGTAGCGGGAAAGGGACTGCATGTTACGCGCACGTTTCTCGAACATACGCAGGTTTTCGTCGCTGTCTTCCAGGAACACGTACTGGTTGTAAAGGTGGTCGCAGGAAAGCAGAAGCCCCACGGGGGCCGCGAACGAGAGCAGGCAGTCCGAACGGTCGGTGGAAAGACGCTCGTAACGGGTGTCCGTACCCACGCGCCCCGGCAGGTCTTCCGTGTCCGAGAGCGTGTGCAGGCACACCCGTTTGTTACCCACACGCAGAACCTCGGCCCCCAGCTCGATGTCCTGAAGAGAAGTCGTCTCCGAGAGCGAGAGGGAAAAGTACCGCTCCAGCAGGCCCGGACAATCCGCCGTACCCGTGATCTCGTCCCCCGTGAGGCGGACAAGGGTCAGGAAACCCGAATCGTTCAGAATACGCTCGAACTGTTCCGCCGCCTCCAGGAATTTTGTCGCCGATTCCCGGTTTACCTCTTTGGGAATGATGTTGCCCCGGCAGAGGGTCGAGAAGTCTGAACGCATGTGCATACGCTCCCTCGTCGTTTTCGTCAGGTAGAGGAAGCAGGCGTGGGTCAGGAACGGACGCTCGTTGAAATGCCGCTCGTAACTGCGGGAGAGGAAACTCATGTCCCCCTCGCCCGTGGCCGGGCGGTAACGCTCGCGGATGAACCAGTCCTGCTTGTGTACCACGCTGTATTCGGGCAAGACCTTCAGGGCCTTGCACCAGGCGGCGTGGATCGCCTCGTACTCGGCGGACGTGACGGTGAACAGCTCCGGGAGTTCGACCCGATAGGCGACCGTTATGTCCGCATCCTTGCTGATGATACAACCGCCTTCCACGGCCAGGAGCGGGAACTTGCTTTCCAGCGTGGTGGCTTTCAAGATGTTTCTCATACGCGGCCCCCCTTTCTTTTCAGCAACCGGCGCAGGGACTTGCGGTTGAGCAGGTAGCGGGGATGCCGGCGCGCGGCGAGCAGCTTCATCAGCCCGTGTTCCCCGTAACGGGCGTTCAGGCGGAAGGTAAGCCAGACCAGCACCGAAGCCGCCGCAACGCCGAAAGCGATACATACCCACTGATCGACCCCTGCCATGTAGAGGATGACGAACACCACGAAGACGGCCAGCAGGCCGCCCGCGAAGATGAAGAGGTACTGCGCCTTCAGGCCCCGGAACTCCACGCTCTTGCCGATTCCCTTGTTGATTCCATATTCCATAATTATTTGCATGACAGGTTGGACTACAAGAAGAAAGAGCGTAGGATCGTCGCGGCGACAATCAGGAAAATACACGCGCCGAACCAGCTCGCGGCGGTCTTCGACGTGTCGGGGTCGCCGCTCGAAAACTTGTTATAGACCTTGATGCCCCCGATAAGGCCGACCACAGCCCCAATCGCGTAGATGAGCTTCGTTCCGGGATCGAAGTAGCTGGTTACCATGTTGGTAGCCTCCGTAATGCCGGCGATGCCGTTGCCCTGCGCGAAAGCGGAGGAGATGGCGGCAAAGAGAAATGCCGCCGGAAGAAGAATCTTGTTCTTTCTCATAACTCGATAATGTTTGAATTGTGGCGCGGGGATGGATAGGCCCCGCACCGGGTTAAACTTCTTGATTCGGATTTTTTCAGTGGTTCGCGGGTAACCTCATGCGCTACCCGTAGTCTTTTTCTTTCATCGTGATGTCATTATGGGGTTAAACAAACTCACGGACGTCGAAACCCGTGGGAACCGAACCCTGCGGAGATGGGCTTTCCGCAGACCTCTCGGACATACGCCGGTGAAAGGCCGAGAGGTAGGTGTCGATCAGGGATTTTACCCTGTCGTTCCCGTCGGGGCGGCCCGAAACGATGACCTCGAACATGTCGGTCTGTTTCAGGCCCAGGAGGACACGTCCCGTTTCCTCCCTTTGCTCGTCTGTTGAAGGTGGATCGTGTACCACGTGGCGGTAGCTTCGCCCATCTGTTCAAAACTAACCCCCTGGGCAAGCGAGCGGCCCAAAAGGGGCAGCTCTTCGGTGTCGTCTTCATCCTCGTCATAATCCGGCTCCTCCGCGTCCGCATCCGGGAAAGATTCATCGTACAGCGGAAAGTCGATTTCCAGAGGTTCGTTAGGCTCCCCCTCGGGAGCGACACCGAACACTTCATCCAGGTCTTCCGGCGGAATCTGCCGGGGGTGTTCGGGTACATTCGTGGGCACAAATATATCGGCTTTTTCCGTAACTTTTTCAGTTTCAGATTCTACGGCAGCTTGTGGCCGGGAGTGGCGCGGGTCGAGGACAAAGCGGCTCCTGCCGATGATCTCCTGTCGGCAGGGAGTGTCTTCGGCAACGATCCCGTCTGCCGGTTCGTTGCGTTCCATCCGCCGCAGGCGGAAAAACGCCCACAAGGCATACCCCACGGCAAAGAGGGGCAGCAGCCACAACGCCCCGTTCATCGCTCCTCCGCTTTGGGTTGCAGGGAGGCCACGGCCTCACGCTCCTCGAAAAGCCGCTCGATGGTTTCCCGGTTATCGTCCAGGTGCGCCTTGAGAACCTTGTCCACGTAGGCCGTGATCGTCACGTCGCCACGACCGATGACACGGGTGATCTCGCGGATACGCTCGTGATACGACGGACGTATCTTCACGTGCTTGTTACCGGCGAAAGGCAGCCGCAGCAGGCAGATGTAACGGGCCAGGTACTCGGCCTCGGGGGTGGGGAGCAGTCCCCACGGCGACCTCCCCCCGAAGGGCCGTCGGGGACGATAAGGGTTTTCATCCTGCGCCGGTAGCGGCACACGCGGAAGATGAAGGGCACGGCGACGCAAAGGACGGCCGCCAGGATAACAGATAAAATAATTGCTTTGTCTGACATGATGGATTGTTTTTAATAGGTTGTAAATATTGGGTTCATAACTAAAAAATATCGGAGTTCCGTTTCTTGTAGAGTTCCGAAATTTCCTCCTGATAGGTAGCGAAATGCTGCTCCAGCACATTGTCCAGGTAGCTATACAGCGAGAGTTCGTTCTTACCGATAACCTGCACTATCCGGGTTATACGCTCGTGAAACTCCTTGCGGATATACACCGTTTTGCCGCTTCGGGTATTGGAGGGGGCGTTCCGGATAAAAAGACGCTCGTAATCCTGGCCTTTCCCTCTTCGGCGGCGTCCCTCCTCTTTCGTAGCCGACGAGGAGGCGGCCTCGCCGGACGGTTCCGATAGAGCCGATGCCTCCTCCTCTTTTTCCGGCGTGTAAGGATGTAATGGCCGGTTTCGGCTTTTGGCCTGGCTGATGATGAAGGAAGCGTCCAAACCGTCGTCATGTTCTTTTCCGCTCATAAGATCCTACTTTAACAGTTCGATCAATTCATCCACGAGTTTATCCAGGTTGCTGCCCCGGATCAAAGAACGGTCTGCCGGGAAGAGCGTGGAGCGGAAGACAGAGCGACGGCTGGCGTTCTGCTCACGACGAAAACGCTTGGTGTCAGGCAGGAAGGTCTTCAGAACAGGAAGATCCAGCTCTTTCATTACCGCCTCGTAAACCTGATATAACTCTGTTTTTTCACGTCCGTCCACCATGTTCCATAGCATATACAGCCCTTTCATCCGGGACTTCTCGCGGCCCATGATATGCTCTTTTACCACAACCGCGTAATTCAGGGTGCTTTCCATGACAACCCGGTCGGCACTGATCGGGGCGACGAGATAATCCATTCCGGCCAGGGAATGAATCAGATCCTCGTTATTGATCGTACCGGGAAGGTCGAAGAACACATAATCGAAATCACCTTGCGGCAGGAGGTAGTCGGCATCGGCCAACGCCTCTTTCGTGTTGCTTTCCACGACGGGATAGGCTTTCTTTTGAAGCCGGGTGAATTGTTCGTAAGCTAACCTCTTGTAATGTTCGTCTTCGAGGGCAAGCTTCAGGTCACGTTCCCGCATCTCCACGATGGAGTGTTGGGGATAATCGCAGTCGATGACCGCGACATTGAAACCCTTTACATAGTGCAGGTAAGAAGCTGCCAGCACCGTGAGGGTGGTTTTACCCGCTCCGCCTTTCTGGGTGGAGAAGGCCACGAATTTCGTTTTCTCTTTCATTGTTCCATGCGTTTTTAGTTATACAATCGGGTAATCGTTCATCTCTTCACGTATCCGGGCAAGTGACGGCATGAGATTTTATGCAGGTATGCCGGCACGCATATATGCTGGTGCGCTGGCAGGCTGTTACGCCGGTATGCCGGTGCATGGGCGCGTGTCCGATTTTATACTCATGCGCAACCGCATTTGCTTATCCGGACAAAGACCCGCTTTTTCCTCTGCACACGGTGTTTTCTGCATCCGTCCGCACGTGTGCGGACAGGAGGATGTGTCATTGCCCGTATCCGTTCTCACGTGCAAAGTAAACCCTTAAAAACACGGGTTGTATGCTCTTTTTCCGCTATGGCCGCGTGTGGCATCAAAGTGGACGCAAGTGGCGTAATCACTTGTAGTACAAGCGATTGAATAGGTCGGTATCTTTGCCTCGTGAACGATCCCGACGCTAATGAAGCCGTCCTTGCCCCGTTTTACGGCGGCTCTTTCAATGTTCTGTCCGCGAGCGGGCAGAAGGTATTTGCAAAGGGCAAATAGCAAGCTGTGTTTTCTGCTGCACGATTCTCGTTTTGCAGCAGAAAACAGCTTGCCCGCAAGGGGGAGAAAGCACCTCCGGAGTCGGTGCTTTTCAGAAGGGCGGCAAGCCGCGAAGGGATCGGAATTTTCAGGAACCGGTGGGGCCCTGGCCTCTCCTTAAAATTTCGATGCGATGGAAAAGAACAGAAAGCCCCGAGGGGGCAAAGGGGGACGACCCGCGAAAAACGACCCGGCCGTTTACCGCTTTTCGGTAAACTTTTCAGCCGTGGAACATGCCCGTTTCCTCGACCTTTACGAGCAGTCCGGGCTATTGTCCAAAGCCGCTTTTATCAAAGCGAGAGTGTTCAACGAGGCGTTCCGGGTGGTAAAGACCGACCGGGGAACGCTCGAATACGTGGCGAAGCTGACCGCTTTCCACGCCCAATTCCGTGCCGTGGGAACGAATTACAACCAGGTGGTGAAGGAGCTGCACGCGCATTTTTCCGAGAAGAAAACACTCGCGCTGCTCTATAAACTGGAGAGAGCGACACGTGAACTGGCGGCCGTCGGGCAGCAGGTCGTGTCGCTCTCCGAAGAGTTCAAACAGCGATGGTAGCCAATATCACCACCGGAAAAGACGTGTACGGCGCGCTGGCGTACAACCAGGAGAAAGTCGATCGGGGCGACGGGAAGGTGCTGCTGACCCACATCGTGAGGGAGCCGGCGGATGGGCGCTTCAACGTGGCCGCGACGGCAGAAGACCTCCTGCGCTGGATGCCCTCGCACTACCGGACGGAAAAACCCGTCGTGCACGTGTCGCTCAACCCGGCTCCCGAAGACCGCCTCGACGACGGGCAACTCGCGGAGATAGCCGGGGCCTACATGGAGCGCATGGGCTGGGGAGGACAACCTTATATCGTATTCAAGCATACCGACATCGGACGGGAGCATATCCATATCGTGTCGGTGCAGGTGGCCCAGGACGGGCGCAAGATAAACGACAGCAGGCGCAACGAACGCAGCGTGGCCGTTACCGAGGAACTGGAACGGGAGTACGGACTGCATCCCGCCAAAGGGAGAAGGCGGGAGAAAGGGCAAGGGATCGTCCCCGCCGATTACACGCGGGGCGACCTGAAACGCCAGGTGGCAGCGGTAATAAAACCGGCCGTGGCGACATACCGCTTCCAGACCCTCGGCGAGTTCCGGGCATTGTTGTCCTTATATAATATAGGTATAGAGGAAGTCCGGGGAGAGCGGAACGGAACCCCCTACCGGGGATTGCTCTACACGCTGCTGGACGAGAACGGGGACAAGGCAGTGGCCGCGCCGCTCAAATCCTCACTGTTCGGTAAAGAGGTCGGGTATGACGGGCTGGAACGGCACATGGAGCGCAACGCCGAACGGTTCGGGAAGGACGACACGAGGAGGCAAATCCGTGGCCGGGTCGATAAAGCGCTTCGGGGAGAACCCACGGAGGAAGAACTGCGCGAACGCCTGCGGGGAGCCCGGGTGGATCTCTACATACGACGCAACGAAAACGGCCGCATCGTGGGAGTGACGTTCATTGACCACGAAACACGGACGGTCGTGAACGGATCACGGCTGGGAAAGGCATACTCGGCCAACGCCTTCGAGCTGCGCTTCGGCGGGAAACGGAATCCCGGGGAAAACACGAGGGACTTGTCCCCGAAACAAGCGCCTGCCGGACGGGACGGGCAACGGAAGCGGAATACCTCACGACGGAGGAAAGTATAACATCTCAATTATCATTCATTTATTAAATTTTACGGTTATGCAACAGGAAGACGACCTTCGGGGTCTTGCAAAAACAATGGATTTCATGCGGGCATTGAGTATCTTGTTCGTGGTTATCAACATCTACTGGTTCTGTTACGGGCAGATACGGGAATGGGGAATCAATATCGGCGTGGTCGATAGGATTCTGCTGAACTTCGACCGCACCGCGGGGCTGTTCCGGAATATACTATGGACGAAACTTTTCGCCGTCGTGTTCCTCGCCCTTTCATGCCTCGGGACAAAAGGAGTAAAAGAGGAGAAAATTACCTGGCGGAAAATCACGGCATCGCTGGCCACGGGAGGCGTGCTGTTCTTCTTCAACTGGTGGCTGCTGGACTTGCCGCTGACGGCGATGGCGAACGCGGCTTTCTACATACTGACCCTATCGGCCGGGTATATCTGCCTCTTGATGGGCGGCGTGTGGATGTCCCGCCTGCTGAAGAACAATCTCATGGATGACCCTTTCAACAACGAGAACGAATCATTCCAGCAGGAAACACGCCTGATCGAGAACGAGTACTCCATAAATCTGCCGACGAAATTTTACTATAACAAACAGTGGAACAACGGGTTCGCCAATGTCGTAAACCCGCAAAGGGCTTGCATCTGCATGGGAAGCCCGGGCAGCGGGAAGAGTTATTGTGTTGTAAACCAGTTCATTAAACAGCAAATCGAAAAGGGCTATACCCAATACATCTATGACTACAAGTTTCCCGATCTTTCGGAAATCGCTTACAACCACCTGCTGAATCACCAGAAAGGTTACAAGAAAATCCCGACTTTCTACGTCATAAATTTCGACGACCCGCGCCGCTCGCACCGCTGTAACCCCATTCACCCGGACTTCATGACCGATATTTCGGACGCCTACGAGAGCGCCTATACCATCATGCTCAACCTGAACCGAAGCTGGGTGCAGAAGCAGGGCGATTTTTTTGTGGAAAGCCCCATTATCCTTTTTGCGGCCGTGATCTGGTTCCTGCGCATCTACGACAACGGGCGGTATTGTACCTTCCCGCACGCCATCGAGTTCCTGAACAAGCGGTACGAGGATATTTTCCCGATTCTGACATCCTACCCGGAACTCGAAAACTACCTCAGCCCCTTTATGGATGCCTGGCTCGGAGGCGCTCAAGACCAGCTCCAGGTGCGCCCATAAGGGCATATAATAAATATAGCTTTGGCAAGCTATTAGGTTCGTGTTCTTTGAAATAATAACCTATCACCAGCCGACTTATCCATTCAACGAAAGACGATGGGGAGTGTAGCATGTCGGCAAAGCACGAGTGGACTAACTGTCAAGTCTTGACCGAGTGGCGAGG
>ENA-OQAY01000487-OQAY01000487.1-human-gut-metagenome-genome-assembly--contig:-NODE-487-length-11310-cov-0.862291_pt1 | contig 11310 bp, 11 predicted proteins | sample MGYA00242740_ERZ504537 | MGnify/ENA primary metagenome ERZ504537 (study PRJEB26092, sample SAMD00036272) | human gut metagenome | host: Homo sapiens | study: EMG produced TPA metagenomics assembly of... | reverse complement strand
CGGAAATCCTGCCGCACGCAGCTGCACGGCATAACTGCTGGCTGCTGCATCTGTACGCACACTGACTCCGGCAAGCGTTCCTGTTATAAGAATTGCCCCACAAAGCAGGGCACTCAAAAAGCGTTTTATCTTTCGCATATTCTTCCTCACCTGTTATGATCTGACTGCGCGGCATCCCAAATGCAGTGCAGTCTTTCTGTATCATTATATAGAAAAAGCATATCTGCGTCAATTCTGTGCGTTGTTCTTTTTGTTCCGGGTACAGTTACTCTCCTTTATGATGTAATGCGGACGTCTTTTGACTTCCATATAGGTTTTTGCAATATACTGTCCCATAATTCCCATACAAAACAGCTGGATTCCGCCAATGCATGTCACGATACATACCAGCGACGGCCAGCCGGCAACCGGATCCCCGAATACCAATGCGCGTACGATTTCCGCGATGATTGCAATAAAAGAAACCACGGTGAGCACCAGCCCCAGATACGAGGAAATCTTCAGCGGAACATCCGAAAAATTGATAATCCCATCAAACGAATAGTGCACAAGTTTCCAGAAATTCCACTTGGTTTCTCCCGCAGAACGTTTTACATTTTGAAATTCCAGCCATTTGGTATCATATCCGACCCAGGCAAAGATTCCCTTGGAAAACCGGTTGTATTCACTGACAGAAAGAATGGAATCTACCATTGCACGGTTCATCAGACGGTAATCCCTTGCCCCGTCTGCAATCTCAATGTGGGAAAGTTTCCGCATAACTTTATAAAACATGCGTGCAAAAAACGAACGGATCTTTGGCTCTCCCTGCCGGTTCACCCGGCGGGTTGCCACATTGTCACAGTCTCCGGCTTCTAACATCGCAGCCATCTGTGGCAAGAGCGATGGCGGATCCTGCAGATCCGCATCCATCGTCGTCACATAATCCCCCCTTTGCATAGGACAATCCTGCCAGCAGCGCCGCTTCTTTTCCAAAATTGCGGGAAAAGAAAGATAGTGCACACGCTCATCTTCTGCTGCAAGTTCCCGGATCTTTTGCAGTGTTGCATCCTTCGATCCGTCATTGACAAATAAATATTCAAAATCATAATCGCCCATTTCCCGTGTCACGCGGTTTAATTCCCGGTACAAAATCTGCAGAGATTCCTGCTCATTGTACATCGGTACGACGATACTGATGCATTTTTTCCCCATGTTTCCCCCTTATCTTATATCTTATCCACATACTAAACAGGAATAACAGAAGCGCAGCTATGCTGATGGCAGCTCCGATCTGTATGCCCGGTGTGGTATAACGCAGCTCGATTTTGTGCGTTCCTTCTTTTAAGTGTACACCAATGAGTGCATCTGCGAAAGGCTTTATTTTCGTCTTTTTTCCCATCCACATACAACGTCCATCCCTCATCTGCCGGCACTGACAGAATCAGTCTTCCCGCCTGCCTGACATCGATACTTCCAACGATCCTGCGATCTGTCATTTTTTCGAGTGACATGGTCTGTTCACTGAGCGTCTCATACGCGGTGCACATGGCCTTGAAATTCAGGCGGTACACATGATATTCAATCGTTTCCGCATTCAGATTGGTAATATGGATCTTTGTTCCTGCTTTGCACTCTCCCAGATCCAGCAGATACCGGTGGGTGGTCTTTCCATACTGCTGCGTCCATCCGTCATCTCTTGATACCGTCAGGGAATCTGCATTACAGGTTACATAATCTGCGTAATAATATCCATCCTCGGATATATCAATTGTCGTATCCCCGGCTGCCTGCGACTGTGTACAGGCTGCCGGATAAAGCATGTCTCCTTTTGCGCCCAGCTGCTGTGCCAGGGAATTCAGGGAACCGATCCTATCAAGCATGGAAGATTCCCAGCCACGGATTGCCTTCTCGCTCATCATATAGCCAAGTGGCAGGCAGTAGTTATTCCGATAAAGATAATTTCCATTGCTGCTTCCCACAAATGTCCGCAATGGACTTTCATCCTCTGGATTGGAAGAAAGCATATATTTCACAGAAAACATAGCTGACGGAAGCGGAGAAGCACCATTATAACAGTAGAAATTCTTTCCTCCCTCCATATACAGGCTCTGGAAGAGATGGCTGACATCCAGATTCATCAGGGAAGAAAAGACCGTCGCAGAACGGTATCCGTACAGGCTGTCATCGTTTTTGGTTTTTCGCCCGCTGTCCTCCACCCGGTAAAATCCGTCATTTCCGTTATCCTCTTTTGCCTGTTGCAGCAGATCTTCGTAGTACCCCTGTTTATCCGTATATGCCACGCGGCTGGTAACGCCAAGCCCGGTTACCGCCATATTGACTGCCAGTTCTGCAATGGCAACACAAAAGGCAGCTTCCCGCAGGGCTATCCGCATTTTCTTCGGGGCAATCTTAAGCAAAAGAAGCAGGATTCCATAAACTAGGATAAACAGCATGGTAATCACAACTGCCATGTACTCCGTCACCAGTTCATCCCCGTAATATCCGGAGAGAACCATCAGTGTCAGTGCTGCAAGCACTGCTATGATGATATGCCAGCATCTGGTTCCTTTCCATTTGCGGATCGTTGCAAATCCCATGACCAGAAGCACAAAAATGTAAAGGAATGACTGTCTGCCCGGCAACGCCTGCGGAAAATGCATACCATGCCAGATATAATCCAGCTGATTATCTGCAAAGCTCACAAGGAAAAAGACAAGCATCAGCATACGCGGAACTTTTTCCTTCCAGGAGATTCTGCGGTTCAGCACATACAGCCATACCAGTACCAGGGTAAATGCCCCGGCATACAGATTTGGCCAGTGATCATTTCCCGTATAACTTGTAGTGACGGCTGCCGCACGCCCCAGCTCCGCAATAACAGAAAAATACCACTCCAGCGTTTTCGGAAAGCTGTCTTCAGCAGACCCGGAAGCAGAAAGCACGGCGATCTCCGGCAATAGCAGTACCATCGAGACAGACCCTGCCAGCAGGGAATACCATGCAAACCGTAAAAATGCTTTCAGTTTTCCTCCTTTCTGCGTAAAAAAGAGAAGAATAAAATAAAACACCAGAAAGATACAGATCATGATGGAAATGTAATAATTTGCAAACACCGACAATGCAAGTGTCACAAAATACAGTCCCGGTTTCTGCTCCCGTACCAGTTTTTCCAGTCCCACCATGATCAGAGGAAAAAGAAGGATGCAGTCCATCCACATGATATCCCAGCTATAGGCTGCCACAAATCCGGACAATGCATATGCCGTAGAACATACAAGTGCCGGAATCACCTGATTTTTATGGAGTTTTCCATCTTTTCCAATCAGATGAAAATGATATTTTAAGAATAAGAAAAAAGTCAGTCCGCACAGGGCAATCTTTGCCAGCACCAGTATCGTCATAAACTCGATCACATAATGTTTCGGGCAGAGCACGATCAGAAAATTAAGCGGACTCGCCAGATAATAGGCATACAGGGAAACAAAATCCGATCCCAGTCCCAGGTTCCAGGAATACTGCAGACTTCCGCCGGTTCTTAATTTATGAAGAAACTCTGTAAAAAACGGACAGTACTGATGATACATATCGATATGCAGAATACAGTTATCCCCGAAAGGATATACCCCGTTTCCGATACAGATGACCACACAGATTATAAATGGCATAAGAAATGCCATCACATAAGGAAATGACCGGTGCGACGCCATCCGCGAAATCATTTTTTTCATGTTCTTACTCATCCTTTTCCTTGTTTTTTTCAAACAACTGATAATACTGAAGCTTCTTGTAAGTCTGAAGCTGTTTTTCATCGGCTCCGATCCCTTTTGTCTGCCCCGCTTCTGAGATCACCGGGTAAGTTTTGCTCAGACTTAAGAGGTAATTCTGGTATGCATTCGTTGGCACTCCTGCTGCGGTAAGTACCTGCGCCGCAAGATAATTCAAACTCGTATTTTTATCTTTCGCTCCCTCGATCCCATAATTACTCCACACCAGATAAGGTACGAGATAACGTTTTTGTGTCTCTACCTGTGCCCCGTTTTCCACGACAGAAGCCACTGTATCATTCGGCTGATGATCCCCGAAAAATACGATGATCGTCCTGTCATCCACTTTGGAAAAATAATCAATCAGATTTTCGAGTGCCTGATCGGTCTTGTGGATCAGTGTCAGGTACTGATTGAGCGGTTCGCTGGCATACTGTGACTGGATATCATTCGTCAGATTCATATAGGTATCGGTATATCCTCCATGATTCTGCATCGTCACATTGAAAATAAAGGCCGGTTTGCCGGAGGCTTTGTTTTTCTCATAAGTTTCTATAATATGCTCCATATCCGATGCATCGCTGATATAATTGCGCACATAGGAGACATCCCTGTAATCTTCCATAAAATCCAGATTGTCAAATCCAAGCAGAGGATACACTTTATCCCGGTTCCATCCGCTGGCCTGATACGGATGCTGTGCATAGGTCGCATATCCTAAGGATTTCAGATAACCTGCTAAAGACGGTGTCCTGCTCTTGATGTACTGCTGATACGGAATACTTCCGTTCGGAAGGAATGCCATCGTATTGCCTGTCAGAAATTCAAATTCCGAATCCGCAGTGTTTCCCCCACACACAGATGTCTGGACATATCCCGTGACCGTGTTTTTCTCCCCCTGCTGCATCCGGTGCATAAACGGCATGTAATCCTCATTGGTTTCTAACGGTCCAAGCACTTTTAAATCCGAAAATGCCTCATCCATGATGACAATGATGTTGGGTAGATCCTGTGTGTCGGTTTCTGTTGTCTTCGTTTCGTATTTCGCCAGCGTCTCTTTTGCTTCATCCGCATCGTATCCTGCCGGACGCTCCACTGCCACATAGGCAAGATCCATGGCAAAGGTCACCGCCATGCCATTTACTTTTGTCATATATGCCGGTGTGAACAGAAACGGATACAGATAATGTTTTGTCTGAAACGATTCCTGCTGCAGGGCATTGACAAATGTACACAATACCAGTCCCACCAGTACGATACTCCCCAGCCTTATTTCCAGGAAAAACGCGGGCCTTTTTTAAAAAACGGGTCAGCACAAATAATGCAATAAAAACAAGTGTAACAATCACCATGCGCCGGTCCGGTGTAAAATCATAGTTTCCAGCCACACTGGCTGCTGTTCCAGCCGAAAACAGATCCCACGGAACAAACGGTGTGGAACGGAATTTCATCACATAATGATTGGTAATTCCAAACGCCACAGCAAGTCCGTACAGCACTCTGGACGCAAAACACATTCTTCCGGTCAGAAAATATAACATCCATCCGATCAGCTCAAACAAAAAAATATTAAAAAGCTGTGCTCCCACACGCACTTCCGCAAACGGATTGTGTTCATAACACTCCATCAGGTAAAAAGCAAACACCGGAACCACAGCATACCATAACAGCCATATGCCCTTCTGTTTCCACCCTTCTGTCCGTTTCTGTGCGTTGTTTTTCTCCCTTTTTGTCTGCTTGCGTGCGACTGTCTGCTCCATGTTTCCTAACATAAAAATGAGTATGGCTCCTTCCATTCCTTCCATTTCCATCGCTTTCATACGATTTTATCTGAATAGAATTTTACCACACTCATTCTGCTTTTAAAACGCATTTCACATTTTTATCATAATTTCATTCTAGTAATTGGATAACACCAGACGCTCCCGGTATGCACGATCCATACCATCGATCACGCGGCGTGCCTGCCCGTATCTGCGTGGATTGATGGTGATCACCCAGAGGGTATCTGCCCCCTGGTAGGTTTCCCTCTTGAAAAAAGGAATCTTTTTACTGTTCTTTGTAAATGGAATGTGCTGTTCAAGCAGTGCCTCCGCCGTATGTGTACTCACTCTGGAATTGGTGGTACGGCACAGTTCCACGTCGTTATCCTTATAATTTCCAAGTTTCATCATCATGCTTTTTGCATCTTCCTCCTTACGTGACTTTTACCTCAATCTCCCTGCCAAGTCCTCCTGCAACTTTTTCCAGAAAGTCCAGACTCGGATTATATCTCCCGCTCTCCAGACGGGAAATATTTGACTTTCTGGTACCGACTTTTTCTGCGAGCCGTTCCTGTGTCATCCCCTGCTCCTTTCGCACCTGCCGAAGCTGGGATGCAATTTCCTGTCTGGCGTGATTATGTTCCTGCATATCCGCCCCCTTACACCTTTATAAATCGTGCTCATGTATTCTAAAGTTATCATATATGATAACTTCTGTCAATGAACCAAAAGTCCTATTCCCGAAATCATAAAAAGGCTTGCAAATGCGTCTTTCATATGTTAATATAATATTTGTTCGCGCCGGCATGTCGGAATTGGCAGACGAGGCAGACTCAAAATCTGTTGATGGCAACATCGTGTGGGTTCAAGTCCCACTGCCGGCATATAAAAGACCTCAGGTTTCCAATCGGAAATCTGAGGTCTTTCTTTTTGCGGCACATCGTTTTCTTAAACAAAAAGAGGACGCATCCCGTTTCCCCGGGATTTGCGTCCTCTGTTATTTTATCTGTACATCCTAACTCTTTTATTTTGTGATCCTGATATCATCAAAACAGTCAAATGTTGCAAAGTAATCTTCCGGTGTCTCTGCACGGCGGATCATCTTCACACTTCCGTCTTCTTTGAGCAGTAATTCTGCAGAACGAAGACGTCCATTGTAATTATATCCCATGGAAAATCCATGTGCTCCGGTATCGTGGATCACAAGATAATCTCCCATGTCGATCTCTGGCAGTTTCCGGTCAACCGCGAACTTATCGCAGTTCTCGCAAAGACTTCCTGTCACATCATACACGTGATCGCATGGTGCATTTTCTTTTCCAAGAACCGTAATGTGATGATATGCCCCATAAATTGCCGGACGCATCAGGTTTGCTGCACATGCATCCACACCAATATACTCTTTGTAGATATGTTTCTCATGGATGGCCTTCGTCACAAGGCATCCGTAAGGTCCGAGCATGAAACGTCCCATCTCGGTATAAATGGATACATCCCCAAGTCCTGCCGGAACTAAGATCTCATCGAACTTTTTGTGCACACCTTCTCCGATGACAGCGATATCATTCGGCTCCTTGTCCGGTGTATAAGGGATTCCCACACCACCGGAAAGATTTACGAATCTGATATCACATCCGGTCTTTTCCTTTAATTCCACGATCAGTTCAAACAGTTCTCCTGCAAGCTTCGGATAGTATTCGTTTGTGACGGTATTGCTGGCAAGAAATGCATGGACACCGAAATGCTTTGCTCCCTTATCCTTTAAAATCTTAAACGCTTCGATGAGCTGATCCTTTGTCATGCCGTATTTGGAATCTCCAGGGTTGTCCATGATTCCGTTGCTCAGTTCAAATACTCCGCCTGGATTGTAACGGCAGCTGATGGTCTCCGGAATATGACCGATCGTTTCTTCTAAGAAATCAATATGGGTGAAATCATCCAGATTGATGATTGCCCCGAGTTCATCCGCATAGGCAAATTCCTCTGCCGGCGTATCATTTGAAGAAAACATAATATGCTTTCCGTCAAATCCACAGGACTTTGCAAGCATCAGTTCTGTGTAAGAGGAACAGTCACATCCCATATCATATTCCTGTAAAATTTTTAAAATATATGGGTTTGGGGTTGCTTTCACTGCAAAATACTCGCGGAATCCCGGATTCCATGCAAAAGCTTCCTTTACTTTTTTTGCATTCTCACGAATGCCTTTTTCATCATATAAATGAAACGGTGTCGGGTATGTTTTGACGATCTCCTCCACCTGACTCTTTGTTACAAACGGCTTTTTCTCCATAATCTGGCTCCTTTATCTACACTTTTTCGTCTGATGTTATGCTACAACAACTCTTTTACAAATTCAAGCAATTTTCGCCTTTTCCTTTTATTTTTCCACAGATTATGATATGATATGCATGATCGAATGTTAGATTAAGCGAACGAAAGATGAGGAAAATCATGGGTGTAACAGTTTTACCTTATATTGATCAGACACAGACAGCCAGGCTGCAGGAAGCAGCTTCTGCCAATATACAGACACCGAAAAATACGGATGAAGCCGTCACCACATTTAAGGAATGTCTGGCTTCCGCTGAGCGCAGCGTACAGGCCATGGCAGTGGACGCACTGCTTGCCGCCAGCAGCAGTGGTGCCGTTTCCCTGGATACGGTACAGCAGATCCTTGGATTTACCCCGCAGACCGATGCACCGGTTGATACGTCTCCGGTCGCGGATACCCCGGCAATTTCCAGTTCTTCTGCAACAAATAGTACCACCTCCTCCGGCAGTGTTTCTTCTCCGGAGAACCTCGAAGAATATTTCAAAGAAGCTTCTGAAACATACGGTGTGGATATCAACCTGCTCAAAGCCATTGCCAGGCAGGAATCCAATTTCAATCCATCCGCAACCAGCTCTGCCGGTGCCATGGGTGTCATGCAGCTGATGCCATCCACCGCAAAAGGACTTGGTGTCACAAATGCATACGATGCACAGCAAAATATTATGGGTGGTGCCAAACTGATGGCGCAGAACTTAAAGAAATACAACGGAGATGTTTCCCTTGCGCTTGCCGCATACAATGCCGGCGGTGGAAATGTCGACAAGTACGGTGGGATTCCACCGTTTAAGGAAACACAGAATTATGTCAAAAAAGTGCTTGGTTATTATCAGAATTCCAACGCTTAATTTCTAAAAAGAACCCGTGAAGATGAACGGTCTGCTGTTCATCTTCACGGGTTTTTTACTGTCTAAAGAAAATCTGATTATAATTTGAATCTGGAAAGAAGATCTCCAAGACTTGTTCCGGCCGTTTCATTTGAGCTGTACTCGATTGCCTCTGCCTCTTCTTCCTCCTGCGGCTTTTCCATAATATCTTCCAGCGCTTTCATGCTCAGGCTGACTTTTCCATCGTTGGTATTTAAAATCTTCGCCTTTACTTTCTGTCCCTCTTTTAAAACTTCATGAACGGAAGAGATCCGCTTCTGGCTGATCTGTGAAATATGAACCAGACCGCTGATGCCATTCCCGATATTGATGAATGCTCCGTATGGCATAATGGATTCTACGGTTCCCTCTACCACAGATCCAGGCACAAGCATGGCAATCCGATGATTTCTTTCTTCCTCGCGCTCCTGTCTTGCCACAACTTTTCCGGACAATACCAGTTTATTCTTCTCAGGATCTACGGTAATCACAACGACACGCACATCTTTTCCGATCCATGCATCCGTGTCTTCCACATAATCTGCGGACAACTGGGATGCCGGAATGAATGCACGGATTCCTTCTAAGAATGCAACCACACCACTCGGCACACTCTCTTTGATCCGGACAGTCACAACCGTCTGCTGCTCCATCATCTCCCGGAGTTTATCCCAGGCAAGCACTTCGTTTGCTTCCTTTTTCGACAATTCGATGTTTCCATGTCCGTCATCTGTACGCACAACCGTTGCCTCGATGATGTCTCCCGGCTGTAATTCTTCCTTCGCATGAAAATCCGGATCATTGCTCAGATTTTCAATTTTGATAATTCCCGGTGCATAATAATTCAGGTCAAGTGTCACTTCTTCATCGGTTACTGCTACCACAGCTCCACTGACAATATCTCCTTCGTTAATCGTGCGGAAAGAACGTTCCAGCTCCTTTTCATAATCCTTCATTGATTCCATCTGCAAAACCTCCTTTAAAATATCTGAAAAATTGCAAAACGGCAGAACCCCAAAGGATTCCACCGTTTTATGAAGCGAGCTGATGACGGGAATTGAACCCGTGACCCCTTCCTTACCAAGGAAGTGCTCTACCTCTGAGCCACATCAGCATCTCGTTGACCGCGTCAACTCCTACATCATACATGGTATTTTCTAAATTGTCAAGATTTTTTTAATTATTTTATCAAATTACAGTTCCCAGCGTGTTGCCGTTTTCCCCTGATGTGATCCGCAATGATTACAGCCTGGAAAACATGCCCCTATGGGTCAGGGCTGTAATCATGCAATCATTTGCACCACAGTGCAAAACCTGACAGTATAACGCGTGGTTATCAGACAATTTTTAAATTTCAATTACATATCTCTCATATGCATTGATCACTTTGGTATCTCCGATGAAATCCTCCCGCGGAATATCCCTTCCATAATTCATATGCATATGTCCATGTACAAAATATTTCGGATGGTATTTGTTAATCACACGATAAAATGCATCAAACCCTTTATGGCAAAGATCTTCCCCATCATGCATACCGCCTGCCGGGGCATGTGTCACCAAAATATCAATGCCCCCTTTTCGGCGTATTTTCCAGAAAAGTCTCCGGATGCGGCGTTCCATCTGCACTTCCGTATACTGGTTCACCCCTGGTTTATAACGGTAAGATCCTCCCAGTCCGAGAATCCTTATCCCATGAAACATATACACGGTATCTTCAATACAGATACATCCCTCCGGTGGCTTTCTTTCGTACTTATCATCATGGTTTCCATGCACATACAATACCGGAACTGCAATCATCGTTGCGATAAATGACAGATAATCTGCTTTCAGGTCACCACAGGAAATTACCAGGTCAATATCCGCATAGTCTTCTTTTCGAAAGAAATCCCAGATTTTCTGAGATTCTTCATCTGCTATTACTAGTATCTTCATTATTTCATTTTTTCCTCTACACCTTTTATCTGGACAACCGGACGTGCCTCTGCACGTAATTCTCCCATTGTCGGTATCTCCCCAATGACATTATCTGTCAGCCAGTCCATCTCCATGATGGCTTCCGGTTTCATGGCTTTATCCTTCTTGTTTTTGAGTGTCCCGTCCTGTGCACGGATTTCTCCGTAAAACGGCACAATATCTCCCTTTTTAATATCACTCTTTAAGTGATCCACCAGACGCTTGACCCCGGTCGGTACATTCTTCGAACAGATCAGGTCAATCACACCCGCAGACATTCCCCACCAGTAGTTGAGTGCCCTGCCCTCAGAATTTTCTTCCGACTGGTAAGATCCCGCAAGAATACTCTGGATCATTTTTTCATAGAATACACCCCAGTTCCAGAGTGGCATCACCAGATTCAGTTTCCTTCCATCCTCCGAACACTCATACAGCCCAAACTGCCTGCCCGGATCGCGCGGTGTAATCATATCCTGATCCGATACCACCTGAATATTGTTGTCCTTTAAGAACCGTTCCCTGTCATAATTTTCACTGGTGGACCATGCAAGATAAATCCTTGCCCGTGGATTGGTAAAACTTGCTCCCAGCGCAAAGGCATTAATATTTGCGATCATTCCGTATATCGGGTAATCTGCAATATA